>OGDP01000019.1_pt1 | contig 166505 bp, 149 predicted proteins | sample 1570441 | NCBI WGS metagenome assembly OGDP01 (sample SAMEA2581961, study PRJEB24529) | metagenome | biome: Human gut stool | place: China | collected 2011
TTATTATAGATTATATGACCTTAAAAAATCTGTCCAGTTAATTGTAGCCTATCCATCCTTTTATCTGACGAAAGTAGTTGCTATTACAGGGCATAAGAGCGAACATAGGATGACCCCGAAAACCCTTGAAAAATAGCCATTTTTGGCAGAAAGGAATGTGATTTTATGGCAAGACCAAGTTTAGCAGAAAAGGATATTTTAAATCCTTCTGAGGCAATTGAATATTTTGTTTTGAGCCGGAGAAAATTTTATGATTTATTGAATAATACGGATGGAGAAGATTTTCTGGCATACTACGGAGAACGCAAGCTGATTCTCCGGGTTGCGTTTGAAAAATATCTACTGCACCATCCAGAGTTGAGGAGGCGAGGATAATGGCAAAGGCAGGAAGAGGACAGACAAGGCGGGATTCCAAACGCAGGGTTCTCAGGCCGGGAGAGAGCATAAGGGCAGATGGAAAATATCAGTATAAGTACCATATTGATGGAAAACCACATTTTGTCTATAGTTGGAAACTGGAGCCTACGGATAAACTCCCAAAGGGCAAGAAACCATGCCTTTCTCTTCGAGAGTTGGAAAAACAGGTAAACACAGATTTAGATTTGCTTGTAAATATCGTGGACGGACAGATGACAGTATGTGAACTGGTAGACCGTTATCTGAAAACCAAAACAGGAGTAAGGCAGAGCACCAAGCAGGGATATGTTACAGTACAGAGATTACTTGCAAAGGAAGCATTCGGTAAAAAGACGATACGAAGTGTGAAAACTTCCGATGCAAAGCTGTTCCTTATAAAATTGCAACAGGAAGATGGGAAAAGCTACAGTTCCATTCATACCATTCGGGGAGTGCTGCGACCAGCTTTTCAGATGGCGGTGGATGATGATATTCTGGTAAAGAATCCATTCGGATTTCAGCTTGCCGGAGTATTGGTAAATGACGCAGTCACAAGAGAGGCAATCACAAAAGATCAGATGCGAAAGTTTCTGAAGTTTGTGCATGACGATGTGGTGTACTGTAAATATTATGAAGTGGTGTACATATTATTTCATACGGGAATGCGAATATCAGAATTTTGTGGCTTGACGCTGAAGGACATTGATCTTGAGAACAGAACTGTAAATATTGACCACCAGTTGCAGCGAACATCGGATATGCGATACATCATAGAAACTACAAACACGGATGCCGGAACAAGAGTATTGCCAATCACAGAGGATGTGGCACAGATGTTTTAGGCAATCATCGAGGACAGAAATGCACCGAAAGTGGAGAAATCCATAGATGGATATAGCGGATTCCTGTTTTACGATGATAATGGAATGCCACTTGTGGCAATGCACTGGCAACATCGTTTCAATCATATGGTTGGAAGGTACAATGATATCTACCGGGTGCAGATGCCAAACATTACACCTCATGTATGCCGACACACCTATTGTTCGAATATGGCAAAATCGGGAATGAATCCAAAAACATTACAATATCTCATGGGGCATTCGGATATATCGGTCACAATGAATGTGTACACGCATATCGGATTCGATGATGCTGAGGAAGAATTGAAGCGGATGGAAGAGTTTAGGAAGGCACAGGCGGAGGTTGAGCAGAAGAAGGGGAAACCGATGTCACAGAAAATGTTTAAGGTAATTTAATATGAAAGTGGGATGACGCTCTAGCATTAGGCTGGGGCGTTTTTTCTGATTTATATTATATTTCAGAATAAAAATATTGACAATCAACATTCTCTGAAATATGATATAAATCAGAAACAGTGTAATGAGAAACGGAGGGGTGGATATGGATAAAATCAACGTGCAAATTTTATTTACAAAAGCCGAGTTTAAACAGTTACAAGCGGAGGCTGACAAGTTGGGATTGACGGTTCCTCTTTATATCAAGGGTGAGGTTCTGAAAGATGATGATGTTTTCGGAAAGTATTATCAAAAATTAATAGAAAAAGTTAATGCGCTACCGAGTGGAACCAAGTTTAATATCAAGGCTCTTTTTGGCGTAGAGTGGACGATGGGAAAAGGAATTAAATTAAATTTAGGAAAAACCTTTTATGGAAGAGTAGATAGTGGAATTGTTAACAATGTGCGCTGCATAGGAAAAGACAGCTCAAATGTAATGTGGTACGAGAAGGAATAGGAGACAAAGGAACTTATGAGTTTTTTACACGAAAAAGTGTTTGACCCGATTTTAAATTCAAAAGATGCCCCAGCAAATATTATAAGTGGAGGAAATATGAATAAAATAAAACTATTGGAACTTCGCAAATGTCGTGGGCAATACAATGTTATTGTCAACAACATATTGTCATATAAAGGTGTGTGTGGAGTATGGGTAATGTATGACAATCATAATCAATTGCTGGAAGTAGCACAGACTTCCGATGTTTATGAAGAATTAGAGTACGATTTATCATGGTTGATGAAAGACTATTCGGATGAATTGAACCTAAGAAAAAAGTATGCAGCGAGAAGATTATTTGATTTTAATGCAAAATTCGATGTTCTAGAGTGCGACAAAAATAGAACAACTGCTAAATATAGAAATATAGCAGAAAATTCAGAAGCAATAGTAGTGTATTTAGTTGTTGAAGAAAGAGCAACAAGTAAGGAAAAAAATATTCGAGAAGAAATAGAATTAGAAATTGCAATAGATAATCAGGCATTATATTGGAATGCATATGGTAGTCAACGCAAATTAGCAAAAAACTACTATAAACAACGAAAGCAGATTGCATAAGGAGAATAAAATGGCACAGAATTTAGTATCAGAAGAACAAGTAAAAGATGCATTACAAATTAACAAGTTTAGTGAAATATCTAAAGATAAGATTATGGAGTTTGTATCACTTATACCGAATATGGATAAAGAGGTAGCTATTGCTATTATTAATCAGTTTCCGGCATATGCTGATTCGGCCAATAATATGGTTGCACAGTTAAATGACATGTGTGACAATGTTATTAAGGATAATAATTCAAGTCAGAAAGATGCTGTAGAAGCATATAAAGTGATTCTTCAAGATTTAAGTGAACTTTTGAAAAAAGAGGACATTTCTAAAGAAGAACGTGATGAAATTACAGAGAAAATGATATTAGTAGCGGATAAAATCTCTGCAAAAGACACAGAAAATAAGGATTTTCTGAATGGAATTATTAAGTATGGTGTACCTATTGTCGGTGGAGCCTTGCTATTGGGAGCAGCCATACTCGGTGTGAATGTAAAAGGAACAAAAATTCCGACTATTAAAAAGTAGTTAAAAACCCTTAGTAGTAACCCATTCCCTATTACTACCAATTTTACTACTAACAGGTAGTAACAACTTGCTTAATTCTGCTCTGATTTGCCACAATCTGCATTTTCAGAGCATATCACAATAACCCCGGAATCCCTTGCAAAACAGGGCATTCTGGGACAAATCAAGGAAAAATAAAACAATGATAAAAATACTATTCATCTGCCACGGCAACATCTGCCGTTCCCCAATGTCAGAATTCGTATTAAAAGACATGGTGGAACAGCGTGGCTTGACAGAACAATTTGAAATCGCTTCGGCGGCGACCAGCACAGAGGAAATCTGGAACGGCAAAGGAAATCCAATCTATCCGCCGGCGCAGGCAGAACTAAAAAAGCATGGAATTGGAAAGACCGCATACACCAACTTTGCGGGCAAGCGCGCCAGACAGGTGACAAAAGAAGATTATCATCACTATGACTACCTGCTTTGTGCGGATACCAACAACATCCGTAACACAGAGCGTATCACAGGCGCGGATACCGAAGGAAAAATTCATCTGTTGTTAGATTATGCAGACGAACTTCAAGAGGGTAGTCAGCTTCAGACTAAAAATAAAAGCAGCAATTCAATCAGCCAGACAATCAGCCGCCGCGGCAAATCAATCGCAGACCCGTGGTATTCCGGGGATTTTACACAGACATGGAATGATGTGGTGGCAGGGTGTACAGGTTTTTTAAATTATCTTAAAAACGTGCATAAGATATAAAAGCGGCATCAGTTTCTGCGCGCCTGCCGGAATTTGGACGGTGTCATATGATATTCGCGCAGGAATAAGCGGTTAAAATAAGATACATTTTCAAAACCGCATTCCAGGGAAATCGCAAGAATGTCATCATCTGATGCACACAGCAGGTGCGCGGCACGGATTAGGCGGTACTCATTTAAGTAAGCAATAAAGGGCTTTCCCATATACAGCTTGAAAAATTTCATGAAATGGGAGCTGCTGAAACCGCAGACTGCCGCAATCTGCTCAATACTGATTTTTTGTGGGTAGTAATTTGCAATATAATCGGTAATCAGGCACAGCTTTTCCTTCGTATTTTCTTTAAAATAACCGTTTTTCCGGGAGGAAACAGCACTGTTTTTTTGCTGCGGTAAATCACACGTTGTAATTTCACGCATTTTATCCGGTGCAAGAATCTCTGATTCCAGAATAAAAAACAACTGATACAGCCAGCCTTTAATGCCGAGATAATACCCGGCAGGATAGGTGGTACGCAAATCGTCAATCCGGTCAAGGCAGATTTGAACAGCGCGGTGCGCTTTCGGAACCCGGTCTATTAAAACCGGAAAATCTTCCGGAAAATTTTGCAGGCGGTGAAAAAAGTTAAAAGACATCGTATCCCCTTCTTTTGGGATTAACATCTGCATATCAAAAATGATATTTTCGTATGAAAATGCTTCCGATTCATACTGCGCAATGGAATGAAGTCTGCCCGGCAGAATAAAGACAATGCTGTCTTTGACAACCGGGTAGGAAATACCATCAACATTGACCATTCCCCTGCCGCTCTTTACATAAATAATTTCCGTTTCACGGTGCCAGTGCAACGGCACACACGGAAAATCCAGCGGAATCGAGCAAGGATAAGTATTATAGGAAAAATCCGTATCATAGTGTTTTTTCGTTTCTTCGTAATTTTCATATTCTAATATGTGCATAGCCCCTCCAATCCGCAGATTTACTGCACAAACGCCAATTTCATATATTTTGTATATCATGATATGATGTTGGGGTCAAAAGCCTCAACTATGATATCTATGGATTGTTCCGTGCTAAATATGTGCCACTGGCACATAGCACCCGCCTATGAGCAAGCTCATGTGGGTTCAGATATTTTGACCCTGGTAGCATGATATAAAAGTATGATAGTATTGTATTATTTTAAGCGGTAATTATGCAAGATAAAAAATCTTAGAAATATATAATAATAATCAGAATTATCGAAAAATAATCAGAAATAAAAATAGGAGTGGAGAGAAGTATGAGCATAGCAGAAATTTGTAACAAAATGTATGGAAAGACCATCAGAGAGTGCAGTAACGAACAGGTCTATACGGCACTGCTGGCACTGGTAAAGAAAGTCACGGAAGAAAGAAAAGAAGCGCAGGAGCGGCAGGAAAAAGAAAACGGCAAGAAAGTGTATTACATTTCCGCAGAATTTCTGATTGGAAAGCTGCTGTCAAACAACCTGATTAATCTGGGGCTGTATGAGCAGATTTCGCAGGAATTAGAGGAAAACGGAAAGAACATTGCACAAATCGAAGAAGTGGAGCCGGAACCGTCACTTGGAAACGGCGGACTGGGACGGCTGGCAGCGTGCTTTTTGGATTCCATTGCCACATTAAACTTAAACGGGGACGGCATTGGCATCAACTATCATCTGGGACTGTTCCGTCAGGTGTTTGCACAGAATAAGCAGACAGAACAGCCGGATTACTGGATTCAAAAGGAAAGCTGGCTGACAAAGACGGAGGTGCAGTACCCGGTACAGTTTGGCAAATTGTCCGTCATGTCGAGAATGTATGACATTGATGTGACAGGTTACGAGGGCAGGGTCAACAAACTGCATTTATTTGATATCGACACGGTTGATGAAAAAATACCGATGCACGACGGCATTGATTTTGATAAAAATGCGATTGAGAAGAATCTCACGCTCTTTTTGTACCCGGACGACAGCGACAGAGCCGGACAGTTATTGCGCATTTACCAGCAGTATTTTATGGTAAGCAACGCCGCACAGCTGATTCTTTCAGAATGCCGCAGGAAATGTGAAAAAGCTGGAAAGACGTTAAAGAATCTGAATGAATTTGCGGTGATTCAGATTAATGATACGCACCCGACAATGGTTATTCCTGAATTAATCCGCATTTTAACAACGCAGAAAGACATTGACGGCAGTGTGATGACGATGCAGGAGGCGGCAGAGGTGGTGACAAAGACGTGTGCATATACAAATCACACGATTCTTGCAGAAGCACTCGAAACATGGCCGCTGGACTATCTTGAGGAGGTTGTGCCGCAGTTAGTTCCGATTATCCGTTATCTTGATGAAAATGTACGCGCCCATTATACGGATTCTTCCGTTTACATTATTGACGAAAACGACCGCGTGCATATGGCACATATTGATATTCATTATGGTTTCAGTGTAAATGGGGTGGCAAAGCTGCATACGGAGATTTTGATGCAGGAAGAACTGAAATCTTTTTACCGCATTTATCCTGAAAAATTTAACAATAAAACCAACGGCATTACGTTCAGAAGGTGGTTACTGCACTGCAATCAGGCACTGGCCGCCTATATTGAAGAACTGATTGGTGCAGATTTTAAAAAGGAAGCAGGGGAACTTTCACAGCTTATAAAATATGCAGATGATGAAAATGTGATTGCGCGCATGCTTGAAATTAAGGCGGAAAATAAGAAACGTCTTGCTGCATATATGCAGGAAAAATGCGGTGTAAAAATCAATCCGCAGTCGGTCTTTGACATTCAGGTAAAGCGCCTGCATGAGTACAAGCGCCAGCAGATGAACGCACTGTATGTCATTTACAAATATTTTGAGATTAAGGCCGGAAATATTCCGGATACTCCGGTTACGGTTATTTTCGGTGCGAAGGCGGCAAAAGCATATACGATTGCAAAAGATATTATTCACTTAATTTTGTGCCTGGGTGAATTGATTGCAAATGACCCGGATGTCAGTCCGTATTTAAAGGTTGTCATGGTGGAAAATTATAATGTGACGATGGCGGAAAAGCTGATTCCGGCGTGCGACATTTCAGAGCAGATTTCGCTGGCTTCCAAGGAAGCTTCCGGAACGGGCAATATGAAATTTATGTTAAACGGTGCACTGACACTCGGAACATTTGACGGTGCAAATGTCGAGATTGCACAGCTTGTCGGCAAAGACAATATCTATACCTTTGGTGCATCCAGTGACGAAGTCATTGCGCATTACAAAAATGCCGATTACTGTGCAAAGGACCTTTATGAAAAGGATGAAATGATAAAAAAATGCGTTGATTTTATCATTTCAGATGAGTTAAAGCAGTATGGTGATGAAGAAAACTTAGCCCGTCTGCACCATGAAATCATCAGCAAAGACTGGTTCATGACACTGTTGGATTTCAAGGAATATATAAAGGTAAAAGAACAGGCGCTTGCAGACTACAAAGACAGAGCCGCATGGGGCAGAAAAATGCTGATAAACACCGCGATGGCAGGCTTCTTCTCCTCCGACCGCACCATCCGCCAGTACAACACCGATATCTGGAAACTGTAAGCCGGGCAAAAAGTAAACAGGCGGCAAAAAACACAAAACCTTTCCGTCCCCGCCAAGGCGAAATCACCCACAATCTTTTCGCCCGCCCCCCCTCCAAGGGCAAAAAACAACCCGTATTTTCCGTCAAACAGCGTGTGGAAAATACGGGTTGTTTTTTTGCCTCTCACAGCGTGTGTAAAGTGAGGGTGTTTTTTTTGCCTCCCACAGCGTGTGGAAAATACGGGTTGTTTTTTGCCTCCTACAGCATCACTCCGGAATTTTCCTTACTCCGCTCCATATAGTGATTGAGCTGTTCAAACGGCTTGCGAAGGACAAGACCGATGAGAATGGCAATGATAATATAGATAAAGAGTCTGCCGATACATTCCCAATAATAATTGCCGTACATGCCGCCAATCGTTTCGCGCAGGGCATCCATGGCATATGGGAACGGCAGGTAGCGGTAAATCATCCGGTAAACCTTTGGCAGGACGTCAATCGGGAACGTACCGCCGCTTCCGGCAACCTGGACTACCATGAAAATAATTGCAAGGGCTTCACCGATATTGCCAAAGGCAACCGTCAGTGCATACATAAAAATCGTAAAGACCAGGCTGGCGACAGAACATGCAAACCAGTATAAAACCGGGTGCGGACACTGAATCTGGATATAAAACAGATTTCCGAGTACAATCAGAAGTGTCTGCAACTGCCCGATACAGTAAAATGTCAGGTATCGTCCGAAAAATTTCTGATACGGCTTTACACCGGCCGGCAGGTGTTTGGATTTTTTTACCTGTGTATGAATGATAGCCACCATAATCAGACCGCCGACCCAGATGGAAAGAACCGTGTAAAACGGTGAAACGGCAGAACCGTAAGCTGAAATTTCATAAATCTTTTTTGTCGTGATTTCTACCGGTGAGGCAATAAAGTCTGCCAGTGTCTGCGGGTCACTGCCTAAAATCTCATTCACAAAATCATATTCCGGGTCGGAAGCGATTTTATTGAGTAATTCAATAGAATCGGAAAGCTTAGTCATCAGTGTATTTAAAGTCAGCTGTGTCCGTGTCAGATTTTCCTGTCCCTGTGTAACCGCATCCGTAAAGGTGTTCATGTCGCCGTCCATATCCTGATATAAAGAAGAAATGGAAGACATTACACTGCGGATAGAGGATACATTTTCCGAAAGTGAAGCGGAAACCTCTGACAGGGAAGAAACTGAATTGGCATCCAGAATCTTTTGCAGGGCGGCAAGTTCTCCTGCCTGAGTATCCAGTGTTTCCGGTAAATCCGATGAAGAACTGCGCGCAAGAGAGGAAACATCAGAAGAAATCTGTGTAATGGAAATCAGGGAATCTAACATCACATTATACGTTTGTAATTCATTGTAGGCATCGGTCAGTTTACCGGATATGACATCAATGAGTGAATTTCCGGTGGTATCATCCAGTGTCAGACTGTCAAAATCCACAGTGATAGCAGCAGAGCTGGCGCTTACAAGACTTTTTGTTAAAGTATTGACAAATGTGGAATTGGTCTGTGACTGGACTGCTTTTTTTGCTTTATCTGTAATTTTCGGCGCAATGGCATTTTTCTTCTGATTACAGTAATACTGAATCTGCGGATGTTCTAAGGAATCCGAAAGAAAACTTACCATATCGCTTGTAAAGTCAGACGGCAGAACCAGTGCGGCATAGTAGTCGCCGCTGTACACGCCGTCAATGGCTTCCTGCGTGGAATCCGTAAAGACCCAGCCGATGGTTGTATTGGCTTTTAAATTAGAAATAATCTGGTCGCCGATGTTTACAGTCACACCGTCAATAGTCACACCAGGATCATCAGATGCTACAGCAACCTTGATGCGGGAAGTGGATTCCGGTCCGTACGGGTCCCAGTTTGACAGAGTGTTAAACCACGCATACAGGGATGGAATGACGGTAAGACCAATCAGTACAACAATGGCGACCACATTGGTACTGATACGTTTGAGGTCCTGTATAAAAACAAGAAAAATATTTTTCATAGTTTAATCTCCTTTGCAGCAGTGATAATAGACTGTAAGTTGTTATTGAGACGGGATGGTAAATCCTGTACAAGGTAGTCGTGTCCCTCTTTCAAATCCAGTCCGAGCTGTTTTAATTTTTTTTGCATCTGGTCATCAATGTAAGCGACCGTTACCAGATATGCAGAAATTAAAAAGAGTGAAATTACCCATAATAAAAGATACACAACCTTTGAACTCTCCATATGCAGCAACAAAATAAGGAAAATCATCGGGATAATGGCAATACACCAGAGTCCCGCCTTAATACGCTTCTGATTGCGTTCATGCAGTGTATGGCTGAATTCCTGAATCTGCATTAAAGTCGCGTTAAAATCTTCATCACGTCCGTTTTTAGACGAAGACACGTCCGTAAAATCCGTATCCGGTGAACCGGAATCGGACAGGCTTCTGGCAGAAGTCCGTGCTATGGGTGTTGCCAGAAGGTCATCTGACACAGGGCTGTTTTTTAAAGTCATAGTTCTACCTCACTAACAAATATGTATTGGTTACATCATTTTGGTTTCTTTCATCTTTTCCTCAAAGAAATGATTGAGCGGAATGAAAGGTTTGCGGATTACCAGTCCGAGTAAAAGGGAAGCTGCGGCAAAAATCAGCAGTTTTCCCATATAAATAAAGTAGTCCATTTCATACATGCCGCTGATGGCTTCGCGCATGGCGTTAATCGCATACGGGAACGGGAAGTACAGGTATACGTTCTGGAAAAACTGCGGCAGCAGTTCAATCGGGAATGTACCGCTCGAACCGGCAATCTGGATAACAACCATAACAACGGCAATGGTCTTTCCGACATCGCCAAAGGAAAGTGTCAGCGTGTAAATCAGCAGGACAAACACAAAGCTTGCGACAGAAGCCGTCAAAATGAGCAGCCCCGGATGTTCACAGGATACCTTTAATAAATATAAATCGCCGAGTACAATAATCAGGCTTTGTATCTGTCCCATCACAAAGAATAAAAGGAATCTGCCCAGATACAGTTCGTGCGGTTTCGCCATCAGTTCCATCTTCGGATTATTGTCAACGTGTACTTTCATCAGTGCCACGAGTACGATACCGCCGACCCACAGCGCCAGTGCTGTGTAAAACGGTGTAACTGCCGTACCGTAGTTGACTGCCGGGTAGACATCAATCTGTTCCACTTCCACAGGAGTTGCAATAAATTCGGCATAGGAGACCGCATCGGCATGTAATAACTGTGAAAGTGTCTGATAAGCCGAAGAATCCGTAATATTATTTAAGGAAGTTAAAATCAGCTGGATTTTATCGGACATGCCCGAAATAATCGTTCCGGTATCGCCAAGGGTCTGGTTTGCCGTCAGGGCGATTTTGCTGGTTCCGAGTAAAATCTGTTCTAAGCTGTTTAGCTGGCTGCCTGAATTTTCAAGTGATTTATAGGCAGAATCCGCAGCTGTGTTCACGGTGATTTTTAATGAACTTAAACCGGATGAAGCAATGGTGTGATACTTCTGCTGGGTCTGTGTCATTTTATCAAGGCAGGAGGATAACAGGGAATGCAGCACCTCTGCCTTTGCGGCGGCAATTTCCGGTGTTTCTTTTACGATCGAAGAAGTCTGGTCAATCAGATTCTTTGCAAGGTCCTGTAAAGTAGCAATCGCTTCAAGCTGTCCGCGGATTTGTGCAATAATGTTATGGTCAATATATTCCAGATCATCTAATTTGTTTAAAAGGTCATCCAGTTTATGATTCTGCTCAAGCAGGGAGTTTAAGCTGTCTAATGCGGCAGAAAGTGCATCAGATGCCCCTTGTGTATCGTTTGTGATTTTATTTTGTGCTGTGTCTAACTGCTTCTGCACCTGCTCGGAAATGGTTTCCATGGCGGCAAGTGTTGTGTCAAGCTGGTCGGTCATGTTATCGACAGAGCGGGACAGTGCAGACTGTGTCAGCTTTGTTGTATCTTTTGAATTTTCTAAAATATCCTGTAATTCCGGAATCAATGCACTCATGGATTCCAGATTTTCTGATAAAGAAGCATTGCCGTTCTGGAAGGTGGCAATGGTATCGGCGTAACCGGACAGATTATCCTGAATGGTCTTCATATCGTCAATCAGCTTATCGGAAATAGAAGAATCCTTCTGGGTAATGCTTTCAAGACCGCTTAATGCCGTCTGTGCGGCAACGTTAATAAATTCTGTGTTAATCGTCTGCTGCAGTGTAGAGCTTGCCGTGTCGGTAATCTTTGTGGCAACGGCATTTTTCTTTGAATTTTCGTAATAAGTCACGCTTGGGTGATTCATGCCGTTGTCTAAAAAGTCAAACAGGCTGCGGCTGAAATCGTCCCCGATAATAATAGCCGCATAATAACTGCCGTCATAGACGCCTTTTAAAGCAGCATCTGTATCCTCCGGGAAAACCCAGCCGACACCGGTATTGTCATGCAGCTGTTCCACAACCTGATTTCCCATATTGACAGGGTCGCTTCCCTTTGAAGAAAATCCACTGTCTTCAGATACAACAGCAACCTTTAAGGAAGATGTGTTGGCATACGGGTCCCAGTTGGAATAAATGTTAAACCACGCATACAGGGACGGAATAATACACAATCCGCCCGCAATCACCAAAGCGAATAAATTGCGGCTAAGACCGGTAACGTCTTTGCGGAATATATGTAAGATATGTTTCATAAAGACCTCATTTCTGTGTCTGATATACAGCACACTGTTATCATCGGGAAGTGCGCAAAGGCACTTCTATAGCGACATTATAGTATATTGGCAGTTCAAAAGCCAGTTATTTTTTACATTAAATGGAAGGTGTGGTATACTGGCTATATAGTAAATGGACAGAATGGGGAATGGTATGTATACAATTTTAATAGTGGATGATGAAAAGATTGAACGTAACGGAATCAAATTTCTGTTAAAGAAGCAGGCAGAGCCGTTTGAAATCTATGAAGCACCAAACGGCAAAGCAGCACTCGAGCAGCTTTGTTCAATGCGCAATCAGGGGAAAAAGATAGATATATTGCTGACTGATGTAAAAATGCCGTTTATGGACGGCATAGAACTTATTGGAGCAGCCAAAGAAGAGGGGTTTACATTAAAAACAATTATATTCAGCGGGTATAATGAATTTGAGTATGCCAAGCTGGCAGTGCGTCTTGGCGTATCGGACTACATTTTAAAGCCGGTCAATCCACAGGAATTTGCACAGACCATAGAGAAGGTTACAGGGGAACTGCAAAAGCAGTATGTTGAAAATGAACAACGTCTGCAGCAGAGCAGCTATATGCGGGAATATCTTTTATATACCTTATTTAATGGGGGCGGTGCAGAACAGGTGCATACATTGGCAGGAAATCTTGCGGGAGAAAATTTCTGGAATCACTTCCACCGGATTGTATTTCTTGAGTTTGACCGAGAATTTTTTGGGAAAAAAGCGCTTGATTTTCAGGCGGAGATACTTGAAGAAAATATGAGTGAAGAATATCAGTATTTAAACTTAAACCCGCAGCAGGCAGTGCTTTTATTAAATGCCAGTCCGCATTACATGACCCTGCAGCAGACAGCACAAAAGCTGCATGATGCCGTTTTCAAAAAATACGGCGAACACTGTCATTTTGCAATTTCAGGCGAAATTGACGATTATGAAAAAATACCGCAGACAATGGATATGCTCGAAGCTCTGATGGAAAATAGGTTTTACCGTCCCGATGTGTATGTGTATTCTGAGGATATCAGTGAGGAAACGCCGGTGCTGGTGCAGATTGATGACGACACGCTCATGAAACAGATGAAACAGGATATTAAGATGAAAGATATCCGGGCGCTCCGGGAGCATTTTGACAGAATGTGTGCCAAGTACCGCAAAAAATCATATTTTTCACAGATTTATATTAAATTTATTTTTTCTAATCTGTTAAAAGATTTCTATCAGAATCTGCCTGAGACGCGGGAAGAGGAATTTAATAAGGAAATTGATACATTGTATAAGTCCGGGGATTTTAACTGTATTGTGTCGATTGTCAACAGCCATATTGATAAGCTGGAAGCGGCATTTGCAAAGAATCCGCAGACACAGCATAAAGAAATTGAAACAGTCAAAAAGTACATTTACACGCATTTCGGGGATGAACTGGGCGTAGAACAGCTTGCAGACATGGTGTATCTGGCACCGAGTTATTTAAGTACGGTTTTTAAAAAAGAAACCGGACAGAATTTAAGTAAATTTATCAAGCAGTATCGCATGGAAAAGGCAAAGGATATGCTTGAAAATACAAATATGAAAATTGTAAATATCAGCGAAGCGTGCGGTTATCAGAATGTTTCGTACTTCTGCCAGAGTTTCCGCGAGTGCTACGGAGTGAGTCCTCAGAAATTCAGAAATGGAATTTAAGATGAATATAAAAAATATGAAGTTGAAATACAGGCTGGCAGGGATTTACCTGCTCACGGCAGTACTGCCGGTTATTGTGCTGTTTACATTTTCCTACGGGCAGATGAAGCATATTTTAATTGAGCGCGATACGAAAAGTATCCAGAATTTTGTCAATCAGGCGGGAGCGGGCATTGATACCAAGTTAGAGGTGTATAACAACCTGTCCAATTACATCACCTTTAATGAAACGATTTCGCGGGTTGTCAGCTACGACTATAAAAGCGATTATGAAATGTACGACCAGCTTGTGCTGTTGTTTGACCCGATGCTATCGTCGCTTAAATATTTCCACGAAGACGTGAAACAGGTGACGATTTACGCAGAAGGCACGGTAAAGCACGATACCACGCTTGCCCCACTGTCTGAAATTGAAGCTGCACCGTGGTTTGATACGTCAAAGGAACATACAACGATTCAGTGGTTTGCGGACAGCTCGGCGCATACGCTGTCATCGGCACGAAAAATGTCACTGCTCTATCAGAAGAATAAACTCGGCATTTTATACATTTCAGTGGATTATGATAAGGTGTTTGAAGCACTTGAAGAAAATACGCAGAAAAACTACGGGATTTATATTGTCGATTCTGCGGGCAGCGAGGTGTATGAATTCCACAGCTTTACCGGTGAAAATGTGGATAAGGCGTTAAATTTTGCAGACTTTTGTGGAATACGGGACGGCAGCGGCGATTACACGGTTATCAGTACACCGCTTGCGACAACGGACTGGACGATTTATATGTATGAACCGACAGAATTGATTATCCAGTCGGCAAAGCCGATGATGCGCATGATTTTTGTGGCAGTGACGGTGATTATAGCCGGTGCAGTGCTTGCACTGATATCGACCTCGCGCTTTTTAATAGAGAGAATTGAGCTGTTACAGCACAATATGCAGAAGGTGGAGCAGGGCGATTTCACAGTACGTGTCCATAGTGACAGCAACGATGAAATCGGTGCATTAATTAACGGCTTTGATCATATGGTCAGCCGTATCAGCACCTTAATTACTGAGGTTTATGAGGGCAGAATCCATCAGAAGGAATATGAAATGCGGGCACTCCGGGCGCAGATAAATCCACATTTTTTATACAATTCGCTGTCCCTGATTAACTGGAAAGCCATTGAGAGCGGGCAGGAGGACATCAGCCGGATTACACTTGAACTTTCCAATTATTACAGAACTTCATTAAATAAAGGAAGAAACACATTGACATTAGAGCAGGAATTAAGCAATGTACGCTCCTATCTGCAAATCCAGCAGCTTATGCATGACGGGGATTTTGATGTGGAAATAGATGTGGCAGCGGAAATTTTACAGTACGAATCCCTGAATCTGATTTTACAGCCGCTGGTTGAAAATGCGATTGATCACGGAATTGACTTAAAAACAGAGGGCAGAGGGCGGATTACAATCCGCGGCTGGCAGGAGCCTGCACAAAAGCCGCTCACACACCGGACAGATATGGAATCTGACACACAATCCGAAACGAAATCCGGTACAGAATCCCGTCGAGAACCAGATGTGGAATCCGGCACAGATTATCTGGTAGTATTGACGGTATCGGATAACGGTGTCGGCATGGATAAGCAGACGGCGGCAGATTTTTTAACGGTGCAGTCCGGCGGATATGGTGCAAGAAATGTCAACGAGCGGTTAAAGCTGTATTACGGAGATCAGTATCCGTTAAAGGTGGACAGTAAACAGGGCGAAGGTACAACGATTACAATTACATTTCCGGCACGCGTCTATACCACACAGAAACAGGCTTAAAACGGCGGTAGACGGGCATTTTATAAAATGATTTTACAACTGTCTTGTCACCTGTAAAGAAACGTGATATAATTACCAACAAAAAATTTAGCACTTATACAGGAAAATGAGGTAAATGATGAACGCGGTAACAGAGGAAATTAAGCAACTGAAAAAAGAGAAAAATGCAGTCATTCTTGCACATTACTATGTGGAAGATGCCGTGCAGGAAATTGCAGATTACATCGGGGACTCGTACTACTTAAGCCGTCTTGCAACGGAAACAACAGCAGATGTCGTTGTTTTCTGCGGTGTGGGATTTATGGGTGAGAGCGCAAAGGTATTAAATCCGGGGAAAAAGGTTTTAATGCCGGATATGAGTGCGGACTGTCCGATGGCACATATGGCAGATATCGCAGGAATTGAAAAGCTTCGTGCAGAGTATGAAGATTTAGCGGTTGTCTGTTATATCAACTCCACGGCAGAGTTAAAAGCACACGCGGATGTATGTGTGACTTCCTCAAATGCGTTAAAGATTGTAAAGGCACTCCCGAATAAACACATCTTATTTATTCCGGATGACAATCTCGGACATTTTATTGCAGAGCAGGTGCCTGAGAAAGAATTTTTATACCAGAACGGACACTGTCCGGTTCATAAGGCAATTGCACCGGAAGCTGTCAAAAAGGCAAAACAGGAGCATCCGCAGGCACTTGTGCTTGCACACCCGGAATGTCTTCCGGAAGTGTCGGCACTGGCAGATTATGTAGGCAGTACCTCGGGTATTATTGATTATGCAACAAAAAGCGATGCAGAGGAATTTGTGATTTGTACGGAAACAGGTGTATTTTACGAGTTGAAAAAGAAAAATCCTGGGAAAAAGTTTTATCCGGCATCGGCTCATCAGATCTGCCCGGATATGAAAAAGATTACATTAGAGAAAGTACGGGATGTCTTAAAAAATGAGAGCAATGCCGTAACGGTGGAAAAAGAGTTAAGTGAAAAGTCAGGCCGTCCGCTTGAGAGAATGTTAGAGCTTGCAAAATAGCCGGAAAGAATGTGTCAAGATGAATGAGAATAAGGTAAAGTTACATATTAATACGGACATTGTGATTGTAGGAACGGGAGTCGGCGGCTTGTTTACCGCACTGAATCTGCCACGTGATAAGCAGATTGTGATGATTACAAAGGCGGATTTGGAAAGCAGTGATTCGTTTCTTGCACAGGGTGGAATTTGTGTATTAAAAAATGAAGATGATTACGACAGTTATTTTGAAGATACTATGCGTGCAGGACATTATGAAAACAGAAAAGAGTCTGTGGATATCATGATTCGTTCTTCACGTGAGATTATTGATGATTTAATCGGATACGGTGTGGATTTTGAGCGGGATGATAACGGACACTTGCGTTTTACAAGAGAAGGTGCCCATTCCACACCGAGAATCCTCTTCCATGAAGATATTACTGGAAAAGAGATTACAAGCAAGCTGCTTGCACAGGTGAAAAAGCTGTCCAATGTTACAATCCTTGAAAATACGGAAATGGTAGATATTGTGGAACAGGACAATGTATGCTACGGTATTGTATGCCGTGTATCAAAGGAAGCAACACCGCATCTGATTACAATTTCGGCAAAGGATACCGTATGGGCATGCGGCGGTATCGGCGGTTTATACACACATTCCACGAATTTTCCGCATCTGACGGGCGATGCACTGGCACTGTCCCTGCGCCATCATATCGAACTGGAAAATATTGATTATATCCAGATTCATCCGACAACACTGTATTCCGAAAAGCCGGGAAGAAGGTTTTTAATATCCGAATCAGTACGTGGGGAAGGCGCTGTTTTGTTAAATAGGAAAGGTGAGCGGTTTGTTGATGAACTGCTTCCAAGAGATGTGGTTGCACGGGCAATTTATGAGCAGATGGAAAAAGACGATATGCCGTATGTGCATCTGTCACTTGAAAATATAGATAAAAAGACGATTATGGAACATTTTCCGAATATTTATCAGCATTGTCTGGAAGAAGGCTATGACATTACAAAGGAAAGTATTCCGGTTGTACCGGCACAGCACTATTTTATGGGCGGTGTCCACGTAGACTGCAACAGCAAAACGTCTATGGAACAGTTATATGCAGTCGGTGAAGCAAGCTGTAACGGCGTTCATGGCGCAAACCGTCTGGCAAGCAATTCCCTGCTTGAAAGTCTGGTCTTTGCGAAACGTGCGGCAAAGCATATTACAGATGGATTTGATATGGCAGAGAGTTGTCCGGAGCTCGTGGAAGCGGCAGCACTCCAAAAGTACAGCGGCTATGATGAATTGAAAAAACAGTACAAGACAGAAATTTTTGAAGAAATTGAAAGGGAGAAAAAGTTACATGAACAGTATATCAATGAAGTTAAATGCAGATAAATTAATTATGCAGGCACTGGAAGAAGATATCACAAGCGAGGATGTTACGACCAATGCCGTAATGCGCCATCCGCAGCAGGGAGAGGTACAGCTTTTGTGCAAGCAGGACGGTGTAATTGCAGGCTTGGATGTATTTAAAAGAGTGTTTGAGCTTTTAGATGAAACAACACAAGTCGTATTTTACGTAAAGGACGGAGATGCTGTAAAAAAAGGTGATCTGCTTGCAGTCGTAAAGGGTGATATCCGTGTCCTGCTTTCAGGAGAACGCACTGCCTTAAATTACTTACAGAGAATGAGCGGTATCGCAACGTATACCCGCTCGATAGCCGATTTGTTAAAGGGCAGTAAAACAAAGCTGCTTGATACAAGAAAGACAACACCGAACAACCGCATTTTTGAAAAATATGCCGTAAAGGTCGGCGGCGGCTATAATCACCGTTACAACTTATCCGATGGTGTCTTATTAAAGGATAACCACATCGGAGCTGCAGGCGGTGTTAAAGAGGCTGTAACGATGGCAAAGGAATATGCATCGTTTGTCAGAAAGATTGAAGTGGAAGTCGAAAATCTGGATATGGTACGCGAAGCGGTAGAAGCGGGCGCAGATATTATCATGCTGGATAATATGACACCGGAAATGATGAAAGAAGCAGTCCGTATTATTGACGGCAGGGCAGAAACAGAGTGTTCCGGCAACGTTACGTTAGAAAACGTGGCACGTCTGACAGATATTGGCGTGGATTATATTTCAAGCGGTGCGCTGACTCATTCCGCTCCGATTTTGGACGTTTCTTTAAAAAATTTACACGTAGTATAAAAAAACTTTCCTAAATAAAGAAAAAAAGTAAAAAAATAGCTTTATTGCTTTAATTGGATAAATAATCTGCTTTTCTTTTTTATAATAGTGTGTTAACATAATAACACACTAAATTTTTGGAGGTTTCTAATGAAGAAAGACGAATTTAAGCCGTATATTCCGGCTGACAAAATTACGCCTGAGTTTACAGTGACATCTGTGATCATGGGTGTCCTTCTGGCAATTATTTTCGGCGCAGCCAACGCGTACCTTGGTCTGCGTGTCGGAATGACTGTATCTGCTTCTATTCCGGCAGCAGTTATTTCCATGGGCGTTATCCGCGTCATTATGAAAAAGGATTCAATCCTTGAAAGTAACATGGTACAGACAATCGGTTCTGCCGGTGAATCCCTGGCAGCGGGAGCAATCTTTACACTTCCTGTATTGTTTTTATGGTCAAAGGAAGGGATTACAGAGGCTCCAAGCCTGATTACCATTTCATTAATCGCATTATTCGGCGGTATCTTAGGTGTGTTATTTATGGTGCCGTTAAGAAATGCACTGATTGTAAAAGAACACGGTGTGCTTCCGTATCCGGAAGGTACAGCCTGTGCGGAAGTTCTTTTAGCCGGTGAAGAAGGCGGCGCAAGTGCGAAGTCTGTATTTGCAGGTATGGGACTTGCTGCTTTATTTAAGTTTGTAGTGGATGGACTCAAAGTGATTCCAAGCGTTATTACAGCACCACTCAAGGCATTTAAGACAGAGCTTTCAGCAGAAGTATATCCGGCACTGCTTGGTGTAGGTTATATCTGTGGACCAAAGATCGCTTCTTATATGTTTGCCGGCGGTTTAATCGGATGGTTTGTACTCATTCCGGCAATCATTACATTTGGTGGTTCCACAATCCTTTATCCGGGAACAAAGACGATTGCTGATATGTATGCTGCAGGCGGTGCTTCCGCAATCTGGAGCAGTTATATCCGATACATCGGTGCAGGTGCCGTAGCTGCAGGTGGTATCATCAGTTTAATTAAATCCCTTCCGTTAATTGTAAGAACATTTGCAGATGCAATCAAGGGCATGAAGGGGGCAGGAAACAGCAACAGCACTGTTCGTACAGAAGCAGACCTTGATATGCGTGTAATCGGTATCGGTGTATTAATCATGATTATTGCAATCTGGCTGTTACCGGAAATTCCGGTATCTCCGCTCGGAGCAGTTCTTATTGCATTATTCGGTTTCTTCTTTGCAACGGTTTCATCCAGAATGGTTGGTATCGTCGGAAGCAGTAACAATCCGGTATCCGGCATGGCAATTGCAACCCTGTTATTTTCTACACTCTGCTTAAAGGTGACAGGAGATACAGGTGTACACGGCATGAAGGGTGCTATTGCAATCGGTTCTGTTATCTGTATCATCGCAGCAATGGCCGGTGATACTTCACAGGATTTAAAGACAGGTTATATCCTTGGTGCTACACCAAAGAAACAGCAGATTGGTGAATTAATCGGTGCAGTTGTTTCAGCAGTTACTATCGGGGGCGTTCTTGTATTATTGGATTCTGCATGGGGATTTGGTACAACAGAGCTTGCAGCACCACAGGCAACTTTAATGAAGATGATTATTGAAGGTGTTATGCAAGGAAATCTTCCTTGGGCGCTGGTATTCATCGGTGTATTTATTGCAATCGTTGTTGAAATTCTTGGAATTTCCGTACTTCCTGTAGCAATCGGTTTATATCTGCCACTGGAATTAAGCGCAACAATTATGATTGGTGGTGTTATCCGCTGGTTCGTTGACAAGAAGAAGGCTGATAAGGAAGAAAATAAAGATGCAAACAGTGGAATCTTATTCTGCTCTGGTATGATTGCCGGTGAGGGGCTTGTAGGTATCCTTCTTGCAATCCTCGCAGTTGTCAACGTAGCCGGTAAGATTGATTTATCAGGCAGCTTTACAACAGGAGTTGTTGGCGGCGTTGTATTAATGGTTGTTATGATTCTGTGCATCCTGAAGTTCTCACTTTGGAGTAAGAATGGCAAAGAAAACAAGTAAAAAAGATTTAAGAAATTATCTGGATTTTATACCGGTGCATCATGAGCAGTATTCCTATACGGTGTCAGATAATGGTGCAGTTACGGTTTACGTGGAAAATAAAGGCGTATTTAACAAAATTGCCCAGGTGGTTTTTAAAAAGCCGCGGATTTCCCAGATTCATCTGGATGAAATGGGGAATTTTATCTGGCCGTTAATGGACGGAAAGAATACGGTATACGATATTGCAGAACAGGTGAAAGCGCATTTTGGCGAAAAAGCAGAACCGCTTTACAACCGGCTGGTGCAGTATATGAGAAATCTGGAAAGCTACGGATTTATCCGTTTTAAAGAGTAATAGAAAGCGGCAGGCACATGGAATAGGGTGCCTGTCTTTTTTTATAAACGTCAATAAAAATCAACATGAATCTAAAATATCTGATATTTTAAAAAATTCCAACACCTAATATAATAAAACTATCAAAAATGTTTCTGCTGTTTTAAAGGAAAACAGCAGGGGAATGGAGGGTTTTATGAAAAAAAGAAGAATGACAGCCGCATTTTTAGCAGCGGCACTTGGGGTAACAGCATTGACAGGCTGTGGAGGCACAGGCGGCAGTACCGATACGGGGAAAAGCACAGAGGCTGAAAAAATCAGTACAACGATTACCGTATGGGGCTGCGCAGAAGATCAGGCAGACGAGAATGGCAAATGGCTTCAGACGATGTGTGAAAAATTCAACACAGAACATCCGGAATGGGATCTTACATTTGAATACGGTGTCTGCTCCGAACAGGATGCCGGAAAGACCGTTCCGCAGGATCCGAGTAATTCAGCCGACGTATATTTCTTTGCAAATGACCAGTTACAGACATTAATTGATGCGAAGGCAATAGCAAAGCTTGGCGGTGAAACGGCAGATTACGTAAAGAGTACAAACTCACAGGCAATTGTAGATTCCGTTACGGTAGACGGAGCAGTTTACGGTGTACCATTTACAACCAACACCTGGTTTATGTATTACGATAAGAGCAAATTTACAGACAGCGACGTGAAGAGTCTGGATACAATGCTTGCAAAGGACAAGGTTGCATTTAATATCACAGAAGGCTGGTATATGTCATCATTCTTCCTTGCAAATGACTGTGTATATTTTGGTAAAGACGGAAAAGATAATGCAGCAGGAATTGATATTTCAGGTGATAAGGGTACAAATGCAACGAAAGCAATGGTATCTATGGTCAACAATCCGAATTTTGTAAACGATGCAGGCGGCGTCGGAATCGCAGGTCTGCGTGACGGCAGTGTTGCAGCTTATTTTTCAGGTTCATGGGATTATAAGAATGTAAAAGAAATTTTGGGTGATAATTTTGGTGCCGTACAGCTTCCGAAAGTCAAGATTGGCGGTACGGATAAGCAGTTAAAGGCATTTGCAGGTTCTAAAGCAGTTGCCGTGAATCCAAACTGTAAATACCAGCAGATTGCCGTTGCACTTGCAAAGTATTTAGGTGGTAAGGAAGCACAGCAGTCCCATTATGATTTACGTAGTGTAATTCCTTGCAACACAGAACTGCTGGCAGTAGAGCCGGTTAAATCCGATGTGCTTGTAACTGCACAGAATAATACCTTTAACAATACTGCTGTTATCCAGCCGACGGTAACTGGTATGAATGATTACTGGACACCGGCACAGAACTTCAGTAAATCCATTGTTAACGGAGAAATTACACTGGATAATGCTGCAGAAAAGACAGAAGAGTTTTACAAACTGATTAATACATCAATTGTAAAATAGAAATAAAACGCACACAGCGTTTGGAGGTTGCGTATGGAATTGGTTAATGCGTTCAAAAAGGGAGATTGGCTCACAAGAAGTTCAGCAATTGTGATGGGACTTGGCAATATCCTCAGAAAACAATTTATCAAAGGAATCTTATTCCTTTTCACAGAAGCAGCTTTCCTATTCTTTATGGCAGCCTATGGCTGGCAGTGCCTTCTGGCACTGCCGGGCCTTGGTGAAAAAGAACAGGGAGAAGTGTGGAATGAAACACTGGGCGTCTATGAATATGTTCAGGGAGATAACTCCCTGTTAATTTTACTTTATGGCATTGCAGTTTTATTTATTTGTGCCGCATTTATCTGTGTGTGGGCAGGTGCGGTAAAAAGTGCGTATCAGGCACAGGTCTGTATTGAAAAAAATAAGCCGGTGACAACATTTGCAGAGGACATTAAGTCCCTGTTTGATAAAAATCTGCACAAACTGCTTCTGACATTGCCGGTTGGCGGCATTTTGATTTTTACGATTCTGCCGCTGATATTTATGATAGCCATGGCGTTTACAAATTACAGCAAAGTAAACAGCCATCTTGTTCTGTTTGACTGGGTGGGGCTGGAAAATTTCCGGCAGATGTTTGATGTGAGCGGAACGTTCGGAAAAACATTCTGGTCTGTGCTTGGCTGGACAATTGTCTGGGCGGTATTTGCAACAGGTTTAAATTACATCTTAGGCATGCTGCTGGCATTGCTTATTAATAGGAAAGGAACAAAAATCAAAGGCTTCTGGCGGCTGATTTTCATTTTGTCGATTGCCATTCCGCAGTTCGTGTCACTGCTTGTTATGCGCAGTATGCTTAGTCAGGACGGCATTATCAATGTAATGTTAAAAAATGCGGGCTGGATTCAGAAGTCCCTGCCGTTTTTCTCTAACGTCGCATGGGCGAGAATAACGGTAATTGTTGTTAATCTGTGGATTGGTATTCCGTATACGATGATGCAGGTTACGGGAATTTTACAGAATATCCCATTGGAGCTTTACGAAGCGGCAGAAGTAGACGGCGCCGGTCCGGTAATCCGTTTCTTTAAAATTACATTGCCGTATATGCTGTTTGTGACAACACCATATTTGATTACGACATTTACGGCAAATATCAACAATTTTAACATTGTTTATCTTTTAACAAAAGGCGACCCGGTGCTGGCAGGCAATACCGCGGGCAAAACAGACCTTTTGGTTACATGGCTGTATAAGATGACGGTGGATTACCAGTATTACAATCTAGGTGCCGTTATCGGAATTATGACCTTTATATTTTTGGCAATCGGTTCGCTGCTTGTATACAGACGGACGAAATCCTATAAAGACGAGGAGGGATTTCAATGAAACGAAAAAAGAAAATCAACAATATACTGGTGCATCTGTTTTTAAGCGTGCTTGCAATTATCTGGGTCAGTCCGCTGTTCTGGATTATCCTTACAAGCTTCCGCGCACAGAAAGGCGCTTATACCTCGTCCTTTTTTCCGAAAAAATATACATTTAACAATTATATCAAATTATTTACGGATACCGGAATTTTAAATTTTCCGAGAATGTTTGGCAATACGCTGTTTATTGCAATCTGTTCCTGCATTATTTCAACATTTTTTGTATTGTCCGTGGCATATTGCATGTCGCGTCTGCGCTTTCGTTTAAGAAAGCCGATGATGAATATTGCAATGATACTCGGACTGTTTCCGGGCTTTATGGCGATGATTGCGGTTTACTATATTTTAAAAGCAGTTGGACTTTCAGAAGGCTCCATGATTCGCGTGGCACTGATACTGGTTTACTCCGGTTCGTCCGGCATTCAGTTTTATATTGCAAAAGGATTTTTTGATACAATTCCCAAAACGATTGATGAAGCGGCTATGTTGGATGGTGCTACGAAATGGCAGGTGTTTACAAAAATCACTATACCGCTTAGTAAGCCAATTATAGTATACACGGTGCTCACGACCTTTATCGCACCATGGGTGGATTTCATCTTTGCAAGAGTAATATGCCGTGCCAATGCCGATTATTATACGGTGGCAATTGGTCTGTGGCAGATGCTTGAAAAGGAATATGTAGACAGCTGGTACACCTGTTTTGCCGCAGGAGCAGTCTGCATCTCAATTCCGATTGCAGTGCTGTTCATTTTCATGCAGAAGTGTTATAATGAGAGCATGTCGGGAGCGGTCAAAGGGTAGTGGCAGGGCTTTTTGCAGAGAACGCCTCAACGTGTTACTTGACTTCGGCTTATCTCTGCAAAAAGCCTGTGACGGTTGCGGCGTGGGTGTTTCACAAAGAACGCCTCACCGCTGTCGCTTAACTTCGGCTTATCTTTGTGAAATAGCCTGTGTAGACGGAAGGTTTGGCGGCTGATTTCTGTGAAATGCCTGCGAGAGAGTGACGTGACAGGGCTTTTTGCAGAGGATGACTCGGTTTTGGAGTGTGTGGAATGATAAAAGGATTTAAAAAATTTTGTTTGTGTCTGCTGGCGGCGGGAGCTGCGGGCGGGATTTTAGCCGGGTGTAACAGCCCGGCTAATCGTGTTTTGTCCTCGCGGCAGGAATATGCAGAGCAGATGCAGGCTGCGGTATCCACGCCGTTTGGCGCGTATCCCGAAACGGTTGTGTATACACTGGGAAAGATGATAAGCACAAATAATTCCAATATGCCGGCGGGGGATACGTATGAAGACAATGCGTATACGCGGTATATTAAGGAAGTGATTAATGTCCAGAACAGGGATGTTTTTGAAGAAACCGATAAGCAGTATGATACCAACGTGAGCATGGCGATTGCAATGAATGAACTGCCGGATATTATGCTTGTGAGCAATTATGAAGACTTGGAAACGCTTATCGAAAATGATATGATAGAAGACCTGACGGTATCGTATCAGAACTGTATCAGTGACAGAATACGTGAAATGTATGCCAGCTACGGCGAAGACCTGATAGACAGCGTGACATTTGACGGTAAAATTATGGCACTGCCCGAAACAAATATTACGGACGGACCGAACCTTGTGTGGCTGCGGAAAGACTGGATGGATATACTGGGACTTTCGGCACCGCAGACCATAGAAGATGTGGTTGAAATTGTACGTCAGTTTATAGATAATCAAATGGGTGGGGAAGAAACCGTGGGACTGGTCTGTGATACACAGATTGCAGGCGAGTGCGGCTACAGCAGTGAATATCTGCTTGATTTGATTTTTGCTTCTTATGGAGCATACCCAAAGCAGTGGATTACAGATGATGACGGCGAGGTGGTATACGGTTCGGTGACAGACGAAGCCAAAGCGGCGCTTTCATATGTGCATACACTTTATAATGAAGGAATCCTTGAAAAAAATTTTTTGATACATACAACATCGAATCTGATTGAAATGATAGAACAGGGAAAATGCGGCTCGTTTTTCGGACCGTGGTGGGCGGCAAATAATCCGCTGGCATCTGCGGTCAGTGCTGTAGCGCAGTCTGAAAAGCCGGACTGGCAGCCGTATCTGATAGCGACGGATGCGCAGGGCAATACCTCGTATCACAGCCAGAATCCGGCATATAAATATGTGGTTGTAAGGAAGGGTTACGAACACCCTGAAATTGCCGCGAAGATGATCAGTGTAATGTTTGACAAAATCCGCTATGAGTGTGATTCGTCCGAAGAATTTGAAAAATATTATCAGTTAAATGTAGAACCCACGGCAAGACCGCTGGCAATCAATGTGGATTATAACAATGCGCTGGAGCTGTGCTATGAGGATATTGCGGCAGTTTTTTCCGGCGAAAAGCAGGAAGACGATTTAAAGCTGCTTGAAAAGTCTTATTATACTGCGTGTAAAAATTATATGGAAAATAAAGAATCTGCAGGAACCGATGCGTGGGCGGCGTATATGACACGGATTAAGGCGTGTGAGGCAATCCGGGAAGGCTCGGTGATTACAGTACCGTCTTTGTATTTTAAAACCACTAAAACCATGAAGTCGGAGTGGTGGAAATTAAAGGAAAATGAAAAAGAAGCCTATTTAAAAATCATCTGCGGCGAAGAACCGCCGGAATATTTTGATATTTTTGTGCGGTCATGGCAGGAAAATGGCGGCGCACAGATTACAGACGAAGTAAAAGCCGCCCTTGCGGCAGAATGAGGAAGATTTTGGAAAAACTAGAAGTATTAAAGAAGGTATTTGGTTACGACAGTTTCAGGGAAGGCCAGGAAAAAATTATTGATGCGATTCTGCGGGGGCAGGACGTACTGGGCATTATGCCGACCGGCGCGGGAAAATCGATCTGCTATCAGGTTCCGGCGCTGATGTTTTCGGGAATTACGGTAGTGGTATCGCCGCTTATTTCCCTGATGATTGACCAGGTGAAAGCATTAAACGATGCCGGAATCCATGCGGCATATATAAACAGCGCCCTGACGGAAACACAGATTACAAAGGCACTCTACAATGCAATGTGCGGGCGGTATAAAATTGTATATGTTGCACCGGAACGCCTTGAAACCGACCGCTTTCTGGAATTTGTCATGAATGCCGACATTTCCATGATTACAGTCGATGAAGCGCACTGTATTTCCCAGTGGGGACAGGATTTCAGACCGAGCTATCTAAAAATTGTCAATCTGATAAAGCGATTTCCGAAACGTCCCGTTGTCAGTGCATTTACGGCAACGGCAACGCAGACGGTTAAAGAAGATATCCAGTGTATTTTAGGACTGCAGAATCCGGAAGTATTAATCACCGGATTTGACAGGAAAAATCTGTATTTTGAAGTGCGCAAAACAAAGCAGAAGGATGCCGAAATTCTGGATTATCTAGCAAAACACAAGGGCGAGAGCGGTATTATCTATTGTTCTACAAGAAAAAATGTGGACAATGTATATCTGATGCTGCGTAAAAACCGCATTGCTGCGGCGCGCTATCATGCGGGTCTGGACAATGACACCCGCAAAGAAAGCCAGGAGGATTTTATCTACGACAGGGCGCAGGTGATTGTGGCGACCAACGCATTTGGCATGGGCATTGACAAATCCAACGTGCGTTTTGTCCTGCATTACAATATGCCCGCGTGTATTGAAAATTATTATCAGGAGGCGGGGCGTGCCGGACGTGACGGAGAGCCTGCTGAGTGTATTTTGTTTTATTCGCCGCAGGATGTGGTCATTCATGAATTTCTGATTGAACAGAAAGGTCAGAACACTGAATTTACGCAGGACGATTTAGATGTTATCAGAGAAAATGATATCCGTCGTTTAAATAAAATGCGTTTTTACTGTGCAACCAAAGAATGTCTGCGGGAATATATGCTCAATTACTTCGGGGAGTATACAAACCGCAGGGAATGTGGCAACTGCGGCAACTGCAATGCTTCCTTTGAAGAAAAAGACGTTACGGTGCTTTGCAGGGATATGATTGCCTGTATCCGGGAGAGCGGACAGCGGTATGGAATGGGAGTCATTATGGGCATTTTAAGAGGTTCAAATACCGCAAAGTTAAAAAGCTACGGTGTCAGCCGCTATGAAACCTTCGGAATCCAGAGCAAAACAAGCGAAGCGCAGCTAAAGGCGGTTGCAGAAGAACTGCTTTTAAAAGGGTACTTGACAGAAACGCCGGACATCTATAGAATAATCAAGCTGGATAAAACATGCGAAGAACTTTTAGATGAGGGCGCTTCTTTTTCAATCCGCTGGTCAGAACGGACGGAAAAAATGGCAGAGGCAAAGGTCAAAACGGCAAAAAGCCGTGCAACCGATACGCTTTCGCCAAAGCAGCTTGCACTTTTTGGTGCGTTAAAGCAGCTGCGTCTGACACTTGCAAGAGAAGAAAATTTACCGCCGTACATTATCTTTTCGGATAAGACACTGATTGACATGTGTCATAAAATGCCGCATACACAGCAGGAAATGCTTGATGTCAACGGTATCGGTGAAAATAAATTTGCGCGGTACGGAGAAGCATTTATCCGGTGTATTGAACAAAACAGCTGATGATTCTGTACAGAATGTGTTTATCAAGTAATTACGGAGGTTTCTCATGACGAAGAATATGACAGAGGGTTCACCGATGAAGCTGATTCTGGGATTTTCCATACCGATGCTGTTTGGTATGCTGTTCCAGCAGTTTTATAATCTGGTGGATACCATGATTGTAGGAAAAACGCTGGGCGTTGATGCGCTGGCAGGTGTCGGTGCAACAAGCAGTATCAACTTTATGATTATTGGATTCTGTATGGGCGTGTGCGGCGGATTTGCGATTCCCGTGGCACAGCAGTTTGGTGCGCAGAAATATGAACAGCTCAGGCGCTATGTATACAACGGCTATTTATTAAGCGTTGTGTTTTCGATTGTGCTGACGGCGCTTTCCGTCTTTTTCTGCCGGAATATTCTGACGGTAATGCGCACGCCGGAGAGCATTTATGAATATGCGTATGCGTACATTGTCATTATTTTTGCCGGGATTCCGACCGTATTCTTATATAATATTGTATCCAGCATTATCCGTGCACTGGGGGACAGCAAGACACCGGTCATCTTTCTGGTGTTTTCGGCAGTGTTAAATATTATTCTGGATTTTGTATTGATTCAGGGATTTAAAATCGGTGTCGCGGGAGCAGCTGTGGCAACCGATATTTCACAGCTTGTATCGGGTGTTGCCTGTCTGATTTATATGAATAAACGCTTCGAGGTTTTAAAGCTTTCGGCAAAAGACCGCAGGGCGGGAAAACGGTATATGATTAATCTCTGCATGAACGGGATTCCAATGGGGCTTCAGTATTCGATTACGGCAATCGGCAGTGTTATTTTGCAGACCGCCGTCAATACGCTCGGTGCAACGTATGTAGCGGCGATGACCGCCGGCAGTAAGATTTTTACATTTACGTGCTGTCCGTTTGATGCGCTCGGTTCCACCATGGCAACCTACGGCGGGCAGAATGTCGGTGCAGGCAAATTAAAGCGCCTTGGAAAAGGAATCCGTGCAGCAGGCATTATCGGTGCGGTTTACAGCGTGGGTGCGCTGATACTGCTGTATTTCTTTGCCGATTACATCGCCCTGCTGTTTGTCGATGCAAATGAAGTGGAAATCATTCATCTGACATATCAGTTTATTTTATATAGTGCGCTGTTTTATATTCCACTGACCTTTGTCAATGTTGTGCGTTTCTGCATACAGGGTATGGGCTTTTCAGTATTTGCGATTCTTGCAGGCGTATTTGAAATGGCGGCAAGAACCTTTGCTGCAGTCCTGCTTGTGCCGAAAACGGGCTACACCGGTGCATGTCTTGCCAATCCGTGTGCATGGATAGCCGCCGACATCTTTCTGATACCGGCATTTATTTACTGCTGTAAGCGGCTGGAAAAAAGCACGCGCAAAGGTAGAACGGCGATGAGCGTGTAAAAAGAATCTTCCTTACCGGGTAAAACCGGCAGGGAAGATATTTTTTTCGCCTTTTTACATACATTTTAAAAAAATTTACGGATATTTTATTGTAATAAGGTAGTAAATTTTACAAAGTCTGAGATAAAATAAGTGATATAAAGAGCGAAAACAAACAACCCTGTTGGCAGATGAGAAATCGCCTGCGCGAGTTTCTCATCGCCACCTCGCAACAAGGTCGCTCGGAATGGAGGAAAGTATGAACAAGCCATAAACGTAAGCTTGTTCATACAGCACTTTGTGTTGCAGGCAGCACAAAGTGCTTTTATCGCAGAACTGAATAAATTCAGTCCGCGGTTCCTTCGGCATTGAAATGCCTGCGGAATGGAGGAAATATGCCATCAACATATGCGCATTACAGAATGGGGCAGGAGGTTTATCGTAATCTCACAGGAAAGCCCAAACAAATTATAGAAAAGTACAAGGAATTATATGATATCGGGCTGCATGGACCGGATATTTTGTTTTATTACAAACCGCTCTTTGCAAATCCGGTCAATCATGTCGGATATGCGATGCACGACCGTCCGGGCATTGAATTTTTCAGGCAGGCATCCTTGGTGATGCAGAAAGCGGAAAATAAGGAAGCGTGTGAAGCGTATATTTACGGCTTCTGCTGTCATTTTGCACTGGACGTCAGCTGTCACGGCTACATTGATGAAAAAATTGCGGAAAGCGGGGTCAGCCATACGGAAATCGAAGTGGAATTCGACCGTAAATTAATGCTGACGGACGGGTTTAATCCGCTGACACACAATCTGACGGGGCATATTCATCCTACTTTGAAAAATGCCGAGGTTATCAGTCCGTTTTATAAAAATGTAACGCCACAGCAGGCAGAGCAGGCATTACAGGGCATGATTACCAATAATAAACTTTTAATAGCTCCATCCTATTTTAAGCGTTTTTTGATTTACGGTCTGTTAAAGGCAACGGGAAATTATAAGGAAATGCACGGTCTGTTAGTCAATTACAGCGAAAATCCGCAATGCACGGACAGCACCCAGATGCTGATGCAGCTCTACCGCGATGCCGAAAAGCTGGCGGAGCGGTTAATTGATGAGTATGAGGACAGCGCATCGGGAAAAATTCCGTTCGATAAGCGGTATGGTCTGACCTTTGGCGGAAAAGAAAAAGATGAACCGCTGGAAATGTGCGGATAAACAAACGGCAGAACGTATATCACTTAGAAATGGAGAAGAAAATGGGAAAGAAATTAACAAAAAAGGAAAGAAACTGGATTTTGTATGACGTGGGAAACTCGGCATTTACACTGCTGATTGCGACAATTTTACCGATTTATTTTAATTATCTGGCAGGCAATGCCGGGATTTCATCGGTGGACTATCTGGCATATTGGGGATATGCGGCATCGGTTGGCACGATTCTTGTAGCACTTGCAGGTCCGGTGCTTGGAACCATGGCGGATACAAAGGGCTTTAAGAAGCCGATTTTTACGGGGGCGATTTTAACCGGTGTGATTGGCTGCGCATTGCTTGGTCTGGCAAAGGGCTGGATGTTGTTTCTGGTTATTTACATTATTGCAAAAGTCGGATTTTCAAGCAGCCTGATTTTTTATGATTCCATGCTTGGTGATGTGACAGACGAAGACCGCGTGGACTATGTTTCTTCGGCAGGGTATGCATGGGGATATATCGGAAGCTGTGTGCCGTTTATTGTCTGTCTGGTGCTTGTGCTTGGTAGCGGAAAAATCGGTATCAGCATGGAAATGGCAATGGGAGCCGCTTTTTTAATCATTGCCGTCTGGTGGCTTGTGATGTCGCTTCCACTGTTAAAAGGCTATGAACAGAAATTTTATGTGGAAAAGCAGAAACACGCGGTAAAAGAAAGCTTCTGCCGTCTGGGACAGACCTTTGGCAATATCCGCAAAGAAAAACATATTTTTATGTTTCTGCTGGCATTTTTCTTTTACATAGACGGTGTATACACGATTATCGACATGGCAACGGCATACGGCGCTGCACTGGGACTGGACAGCACAGGACTTTTGCTGGCACTGCTTGTTACGCAGATTGTTGCATTTCCGTGTGCGATACTTTTCGGAAAATTATCCGGTAAAATGGAAACCAGCCGCCTGATTACCGTGTGTATCTTTGCTTATCTTGGAATTGCAATCTTTGCTGTATTTTTAAAGAGCCAGATTCAGTTCTGGATACTTGCGGTACTGGTTGGAATGTTTCAGGGTGGAATTCAGGCGTTGTCCCGTTCATATTTTACAAAAATCATTCCTGCCGAAAAGTCCGGAGAATATTTCGGACTGATGGACATCTGCGGAAAAGGCGCATCATTTATGGGAACAACGATTGTAAGCCTTGTATCGCAGATAACCGGAAACATCAACGCCGGTGTAGGCATGATTGCGGTTTTATTTGTAGCAGGCATTATTTTGTTCCGTAAATCAGTGTCACTTTGCAATACAGAAAAAGGTGAAGAGGTGTATCCTGCACCGGAAATGCCACAGCGCTCGTCCATTTAACTTCGGCTTATTCCTGTACATGGGACGGGGAAGGTGTGGCAGCTCCGGGGAGTGAACAGAAAGTGGTATAGAAATTAAAAGATGAAACTTTGCAAGAAATGTAGTGCAGAGTTTTATCTTTTTGTATTTTAAGAGATAAAGCAATACACAGTATATAGAATGAAATAATTGTCTGGCGTAATTAAATTTATAAAAAAGTTGGAAAAGTTGCATTTTTTATTAAAAAAAGGTTGGAAAAGTTGCAAAAATAGGGCTGTTTCTGGTTGGAAAAGTTGCAAAGTCCTCTTGACATTCCACAAACTTGAATCTACAATTGTTGCACATACAACAGTTGGAGGTGCAATAAATGTTAAAGAGAATCTTTTCTTATATGAAACAGTATAAGAAATATGCCTTTCTGGCATTGTTTTGCATCGCGGTGGAAGCGGTGCTGGAGTTAATGGTTCCGATGATTATGGCGGATTTGATTGACACCGGTGTTGCGACAGGCGATGAAAGATACATCTATCAAAAAGGATTTCAAATGGTACTCTGTGCGGCGGCGGCACTGGTGCTTGGCATCGGAAGCGCCCGTTTTGCGGCGCTTGCCGGTCAGGGACTGGGCGCAAACCTGCGTGAAGCCGAATACGAAAAATTGCAGTCGTATTCATTTGCCAATATCGACCATTTTAGGGTATCGTCGATTGTGACACGTTTAACAAGCGATGTCACGAATATTCAGAATGCCGTTTCAACCGGTATGCGCCCGTTTGGCAGAAGTCCGGTCATGCTGATTTTTGCAACGGGCGTGGCATTTTCCATTAATTCAACACTGGCGCTCGTATTTTTCGTGGCCCTGCCGGTACTTGCCGTTTTACTCATTTGCATTATTGTAAATGTACGTCCGCTCTATTCCAAAATGCAGTTTGCGATAGACCGCATGAACCGCACGATTCAGGAAAATCTGACGGCAGTCCGTGTAGTCAAAGCCTATGTGCGGGGTGATTACGAAATCGCAAAATTTGAAGAAGCAAATCTGAATCTGAAAAAAGAATCCGAAAAAGCATTTGGCATTGCCGTGTTAAATATGCCTGCCATGCAGTTTGTTATGTACGCAACAATACTGTCCCTGCTGTTATTCGGCGGTTATCTGATTCATGAGGGCAGGCTTGGTATCGGTGAACTGACCGGATTTTTAAGCTACGTCCTGCTTATTTTAAATTCATTGATGATGATGTCCAATGTATTTTTAATGATGACACGTTCCTTAGCATCCGGCGCGCGTATCCTTGAGGTTATCGATGAAAAAATAGATTTGACCGATGAAAATGCAAAGGACATCAGCGTAGAGCGCGGCGAAATCGAATTTGACCATGTGTGGTTTAAATATAAGGAAGAAGCAAAAGAATATGTGCTTTCCGATGTATCATTTCATATTAAAGCCGGTCAGACAGTAGGAATTATCGGTCAGACCGGTGCGGCAAAAACCACGCTTGTCCAGCTGATTCCGCGTCTTTATGATACCGTGCGGGGAACGGTAAAGGTGGACGGCGTTGATGTCAGAAATTATCCGATGCAGCATTTAAGAGATGCGATTGCTATGGTACTTCAGAAAAATACACTGTTTTCTGGAACAATGCTTGATAACTTAAAATGGGGCGATGAAAACGCTTCCATGACGGAAATTGAAGAAGCCTGCCGGATTGCCTGCGTTGACGAATTTATTGACCGCCTGCAAGACGGCTATCAGACCGAAATGGGACAGGGTGGGGTCAATGTGTCCGGCGGTCAGAAACAGCGCCTCTGCATTGCAAGAGCCATTTTAAAGAAGCCGAAGGTACTGATTTTAGACGATTCAACCAGTGCGGTTGATACGGCGACAGAAAGCAGAATCCGCGAAGGACTTGCAGAGAAACTGCCTGATATGACAAAAATTATTATTGCACAGCGCATATCTTCCGTGCGCCATGCGGATCAGATTATTATTTTGGACGGCGGAAGGGTAAGCGGTATCGGTACACATGAAAGCCTGCTTGCTTCCAACCGTATTTATCAGGAAATTTACGAATCCCAGAAGGAAGGAGCGGATTTATAATGGCAAAATATGTAGGATATAAAAGACCGAAAGACACGAAAAAGACAATCCGGCATCTGCTGGTATATTTAGGCATGCACAAATGGTCCTTTTTGCTGGTTGCCCTGCTGGTACTTATCAGTGCCGGAGCCAATATTACGGGAACATATCTTTTAAAGCCGGTCATTAACCGCTTTATCGTTCCGGGAGATTTAAACGGACTGGTGCGTGCCGTTGCGGCAATGGGCGTGATGTATCTGTGCGGCGCGCTGGCAACGCTCGGATACAACCGTTTAATGGTGAAGACCTCGCAGAAAGTCATCCGTGAAATCCGAAGCGATTTATTTGCACACGTACAAAAACTGCCCCTGCGGTATTTTGATGCGCATACACACGGCGAATTAATGAGCCGTTTTACCAACGATGTAGATGCCGTACAGGAAGCGATGAACAACAGCTTTGCAATGATTATCCAGAGTTTCATGATGCTTTTCGGTACGGTGATAATGATGATGGTACTCAGTATCCGGCTGTCGCTGATTGTTGTGGTATTTTTAATTGTTATGTTTGTGGTTATCCGCTTAAATGGAAAGCACAGTAAAAAATATTTTAACCGGCAGCAGGAGGAACTCGGCAAAATTAACGGATTTGTACAGGAAATGGCAGAGGGACAGAAGGTCGAAAAGGTCTTCAATCACGAAGCAAAAGACTATGCGCGTTTTTGTGAACTCAGTGAAAATTTCAGAAAGCAGTCCACCAATGCTCTGTCCTTTGCCGGTATGATGATACCAACCATTGTCAGTCTTTCCTATCTGAATTATGCGGTGTCTGCCTGTGCGGGCGGCCTGCTTGCAATCCGGGGACTGATGGATTTGGGAAGTCTTTCGGCATATCTGGTATATGTACGCCAGAGTGCAATGCCGTTAAATCAGTTTACCCAGCAGGTCAATTTCCTGTTGTCTGCGCTTTCCGGTGCGGAACGCATTTTTGACATGATGGACGAACAGCCGGAAGTGGACGAAGGTAACGTGCATTTATGTCACGTTGTAAAAAATGCGAACGGCACACTGACAGAATGTGAACAAAGCACACCGGATTACGCATGGAAAGTGCCGGAAAACGGCGGCTTCCGCTATGTTGAATTAAAAGGTGATGTGCGTTTTCAAAATGTAGTCTTTGGGTACACTGATAAAAAGCGCGTATTAAACGGCATTTCTCTTTTTGCAAAACCGGGACAGAAAATCGCATTTGTCGGTTCAACCGGTGCGGGAAAAACAACGATTGTCAACCTGATTAACCGTTTTTATGAAATCCAGTCGGGAACGATTACCTATGACGGTATCGACATTCAGCAGATTGCAAAAGACGATTTGCGCCGCTCACTGGCAATGGTTATTCAGGATACGCATTTATTTACGGGAACGATTGCGGACAATATCCGATACGGCAATTTAGATGCGACTGACGAGGAAGTTTATGAGGCAGCACGCATTGCCAATGCGGACTCCTTTATTCGCAGACTGCCGGATAGCTATGATACAATGCTGTATGCAGACGGCAGTAATCTTTCGCAGGGACAGCGCCAGTTACTTGCGATTGCGAGAGCGGCAGTTGCCAAACCGCCGGTGCTTATTTTAGACGAAGCGACCAGTTCTGTAGATACCCGCACCGAGCGGCTGATTGAAAAGGGCATGGATGCGATTATGGAAGGCAGAACGGTATTTGTTATTGCACACCGCCTGTCAACCGTCCGTAATTCCAAGGCAATCATGGTATTGGAAAAGGGCGAAATCATAGAGCGCGGCAGTCATGAGGAATTGTTAGAACAGCAGGGCAGATACTACAGGCTGTATACGGGACAGTTTGAACTGGAATAAAGTATGAGCAATCCATATGCGAGAGATTGCTCATACGGCAATTTGCTTTCAGGTAAAGCAAATTGCCATTATCGTAGATTGACAGTAAACTCGTCCATACAGATATTTGCGCCGCAGGTGTCGCAAATATTATTTATCGCAGAACTGAATAAATTCAGTTCGCGTTCTTTCGGCATAAATGCCTACAGAAAAGAGGAAAGTATGAAAAAAGAACAGATTCGGAATGAATTATTTAAGATAGAAGTGCTGCGGCAGAGATTAATGCGGCCGCAGTTTATCGCATTGGGGCTTACAGTGGGGCAGGGACAGCCGCGCATTTTAAAAGAACTGCTTTTTGAAGGCAGTATGACACAGAAAAAACTTGCGGATGCCTGCCTTTTAGATGTAACCACGATGTCAAGGACACTTGACCGAATGGAGCAGGCAGGACTGCTTGTACGGGAAAGTAATCCCGACTGCCGCCGTTCATGGCTGATTGCCCTGACAGACAAGGGAACGGACATCGCAAAAAAGGTACAGCAGATATTTGAAGAAACGGATAAAATTTATTGCAGTAATCTTTCAGAGAAAGAAGCGGAGCAGCTTTTCGTATTGCTTCAAAAAGTAGCGGACAATATTTCACAAAACTGTAAATAAGAACTTCTTTTGTGGCTGCCCTCATTTTTGTGGCTGGCAGGCTTTAAGAATAAGTCATATATTCCCCGTTGTCCGAATAGGATATACAAACAAACTTTAGGATATTGCATGAAAGGATATATCGAAGAACGGGCAGTAAAGACGGCGGAATATATTATCGAAACCAAAGCAACCGTGCGCCAGACCGCGCGTAAATTCGGTGTCAGCAAAAGCACCGTACATAAAGATGTGACGGCGCGTCTGACACGAATCAATCCGGCGCTTGCAAATGAAGCGCGCAAGGTGCTTGATGTCAACAAAAAAGAGCGCCATATCCGCGGCGGACTGGCAACGCGCGAAAAATACCTGCACGAACAATAACCGTGCAAAAGCAGATTCTCATAAACGGCTGATACGACCGCCTGCGCGCAGTGTTTATCGCCGTTTTACGGAAAATGAATATAAAAATAAGCCGGTACGGTCTATTGTTAATAACATCAGACTGTACCAGCTTGTTTGATTTAGAAAAAATGTTACTGTAATACTGCAACAATCTCTAAATTGCGTTCTTTTGATAAATCTACAAATTCATTGCCTTCACACTTTACAATCGGGCGTGACAGGGCATGTCCGTTAATTAAAACGACTTCGCCGGTGCGGCCATCAGAAAGTTTGACATTATTTCCGATATAAGAAGTGGCGACATTCTTTAAGAACGGAAGGCTGAACTTCGGGTCAAATTTTGTAAAAGCATCTTGTTCCATATCCCGTACAACGTGGAATGGACAGAGGGCTTTTCTGTATATGCGGGAAGAGGTCATTGCATCGTAGATATCTGCAATTGTAATAATCTTTGCAAAATCAGGAATGTCGTCTGACTTTAAACCCATTGGATATCCGGAGCCGTCGCATTTTTCATGGTGCAGTAAAATTGCAGATTTAACACGCTCATCAATATCGGCATCCTTTACAATCTGATAGCCTAAGTTGACATGCTCTTTAATAATGGCATATTCGTTAACGGTCAGCCGGTCCGGTTTGCTTAAAATTTCATTTGGAACTAAAAGCTTTCCGATATCGTGTAAAATACCGCATAAAGTCAGCACCTTTACATCTTCCTCAGAATAGCCGACCCATTTTCCAAGAATGGAAGCAATAATGGCAACATTAATGCAGTGGACATATGTCAAATCGTCCATATCACGCATACAGTGGAGCATATCAAAAATCTGGAGAGTATTCGTACATTCTGCAAGAATTTTTTCGGTATTCTTTAACAGCGCAGTAGTATCAATTGTTTCGCGGTTAATGACAATGTCATTTAATTCTGTCTTCAAATCATTAATGCCATCAATAAAAGTTTCGTTAAAATGTTCGAAATTCTGGCTCTGCTTAACTTTTTCATAGTAAGTCATCTGTTCCAGAACTTCCGGCTGCTCAGGCTGTGCGGCAGCTTCCTCATATACATTAATTTTTAAGACATTGTACTCAGAGATTTTTGCAATCATATCTAAAGTCAAAACGGTATCTTTTGCAGCAATAAGATGACCGGTGGAAGTCATGATATCCTGCGATAAAACCATGCCTTCAGCGGCATCAAAAATAAAAATATTTTTCTCCTGTGTATTGTCGCTCATCCTTGAAATCTCCTTTACAAAAGTATAAATTATCCGGTAGCTTCATTATATGGTTGAGGGGATAAAAAGTCAATAAAAAGTACTTGACCAATGCCCATAGATTGTGTAATATACATACGTATGAATGACTAACTGAATAATTTAAGATGTCCCTTATTTAGAGCGGTGGAGATACATAGGATCGATGAAGCCCGGCAACCCCATATGGTAAGATATGGAAGGTGCCAACCTGAGCGACTATCCTGCTTTTGCGGCAGGTCGAACAATAAGAGGATTACGGATCTTACATAGATTACGAGTCCTGTCAGAGGGGCTCGTTTTTCAGTTTCAGGAGAAGTACCAGAAGCAGCGTTTAACAGTTTACAGGGACATAAAAAGCCCGATGAAAGAAAGGAAGAAAGAATTCATGGAGAAAAGATTATTTACTTCAGAATCAGTAACAGAAGGACATCCGGACAAAATCTGCGATCAGGTTTCTGATGCAATACTGGATGCATTATATGCACAGGACCCATATTCAAGAGTTGCCTGCGAAACATTAACCAATACAGGATTTGTGATGGTTATGGGTGAAATTACAACAAAGGCAAATGTAGATATTGCACAGATCGTAAGAGATACCGTAGTAGAAATCGGCTATGACAGCTCTGAAAAAGGCTTCGATGGTAATACCTGTGCCGTTATGGTGGCACTTGACAAGCAGTCGCCGGATATTGCAATGGGTGTTGACAAGGCACTTGAGGCAAAAGAAGGCATTGATCCGGATGCAGATGACATTGGTGCAGGTGACCAGGGTATGATGTTTGGCTATGCAACCAATGAAACAGAAGAATATATGCCATATTCCGCAGCACTTGCACAAAAGCTTGCAAGACAGCTGACAAAGGTCAGAAAAGACGGCACACTTTCTTATTTAAGACCGGACGGAAAGACACAGGTTACAGTGGAATATGATGAAAACAACAAGCCGGTAAGACTGGATGCCATCGTTGTATCTTCACAGCATGCGCCGGAAGTTTCACAGGAACAGATTCATACAGACATCAAGAAGTATGTTATTGATGCCATTGTAGACAACAGTATGGTAGATGATGACACGAAAATTTATATCAATCCGACAGGCCGTTTCGTAATCGGCGGACCAAACGGTGACAGCGGTCTGACAGGTCGTAAGATTATCGTTGATACTTACGGTGGTGTTGCAAGACACGGCGGCGGTGCATTTTCAGGTAAGGACTGCACAAAGGTAGACCGTTCCGCAGCATATGCCGCAAGATATGTAGCAAAGAACCTCGTTGCCGCAGGTATTGCAGACAGATGTGAAATCCAGTTATCTTATGCAATCGGTGTTGCACTGCCGACATCTATCCGCGTGGAAACATTCGGAACAGGAAAGCTAAGCGAAGATAAGATTGTAGAAATCATCCGTGAAAACTTCGATTTAAGACCGTCAGGTATTATCAAGATGCTTGATTTAAGAAGACCAATCTACAAGCAGACAGCAAGCTACGGACATTTCGGCCGCAACGACCTGAATCTGCCATGGGAAAAACTTGACCGTGTAGATGCATTAAAAATGTATTTATAAAATATAAGCCGGCTATGGACAAATACTCCATTGTCGGCTTATACTGTTTTTAAATGAAGTATGCTTTTTAAGAAAAAGTAAGCTGCCGCAGGGCAGGTGTGAAACTGCATTTGAAAATGAAGAAATGAGGAAATGTATGATTGAGAATTATAGTATTACAGAGTGGATTGCATTCTTTTTTATTTACAGCTTTTTAGGGTGGTGCATTGAATCCGCCATTGTATCCTTTAACAAGCGCAAACTGACAAACAGAGGCTTTTTAAAAGGTCCGATGCTGCCACTGTACGGTTCGGGAGCGGTCATCATGCTGTTATCAACACTTTGGGCAAAGGATAATTATGTTTTAGTATACATCTGTGGTACAATCGGTGCAACGGCGCTGGAATATGTTACAGGTGTACTGATGGAAATGATGTTTAACATGCGCTACTGGGATTACAGCAATAAAAAATTTCAGATTCACGGCTATATCTGTCTGACCTCGTCCTTATTCTGGGGTGTGCTGACAGTACTGCTGGTCTGCTTTGTGCATATTCCGGTCGCAGCACTGGTGGCTTCCATTCCGGCAAATATATTAAGAGTCGGATTATTTTTTATCATTGCGTTGGCATCTGTGGATACGGTTGATGCGTTTAAAAAGGCGCTGGATTTCCAGAAGCTGCTCACGTATGAAACAAGAATTAAAAATGAACTGTCAGAACTGACAGAGCGTTTAAACGATGCCAAAGGTGTCTTTACGGATAAGAACAATGAGCGCAGCAGGGAATTTTTCAGTATGCAGGAAGCACGTGCGGAACGCTTAAGACTGGAACTGGATGCGGCAAAGGAAAAGGCCGGCAAATTCAAAAATTCCATGTTAAACAGCTTCCCGTCCGCAACGTCTAATAAGTTTGGCGAAGCATTAGATGAATTTAAAGAATATTTTAATAGGAAAAAATAAAAAAAATTTCATTTAGCTCTTTTAAATTTTGAAAATGTTGTATATAATGGTATTCTACGATGTATGTTTAGACTGCATTATACTGTCTAAATGTATATAGAAACAGAGAAAATAAGAAAAACGAACATAGATAGAATGAAGAACATCGGAAAGGGGATTCATATGTTATCAACCGATATCGGAGTAGATTTGGGTACAGCCAGTATTCTGGTTTATATAAAAGGAAAAGGTGTTGTTTTAAAAGAACCGTCCGTAGTAGCATTTGACAGAGATACCAACAAGATTAAGGCAATCGGTGAGGAAGCACGTCTGATGTTAGGAAGAACACCGGGTAATATCGTAGCGGTAAGACCGTTAAGACAGGGTGTTATTTCTGATTACAGAGTAACAGAGAAAATGTTAAAGTACTTCATCCAGAAGGCAATCGGCAAGAGAATGTTAAAGAAGCCAAGAATCAGTGTCTGTGTACCGTCAGGTGTTACAGAAGTAGAAAAGAAAGCTGTAGAAGATGCAACACTTCAGGCTGGCGCAAGAGAAGTAGCAATTATCGAAGAACCGATTGCAGCTGCCATCGGTGCAGGGATTGATATTTCAAGACCTTGCGGTAACATGATTGTTGATATCGGTGGTGGTACAACAGATATCGCGGTTATTTCTTTAGGCGGTACAGTAGTCAGTACATCCATTAAGATTGCCGGTGATGATTTTGATGAAGCAATCGTCCGATATATGAGAAAGAAACACAATCTTCTGATTGGTGAAAGAACTGCGGAAGATATTAAGATAAAAGTCGGTTCAGCTTATCCGAGAACTGAGATTGCAACAATGAACGTAAGAGGTCGAAACCTTGTAACAGGTCTTCCAAAGACGGTTGAGGTAACGTCAGAAGAAACACAGGAAGCATTAAAAGAAGCAACATCCCAGATTGTTGAAGCCGTACACAGTGTATTGGAAAAGACACCACCGGAATTAGCTTCCGATATTGCAGACAGAGGAATTGTCCTGACAGGCGGCGGAAGCCTTTTACAGGGACTTGAAGAACTGATTGAATCAAAGACAGGAATCCATACAATGACAGCCGAAGACCCGATGACAGCAGTTGCAATCGGTACCGGTAAGTTTATTGAATTCCTTGCAGGATACAGAGATGATAAATAATTATCAGCAAAATAAGAAGTGAGCGGAGGAGGAAAGAAATGGTAAAGGGGCTTTACACAGGGTACACAGGAATGGTGAATTCCCAGAAAAGACTGGATGTGATTTCCAACAACCTTGCAAATGCAACAACGACAGGTTTTAAAGCAGAGGGCTGTACAACACAGGCATTTGATTCCATGTATGCCATCAAGATTAAAGATGCAACAGTCGGACATTTAAACCAGAATATCGGTTCAGTCAGTCTGGGTGCAAAGATTGGGGAAACATACAGAAACTGGGAGCAGGGTTCGTTACAGGCAACGAACAACACCTATGATTTTGCACTGGCAGGACAGGGCTTTTTCTCGGTAGAGTTCACCAATAAGAACGGTGTAACAAGCACAATGTATTCCAGAGATGGCGCATTTCAGATGAATTCAGAAGGCTATCTTGTGACAAAAGACGGCGATTATATTTTAGGTGAAGGCGGAAGAATCCAGCTTCCGACAGATTTGAATGAATTATCTGTTGATTCACAGGGAAATATTTTTGCAGACGGGCAGTATGTAGATACATTTGCCTTGGTTGATTTTGAAGATTATAACTATCTGGAAGAATACGGTGAAAATCTGTACCGTGCGGTGGATGGTGCAACCGAACAGGATTGTACGGCAACCGTACAGCAGGGCTACTTAGAAGCTTCTAATATTAATGTCGTATCAGAAATGGTGGACATGATTGCGGTTGCAAGAGAGTATGAAAGCGGACAGAAAGTCATCCAGGCAATTGATGAAATGCTTGGCAAAATGGTGACAATGTCAGAATTATAATAAGGTCCGGGTTAAAAGACATTAATATTATGGTAGTAAGCTGCCGGTAAAATCACCGGTATTGATTACGGAATGGAGAAGAATATGGTAAGATCATTATGGACGGCAGCAGCAGGCATGACGTCACAGCAGACAAATGTCGATACGATTTCCAATAATCTTGCAAATGTAAATACAACAGGATACAAGATGGAAACAACACATTTTAAATCCCTTTTATATCAGCAGTTACAGGCAAAGACCACATCTGCAAACGGTGAGACAAAGCCGGTTAATGCACAGGTTGGTTTGGGTTCAAGAGTATCTGCTGTAACATCACAGTATGTACAGGGTTCTGTCAACAAAACAGACAGTGACACGGATTTTGCAATCGTAGGAAACGGCTTTTTCGGTGTAGTCGGTGAAGATGGACAGACTTATTACACAAGAAACGGTAACTTTGGATTCTCAATTGCAACAGAAGGCTATATGCTTTGTACGTCAGAAGGTCTTCCGGTATTAAGTTCAGACGGTAATGAACTGGTGCTGGGACCGGAATATGACCCGACAAAGATTACAGTAGACGGCGACGGTAATTTATTATATCCAAGTGAAGAAAATAACAACAATCCGACGGCAATCGGTTTAAAGATTGGATTATTCCAGTTTGCCAATCCGGCAGGTCTTGATAAGACAGGAGATTCTCTTTTAATGGAAACGGAAGCATCCGGTATTGCATTAAATGAAGATATCGATGAGGTAGGCAAAAAGAGTACCTTAAAGCAGGGATATCTGGAAGCTTCTAATGTCAATGTAGCAACAGAAATGGTAAATCTGATTACAGCGCAGAGAGCCTATGAATTATGCTCAAAGGCAATTACCACATCCGATACGATGATGGAGCAGGCAAACAATCTGAAGCGATAAGTAAAAGCAGCGGTGCGGCAGTTTAATGCCGGGGAGGAAAGGTGTACATATGAGCGATACAATCAGCGGATTAAATTCGTCATATTTAAACGGTACCTATACCAATTCAACAACAAGTGCGCTTGAAAGCACATTGAATAATAAGGATTTATCTACATCTTCCAGCGATGAACTCATGGAAGTCTGCAAGGATTTTGAAGAATATTTTGCAGAACAGATGGTAAAATCCATGCTTAAAATGGCAAAAGTAGACAGCAGTGATGATGATAACAGCTATGCTTCTATTTTTGGACTGTCTTCTGACAGCAGTGATTCCGGAATGAGTACCATGTCCAGCTATTTTGGTGACCAGATGGTGTCAAAGCTGTCTGAAGCATTGTGCAGTACAGAAAACGGCAGCGGACTGGGACTGGCACAGACCCTTTATAATCAGATGAAGAGGAATTACGGAATTGAGGAGTAATTTAGATTACGAAGCAGAATATATTGAAGGCTTTGTAGAAAATATCATATACCGCAATGAAGACAACGGCTATACCGTTTTCAACGTGGTTTATAAAGGTGAAGAGATTACCTGCGTTGGTGTATTCAGTTACATCAACGCAGGTGAATTTATTACTGCAAATGGAGGATTTGTCAAACATCCGTCCTATGATATGCAGTTTTCTATTAAATCTTATGAATTCAAAGCGCCGGACGACACCAAGTCGGTCAGACGTTATCTTGCATCCGGCGCTATCAAAGGCATTGGTGAAAAAATGGCTGAGAGGATTGTAAAAGAGTTCGGGGATGACACCTTCCGCATTATGGAAGAAGAACCGGAACGTCTTGCGGAGATTAAAGGCATCAGTCTTACAAAAGCGATGGATATCGCAGCTCAGCTTGTCGATAAACGCGACATGCGTAAAGCCATGATGTTTTTACAGGACTATGGCATCAGCATGGGAATTGCGGGTAAAATTTATTCCAGATACGGACAGGAAATATATACAATTATTAAGCAGAATCCTTACAGACTTGCAGACGATATTGACGGCATCGGATTTAAAACGGCCGATGAAATTGCGGCAAAGGCCGGCATTAAAGTAGATTCGGATTTCAGAATCCGCAGTGGGATTTTGTATGTATTGACACAGGCAGCAGGACAGGGACACATCTATCTGCCGTGGACAGAATTAGAGCAGGGGGTCACAGCGCTGTTGTTAATAGATATTCGTGATATGGAGCGTCATATCATGGATATGGCAATCGATAAAAAAATTGTTGTCCGTGAAAATGCGTCTGGCGAAAAGTGCATTTATGCTTCGATGTATTACTATATGGAGGCTTCCATCGCCAAGCATTTGATCGAACTGAATATCCCGTATGAGCGGGACGAAGCGGAAATCAGCGAAAGAATCGCGCAAATTGAAGAAAAAAACGACATAATCCTTGATGATATCCAGAAACAGGCAGTTCATAAGGCAGTTTTAAATGGTTTAATGGTTATTACGGGCGGACCGGGAACCGGAAAGACGACAACCATTAATACGATTATTAAGTACTTTGAAATGGAAGGTCTGGAAATCCGTCTGGCGGCGCCGACAGGCCGTGCGGCAAAGCGGATGGCGGAAACCAGCGGTTATGAAGCACAGACCATTCACAGACTGCTTGAAATCTGCGGCAGTGCATCAGATTCACAGAACACAGGCATGCATTTTGAAAGAAATGAAGACAATCCGCTGGAAACAGATGTCATTATTGTAGATGAAATGTCCATGGTAGATGTATCCATTATGAATTCGCTGCTAAAAGCAATAGCTGTCGGAACGCGCCTGATTCTGGTGGGGGATGTGGACCAGTTACCGAGTGTCGGTCCCGGAAATGTATTAAAAGATATTATCCGTTCCGGCTGCTTTGAAGTGGTCAAGCTGGAAAAGATTTTCAGACAGGCGGCAGAGAGCGAAATCATCATGAACGCGCATAAGATTAATAAAGGCGAACCGGTAACACTTAATAAATACAGTAAAGACTTTTTGTTTGTCAGACGGAACAATCCCGATGCCATTATTGCGGCGATGTGTACACTCATTAAAGAAAAACTGCCGGATTATGTCCACGCGGACCGCAAAGACATACAGATACTGACACCGACGAGAAAATCCGCAGTCGGCGCACAGCGGTTAAACCGGATTATGCAGCAGTACTTAAATCCGCCGTCCGCAGACAAAATGGAAAAAGAAGTCGGGGATACCATTTACCGCGTGGGCGATAAGGTCATGCAGATAAAAAATAACTATCAGCTGGAATGGGAGCGCAAAAGCCGCTACGGCGTTACCTATGACCGCGGCAACGGCATTTTTAATGGAGATACCGGTGTGATAGAAGACATCAACTTCTTTTCGGAACAGATGCTGGTGCGGTTTGAAGACGACCGTTTTGTATACTATGATTTTACACAGTTGGATGAACTGGAGCTGGCATATGCGATTACAATTCACAAATCGCAGGGCAGTGAATATCCGGCGGTGCTGATTCCGATGTTTCCGGGACCGCGTATGCTGATGAACCGCAATCTCTTATACACGGCAGTGACAAGGGCGAGAACCTGTGTCTGCATGGTAGGACTGGAAGACTGCTTTCATGAAATGGCGGCAAATGAATCGGAGCAGAAACGATATTCTTCACTGGACCTGCGGATTCAGGAAATGGATAATCTTTAAATCAAAGATTCTTCAGAAATGAATTCAGTTTGTGCATCATTTAGAATTGGAACGTTTGTGAAATAGAGGGGAAAATGAAACAGGGAAAAAACAAGCGGAATAACACGCAAAACTTAAAAGAATATATACAGCAGCTTGCACAGACCGGCATCAAAGAACTGACGGATATAGTGTTTCCGCCGGCGTGTCCGGTCTGCGGCGGGGTACTGGGGTTTGAAAAGGGCAGGCGAAGACAAATCTGTCCGGATTGTGACGACAGACTTGAATATATCGGGGAACCGCGCTGCATGAAGTGCGGCAAACCGTTAAAAAAGACGGATACGCAGCAGTTTTGCTATGACTGCACGGTGAAACGGCATTTCTATGAGCGCGGGGTGGCGGTATTTGCCTATACGGACGGCATAAAGCAGTCCATCTACCAATTTAAGTATCACGATAAAAGGGAGTATGCGTCGTTTTATGGCAGACAGGCAGCACGGCAGTGCGGTGCGCTGATTCGGAAATGGGACATTGATCTTGTACTTCCGGTGCCGATGTATGCAGCTAAACAAAGAAAAAGAGGATACAATCAGGCGGAACTGATTGCACGTGAACTTTCTAAAAATCTAAATCTAATCTGTGCTTCGGAAATTCTGGTACGTATCAGAAAAACAACTCCAATGAAAGAATTAAATGACGAGGAAAGAAGAAAAAATGTAGAAAGGGCTTTTCTTGTAAAAGAAAATGTAGTAAAATATAAAAAAATTTTACTTGTTGATGATATTTATACAACAGGAGCAACGATAGACAGCTGCGCAAAAGTTTTATATGAAAAGGGCGCACAGAAAGTATATTTTTTATGTCTGTGTGCGGGGAAAGGATTTTAAGAAAATGCCGGGAACGGCAGAATGGGAGAATTGGTTATGGATGTTAGAAATTGTAGACAATGTGGGAAATTATATAATTATATAGGCGGCAGTTACCGTAATTTATGCCCGAGCTGCATTAAACAGCTGGAAGACAAGTTCGTGGAAATTAAGGAATATATCCGCGACAACAAAGTTGCAAGCATTTCGGAGATTTCAGATAAATTTGAAGTCAGCACCAAGCAGATTGAACAGTGGGTGCGTGAAGAACGTCTTTGCTTTGCGGATGATTCACCGATCGGACTGCAGTGTGAGTGCTGTGGTGCAACGATTAAGACAGGACGTTACTGTGATAAATGCAAAGGAACGATGGCAAACAAGCTGGATAATCTGTATAAGGCACCGGCACCGGCACCAAGGGCAGGCAGGGATCGTGACAATGCAAGAATGAGATTCCTTGATAAATAACAGATTCTATATTACAGAGCATAAAGAAAGAATTACTCAGGATATATACAGAATTCCGGGCGATTCTTTCTTTTTTTGTATTTAAAAATTGTAAAAACAGGTTAAGGAATATGCCGAAAGTACCGATAATATTTCTGAAACCATTTTAATGAGAATAGGAAAAGAGTTTAAACGGAAAGAGAGGCGGTCAGCAATGCGTGTAGAGGCATACAGTGCTGTGAACCGGATTTATCAGAGTGGGGCAGCTTCTTCTGCAAAGAAGGGAGGCAGTACTGCTTCATATAGTGATAAACTGGAAATTTCAAGAACAGCAAAGGATTATCAGACAGCAAAAGAGGCAGTAAGCCGGACATCGGAAGTAAGAGAAGACAAGGTTGCACAGATAAAAGCGGCAATGGAGGCAGGAACATATCGTGTGAGTGCACAGGCAGTTGCCGGTAAGATGCTTGAGAATATTGCAACATTAACATTTTAAGGAGATTCTTTCATGGCAAGTTTAATTGATACACTTATTGATGTACTTGGACAGGAAGATGCAGAGTATAAAAAACTGCTGGAGTTATCCAATAACAAGACAAAGGCAATTGTCGGTGCGGATATTGAGCGGTTACAGGATATTCTGGTTCAGGAACAGGCACGTATTGATGCCATTAATAAACTGGAACAGCAGCGTATGGAAAATGTAGATGATATCTGCAATGTACTCAATTTAAGAAGAACAGACATTAAATTAGAAGATATTTTAGAAGTGCTAAAGAAGCAGCCGAAAGAGCATGATGCACTTGAGGCAGTTAATGCACAGCTTAAAAAGACATTAAATGAGTTGATGAAAATCAACGAGAATAATAAATTACTGACAAAAGAATCACTGGATATGGTTGAGTTTGAACTCAACATTGCAAAAAATGCAGTGCTTACGCCACAGACAGGAAACTACAGTAAAAACGCTTATGACGAGGAGAGAATCCAGACCGTCAGCGGCTTTGATGCAAGACAGTAATATTTAATTTTATACTTTATACAGGTTTTCCCACGGAGGGGAGGACGGCCGGCTTAAGGATAAGCAGATGAGGGCAGAAATGGAGAAACAATGGCAAACGGAATGGGAAGTCTGTATATTGGCGTTTCCGGCCTGCACAGCGCGCAGACAGCTTTAAATACAACAGCACATAACCTCGCCAACATTAATACAGAGGGGTATACAAGACAGCAGATTACGTTTGAAGATATGACGTATCTGACTGTTGGTACGAGAAGTAATACAATTGATAAATACGGACTCGGTGTTTCCGTCAGTGAAATCCGCAGAATCCGCGATACGTTTATCGACAGAGCGTATCGGACAGAGAACGGCAGACTGGGTTACTATGAAAGCAACTTAAAAGCCGTAGAAGAAGTAGAAGATCTTTTTGGTGAAATGCAGGGTGTTACCTATCAGGACTGCTTGAAAAATTTATATTCCGCAGTGAATGAATTAAGCAAGAATCCTGAAAGCACCGTTGCACGATCCTCTTTAATTCAGTATACATCAGCATTTGTAAACAGATCCAATAAAATCTATGAGAGTTTAAAAGACTATCAGACAACGCTGAATACCGAAGTACAGAATTCCGTAAACCGGATTAATGAACTGGGGCAGACCATTTTTGCATTAAACAAGCAGATTCAGGGAATTGAATCCGGTTCGGGCGAATATGCCAACGATTTACGTGACCAGCGTGATAATGCACTCGATGAACTTAGTGGATATATTAAGATGTCTTATTATGAAGAAGCAAACGGACGTGTCATCGTCACATGCGAAGGCATTCCGTTTGTCAATGAGAATAATGTGACAGAGATGTCTACAAGAACCATGGACAGTAATTCGCTGCTGATTCCAACCTGGCCTTCCTTTGAAAAGGATGTATTTGACATTACACAGCCGATTTCAAATGGCAGTAAAAATGATATGGGTTCATTAAAAGGTGCAATTATTGCGCGGGGAAGTGTCAATGTCAAGGCTTCCGATGTACCGGTAAAGCCGGATGAGAGTGATTATGACCTGACAACGTCAGAAGGACAGGCGGCATACGATGCAGCTTATGCCGCATATCAGGAAAAACAGGATTATTACAATACATACATTGAACCGTCTGCTATTTTAAGTGCGATGGCAGGGCTGGATAAGCTGGTTAACGGAATTGTGGAGTCTATTAATGATGTTTTATGCCCCGAAAAAGAGATTACGCTGGATGCACCGCTGACAGACGGTGAGGGCAATGAAATTGCCGCAGCGAAGTATATATATAACACATCAGCTAATGCAGTGCTGTATACAAGACACGGTCAGGCAGTACAGGGAACAGACAATGGCGATGGAACATACAGTTACACATCGGAGGAAGCCCTTTTTACAGATGAAACACTCACACAGAAAGAACAGGTAGATTCTTATGTATATTCTGTTTTGGACATGGATAAGACAGATTATGGTATGGACGATGATAAGACCATCGGTGAGGAGCTGATTTCCCGTACGAATACCAAGCGTTATATCGTGACAACCGATGCGAACGGCGGTACAATCTATGTCAGAAACAATCTGGATGTCAAGGGCAACCAGTCTTACTACACCATCGGCAGCCTTGAGATGAACGAAGAAGTTGCACAGAATGTCGGTAAGATTGCGCTGACAACAAAGCAGGGAAAAGAAGATTTTGACAAAGCACAGGAACTGGTGGATATGTGGGAGAACAAATTTGCTTCCTTAAATCCTGAAGTCTATGCAAAGTCAGATTTTAATACATATTATACAAATTTCATCAGTGAATATGCAACAATGGGCCGTGTGCTTGACAATTATGTGAGCAATCAGGAAACCATGGTAAACGGATATGATAACCAGCGTTTACAGTTGCAGGGTGTATCTTCTGATGAAGAGCTTGAAAAGATGATTAAGTTCCAGCAGGCATACAATGCGGCATCACGGTATATTAATGTTGTCAGCGATATGTTAGAAAGCTTAATCGTTTCACTTGGAAATGCATAAAATGAAGTTTAAACAGTTGTCTGCACCGGGGCGAAAGCAGATAATCATGGCAGCGGGTGCTGCCCGGTAATAAAAACGCCCGGAAATGAGGAAAATATGGCATCAACATTTTTTGGATTAACAATATCATACAGCGGTCTGCAGGCAGCATCCACATCGCTGAATGTTACAGGACATAACGTATCCAATATTAATACAAAGGGATATTCAAAACAGCAGGCATCAACAGAAGCAGCACAGGCATTACGTACGTTCTCAACATACGGTATGCTCGGTGCCGGAGTTAAGGTAACAGGTGTCAGCCAGCTGCGTGACAGCTATTACGATGAAAAATACCGTAACAATCAGGCGAATTACGGCGAATATGAAGCAAAAGAAAATTATATGGACCAGATTGAAGATTTCTTTGATGAATGGAATCTGAACGGTTACTGTAAGGAATATCAGAAGTTCTTTACATCGGTAGAAGAAGTTATTAAAGCACCGGGCGAGGCTTCGACAAAGAATCAGCTGATTAACAATGCAGCGAGCATGGCGCAGTATTTTAATACATTGTCTACGAATCTTAGAAAGATTCAGGAAGATGCAAATAACGAAATCAAGGATGCGGTAGAGCAGATTAATTCCTATGCACAAAACATTGCTTCTTTAAACAGACAGATTAATCAGATTGAAGCCAACTACGGCGATGCAAATGATTTAAGAGATAAGAGAAATGCGCTGATTGATGATCTGGCACAGATTGTCAATGTCAGCATCAATGAAGAAGACATCGGAAACGGTCTGACAGATTTCAGGGTATCCATTAACGGACAGACGCTGGTTGCAGGATACGATTACAATAAGCTTTATACAGAAGCCAGAGCAGATAAAAGGAATGCTTCAGATGCTGCCTCTTTATATGATGTAAAGTGGGAAAGTGGTCAGAGTTTTAATCTTTACAGTCCGTCCCTTGGCGGACAGATGAAGGCACTGGTAGATATCCGCGACGGCTGTAATGGTGAGTTTGAACAGTACAAAGTGGATGAGAACGGCGATTACATTCTGGATTCAGACGGTAACAAAGGATTGGAATCTGTATTAAGAAATGAACAGAATACAGATTTTAAGGGAATTCCGTATTACCAGTCCCAGTTAAACCAGTTCATTTCCACATTGTCGGAAGCAGTCAATAACGTTTTAAAGAGTGGTCTGACATCAGACGGAACACAGCAGGGCATTTCATTGTTTGTAACACAGACAAACACAGATACGATGACGGCTTTGAACATTACAGTCAACCCAGAACTGATTAAAGATGCCGATAAGCTTGCAACAAGAAGTTCTGCGGCAACCGGACAGGCAGAAGCAGATATTATGGAGCAGTTAAGAAAGCTTCAGAGTGAAAAGATTTTTGACGGTGGTACAGGCGCATACTTCCTTGAAAGTATGGTCAGTGATATGTCCATTGATTCAAGCAATGCAACCAATATGTTAGACAATTACAACAACCTGCGCACAACCATTCAGAACCAGCGCTTATCAATCATGGGTGTTGATACCGATGAAGAAGCGATGGATATGATGAAATTCCAGCAGGCATATAACTTAAATTCAAAGATGATGTCTGTTATGAATGAAATTTATGACAAGCTGATTAATGGAACAGGCTTATAATTTGATGAATTGCAGGATTGATTCCAGATTGGAGAAGATATGAGAATTACAAATCAGATGATGATTAACAGCAGTATGGCAAATATCCAGGTGAATAAAAAACAGGTTAATACACTGGATACCCAGCTGTCTACACAAAAAAAGATTAATAAGCCGTCAGAAGACCCGATTATTGCCATTCGTGCGTTACGTCTTCGTGCCAGCTTAAATGAAGTAACACAGTATTTAAAGAAAAACATCCCGGATGCACAGCAGTGGCTTTCAACAACACAGGGCGCGCTGACACAGGGCGAATCTGTTATTAATAAGCTGTATGAATACTGCAATCAGGGTTCATCTGATTCCTATGCATCTGAACAGAGAAATACGATTGCAGAAAGCTTAAAGGCTTTAAAAAAGACTTTCTACGATGAGGGAAATGTAGATTACGCCGGACGTTACGTATTTACCGGTTATAAGACGGATACAACACTGACTTATCAGTCCGATGCACTGGCAGCTGAAGCAGACTATACGATTACACAGAAGTTTGGCAGAGATGATATTTCAAGCAAGACCGTCTATACCAATGCGTACAGCAATGCAGATATTTTAAATCTCAATGTATCTTACGATACAGACGGCAATGCTGTGATGCCAAACGTGGAAAGTGTCTACAGACTGCGCCTTGGCTATTCAGATGTAAAAAACACCGGATATAGCTTAAGCTATAACAATACAGATATCAGCTTTGCCGCAGACGGCACAGCAACCGTTACAACGTACCAGTTAGATGGCAATGGCAACAAGCAGCTGGACGCAGACGGCAACCCGATTACAACGACAACAACGGTCAATCCGGATGCCAACGGACAGTACAGCATTACAGATTCTACCGGTACTGCACTGACATTTACCAATACTACGGATAAAAACTACATTCCGGGCGATAATGAAATTGCCTTTAATGCAACAACAGGTGAAGTTCTGATGGGTGAAAATGTGTATAAGCAGGTCTATACATCAGATAACTTTTCGTTTACGTATCAGAAGAATAATTTTATCAAAGATGACTTAAATCCAACCATGTACTATGACTGTGTGGATAATAAGACTGGAATTGTTTATGATAAAGTCAGAGAAGATGTAGAATATAATATCAACTACGCTCAGAAAATCAAGATTAATACCGAAGCCAATGAAGCTTTTGATATTAACCTTGGCAGAGATATTGACGACCTTGTGACATCCGTTCAGAATGTACTCGACTTAGAAAGCCAGATTTCACAGGTAGAAAGCATGATGAAGCAGAGCCAGTACAGCGATGAGGACTCACAGAAGAAGTTAAATTCGATGCTGAGCGGTTTGAATAAGCAGAAAACACTGGCAGAAGATGAGATGACCAAGGCGTTTGAAAGCGGCATTTCACAGATGCAGGGCTATAAGCAGACGATTTCCCTTGCCAATGCAGATGTCGGTAACAGACTGACAAGACTGGAACTGACACAGGGAAGACTCACAGAACAGTTTACCAATGTTACGGAAAGCAAGTCTACCAATGAAGATATTGATCTAGAAGATGTTGTTGTAAGCTATACATCAGCACAGCTTGTATACAATGCATCGCTTCAGGCAGCCAGCAAGGTTGTACAGCAGACACTATTAGATTTCTTAGGATAAAATAAAAGCAAAATAAAAGACTGCTTGTGAGAATGTGCGCAGGCAGTCTTTATTAGAAGGAGTAAATATGCAGATTAATACAAAATGGTTTGGCACGGTGGAAATTGATGATGCCAAGGTGATTACATTTGAAAAAGGGCTGATTGGGTTTGAGGACTGCAGCCGGTTTGCAATTGTATATGAAACAGAAGATAAGAAAGAAAAACCAATTATGTGGCTGCAGTCGTTAGATGAACAGGCACTGGCACTGCCGATTATTAAGCCGGAATATATTGTGGATGAATATGCACCGGATGTTGAAGATGAACTTGTTTATAAACTGGGAGAAAATGTAAAAAGTAATGATCTGATGATATTTGTGACAATGACAGTACCGTCTGATCTTACAAAGATGACCTGTAATTTAAAAGCGCCGATTATTATTAATACGGCGACGATGAAAGCAGTTCAGGCAGTTGCAGCCAATGAAGACTATGTTGTTCGCTTTCCGGTTTATAATCTTTTAAAAGAAAGAAAAGAAAAGGCGGGTGAGTAGAAATGCTGGCGTTATCGCGGAAAAAAGACGAAGCAATCATTATTAATGATAATATTGAAGTGAAAATTCTTGAAATTAAGGGCGACCAGATTAAAATCGGTGTTTCTGCACCGAAGTCCGTTCCGATCTACCGGAAAGAAGTCTTTACACAGATACAGGAAGCTAATAAAGAGGCTTCTCAGTCTGTAGATATGGAAAAATTAAAGAAGTTATTCTAAAGATTCAGGTCCAAAAAACCGATAATACTAATAAGAAATGAGATAAACTGCGGTTACAGTGCAGTTTAAAAAAGGCGAAAAAGGATATTCGCCGAGGAACAAGGAAACAAAGTATGCGTTATCACACGGAGGTGGATAAAAGTGGGATTAGAATCGATTAACAAAGCATCGGCAGCAACACAGGGTGTGCAGACGACGGCACCCGTAACGGCAAATGTCCAGGCAGCAGGCAGCAGCACACAGACAGCAGATTATACAGCGGCACAGGCAGTACAGCTTTCGTTGGGACAGGACAGTGCATCTCCTGAAAGCCAGGAAAGCAAAGCAACCCTTGCAGATGTCAAAGACATCAGCAAAGTCTTAAACAGCAATACGGTTGCTGAGTTTGGCGTATATGAGCCGATGAACCGGATCACCATTAAGATTAAAGACAAGGAAACAGGAGAAGTATTAAAGGAGATTCCTTCTGAAAAGATGCTCAAGATGTTTACAAAGGCCTGTGAACTGGCAGGGCTTCTTGTCGATGAAAAAATGTAGTAAATACAGGTACAAAACATACAGACATATAGAAAGGGGTAGATAATATGCCAATTCGTTTATCAGGTATGCAGTCCGGTCTGGATACAGAAGCTTTAGTATCTGCACTGGTCATGGGTTACCGTACTAAAAAAGAAGATTATGAAAAAGCACAGACAAAGCTGTCATGGAAGCAGGATAAGTGGAAGAGTATCAATACAAAGATTACGAATTTCTACACGGGTACGCTTGCAAGTAACAAGCTGTCAAGCGCTTATAATTTAAAGAAAGCAACAATTAATAATTCATCTTATGCAACCGTATCCGCCTCTACATCTGCGGTCAGCGGCACACAGAGTTTAAAGGTGACAAAGCTTGCTTCCACCGGATATCTGACAGGTGGAAAGATTAGTGGAAGCGGCAGTACGAAGCTGACAGGCAGCAGTAAACTCAGTGAAGTGGACGGCATGGGTTCTGTTGTAGATGGCGCCAGCATTTCTGTTACAGCAGATGGAAAGACATCAACGATTGATTTGTCTTCTGATATGACAATCAATGAATTTGTTGTAAAATTAAAGGACGCAGGTCTCACAGCGAGCTTTGATGAGAATAATCAGCGGTTCTTTATCAGTTCCAAGTCGTCCGGTGCGGATAACGATTTTTCAATGACGGCTGCCAACAGCAATGGTAAGAATGCTTTGGGGGCATTAAAGCTTCAGGCAACAACAGCCGATACAGTTGCAAAGGATATTGCAAAATATCAGACAATTGCAGGCACGGATAAGAATACTTACATTACTGATACAGCAAAAAGCAATTATGATGCCACAATCAGTCAGTACAATACGGCAATTGAAAAGTTAAAGACATCGAATACTGAACTGGAAGAAAAGAATAAAAAGCTTGAGTATCAAAAACAGTATATTGAGAACTTCATTAAAGATGCTAATTATACAGATGATGATGGCGATGGAAAGTATAATCCGACAACAGTGGATGCGGCAAAGAGCAAGTTGTCAGATGCCATCTCAGAGTTAGAAGCAAAAAAAACAGCCGGAACGATTACAGAGGATGAAAAACTGGAGCTTGAGGCAGCTAAGACAGTATCTGAAACTGTAAGTAAGGATACACTTGTATTAACGAGAACAGCGTCAACAGATGATGATGGCAATGTGACATATACAAGTGATATTGATGCAATGCTTACCAGTGCGACAAAATCAATAGCTTCAAATAAGGAAACGATTGACTCAAATAATAAATCCATTGCGGAGTATTATACAAAGGCGGGCGTAGACAGCACCAATGCAGCACAGGTAGACAGCACCAACGGAAAGATTCTGTTAAGCTACAGTGATGCAATCACAGGCAACAATTCACTGGCAACAGGCTATCAGGCAGCAGCTACCACGCAGTATGAGTATGCTGTGAGCATGGTAGAAGCCTACAATGCATATACAGCAGGTACAGCTACAGATTCTCAGAAAGAATTGCTCGGACTGTCCACCTCGTCATCAACAGATACAACATCTGCAGTCCGTATTGCCGGAAGCAATGCGCAGATTGAACTCAATGGTGCAGTATTTGAAAATACGACCAATAACTTCTCAATCAATGGTTTAACGATTCAGGCAACAGCACTGACAGGCAGCGAAGCGGTAACGATTACGACAGATACAGATGTCGATGGTATTTATGATACAATCAAAGATATGTTTTCTGAATACAATGAACTTATCAAGACATTAGATACTGCGTTGAATGCAGACAGTGCCAAAGGATATGAACCATTGACGGATGATGAAAAGGAATCTATGTCTGATGATGAAATTGAAAAATGGGAAACAAAGATTAAGGATTCCCTGCTTCGTAATGATGGAACATTAAGCAGCGTGGTTTCTTCTATGAAAAATTCAATGCTTGCAGGAATTACAATTGATGGAAAAACTTATAATCTTTCGGATTTTGGTATTTCTACAGGAAGTTATTTCTCAACGTCAACAAATGAAAAGGGCGTATATCACATTGATGGTGATGAAGACGATTCAACATCAAAAGGTAATACAGATAAATTAAAAGCAGCCATTGCCAATGATTCGGATACAGTCATCAAATTCTTTTCACAGCTGGCAAATAACCTGTACAGCACACTGAACAAAAAGCTGGGAACATCAAACAGCATGAGCAGTTATATGTCCATTTACAATGACAAGGAGATGGCAATACAGTATTCAGAATATAAGACAAAGATTTCAGACCAGGAAACAAAGATTTCAACGTGGGAAGATTATTATTATAAGAAGTTCTCAAGAATGGAATCTGCACTGGCTTCATTAAATTCACAGGCATCTTCTATTTCTGGATTATTTGGTTGATAAATATAGCATGCAGGAGGAAAAATCGTGGCAGTAAATAATGCATATGCACAATACAATAACAATAAAGTCCTCACCGCATCACCGGCAGAACTGACATTGCTCCTTTATGAAGGGGCAATTAAGTTCTGCAACATTGCGATGATGGGACTGGAAGAAAATAATATTCAAAAGACACATGATAACATCAAAAAGGCTCAGGCAATTATCGAAGAATTACAGTCCACGCTGAATCATTCTTATAAGGTGGCTGAGGACTTTGATAACGTATATCATTATATTTATAGTCTGCTTACAGATGCCAATATCCATAAGGATAAAGAAACGTTAGAGAAGGCTTTAAATGAAATCCGCGGTATGCGGGATACATGGAAACAGGTCATGAAAAGCGCAAAAAGTGTGTAACTCATTGAATGTGGAAGTATGTACACGAAAAATGAGGAGCAGATATGGATACAGAAAATTATCTTCAGATTATGATTGACAGTCTGGTTCAAAAAGAAGAATTGCTAAAGCAGATTGTAGATTATAATGAAAAACAGCAGGCAATTATTACGGCAGCAGAATTTGATGATCAGGCTTTTGAGCAGAATTTAAGCGATAAAGGCGAACTGGTAGAAAAAATTCTTAAGCTGGATGAGGGCTTTAATTCCGTCTTTAACCGTGTAAAAGACGAAGTACAGCACAATAAAGCAAAGTTTAGGCAGCCATTACAGCGGTTAAAAGAGCTGGTGTCGGCGGTTACGGACTTGGGTGTCCGGATACAGGCACAGGAGCTGCGCAATAAACAGCTGGTCGAAAAGCGGTTTGCGCAGATGCGTAAAGAATTAAGTAATGCCAAGCGTGCAACCAGCAAGGCGAATGCGTATTATAAGAATGCCAATAAGCTCAATAATTACGAATCGCATTTTTTAGACCAAAAAAAATAAAAAAAGTTTATATCCGGGCTAAAGTATTCTAAAATACACCCGATATAATAAATGTAAGTAATCAAGAAGATTACTAAAAACAATCACGGCGGCATGGAAGCCGCTACATATTCAAGGAGGAAGAATATTATGGTAGTACAGCACAATTTGACAGCAGCCAACACTAACAGACAGTTAGGAATCACGACTTCAGGACTTCAGAAGTCTACAGAAAAGTTATCATCAGGTTATAAGATTAACCGTGCAGCAGATGATGCAGCTGGTCTTTCAATCTCAGAAAAGATGAGAAACCAGATCAGAGGTCTTAATAAGGCATCTGACAATGCTCAGGATGGTATCTCTTTAGTACAGACAGCTGAAGGTGCTTTAAATGAAGTACACTCAATGCTTCAGAGAATGAGCGAACTTTCAGTTCAGGCAGCTAATGGAACTAATGATACCACTGATAGAAGTTCTATTAACGATGAAATTCAGCAGTTAAAGACTGAAATTCAGAGAGTTGGTAATACAACACAGTTCAATAAGATGAATATCTTAGATGGTACTTTCTCTAATGGAGCTAATAAATTACTTCAGGTTGGTGCTAATGCTAATCAGACAATTCAGATTGATATTGATGCATTACAGTCAGTTGTAGGTTCAAGTCTTAAGGCAGATTTGAAGACTGAAACAGCTACAAATGCTCAGAGTGCAATTGGAGTTGTACAGAATTCTATTGAAAAGTTATCTAAGTTACGTTCTAAGTTAGGTGCTGTTCAGAACAGATTGGAGCATACAGTTGCTAACCTTGATAACATCAGTGAGAATACTCAGTCAGCTGAATCTCGTATCAGAGATACAGATATGGCTGAAGAGATGGTTCAGTACTCAAAGAACAACATCTTACAGCAGGCCGGTCAGTCTATGCTTGCACAGGCAAATCAGGCAAATCAGGGAGTTCTTTCATTACTTCAGTAATTGTAAGTGCTATTATAAGAGAAAGGAGTCGGCTTTTACCGGCTCTTTTTTTATATTAAAATGTCAAAAAATTCACAGAATAAGGTAAAAATATGAATACAATAGAGATGTATAATAATCTGGAAAACATTGGAATAAAATTATATCAGAATGATAACAGTGCCTGGGTAAAATTGCAGGAAGTATTATCTGAGCTAGGAGAGTTTGCAACTGAAGTGGCAAGTATTTCGGAAGAAATGAAGAATGTGGTGATGCGTGTATTTTCGTCATTATTAGATGCCATACAGAACGTTGATCAACTGCTGGCAGCAGATATAGTCTATTATGAACTTTGTGAACTGGTAGCTGTTTATGAGAAGATATATAATGACAGAGATATTGAGACACATCAACAGCCAAATGTTAATAAAGGTAATATTGATACAAAAAAAACATATGAAATAAATATGAAATGTCTGGAAAATAAATGGGATGGATATTATCAGAAATTAATAGAATATTGTGAAAGATTTGATTTGAATGATAAAGAAGTACAGGTAGATGAATATGGGAATATTGCAGTATTAAAGAGTGACAGATGGTGGCGAATGAACAGCTTTTATAATAGTGAATATGCAGCGAGTCTGGCTTTACAGGAAATTATGAAACAAAATTATATCAGCTGTCTTTATATATTTGGAATGGGAAATTTGGATACAATTCGTAAAATTACCGAATATCTACCTACAGATACCATGATATTTATATATGAACCGAATCCTAAAATTTTTGGTGTAAACAGTTATTACAGTGATTGGTCGGAAGTGTTGAATAAAGAGAATGTTGTATTATTTGTAGAGGGATTAAATGACGAAGAATTAGCAAAATGTACATATATTAGAATGGAAAATATAGCATATCAATATTCATATGTTTATATTCAACCGGAATATGGAAAGGTATATCCGATTGCAATTAATGAAAAATTGCAGGAGTGTCAGACAATGATACAGAATGCAGTTTTAACGGACAATACAATTGATAAATTCGCAGAAAAATTTAATTATAATCGAATTATGAATATTCCGTATATATATAAGAGTATACTTGCAACGGATATGAAGCAGTTCTTCAATGAAAATATTGATATGGAGAATGAAACAGCAATCCTTGTAGCGGCAGGTCCATCTTTGGATGAAAATATGGAGTATTTAAGAAAAATAAAAGGAAGAGCATTTATTTTGGCTGTTGATTCTTCAATTAGGATGTGTGAAGCATATGGGGTAAAACCAGATGCGTATGTAACGGTTGATCCTCAAAAACAGGAGATATTGTTTGAGAATAAAACAGCACAGAATACACCGTTATTTTGGGGGTTACAAAGTGTTCATAGACAGGTAAAACAGTTAAAATGCCGAAAAATTTTTTGTAATATGGATTCTTATTTACCGGATGAACTTAAAGGAAAATTAGAGTATATTATAGCAGGTGGGAGTGTTGCCAATACGGGATTTTCAATTCTGAAGTATCTTGGATTTCATAAAATTATAGCAATAGGATTGGATCTTGCGTTTTTAAATGATAAGAAACATGCATCTGTTGTATACGATGATGGAGGGATTAGGGAAGAAGAAAGTAAGCATTATACAGAGATAAAGGGGATTAATGGAGAAAAACTTCTCACATATAATAATTTTGTAGCGTATAAAGAAGATATTGAAAGGAGAATAGCTGAAGACGAGAAATTAATTTTTGTAAATGCTTCAAAAGGAGCATATATTGAAGGTGCAATCCATATGCCATTTCAGGAAGCGGTTGATAAATATGTTCCGGAAAAGATTATGGATTTTGAAAATATAATTGAAAGGTGTCCGTATTCGTATTCTTCTAAAGACGAAGCTAAAGTTGAGAGATATTTATTAAAGTATGCAGAAGACTGTAATGAAATATATGAAATATATAAAGAGTGCTGTCAAGTGTATGAGAGTATGAAAAATATGAATAATACAGAAGATGTTCATATAGCTATAAATAAAATAGATACATTATATGCCAATGCAGAACAGTCCTTTGCGGGGCAGCTCATTGTAGATTATTCTTCAAAAGAGGCTGACAGAGTATTAAATTCAATGTATAAAGAAAGTGTTAACAGTGAGAAATATTCTCAGGACAATCTGGTTTTACTAGCAGAAAAAGGAATGCAGATTTCAAAAATATTTATGGAAAATGCAAAGAAAACAAAGAAGATGTTTATTAATAGCATGGAAAATATACAGTGAGGGATAAGATGGAGAGTATAATTTTAAGTGGTGCTCATCAAGTATGTCAAATAGTTAATAACATGCCGATGGAGCAATTGTGGAATTGTCAGGAAATTATTAGTGCATATGTCAATAGTTTAAAGGGACAACCGGATAATCTGGTGCAAAAAGTTGTTGATATATTAAAGGAAAATCGAAAAGAAGAAAAGGTGGAGGCATATATATATTTATCAAGTATTATTATAAATATTACATTGGAATCAAATGAATTAGAAGTGCTGGAAAGATATATTATAAACACCACAGAGTTAAATGCAGGGAAAAAACATTTTCTATTTTACCAGATAAAAAGCCTGATGTTTTGTAATAAAAGCTTAACAACAGAAAAAACAATATTATTTAAGTGGCAATTATTTCGGCAGATTGTACAAATGTATAAAATGTTAATTAAGAAAGAGTTAAAGTATATTCCTAAGGAAGAAAGAAATACGAATTTTGTTTTAGTTATTACAGAACAATTTTTAAAAACAGAGCATGGTCCGACCAAAACAGCATTAGACAGGTGCAGAACATTGATAAAGGAAGAAAAGAAAAGTGTTTTGTTGGTTAATTCTGCAGAATTTGGTAATTTTTATGATAACTGTTTATTTTATAATAGTAAGTATGGAAGTTATCTTCAAAGTAATATAGAAATGCAGGAGATGGAGTGGAAAGATGTAAAAATTCCATATGTACAATGTGATAATGGTATGCCTGATCCAGAAGTGATAGATATGTTGTTAGAAATGGTATATCGATTGAAACCGGAATATATCGTAATGATTGGTGGAAATAGTATTTTTGCAAATCTTGCTGATAATATCGTCCCAGTTTTAGCGGTCGGATTATCGCCATCTGCAATGGAAACAACGATGGTATCTTATCAGACGTTGACAAGAAAATTAGATGAGCAGGATATTCGGGTGCTTCACGAAATGGGTAAAAGTGAAGATAGCATTATTCAAAGTGTGTTTACATCAGGCTTGAAGGAACAGACAGAGCATATTACACGGGAGCAGTTAGGCATACCGCAGGATGCTTTTGTTTTAGCAGTAGTTGGTGCAAGGTTGGATGTAGAAGTGACGGAAAATTTTTGCGAAATGTTAGAAAGTGTTCTTAATGAAAAAATAGTTGTTGCATTTTTAGGTGAATATAATGAATATTACAAGATTAATAAAGAAAAATATCCTAAGTTAAAGAAATATTCATATTATTTAGGCTTTTGTACCGATATTTTGGCATATTTAGAATGTTGTGATTTATATGTCAATCCAATAAGAAGCGGTGGTGGAACATCAAGCGTAGAGTCTTTATATAAAGGCGTACCGGTGGTAACAACGGAATATGGTGATGTACCTACGAATGTAGGGGAAGCGTTTTGGGTAAAAGATTATGAGGAAATGAAGAAAGTTATAAAAAGATATTATAGCGACTCAGAATTTTATCAAAAACAATCAGAGTACGCATTGCAACGGGTGAAAAGATTATTGGATACAGATGGAGAATTTGTTAAAATTATTTCTGAAATGGAACGTAGAGAACAATGCAAAGCTTAGTTTTAGTAGGTTCCGGTGGCTGTATGCAGGAACTGCTGTGGCAGATAACGGAGTATAATAAAAGAGTGTGTATTACTGATGCGTGGAATGTTATCGGATATGTAGATACAGAACCAGCCCCAAAAGAAATTAATGTGGGTATGGTGAAATGCCCATATCTAGGGAATGATGAAGTCCTATTAAATGCAAAAAGTGTAACCAATGTGGCAATTTGTGTAGGAAATTCACATCTTAGGGAAAAGCTCGTTGCAAAATACCGACAAAATTCCTATATAAAATATCCTAATTTGATTTTATCAGATGTTAAAATGTGTGATAATGTACAGTTAGGAGAAGGATGTATTATTTCAATGGATTGCGTACTTTCAACAGAGGTATGTCTTGGGAATTTTGTATTTCTGAATATGGGCGTAACAATATGCCATCAAGGGCGCATAGGTGATTTTACAACATTAAGTCCATATGCAAAGCTGGCTGGGAATGTTACAATTGGAAGCAGATGTGATATCGGAATGGGAACAGTGGTAATACAGGGAAAGACAATAGGTCATAATGTTGTTACAGGAGCAGGAAGTGTAATAGTAACGGATATTATGCCGGATTGTACTGTAGTTGGTGTACCTGCAAAAAAAATTCGGAATAACGGATAGAAAGAGCGAGGGAAAAGGGTGTCAGTAATTATAATTGCAGAAGCAGGAGTGAATCACAATGGTGATATTAATTTAGCAAAGAAATTAGTAGAACAGGCTAAAAGAGCAGGGGCAGATTATGTAAAGTTCCAGACGTTTCAACCGGAAAAGCTGGTGGCATATACGGCAAAAAAGGCAGAGTATCAGCAAAAGGCAACGGGAAATAAAGAAAGTCAGTTGGAAATGTTAAAAAAGCTGGCTTTGACACAGGAAGAATTTTGTGAATTAAAGTGCTATTGTGATGAGCAGAAGATTGGATTTTTATCGACACCTTTTGATTTAGACAGTATTGATTTTTTAGAGAAGTTAAATATTCCGTTATGGAAAATTCCGTCGGGAGAAATTACAAATCTTCCATATCTGGAAAAAATAGGAAAAACGCACAAGCCGGTAATACTTTCAACAGGAATGAGTACAATGAAGGAAATACAGGATGCATTGGATATTTTATATGTTAATGGATGCTTGGAAGTTACAGTGTTGCATTGTAATACAGAGTATCCAACTGCAATGCAGGATGTGAATCTTTTAGCAATGCATGCGATTCGTGAACAGTTTAATGTTCCGGTAGGATATTCTGACCATACACAGGGAATAGAAGTGCCGATTGCAGCAACGGCGTTAGGTGCCAGTGTGATTGAAAAGCATTTTACATTAGACAGGACAATGGATGGACCGGACCATCGTGCAAGTCTTGAACCGGATGAATTGAAAAAAATGGTGCAGGCAATTCATAATATAGAAAAGGCTCTTGGGAAAAAAGAAAAATTTGTAACGGAATCAGAAATGAAGAATAAGGCTGTTGCAAGAAAGAGTATCGTAGCATCTAAGGCAATAAAAAAAGGAGAGAGATATACAGTAGACAATCTTACCGTAAAAAGACCCGGAACAGGCATATCGCCAATGCAATGGTATCATCTTTTGGGAGAAAAGGCAGACAGAGATTATGAACCCGATGAATTGATTAAGAGGGAGAAGGAGAATGGATAACAAAAGGAATTTAGCAGTTATTCCTGCACGAAGTGGTTCAAAAGGTGTAAAAGATAAAAATATCAGATTATTAAATAACAAACCTTTAATGGCTTATACAATTGAGGCTGCAAAGAAATCAAATATATTTCAATGTATTCATGTTTCAACAGATAGTACCAAGTATGCAGAGATTGCAAAGCAGTATGGTGCGGAAGTTCCATTTTTACGAAGCCGTGAACTGGCATCAGACACAGCAGGAACATGGGATACGGTTCGATTTGTTTTAGAACAGTATGCTAACGAAGACAGATATTTTGATACAGTCACAGTGTTACAGCCAACATCGCCACTCCGGACGGGACAGGATATATGTAATGCATATAAGCTATTTTGTGATAGAAAAGCAGATTCCGTAATTAGTGTCTGTGAAGCAGAACATTCTCCGCTTTGGTGTAATATATTACCGGAAGACGGATGTATGAATCATTTTTTACCGGATCAGGCAGGTGTGCCAAGGCAGGGACTGGATATGTATTATCGTTTAAATGGAGCAATCTATATGGTAAATATAAATGTTTTGTTACAGCATGGCGAATTGTACGGCGCAAAGGCTTATGCGTATGTCATGGAGCAAAAACATTCAATAGATATTGATGAAGAACTGGATTTTAAAATTGCAGAGGTATTAGTTAAGGATTGTTAGATGAGAAAAGTATGTATTGTTACAGGAACAAGGGCAGAATATGGGTTATTAAAACCGTTAATAGCACAGATTGATAAAAAACACAACTTGGAATTGCAGATAGTTGCTACAGGGGCTCATCTATCGCCGGAATTTGGATTGACATATCGTGAAATTGAGCAGGATGGATATAAAATTACAGCAAAAATAGAAATGCTGCTGAGTTCGGATACTGCAGTTGGCATTACAAAATCTATGGGGGTTGCATTGCTTGGCTTCGCAGATTATTATGAAGTGTACAAACCAGATATTGTGGTGATTTTAGGAGACCGTTATGAAATGTTAATGGCAGCATCGGCAGCATTGGTAGCGAACATTCCGATTGCACACATTCATGGTGGAGAATTAACGGAGGGTGCTATTGATGATGCAATACGACATTCTATTACAAAGATGAGTCAGCTTCATTTTACGGCAACGGAAGAATATAGACGGCGGGTGATTCAGTTGGGAGAACAGCCCGAAAATGTATACAATGTGGGAGCATTAGGTGTGGAAAATACAAAGTGCGTTCCGTTGTTATCTAAAAAGAAGCTGGAACAGGAAATGAAATTTTTGTTTTCAGAGAATACGGTGTTGGTTACATTTCATCCGGTTACATTAGAAAATATGACGGCGAAAGAACAGTTTGGTAATTTATTAGCTGTTTTAAGAGAGCATAAAGAAGTAAAAATTGTTTTTACAAAGGCAAATTCAGATACGGGTGGGCGGATTATTAACCAGATGATTGATGAATTTGTATTGCAAAATAAAGAAAATTGTGCAGCATATGATTCTTTGGGACAGGTGAAATATTTAAGTGTATTGCAGTTTTGTAAAGCTGTAATAGGGAATTCTTCAAGTGGTATTATAGAAGTTCCGTCATTTGGAATCCCAACAGTAAATATTGGGGACAGGCAAAAGGGAAGAATCTGTGCGGAATCGGTTATTTCCTGTGGAAGCGCTACCGATGAAATCCGACAGGCAATTCAGAAAGCACTTTCTGATGATATGCAGAAAATTGCAAAAAAAGTACAGAATCCATATGAAGGAGAGAATACTTCAGAAACAATTATTAAGGTCATTGAACAGAGCTTAGAACATGGAATTCATATTAAAAAGGAATTTTATAATATAGAACATGTTGGTGAATAGGAGGATATGATATGTTACAGATATATGAAACAAAAAGAATTGTTGAAATGGTCAAAGAAATCGCTATGCAGTTAAGAAAAGATGAGATTGACATAGAAGTCGTAAATGAAATTAGTGGAGTGATGATAGAAATAAATTCTCTACTATATCATGCTACTAAATTGAAATTTCAAAAAGATCATGATTTCAGTATACAAGAGGAATATATTGATTGGTTATCAGAGTTGAATAAAAACATTGAAATATGGGAAAAAAGTCTGCAAAATCGAAGTGGAAAAAAGACAGAGGCAGAATTTTGGGAAATATATGAGACTTTTTTATATGTTTCAGAAAAAGAAATTTTGAATTCAGCTATACAAAAATTTAAATCTATGCCACAGGATGTAAAAGAAAGTTATAAAAGTCTGCCTGCCAGATATACGTTCTTGCAGGCAGTAATAAATTATGAAGAAGAAGATTTTTCACTGATAGAGCAACATGTTAAAATGATGGTAAATCACATTGAGGATTATAAATGGTTATATGAGCATTTACAGGATTACCGTTCGAAAAGAGTGCTAAATGGTGTTATTCTGTATTGGTTTACATTTGATCTAAGTGCATTGCATAATTTATGTGAAACACTCTTTCGTGATTATTATGATATGGATATATTGGCATGTGATGGGAATGAAGTTTTAGTGGATTTGGGAGCTTACATAGGAGATTCAGCACTTCAGTTTATTGATACATATGGAAAATACAAAAAAATTTATGCATATGAAATTACACCGGATACTTGTGTAGAATTAAAAAAGAATCTTTCTGGGTATCCCAATGTTATTGTTAAACAAAAAGGTGCAGGAAAGCAGTCTGGCATTATGTATGTAAATAGTGATGAGAAAAGTGCAGCGAATAAACTGGTGGAAGATGGGAATGTTCCGGTTGAAGTTGTTTCTTTAGATGAAGATATTACAGAAAACATCAGTATTATAAAAATGGATATCGAAGGCGCTGAAAAAGATGCACTGCTTGGAGCTAGAAAACATATTGAAAATGAAAAGCCGAGATTACTAATATCATCATATCATATACCGGATGATATTTTTGATATACCAAAGCTGATAAATTCAATACGGGATGATTATAAATTTTATATGCGTTTTAATGGCCATAATGGAATTTGGCCGTGTGATTATGTATTATTTGCGGTTTAAAATTAGGGAGGAATACATCATGAAAAAGGTATTAGTAACAGGAGCAGATGGATTTATCGGAAGCCATCTGACAGAAAGTCTTTTAGAAAAAGGATATGATGTAAAGGCATTTGCTTATTATAATTCATTTAATACATGGGGGTGGTTAGATACACTTCCTAAGGAAAAATTAGATCAGATAGAAGTATTTACAGGAGATATCAGGGATCCGAACGGGGTACGCGAAGCAATGAAAGGGGTGGATGGTGTATTTCATCTTGCGGCACTCATTGCAATTCCATTTAGTTATCATTCGCCGGATTCTTATGTGGATACGAATATTAAAGGGACATTAAATGTGTTGCAGGCCGCAAGACAGCTTGAAACAGAACGCGTATTAGTGACTTCAACATCTGAAGTATATGGAACGGCGCAATATGTCCCAATTGATGAAAAACATCCATATCAGGGACAATCACCATACTCTGCAACAAAGATTGGTGCAGACCGTCTGGCAGAAAGCTTTTATAGAAGCTTTGACATGCCGGTATCTATTGTAAGACCATTTAATACATATGGACCAAGACAGTCGGCAAGAGCGGTAATTCCAACGATTATATCCCAGTTGCTGGCGGGAAAAGAGCAGATTCAATTAGGTTCTTTAACACCTACAAGAGATTTTAATTATGTAAAGGATACGGCAGCAGGATTTATTGCAATTGCGGAATCGGATAAAACAATTGGTGAAGAAATCAATATTGCAACACAGAAAGAAATCTCCATTGGCGATTTGGCAAATGAAATTATTTCACAGATTAATCCAAAGGCGCAGATTGTATGTGATGAACAGAGACTGCGTCCGGAAAAGAGTGAAGTAAACCGTTTGCTTGGATGCAATGAAAAGATTAAAAGACTGACAGACTGGCAGCCACAGTATACATTTGCACAGGGAATTGCAGAAACAATAGACTGGATAAAAAAGAACATGGGTGCATATAAGACAGATATTTATAATGTATAAGCGATTAATTGGTGGACTGATTGGAAGGATAAGAGTATGCAGAAGTTATATATTGCAATGTATCATTATACAAGAGATTTAAAGCACAGCAGATATCCGGAAATAAAAGGGATGGATAGCAGCTTGTTTAGAAAGCAGATTGAATTTATAAAAGAAAGTTTTCATGTTATGACCATGGAACAGGTAATAGAGGCTGTTAAAGGTGGTGCAGAACTGCCTGAAAATGCGATGCTATTGACATTTGATGATGGTTATGCAGATAATTATACAGTAGCATTTCCAATACTAGAAGAATATGGATTACAGGGTTCTTTTTTTATTCCAGGAAAGACCTTTGCAACACATCAGCTGCTTGATGTCAATAAAATACACTATATATTGGCAAGTGCAGATGTTTATAAACTTGTTGAAGATTTGAAAAATCAGATGGATTATTATCGGGGAAGCGAATATCAATATGCGCCAACCGATGAATTATTTAAAGAGTATGCTGTTGCTAATCGCTTTGATGTAAAAGAAACAATTTTTGTTAAGAGAATGTTACAGACGGTATTGCCTGAAAAGCTTAGAAATACAATATCAAGCAATTTATTTGAAAAATATGTAGGTGTTACTGAAGAACAGCTTGCGTATGAGCTTTATATGACAGAAGAACAGATACGGACAATGAAACGGCATGGTATGTTTATTGGAATACATGGATATGACCATTATTGGCTGGGAAATCTTCCGGCAGATAAAATGGAACAGGATATTTTAATGGCACTTGATACATTAGATGAGTTTATTGATAGAAAACAGTGGGTGATGAATTATCCATATGGAGATTATAATTCCAATGTTATTGAGTGTATAAAGAAAAATGGTGCGTGTCTGGGACTTACAACAGACGTCAGAGTAGCAGAATTAGGAAAAGATTCAGTGTTTGAGTTACCTAGGTTGGATTGCAATGATTTCCCACCTAAAAGTGAAAATTATAAAATATATTAGAATTTATGGAGAAGATTATGGAGAATTTTATTCCTTTATCAATACCAAATTTTGAAGGAAATGAAGAAAAGTATGTATTAGATGCTGTTCATCAGGGCTGGGTATCAACAGGCGGTGCATATATTGTGCAGTTTGAAGAAAAGTTAGCCGCTTTTTTAAGAGTTGAAAAAGCAGCGGCATGTCAGAGTGGTACAAGTGCATTACATCTGGCGCTGGTTGCGTGTAATGTAAAACCGGGAGATTTAGTAATTGTTCCGACAGTTACATTTATTGCGGCTGTAAATCCTGTGAAGTATCAGTTTGCAGAACCTGTATTTATGGACTGTGATGACAGTTTGTGTATGAATCCGGAAAAATTGAGAAGCTTTTGTGAAATAGAGTGTGAATTACAGGAAGAACATCTTGTATATAAAAAGACGGGACAGGTTGTAAAAGCGGTGGTGGTGGTGCATGTTTTCGGAAATCTGGCTGATATGGAACAGATTATGGAGATTGCCGGACAGTATCATTTAAAGGTGATTGAAGATGCAACGGAGGCACTGGGCTCACATTTTACAGATGGAAAGTATGCCGGGAAAATGGCAGGTACGATTGGTGACTACGGAGCCTATTCATTTAATGGAAATAAGATTATTACAACCGGCGGCGGCGGAGCAATAACAGCTAAAAATCCATCAGATTTGGATTATGTAAAATATTTGTCTACACAGGCAAAAGATGATGCCTTGTATTATGTTCATAATGAGATTGGATATAATTATCGGATGACCAATGTACAGGCTGCAATAGGAGTGGCACAGCTGGAATTACTGTCGGAATTTATTCAAAGAAAGCAGAAAAATTATGATACCTATCAGAAATGTTTAAAAAAGATAGGATTACCGCAATTATTAGAATTCAGACAGGGAACAGAGTCTAATAAGTGGTTTTATTCATTCCCGATTCCAAAGGAATGTGCAGTTGAGGTGAGAACACTGATTGAATCACTCCAGAATGAGAAAATACAGACAAGACCAATATGGGGGTTGATTCATGAGCAGAAACCATATCAATCTGATATTGCGTACGAGATTGAAAAGGCAAAAGAATACAGCAGGTGTATTATCAATGTACCGTGCAGCACAAACCTAACGGAAGAAGAAATAGAGCGGGTGGTACACGCATTGCAGAGACAACTGGAAGGGAAAAAGGAATATGAATCGATACGATGAAAGATACGAAATAAGATTAGCTAAGTATAATGACATTGTTAATATTATGGATTTTATTAATAAATATTGGAAACAAGGTCATATTATGAGCTGTGATAGAGAATATTTTGAGTATGAATTTTTGGAAGAAGATAATGTAAATTTTATTCTCGCTATTGAACGAAGTACAGGGGAAATAGAGGGATTGTTGGGCTTTTTAAGGTCATCACATTCAAAGGACAAGTCAGATATTTGGGGGAGTATGTGGAAAGTAAACAATTTGCATCACAATGAAGCTTTGTTGGGAATAGAATTGCAAAGAAGAGTAGATGAACTGGCAAGGTGTAGATATCATAATGGAATAGGAATAAATCCACATACAGCGCTGCCTTTAATGAGAATGTTTTTTAAGAAAAAAGTGGGAAAGATGAATCAGTATTATATTTTGAATGAATCAATTACCGAATATTTTATTGCTGAAGTACATGAGAAGGTAGTATGGCAGGGAGAGGTGGAGCAGCCTTTAAAATTGTTTGAAATATCTGCTTTTTCAGAATTAAAAGAGAGATATAATATAAATAGTAATGAAGTGGGGCAGATTCCGTATAAAGATGAGTGGTATGTTGAGAAAAAGTTTTTTTGTAATCCAAGGAGAAAATATAAGGTATTTGGAATATCAAGAAATATAAATGACACTCAGATTAAAGGGTTTGTTGTCACAAGAGAGTGTCATTATAAAGGTGCAACAGCTTTACGGATATTAGATTTTTATGGAAAACAGGAATTATTTGCAAAAATTGGTGCAGCTTTTCATGAAATACTGTTATTAAATCAATATGAGTATGTAGACTTTTATACATTAGGGTTTAATGAAAAATATATTGAATCAGCGGGCTTTAGGAAAAGGGAAGAAAATTGTTGCAATATTATACCTAATTATTTTGAACCTTTTGAAAGAGAGAATGTAGATATTTGGGTTCAGTATGATAATGAAAATACAGTATTTTTTAAGGCAGATGGTGATCAGGACAGATGTAATAATTTTGAGGAGAAAATATAGTGGATAAGATTTTGTATATTTCTGAAAAAGAACAGATGAAATATAATCTATTAAATATGGAATATGCGGTTCAGTCTGTTCAGAAAATGTTTGACATTATGAAGAATGAAGACTATATAATGGCGGGGAAAAATAAGAATTCACATGGTAATTATATGTATGTCACAGACAAAGGAAATACAGATTTGTATATATCCATGCCAGCGTATTTAGGTGGTGAATATGGCTGTAGCGGAATAAAATGGCATGGACCTAATCGCCATATAGAAGGAAGAAAGAGTGAAACAAATTATATCTTAATATTAAATGATAAAAAAACAGGAGCACCGAAAGCAATTTTACCGGCAGGAATGTTGACGACCTATCGTACAGCGGCTGTTTCAGCATATGCGACAATGCGATTAAAAAAAGGAATACATACGCTGGGAATTATAGGACCGGGGAAAATAAATTTAGCGTATACAGAATGGATGATAAAACATTATCCACAAATAAAAGTTATCAAAATAAAAGGGAGAGGGAAACAAAAAATATATGAATTCATAAATAGTGTAAAAGATATCAATGACGCTGTACAAATTGAAGTAAGCGATCAATTTGAGGAAACGGTCAGAGATTCTGATGTTATCAGTATTAATAGCGGATTTGAATATGAAAGTATTATAGATATGCCTTATATTAGGGAAAAATGGATAAAGCCGGGAGCATTATTAATTTGTCCATCATTTATTAAATTTTCGGATACTTTTATAGCAGAAAGGTCTGTATTAGTTGCAGATAATTATAAAATGTATGAAAATTATGCAGAAGAAATGGAATTCCCATTGTATAATCATTTATCAAATTTGGGTAATCGTTTTGTAGATTTAGTTCATGAGGGAAAAATGCCTGTAGATAAGGTTCAAAATCTAGTGGACATAGATCAAAATAAAATTGAATCGCAAATGCCGATATTGTTTGCTTCAGGTGGCATGGGAATTGAAGATATTGCAGTAGGATATGATATATTGCAAAGAGCAATTCAAAAGAATGTAGGAATTGAATTGGATTATTAAATAAAAGTGGAGGCTGAATATGGAAAAATTATTAACAGTATTAAGTGAGGTTAGAGCAGATATTGATTATAGGGAAACAGATGATTTGATTGATGGAGGATATTTTGAGTCAATTGATATTATTAGCTGTATTGCGGCAATTGAAGATGCATTTGATATATCTATTGAACCATATGATATTACACCGGAAAATTTTAATTCTGCAGAGGCAATGTGGAAAATGATATCACAAAAGCTCAATTAAATATACAAAGCTTATTATGGAAAATGAGCAGAAAACATGGAGGTTTTTATGAAGGAGGAGCAATTAGATAAGTTTTTAATTTCCTCGGAAAGTACAGTTGTCGAAGCAATGCAGAAGATTGATTCTAATGCAAGAGGAATTCTTTTTGTAATCGACAATAAGCAAAAGTTGACGGGGGTTCTTACAGATGGTGATATCCGCCGGTGGCTCATTCGCACGGGAGATTTACAGGCAGCGATTGAAAAGTTTATGAATACAGCTCCAAAAAAAATTGTAAAAAAGGAACAAAACAGGGCAAAAATGCTGATGCAGCAGTATTCGATTACAGCATTGCCAGTTGTAACTGTAAAAGGTGTAGTATCAGATATTATTTTCCGGGAAGAAAAGGCAGCAGTACATAAAGATATAAAAGGAACGTTAAAAGATGTTCCGGTGATTATAATGGCAGGTGGAAAGGGAACAAGATTATATCCATATACGAAGATATTGCCAAAGCCTTTAATTCCAATCGGAGATATTCCGATTATGGAAAGAATTATTACAAAATTTTGTGAATATGAGGTACAGCATTTTTATGCGACGGTCAATTATCGTAAAAATATGATAAAGTCCTATTTTTCAGAGAGTGAAAGAGACTACAGCATACATTATGTGGAAGAGGATAAGCCGCTTGGAACAGCAGGAAGCCTTCGGTTAATTCAGGAAGAGTTTGATAAACCATTTATTGTTACGAATTGCGATATTTTAATTCATGCGGATTATGAAGATATCTACCGGTATCATAAAGAATCCGGTAATGAATTAACTATTGTTACAGCTTTAAAAAATATTGTGGTGCCATATGGAGTGATACATTCCAGTGAAAACGGAGTGGTACAGTCAATGGAAGAAAAACCGAAACTGTCTTATTTTGTGAATACCGGAATGTATATTTTAAATCCTGAATTGAAAAAAGAAATACCGGAAGATACTTTTTTTCATATGACGGATTTAACAGACAAGCTGTTAAAAGAAAATAGAAAAGTAGGAATGTATCCAATCAGCGAAGATTCATTTTTAGATATGGGTGAGTTTGAAGAGATGCGTCGAATGGAAGAAAAACTGAATTTAAAGGCGGAGTAAAAATAAATTTTGCGAGGGAATAAAGATGTATAAACTATTATATGATGAGTTATTAGAGAAATTACAAGATTTTTATACTTTGGGAGAGTATTTAGAAGCTATTAAATTGGGATATGAAGCGGTAAAAAGAAATAGATTAAATTTACAGGCAAACTATTTATTGGCAAAGTCACTATATCAACAGGGCAATATATTAGAAGCATATAAGTATTACTACTTTTTGTATAATTTACAGCAAAAAAGTAGTCGTATATTAGTAAGTCAGAAAACATTGTATGATATAATGGATTTGATTATAGAAAAGCTCATTGTAATGCTAAATAATGAAGATGAGTGTAAAAATATAAAAGAAATTGATGAATTATTGATGGTTAATTCAAATGAAGAAAATCTTTTAGAGAATATGTTTACTTCTAATAATGAACAGCAGGATTATTTTGGAATGCATCGTTTCTTTGGTAAGGAGTATTATATAGCACGGTACAGAGATTGGAGTGGTGTATTTTTCACACAAAGTTATAATTTAAATGCAGTTAGGACGAAGAGTGAAATGTATCATGTGGATTTTGTAGGAAAGAAATATGTGATAAATGCTAAGAATGGATTTCCATGCATATGTCCGGTAGTAGCGAATATTGACAACAATAGTATAAATGAGATTTGTCTTAAAAGTAAAACAAATAGCGCAAAATTTTTAGCATCAGGGAATAAAATGTACTCCTATTTAAGATTTAATGAACCTTGTGAAATAACAGGCAAAGAAAATATGGCATTTACAAAACCGGTTGTATTAAAGCATAATCAGGATAGAAAGAAGCTTATTTTAAATATATTTTTCGATAGCTTTAATTGGAAAGTTATAAAGGATAATTCTTTGAAAGAACTTATGCCCAATACATATGAGTTTTTTAAAGAGGGTGTGATTTGTAATGAGTTTTTTGCAGGTTCTGAATTTACATATCCGAGTGTCGCATCATATTTTACTGGTTGTCGTTCTACAACTCATAAGTTGCTAAATCAAAATATACAGTTTCCAATACCTGATGAGTTTACATTATTATCTGAAGTATTTCACGATCAAGGATATTATGTTTCAAAAATTGGTGGCAATGATGCAGTTCTTCCTAACTATGGATATATTAGAGGTGTGGATAGATTTTTATATCAGAAATCTGAACAGGGATTTCATGTTGAAGATACTATTCATGAAGTAATTGAACACTTAGAAGCATACGGAGAAGCAGATCAATTTATATGGGCTGAAATTCAGGATTTACATGAAGTGGGAGGATATTGGCCATTAAGTATGGCAGTATCAGCGGGAGTCACTGCTGACATGAATGAAGTTGATAATACCGGGGGGTCAAGTTTGTATCAGACACCTAGTATGCATAGAAGAGAAATTTACAAAAAACAACTTAAATATATTGATTTGCAATTGCAAATGTTATATGAATATATCAAAAGAAGATACCGGAAAAATGAAGTGATAGTGACATTGATTTCTGATCATGGTAGTGGGTTTAATGTAGATGCAGAGGAGCCATTTATGTCAGAACAAAGAACGAATATTCCGTTGTTGCTATATTATGATAACAATAGCGGTAATATTTGTAATGAGAAAATAGAAACAATAGATTATGGACATATTATATGTGAATTGGCAAAAATTAAAGATGAAAGAATTATAAACAATGAAGGTGAATTGCCGATGTTTTTTGGAGGAAATAAAGAAAAGGATTTTGTATTTTCACAAAGTTTATTTCCAAATAGACATTATGAAGCTGCAATTATAAGTACTTCGTATAAATATTATTTTAAAAGCGAAAAGCTGGTACAGGATGATTGTAGAATAGATTTAATAGGAAGTAGTTATAAATTAGTAGATAATGCTAATAATGAAATTTGCAATATAGAATTGAAAAATAAATGTTACAATATTGTAGTCGATAAGTTAGGAGACTTTGCAATTAATAGTTAGTGAATGTTTGATGTATCAAAATATACTATTTGAATTGGAGACGTGGTATGAATGTACTCATTTTTGAATATAAAAATATTGGAATAGAAGACGTGTGTGAAGCATTGAGAAATTTAGGGCATTCATATAAGTGTATTACGCATGCTGCGATTAGTGATTCGTTTAATAAGGAGTTTGATGAACTGTTTGATAAAGAAATTGAATCAGTAAAGTATGATTGTGTATTTACATTCAATTATCTTCCGATTATATCAAATTGTTGTAATCGTCATCACATACCTTATATTTCACATGTATATGATAGTCCGTTGGTCGCATTATATTCATATACAATAATAAATCCATGCAATTATGTATTTTTATTTGATAAATCTGTGTATTTGGATTTTAAGAAAGAGAATATTAATACGGTTTATTATATGCCGCTGGCAGTGAATGTTTCACGTTTGGATTCAATGATGACGACTATAACTCCAGAAGAGAAAAAGTTTTATTCTTCTGAGGTGTCTTTTGTAGGTTCAATGTATAATGAAAAGCATAATTTTTTTGAACGAATGAAAGATATTTCAGCTTATACAAAGGGATATCTGGATGGAATTATGCAGGCACAAATGAAGGTTTATGGAGAGTATTTTATACAGCAGTTATTAAAACCTGACATTTTAAATGATATGAAAAAAGCATTGCCGCTTAAACCGGGAAAATATGGAGTTGAAACAGAGGATTGGCTGTTTGCTTACTATGTTATAGCAAGGAAAATGGCAAATTTAGAAAGAACGTCTATTTTAAAGCAGGTATCAAAAAACTTTAAAACAAAACTTTTTACCAGAAATCAGACACCAGAATTGTCTGATATACAGAATATGGGACCGGTGGATTATTATAATATGATGCCATGTGTATTTCATTTATCAGAAATTAATTTAAATATATCATTGAGAAGTATAAGAACGGGAATTCCATTACGATGCTTAGATATAATGGGTGCCGGAGGATTTCTGCTTTCTAATTATCAATCAGATTTTTATGAACATTTTATTCCGGGACAGGATTTGGTGTTATATGAATCAGTAGATGATTTATTAAAAAAGTGCGCATATTATTTAAGACACGAGTCGGAAAGAAAGCAGATTGCCATTAATGGTTACAATAAAGTAAAAGAATATCATACATATGAAGTTCGATTACAGCAGATGTTTGATATTGTGTTTAATCAGGGAGTTCCGCAGTTATAATTACAAAATGATAGTAGCCAATTGGTGATAAAGAACCAGTTGGCTGCTTGTTTAGGTTTGTTTATTTTGTTTTATGCAAACACCACCTCAAAAATTTCTTTCAGCCGCACTTCATAGGTATGGAATTCTTTTACTTTGCCATAGCCGTTGGCAGCAATCTGGCGGCGCTCATTGTCATGCTTTAAATAGTAATCGCATTTATTTAAGAAATCTTCCTGAGATTCAAAAAGCACAAGGTCTTCGCCGGGAACAAAATGTTCATAAAAATCCCCCTGATAATTGGAAAGTAAAAATCCGCCACATCCCATAATGTCGAAACATCGGAGCGGAATACCGCTTCGGATACTGCGCAGAGAAATGTTTAAGTTGATAGCCGAATTTTTAAAAACATACGGCATCTGGTGCTGGTAATCCACAGAACCCATATTGTGAATCTGCGAAAGTTCTGGTGTAGGGTTCGGAGTGTAAAGTTTTGTATTAAAATGTTCAGAAACAGCTTTTAAAAGCGCAGTACGCTCTAAGTTCGCAATTTTACGGGCAATTACATAATGGGCAAAGAGCCATTCTGTAGATTCAACGCTGTCATTTCCCGGTTGCAGCGGCAGGGAGTGCTGCATATCTTCAATAATTTCTTTGGATAAGAGTTCTTCAATAAAATAATATCCGTACACTTTCATCTGTGCCTGCATAATCCCCTGTAAATAGCCTTTTGTGTAATCAGATAAATGCTCCATGCGGTCAAACAGGTTGTGGACTTCATTATACATAGTACCGACAAAAGAAATATCGCTCTGGTAAAAATCCAGCGGATGCCGGGAAGCAGAAACAGCAGAAACGGTCATCTTATCCAGCCGGCAGGTATTGACGGCAAGCGGCATATAATAAACAGTTTGGATATTTTCTTTTTTAAGCTCCAGATAAGTCTGCTGGTCAAATAAAAATACATAATTGCAGGGATTGATAATGGTATATGAATACAGCGAAACGAGCGGCGAATCATATACGAAGGCTATATAAGGTATATTGTGCTTTTTACAGCAGTTAGAAACAATTGGAAAATAATTAAAAGTGAAAACAGCATCATAAGAAGCACTTTCAATCAGCTTGTCAAAGCGTGCATCAAAAGCTTCATCGACATGGTTATAAATATTTTCGTCTGTAATAACAGTATATGTATGACCAAGCTTTGTCAGTGCTTCGCACAAATCTTCAATTGCCATATGTTCATACTCAAAAATCAGTAAATTCATGAAAATCTCCGTTCCTTTAGATAATAAGATGCTGTAGGGCATCATTGGGTTTGATACTTTATCTTCATTAATTGTAAGGGAAGGGGCGGGGATTTGCAAGAGGGGAGTGGGGAAAGATGAGTTTTCATTTGAGGCGGTATGTATTATAATATATATTATAAATAAAATGATAATTCAATGATAAGAAGTGGATATATGAGGAGGTTTATAATATTGGTATGTTTATTTAATATGAAAAAGTAAATGAATTAAAAGGAGAAAATCATGGATGGTATAATTGAAAAGTTTAACATTTTCGACTTGTTTACGATGCTGATTCCTGGAGTTATTATTTCAATTTTATTTGGTATTTCTTTATCATATGAATATTATGAAATATGGAATACCTTTGGAAGTGAAAAATATACAGTATTTATTATAATGAGTTATTTATGTGGAGTGGTTATGCAGCAGATAGGGAATGTTTTAGATGAAAAAATTATGTATAAGCATATATATGGTGGACACCCAAGAGAAATAATATTATTAAATAGTAAGTATAATAAAGTATTGAATGATGAATTGTCATATAATGAAGTTTTAAAAATTAAAAAATATATAATTAAAAAATACAAGATGAATGATGGAAATATAGAAAATTCCAAGCAGCTAAATGCGAGTATATTTTCATATTGTTTAATTTTAGTGGAAAAGAATCATTTGACATATAAATCAGATAAAATGCTGGTTATTTCGGAGATGAGTCGTTCTTTAGCTTTAGGATGTATGCTAACAATTTTTTTGAATTTGGTTATGATTTGTAAGTATAGATATCATTATGAATTTTACATAATTGAAAACATGTTGTTATTAATATTAACAAATATATTTTTTTATAGAAAAATACAGTATGAAAAATATAGATACAACAATGTTTTGAAAACATTTTTAATATATATGTATGAAAAATAATAACAAGTATAAATTTCTTGAAATTTAATGTTAGACACGCTGTTATACAGGAGGAATTATGAAAGAGAAAATAAAAGATACAATAGCTGATTTGCTGCTCAACGGTATAAAGGAAAAAATAGAGAGTGTAAAAGAAAATCATCAATGGCAGCAGTTATTTGTTAGTACAGGAGATTTTTTTGTAAATAGCCCTGACATTTCGGCGAAGTTTGAGCATGATTTGTATGCAGTATTTTCAAAAGATAATCTGAACCGCATAGCAAAAAATTTACAGGATAAGAGAGGATATGATTTCTCGCAATTATTACATAAAGAATTATACGATTTGCTGGTTAGCTATGAAATTCCATTAATGCAGACAGAAACATATATTCATCATTTCATGCAGGTGATTATATCTTATTTAGAGAAAAATAATTCGGATAAAGCATTAGAAATATTTTTAGGGAATATGAAAAGAGAAAATACAGAATATTTTAATGCAATAGAATCAAAATTAGAATTAGTGTTAAATCAGATAGAAGACTTAAAAAGAGAAGATGTGGTAATCTATTCAATAGAAGATATTGATGATCAGATTAGAAGAGAATCTAAGTACAAAGGAATGGGCTTGGGCTTTTTTAAGCTTGATGATGAGCAATTTGAGGTGAAATTTCAAAATGCTATAAATGATGTAACAATATATATAGAAGGAAAATCAAGGGAAGAGACGACCTATCGAATTTTAAACGAATTGAAGGAAAAAAATCCAGATAGAGTAACTTTAATTATTAAATCGGAAGAAGATTGGAATAAATTACAAAAATTAAATTTGTCAGGAAATATTTTGATTCCATTTTTCTATGCAGAAAAAATTATAGCAATTCCTAATAATACCAACATTTTTGTATATGGTGAAGAAGAACCATGCTATACAAGGAATAAATTAATTTTAAGAAAGAGAACTCAAAGCGATATTATAAATTCACTGGAAGAAATCGGAATAGATACAAAAGAAGCATATAATATGGCAGAGGCTACACATGGTTTGTATGTGCCATTAAAGAAAAGGCTTTTAAATGGTGCAATGTATGGCAGACCGGATTGGGCAGAGTGTCATTCAGAAGCAGTTATGGCAGCGCTTTTGTGTGGTAAATGGACTGAAGCAGCGGGGGATATTCTGATTTTTGAAGAACTGTCAGGAAAGACATATTCTGATTGTAAAAAAGAACTGGAAAAATATTTGCATAGAGAAAATCCGTATATAGTATTCAATAATAGTTACAGGGGAAAAAATATGCAGCTTGCCAGTGTAGAGGATGCATGGGAAGAACTGGATATTTATATAACAGATGAAATATGGGATAAATTTATAAAGTTATTTTATGAAGTTGTGATTGAGTCAGAGCCTATTTTTGAGTATCCATTTGAAAAGCATTTTGAAGCAAGAATTTATGCCAAAAAACCGGAGTGGTCTCCAGTATTAAAGAAGGGGATGATTAGAACGCTTATTATGCGTGCGTATTATAGAGGACATGAAGAAAATCAAAAACAAATAGATGATATTGTTTCAAAAGTATTGGATACAATTAACAGCAAAGAAAGATGGGGATATATTTCACAGTATTTTATGGAGTTATGTGAGGCATCGCAAGAAAGCGTTTTAAGAAAATTAGAAATGGAGTTGGAAAAACCACAGGGGCTGTGCCTGCTATTTGAAGCCAATAGTGGGAGTAGGGATGTTATGACAGGTCAGCATTATTATATTAATATTTTATGGGCAGTTGAGCAATTAATTCAGCAGAAAAAATATGTTGTAAGAGCTTTGCAATGGCTGTGGAAAATGGATTCATATAATGTTAAGTATAATATAAGTAATAGTCCAAGAGGAGTATTGGATAAGGTATTTTGTGCATGGATTAATGTAAGTGTATTATCAGTTGACAAAAAAATTGAACTGGCAAGAACGGCAATTAAAAGATATCCAAACGCTTGGGATATTATTGTGTCCAAGCTGCCGGAAGGAACAAAATCAATATGTTTACCATTAAGTACCCCTAAGTATAGAAAGATAGATGAACCGGAAATTTTATATAAATATGAAGTAGGGAAAACATACATTGAATATTTACGTATGTGTGTTGAAGCAGCATGTATGGATACAGATAGGTGGATTAAAATAATTGACTATATAAGTGCATATGATATGGAAATTCAGAAAGAAGTATTGGAAAAATTAGTAGCGGACTGTAAGAAAATGAGCGATAAGGATAAAATAAAAGTCAAAAATAAAATCAGATATAAAATATTTTGGTATAGGTATGCTGGTAATACAGAGAGGAGTATCTCCGAAGAAATATTGTGTAGATATGAAGATGTAATGGATAGAATTATTGTATCTAAAAAAATATATGACTATTTATATGTTTTTTCGCCAGGACATGAGTTTCCTTTATTACATCCCATCCCATTTTCAAGGGAAGAAAACAAAAATTTACATGAAAGAAATTATATATTAAGAGAGAAAGAAATTAAAGCAAGATTTAAAGAGTTTAATAAAAAAGAATATTCGATAGATAAGTTGATTCAATTAGCTGTAAATCAAAAGTGTGAGATGTTAGGCGAAGTCCTTGCACAGTTTTATTGTAATGGGGTGTTCGATGAAAAGACATTTTATGCACTTATGGAAAACGATACTGAAGGCAAGTATGTATATGATTATATAAGTTTTTTATATAGAAGAGGGAGCGTAGATTTAAAAAAGATTATAGAAAGATTAAAAGTTATATCTAATAATAAAAATCTTTTGATGAATTTGATTTCATTGGAAAGCATAGAAGATTATAAAGAGGCGAGTATTGCTATGGAGAGTGAAGAGATTAAGAAAATGTACTGGAGCAGAAAATTACGATTAAGAGTGTCAGATAAAGCAGAGCATGATACTTTTTTGTGGGCATTAAATGAATGTAGAAAATACGGTACATTGAATACATATTTAGAATTAATGTATGATATAAAAGACAAAATATATATTTGTGAATTATATGAAGCTATACTTGAAATACCAGATTTGCGAGCAGATAATTCAGATGATATGGCAGATTATTATCTTACAGAGGTTCTTGGAAAATTACAACAGGCATTTATATTAGATACGGAGAAATGTGTTGAACTGGCGTTGTTAGAATGGACATGCGTGAATGTACTTGAATGGGAAGATATGAAATGTATGCAAAAGGTTATGAAAGAGGAACCCTATTTTTATGCAGTATTGATTAATATTATATATAAGACGGAAGACAATGAAGAAGTTAATGAGGAAAAGAGGGAGCTATTTAATATGGTTTATTCAGGATTTGATAAAGTAAAATTTTGTCCGGCAGAAAAAGATGGAGTGGTTGTATATGAAAATCTGAAAAATTGGATAGAAAAGTTTAGAGAATTATTGATAAATCAAAAGCAGGAAAGATTGTTTGGAAGTTTGTTGGGATGTTTATTGGCATATTCTCCAGATGGGAAAGACGGATATGCTCCATGTGAGGCTGTGCGCATGATTATAGAAGAATATTATACAGATTCATTAAAAAAATCTTATGTAATGGAAGAAGAAAATAAACGTGGTGTTCATACAGTTGATGCGGGCAAATCGGAATTGATTTTATATCAAAAATATCAAAAGAATGCGGAAGCATTACAAGAGCAATATCCGTATACAGCAGAAATATATTTTGCAATCAGTGATGATTATAAACGTTGGGCTGATTATGAGAGAAAGCACGCAGAAGATGAATGGTGATTGTTCTATATTGTATTAGAAAAAGGTGTGTAAAGTATAGGGAAGGGATGTGGTATGTTTGTAACAACAGTATTTGTGGTTATTGATGTCTCGACAGGGTAGGTATAATGTTTAATGACGATGAATTTAGAAACTAAACTTAGTTGAAAAGGAAAGCAGTTAGGAATAGAGTTCATATTTACAAATTTGCTCCTATTCATGAAGCGGATATTGATTTAGATAAAAAATGATAAAAGATTAAAAATAGGACGATTTTAATGTGGATAAGTTCAATAAATATGGGATAGGAGAAAACAAATGGAGATTAGATTACCAAAAAAATTTGAAGAAAAAATGGGAGAGGATTTATGCGCGGAATGTAAAGTGGTATATAAAAAATATGGAAAATTTGCAAATTCTGAAATGTATTTTTTCCCAGAATATACAGATCATTCATTTAAGCATATCCAGTATGTGCTTGAAACAGCTAATAATATAATTCCAAATGATACATTTGAACGATTAAATTCAAATGATATTTTTGTTCTTTGTTTGAGTATATTATTTCATGATTTGGGAATGCATATAACTTTTAAGTCTTTAAAATCAATGTATGAATTAAATCCAAAGGATGATTTGTTGGGGAAAAGTTTTGTTGATTTATGGAAAGAGTATATAGAAAAAAATAAAATTAGCAATGAGTTAATCGAATTAAGGGAAATAGATGAGGATATTATAAAACAATATATAGATTGTTGCGCTGAGTTTATACGGGAATATCATCCAATGATAGCTAATATTATAGCAACTCAGGGATTTCCGATATTTGATAACGATAATAATGCAAATGTTGAAAGATATAATGAAAAGAGCAATGAATATTTCTATAAGCTGAGCGGAATTGTTGCACGCAGCCATGGTGAAAATTTACGGGTGATGCTTTCGTATTTGCAGGAACAATATGGAATGATATGGAAGACACCATATGATTGCCATGTTGTTTATTTAATGTGTGTTGTTAGAATCGCAGATTATTTGCATATAACAGATGATAGAATTAATCCATATCGCTTGAATTTGCTGGAGTTCTATAGTAATAAGTCTAAAACAGAGTATTTAAAACATAAAAGTGTAGAATACTCTCAGCGAATATATGGAAATCCAGAAGCTATATATATTGAGGCAAATCCAAATGACTGCAAAATATTTATTGAACTAGTAGAGTTGTTGAAATGTATTCAATGGGAATTAGATTCATCATGGGCAGTGTTAGGCGAAGTTTATGAAGTATCAGAATTTAAATTATCTATTCGTCGTGTGACATCTAACATTTTAGAAAAAAAATGGCAGCAGCGGTCCGATTATGTGCCTGAGAGATTAAAATTTCATTTTGATATACGATTAGTAGATTTGCTTATAGAGCCGTTATATGGGAATAGTGCTTCATATGGAATAAGAGAATTGATTCAAAATGCAACAGATGCATGTAAAACAAGACAAGCGCTATACTGTGAAGAAGACTACAACCCGGAAGTCAAAATCATTATTGAGAAAAGGGAAAAGGAAGGCCAAGAAAGTAGATATTTGAAAATAGTTGATAATGGTATAGGAATGAGCTTAGATGTAATAAAAAATCACTTTTTAAATATAGGTTCAAAGTTTAGAGATAGTAATGAGTGGAATGATTTAAAAGAATATAAAAATGAACAAGATGAACCTGCAGAAAAAAATGGAAAATTTGGTGTGGGTATTTTATCAAGTTATTTATTGGGAGATGTTTTAAATGTTAAAACATGTAATGTTGCTGAGAAAGTAGAGTATGATTTTCAAACGGAAAGAGATACGCAATTAATAGAAATAAATAAAAATGATCAAGGTGATTTTTATGGAACGATAATAGAGATAAAGTTGAAAGATGATATAAATGTAAAAAATCTGGTAATCGGACAATGGTATATATCTGATGATATTAGTTTGAATATAAATATTATGAATGAAACAATGGAACGACGAAATTTAATAAAATTAGGTAAAAATGAGAACGGAAGTACGTGGAAAAAGTTAGATTTAAACAATTCAAATTTGAAAGTGTATTGGAGTTATGAATATAAAATACCTGTAATGAATTTACAAGGGCGGAATGATAATAGTATAGTAAAATATAATCCGAATCTTGTGTGTAATGGAATTGTGATACCTAAAAAATATGATGAAAAAAATAAAAATTCGATTGTAAAATTGTGGCCAACGGTTTATGTAATAGATAGGAAAGGAGAATTAGAGTTAAATTTAAGTCGGGATGAAGTTAATGGAAATTTACCTTTTATTGAAGAATTGGAAACGGTATTGCTACAAAATTTTATCCAAAAGTATAGAGAAATAGGTAAACAAAATGATTTATTTACAAGTATTCAAATGGTATCAAGCCAGTTTAATATTGACAATTATTATAACCAGAAAATAATGTTTGGAAAAAATGGATATGTGTTATTCAATTTATTCTTTTTGAAAAGATTAGAAAAAGAATTGTACTCTAAAAAAGTACGTTGCGAAGTGAATGATTTTTATAAGATGTCAAATTTCATGCAAAGTAAAGCGGAGATAAAAATTGTTCGAATTTGGACCAATAGAAATATTAATATTAAGCCAGAGCAGATGTTAGATGATAATGTATTTTATATTTTTGAAGGAATAGGTTATCATCCAGCCCTTAAACCTAAGATAACAAATTATATTAAAGATGTTCCATTTTCTAAGGCATACATATATATGTCAAAACAACAGTTGGAGGAATATAAAGGGTATTCAGCCAATATATATAGGCTGAGTCAAAAGTTCATTGATGAAAATATGATACTGTGCTTTGAAGATAGCAATTGGATTAAAGAAGAACTGAAATTAAATTTGGAAAAAGATGATATAGCTTTGGCTATAGAATATTCTTCTTATCAAATGAATCAAGATAATGATGGTTCTGAAATTTTTGAGAAGTATTATGAGGAAGGCGTAAGGGTATTACAGACATATTCGTAATATAAGGTTTGGTAAGTGGATAGTATATATTTAAAATTCAGGTGTATTTTTTGTATATTTTGTTTTAATGCTATATAAAAAGTACAAATATACACATTAGTAATATTTATTGAAATAAAAATAATTTAGTAGTAAAATGGCATTGCTAGAATTCGTGCAATGCACAAAAATAAGGAATGAAACAAATGAGGAATTGAGAGAGTTAAACAAGTGTTATCAGTATATTAAAGATACAATGGAAGATGAAAGGCAGGAATTCTAAATTTTTATTTAGTGATAGAGTAGATAAGGTAATTTTTTATAATCTAAAAATAATTGTTAAAGAAAGCTGTTTAGATAGTATGATAATAGCAGAATAATTGTAACATGTACAGTATAAAGGAGGCGCATAGATAATGGGAATATATCTGAATCCGGGGAATGATGAATATAAAAAGGCAGTCAATTCGGAGATATATGTTGATAAAACAGGTTTGATTGCGTTTACAAACCGTAAGCTGAATACTGAGAATTAGAATATATGTGTAAGCCGCCCTCGTCGTTTTGGTAAATCTATGGCTGCAAATATGTTGGCTGCGTATTACTGCAAGAATATTGATTCCAGAGAGATGTTTAGGAATTTTAAGATTGCAAATGATGAAACTTTTGAAAAACATCTTAATAAGTACAATGTAATTCATATTAATATGATTGATTTTTTAAGCAGAGCAGATTCAATGGATGACTTAATAGACTATCTGCAAAGAAGGTTACTGTGGGATATTAAGAAAGAATATTCGGATGTTGACTGCTTTGACTGGAACGACCTTGTAGATGTTCTTGAAACTGTATACAGTGAAAAGAAACAGCCCTTTATAATTATCATAGATGAATGGGATTGCATATTCAGAAAATATCCGGATAATGTTGAGGAACAGAAGAAATATCTGGATTTTTTGAGATTTTTTATAAAGGGGAAGGCCTATGTTGCGTTAGCATACATGACAGGTATCCTGCCGATTAAGAAATACGGTGAACATTCAGCATTAAATATGTTTGACGAGTACTCTATGACAAATCAACGTGAACTGGCAGAATTTACCGGATTCACCAAAGAAGAAGTAAAAGAATTATGTGTCCGGTATGATATGCCATATGAAAAAATCAAGCAGTGGTATGACGGATATAAGCTTAAAGGAATCCAGATATATAACAATGGCGGTTCGTACAGGCGACCGAAAACATTATGTGCAGCTTGTTTCACTTCTGCGGCAAATGCAGCAGATAAGGGGCGGGGCAAAATTGGTGGAACAGATATCTGCTGAATGGAAAACAAAATATAAAAATCGTCCGGCAATGATGGATGAACTTAAAAAATTGTAATGGATGATGCAAATCTTAATCAATTAATTTTTATTATGAAGAAAACTAGATTCTTAGAAACGTGACGAGAGTCTAGTATAACGTAAATTAAATAAATGGACTAATAATTATTCCTGTGGCATACTATTTACAAAAAAATACAGAGGACATATACCATTGCTAAAGCAAAAACACTTACCCTTTCATATGAAGATCGTCCACGCTTAGAAGCTATTCCATTAGATCGCGATAAACATACATCGGATGATTTTATTAACTTTCTTAAGCTTCTCAATGAAAAGTATCCAGAAGGAGACATTATCCGGGTTATTCTAGATAACTACACGGTCTACACGAGTAAAAAAGTCAAAGCATTTCTTGCGACTATGCCGGGGCGATTTATATTTTGGGCTGATTATGAGAGAAACCACGCAGAAGATGAATGTTGAGAGTTCTATATTGTATTAGAAAAAATTTAGTTGTGGAGTTTAAAGATACTGGTTATAATTAAAAAAGTAAAAGTATGTTTTGATTTTAAAATTAGTAGAAAAGAGGAATAGTTATGAATAGAATTCATATTTACAAATTTGGTCCTGTTCATGAAGCGGATATTGATTTAGATAAAAAAATGCAGGTGTTTATAGGAACACAGGCATCCGGGAAAAGTACAATATGTAAAGTAGTATATTTTTGTCAGAAAATAAGAGATTATACATTGGAATTTTTAATGGATGGAGAACAGTATTTAGACAATCATAAGAATGAATATTTTAATATTTATATGAAATATCTGACTAAACAGTTTATGGGGTGTTTTGGAAAGACAACACATATGCAAAAATTTAAAATCAATTATATCTTTGGGGAAAAACAGATAGAAATAACGCTGAATAAAGACGGATATATACGATTTAAATTTGATGCAAATTTAAAGAATGAATTAAATAATCTTATTAGTGAAGCCTCACAAATGTTTTTAAATGAGTTGAACAGTAGTAAGATTAATTCAATAATTGATAATATAACAGCACTGGCATTTTTAAAGCAGCAATTTAAAGAAAGATTATATAAACTTTTTGAAAATGATGCAGAAATTATGTATATTCCAGCGGGAAGAAGTTTGTTAGCAACGATGTCGGAACAATTACATGATTTTTCAATTTCAGATATGGATTTGACCATGCAGGAATTTATTAATCTTATTAGAAATACGAAAAGTAAATTTGGCAGTAAGATACCCGACATAGTGAAAGATTACACGAAAACAGTCAAAGGACAGATTAATAATAATTCTTTAGAAACAGCATATGACTTGATTAAAAAAATTTTTAAAGCAGATTATACGAGTGAAAGTGAAGGAGAGAAAATATATTTTGATGAAAGACATTGGGTAAAACTTATGTATGGTTCATCGGGACAACAGGAAGTATTATGGATTTTGATGCTTGCATTTATTATTATATTGGAAAAACGAAAGAGCTTTGTAGTTATAGAAGAACCAGAAGCACATTTATTTCCAGAGGCACAAAAAAATGTGGTGGATTTGATTTCATTAATGCTGAATTCCACAGAGAGCAGGGTTATTATTACAACACATAGTCCGTATATATTAACATCATTAAATATTTTGCTTTATTCGGATAAGGTAGAGAGCAATTTAAAAGGAAAGGTAATTATTCCTAAAAACCTGCGTATTCGTTATAACACATTTGGTGCATATAAGTTAGAAAATGCGAATAATGAATTTAACAGTATAGAAAGTCTTTTAGATGAAGAAAGTCATATGATTAATACAGATTATATTGATTCGGTATCTTCAATTACCAATGCAGAATTGGAAAATTTATTAGATAAGGAGGCGGGGGAATGATATGTACTAAATTAGTTGAATGTGTAAAAAATGAATTGACAAATCAGCATATTGCTTCCTGTACAAATCCCAATGCACAATGTATAGAAGTATCAGACAGGCGTTCTTATGTAAAATGTGAGGAACGAAAGAAAAGATACGTATTGGAAAATACACAAAAAAGTCATGTGATTTTGTATAAAGTAGACGGTGGGGTTGTTTTACAGGACAAGACAGTTCCACAGGGAATGTGCAGATGTGATTATTTGTTTGTTATTCATGGGGAAATGGCTGAGGCGATATTCACAGAATTAAAAGGGGTTGATGTTGCACATTCTTTAAAACAAATAGAAGGAACGCTGACACAATATAAAAGTTTTTTATCTCAATTTGCACATGTCTATGGAAGGGTTATAGTTAGTTCATCGACACCAGATATAAAAGCCAGTCCTGCGTATGTCAATTTGTCTAGAAAACTTCGCAATACATATAAAGGAAATTTGAAAATTGTTAAAATGCAGTTTACAGAGAAAGATACGGAATTATCAATGTAATAGATTTTTATAAAAAGACATAATCTAACAGGTGCTGGGAATCAGAAACAGCAGAAGCGGACAGTTTATTAAAGCATATATCAAAAGCTTTATTTACATGATTAAAAATATTCTTGTCAGTAATAACAGTGTATGTATGCCCGAGATTTGTCAGCACTTCATACAAATTTTCGATACCGTATAGTCATATTCAAAAATTAGTAAATTTAGTTTAATAATAAGGGAAGGGATGGAACGGGGATCTGAAAGAGAAAAGTGGGAAAAGATAAATTTTGCTAAAAAGCTGATAACATTATAGAATGGTGATGTAAAATTAGATAATATGTGATATAGTAAAAAGAAAGATAATAGAAGATTATCCGTCATATATTGTAAATAATATATTGCTAATATAAAAAGAAAGGCGGTTATTTAATGTTTCATTTTAATAAGAAATTTGAAGAACAATTAAAAGATATATTTGATAATTCATCTATGTTTAATTTAATTATAATATGGGGAGAGAAAGGTGTTGGTAAAACTTTCTTATCCCAATCTTTTCTTCAGTTAAATGACATTAAATATAAAAATATTATTTTTTCTGATGAAAATGTACTACCTTTTGGATTTAATGATGAAATTAATTTTTTATTGAATGATGAAAATGCCATTCTTATGCAATGTTCAGAGCTATTTGCAGAGGATTACTGTTTGTATTTTGAAAATATGGAGTGTTCTGATTTGGATAGTCAACGCATATTATTTGAATTGATAAAATATTATAAAAATCATGACAAGAAAGCAAATATAATTTTAGAATATAATATTACAGTGAAACCGGATAATAAGATATGTTTATTAGCTAATCATTTTTTCCATATTGATATACCGGATAATACAGTCTTTGAAAAATATTATAAAAACTATTTTTGTGATTCAAATGAAAGTAAAGAACTTTTTAAACAAATTCTGTTATTATCTAGAAAAAATATACAGAATTTCTTTGCAATACAAAAAATTTTGTTATCAATGCATGTTTTAGAAAAAAAAGACGGGCTACTAATGTATAATGATACAAATACATATAAACTTCCAAGTAACATTGAAGATTTGTATATAGATACTTTTGGAATGCAAAAAAAATATATACAAAATCTACTTGTATCTGCCGCACCATTTTCCAAACAAATATATGATGCAATAATTTATGCTATTTACAATGATTATGATAGACTTGACGAATATCTAGACAAATTAAGTAAACAAGGATATTTTATACATACAAATAATAATAGATATAATAAAAACTATAGATATTTTAAATCAAACTATGCTTTTTCCGGTGAATACGCTAGAAAGACTATTTTAGGGATAATATCACCTCCAGAAATAAATGAGGTAATTATAAAATATAATAATTATTTGGATAAATTATTCTGCAATAAAAGTGTTTATAATAATTTGCAAAATACTGAAAAAATTATGCTTCTTTCAATGTTAACAAAGAAAAGACATAAACAATTAACATTTAGCCAAATTCAATATATTACCGAATTAATGGAATATTATTATAAATCGTTTATGTATCTAAATGCTATTAAACAAGGTAAAAAACTTCTTGAAAGCAAAGTTGCAGATAATTTACGTTTAAATAAAGAATCTCATCAGTTTTGGGTTATATACTTTCATTCATTATTAGCGATAGGAAATTACAAAAAAATAATTGACTATAAAGATGAGTTTGAAGATGAGGATTTGAACTATGATATAGCAGTAGCTTTATATGATTCTGGACGGCCGCTTGAGGCATTAAATTTATTAGAAAAAATGCAAAATAAAGCTAAATATTTTAAAGGACATATCCATATTTTAAAAGCTTCTATTTATGACTGGTTAGGGGATAGCAAAAAGTCCAAAATCGAATTTAAAAGGGCAATATTATATAGTGATGATACAACAAAATATCTAATTTACAAAAGATATAATATGTATATTGACTTCCGCATTCCTGAGTGTCGTAAAAAAATGCAATGTGCTATAGATTATTACAAAGAAAATAATTTGAAACAATATGCGGAATGTCTACACAATTATGGTACAAGCTGCATTTTTATTAAGGATTATGAAAATGCACAAAAGTATTTAAGTTTATCTGTGGATATATTAAATAAAATATGTGCTAATCAAATTTATTACCCACTGAATTCATTGGCTATACTATATTGTTATAGTGAATATGATTATAGTAAGGCAACTAAAACTATATGGGAAGCTTTAAAATGTAATATAGATGAAACTTTTTGTAAATTAGCATTGCATAATAATTTATTCAATATAGCAATTAATATGAAAGATTATAAAAGTGCATACGAAGAAAGAAATGTTTTGGAAAATATTATTAATGCTGAATGTAGTAATATTGGAAATATAAAAAATGAACACCAAGATATTCAACATCAATTACGTCAATTTTACTATAATTGTGCATTGCTTTTTAAATCTGAAAATAACTTGTCAGCGGCTTTAGAATATTTTAAATGTGCAGACAAAAGCAGCAAATATACTTCTAATATTGTTTATTCAATAAAAAGAAATATATCTGATTTGAACAGAAAAAGTATAAACAGTAGATTTCTTGATAACATTAAAAATAAACACAAACCTGCACCTACAGAATTGGAATTATATATATATGAAAGAGATTTATACTTATGCGAAATTATGTTTTGGGGATAATTGTAAATAATACGGATATAATAACGATAGTAATATCTATACTTGCAGCAGTGATTTCATATTGTAGCTGGAAGGAAAGTAAAATGTTACGTATAGAATCAGGTCGAGCTTTTTTATCAATTAGTCTTATTCAAATGTCTGGTAAAATATATGCAATATTACAAAATATCGGGAATACATATGCTTATGATATTGAAGTGAAAAATACAGATAATTTTGTTAATGGATTTGAAAAAATATCAATCCTTCAGCCAGGGGATAAATATGGATTTTTATTGATAAATAGCTCCGAATTATCACAATATCCAGAAGTAGTTTCTTTTAATGTAAAATACCATGATTATTATTCAAAGAAACATTTTATTATAAAAAATTTTGATTTTAATCTCAGTGATTATGTAAAATATAACATACAATACAATGATGAGTTTCACTATTATGATATTAAAAAAAATTTTTGAGACCGTTTCAAGTTTTGTGTAAACGTTAAAAACTGATATAAGATTTGTGAATAGTTACAAATGGGCAGAGCCGATTTTCCGGATTCTGCCCATATCTGCATTATACAGGAGTTTTTTGGCATGTCAATAAAACCTGCCTAAAACAAGCTGTTTTTACAGGTTGTGTCCGATTAGACGTTCTTCAAAATAGATTTCCAGCTGGGAATGGATCTGCCCCCAGTCCTGCCTGTGTCCGGTCCATTTTTTCGTGATATCCATAGTTGCCAGATACAGCATTTTCAAAAGGCTGTCATCCGACGGGAAAACCGTTTTGCTTTTAGTCACTTTCCGGAGCTGACGATTGAATCCTTCAATGGCATTTGTGGTGTAAATCAGGCGTCTTACCGCCTCCGGATATTTGAAATAAGTGGACAGGGTTGCCCAGTTATCATGCCAGGATTTATAGATTTTCGGGTACTTGGAATCCCATTTATCTTTGAACAATTCTAACTCATTTAAAGCTGTTTCTTCCGTTGGAGCCGCATATACAAGCTTCAGATCAACCATCAGTTTTTTGATATCTTTGTAGGAGACAAACTTCGTTGAATTGCGGATCTGGTGAATGATACACTGCTGAATCTCTGTTTTTGGATAAACCGCCTCGATTGCCTGTGGAAATCCATTTAAACCATCAACGCATGCAATCAGGATATCCTCAACACCTCTGTTTTTTAATCCATTCATGATAGAAAGCCAGAACTTTGCACTTTCGTTTTCTCCAACATACATTCCAAGGACATCTTTTTTTCCATTCATGTCGATACCAAGAGCAATGTAAACCGCACGTTTTACAATACGTCCTTCACTGCGGACATGATAATGGATTGCATCCATAAATACTACAGCATACACTTCTTCCAGAGGGCGTTCCTGCCATTCTTTTACAATCGGCAGGATTTTGTCTGTGATCCGGCTGATTGTGCTGTCAGAAATATCAATATCGTATAATTCACGCATGTGGGATTCAATGTCTCCGGTGGTCATTCCTTTGGCATACATGGAAAGTATCTTTTCTTCCATGTCCTGAGTTACAGTATTCTGATACTTTTTAATCAGCTGTGGTTCATAATCACCGTTACGATCCCTTGGTATAGCTACATCCATATCTCCATAACTGGTGTGCATGGTTTTACGGGAATGACCGTTTCTGCTGTTGTCTGTTTCTTTGTTACGATAATCATACTTGGAATATCCTAATTCTTCATCCAGTTCCTCATCCAAAGCACCTTCCAGAAGAACAGACATCATGTCACGCATGATACTGTTTACATCGGTGCCATCTTTGATGCTGATATCATTATTCTTCAGATAATCACGCATCATTTCTCTCATTGCTGCTTTTTGTGGGCTGTCTTTTCTTCTTGCCATAAAAATAACCTCCAAACTGAGTAATTTTATCTTACATCAGTTTGGAGGTTTACACAAACTTTGGGATGCTCCCAAATTTTAAAGATATATAAAGCTTTTTGAAAATTAAGTGAATCACAAGGTCTTCTATAATTAAATATTAAGACATAGGAGACCTTGCAAAAATATCTGAATATTATATTAGATATCATATCGTGTTCTGGCTGCATCTATAATTTTACCAATTACCTGATAATACGATAATCCATTTTGTTTTCCGCATTGTTCAAAAGAACAATTTCTGCATAATGAGGGCATTGCATTAATTTCAAGGAAATAAGGAGTACCATCTGGCGAAATTCTAAAATCCATACGTGAATAATCGTATAAATGAAAGAATTTATGTATTTTAACACTATAGTCTGATATCTTATTTTTTAAGGCATCACCATATGTAAAGTCTGGAGAATTAATAACATTATCAATTTGTTTCAGCGAATTGTCATATAAATTGATATTAGTACCATCCTCATTTAAAATGGTAACAACACCTAACGCCATTGCGTCCTCACCATTTCCAATAACCGGAACTGTGATTTCAACACCTTCAATATATTCTTCTGCTAAAAGTTCAAAAGAATATGTTTCAATTAAAAATTTTGCTTTTTTAATAAAATCGTCTATGGAGTGTATAAGATAAAGTCCCATACTTCCCCCCTCACAATTGGGTTTTAAAATAAATGGCAATTTTAAATTGCGAGCCTGTTCTATTACTTCATTTGATAAACTGTCAAAACAAAAACCTTTCGCTACAGGAACTCCTATAGAATTTGCAAGAATTTTTGTATGTTGTTTATTCATATTTATACTCATGCCATAAATATCAGAAGCAGTATGTGGAATATTGTATAATTCAAGTAATCCCGGAAGTATTGCCTCTCTATTTCTTGAGCCGAATCCTTCAGCAATATTAAATATTAGGTCACAGTCAAATGAGCCATCTACTAACTGTTCGCGTAATTTGTATACATTGCCTATATATTCAAGCGCATATCCATTTTGTTCGATTGCTTTACCTATTTCAGAAACGGTATCTAAAGAAACAAAATCTGTATATTCCAGATTATCTTCTGAATATCCATAATCGATTTTAGTATCATAGCAAAATCCAATTTTCATATGTTAAATTCTCCTTATAATGAATTGTCAGTAACAAAAATGTACTATATACATTTTCGACGGATAATCTTCTATTATCTATCAAAAAGCAACCTACAGTTCAAACACTATAGATTGCTCAATAAGAAATTATATTTTAAAATTCCTGCGGGGATGTTTTGTTGCCAATATATCGCGCTGTTTAGCTATCGCAACATGAGTATATATTTCCGTGATATTAATAGAACTATGTCCGAGCATTTCCTGAATATATCTGATATCAACATCCGCTTCAAGAAGACTAGTGGCAAATGTGTGCCGGAACATATGCGGAGTGATGTGCAATTCTATGGCGGCCAGAGAACAGTATTTGTTAATCATTCTACGCACAGATTGATCGGATAAGGGGGCATTGTTTTGGTTTGCAAAAAAGTAATGACAGGAGTTGATTTCAGTAGTAAAATCTTTTTTATATTTACGTAAAATATCAAGAACCTCATTATTACCGATTTGAATACGACGTTCTTTAGAACCTTTCCCATAAATAAGTATAGTACCATCATAAAGATTAATATTATCAGGGGATAAGGAACACAATTCTGATATTCGCATACCGCTTGAAAATAATAATTCTGCTACGGCGGCGTCACGCAAAGCATTGCGGCGTTGGTATAATGTTGGAGCGTGTTCACATTGGTCATAAATTGTAGAGAGAAATAGCTCTAAAGTATGTAGAGGGATTGTTTTTGGAAGCTTTATTGGCTCACGAAAATGTATCTGCATACGGTTCAATGGACTTTGGCTGACAATATCTTTATATTCTAAATAATGAAAAAATGCTTTTAGTGTTGCAATCTTACGTTTAACAGTTTTTGGTTGATATTGTAAGTGGAGTGATGCAATATAATTTTCTAAAATATGTGAATTGATTTCAGTAATTTTTTTCACACGAATGTTTTTAGAAAATTGCTGTAAATCAATCCGGTATGCTTTTAATGTTTTTTCGTCTAATCTTTTCTGAAATTTGCAATACTCCAGATAATTTTGAATAAGTGTTTGTAAATTGTTCATTGTAAAGACTCCTTTGTGTATTTTTAAGATATATCATAATTGATTTAATTCATTAAAAATAGTAATATATTCTTACAAAATACAAAAACAAATGGAATGTATTATAATACATGGGAGTGGTAATGAATAAATTAATTTCAATAGATAATATAATTGAATATTGGAAAAATATCGAATTTTTAGGACAGGCTGAGATACCGGCAGAAAAACCGGAGGATCGTGTTAATAATAAAAAAGCAAAAAATCAGATGAAAAATAAAAATGGGACAAAACTACTGGTAAAGAAAATTTGTCTGTTTCATGAAATAAAGGACGGAGTAAATGTTGAAAACTTTTTAATGCAGGATGGACAGGAGTATTCGGCATATCATGTTTTAGGGGATAATTTATATTATTGCTTCGGAAATATAAAAAGAGAAAAATGCACAGCTTTAATAGCAAATCAGGTCCATTATGAATCAGAGTTAAGACCGGAGAAACAGTCAGATAGTATTGCATGGTTTGCATTTAAGACAACAACAGACGGTGCATATGTGAGGGGAAGCTTATCAGTGTCGCCGGTGCTGTGGGCAATAGATGTAATGAAAAAGCAGGGAATAAAAGAATTGGACCGGGCAATTTCATATCAGAATTACAGAACTTTTATAAAAGAATTTGAAAATCAGTTTTTCAATAAGGAAAAACTTTCTGTTAGCGATATAAATAAAATTTATAAAGCGTTTTATGATAAATATATTAATCAATATTTTAAAAATGAATCGTATGAAATGAATGAAAAGCTGATTTATCAGCGTTATTGCAGTATTGAAGAGAAACAGAAGGAAGCATACGAAACGGATTATAGCTGTTTGTGGAGAAGTTTTATCTTTAAAGATTTAGAACTGTTTCAGGAAAAATTCAGAGAAGGCTGTTTTGGAAATACGGAATATGAAGATATGATTTTAAACTATATATATGCTTTGTATTCAGACAGAATTGAAAAGAAAAAGCGGATAGATATTAGTTCCCAGGCAGAAAAGAAAGAATTAAAAGATTTTTTTCAAAAGAATTTGGATATTGGAAGAGCTCCACTGGGAAAGTGGCCGTCAAGATATATGCCGGCATTGATGCAGCAGGCAGCAGTAAATTTGTTCACAGGTGATGAGAATTGCAAAGTCTTTTCGGTAAATGGACCTCCGGGAACGGGGAAGACAACGATGCTGAAAGAAATTGTGGCAAATAATATTGTTGAACGGGCAAAGTTGTTAGCAGAATGTGAAGATGCAGATGATTTGTTTGAGAGATGTTCATTTGAATATGGAGATATTGCGGGGAGTAAAGGATATGACAAATATGCACCGTATTATTATAGATTGAAAAATGATAAAATAAATGAATATGGAATCCTTGTAGCTTCATGTAATAATGCAGCTGTAGAGAATATTACAATGGAGCTGCCGGATGGAAAAGGAATCATTGGTAGTTTGAAGTCAGAAGAAGATGACTGCGAGGAAGTATCAGCTGGATTAATAAAAATCAGGGAGCTATTTAGCGTAGAATCTAAAGAAGAGATTAAGGAAGATAGTGAAGAGGATATTTATTTTACACAATATGCCAGACATATGATAGATTCTATAGATGCGTGGGGAATGATTTCGGCACCTTTGGGAAAATTAAAAAATGTTGATAAGTATTGTAGAATTGTTTTGGAACCTTTTTTAAAAAATAATATCATTGAAAAAAGAAATGTTCATAAAGAAAAATATTTAAAAGCACGAGAGAAATTTCAGGAACAGTTAGCGAAAGTAGAAGAGTTGAGAGATGAGGTGGAGCTTTTTTGCAATTATGAGACAGCAATATCAAATATGCCGACACCGGAAGAATATGATTTGAAAATAGCACAGTGTAATAAAAAGTTAGAAAAAATGTCGCAGGCATATGAGAGCGTTCTTGCTCAATACAAATGTTTAGATAATGAAAAAATAGAATTGCAAAAAGAAGTTTCTGAAAAACAGGAAGCAATTATTGATTTAGAAGATAGCAGAACGTGGAATGACAGAATTAAAAAGTTATTTGGTAAAAAGACGATGCGAGATTTGAAAATAGAACAAGGAAAGGATGAATATGTCAGAAAGGTAGAAAAACTAAAAAAACTACAAGCAGATATTGAAAGGAAAAATGCAGAAAAAATTCGAAGTGCTGATGAACTGGATAGATTTAAGACAGATGTCAATAGAATAATGGAACAAAAGCAGAAAATAGAGGCTGAAAAAGAATATTATGAGCAGTGCTTACAACGGTTTAGCGTGAAAGATAATAAAATAATTCCGTTAGATGAGGAATTTCTTCATAAATATTTATCAGAAGATAATTTACAATCAACGGAGGCGCAGGTTACAAATCCGTGGTTTTCTCACAAATATAACAGAGAACGGGAAAAATTGTTTTATGATGCATGTGTCTTAAATAAAGAATTTGTATTATCTTCAAAATGCTGTATGCATAATGTTAAGAATCTTCTGGTAGCCTGGGGCTGGAGTACAGAAACGGCAACCAGTATGGATTGGCGCGATCGGGAAAAAGCATTTGCAACGCTTCTTCAGACAGTATTTTTGATTACACCAGTGATTTCAACTACATTTGCATCAGTTCAGTCATTTTTAAAAGATATAAAAAGTCCTGAAGTGCTTGGAACATTGGTAATAGATGAAGCAGGACAGGCATCGCCGCAGATGGCATTAGGGGCAATGTTCCGCTGTAGAAAATGTATTGTGGTAGGCGATCCGAAACAGATTGAACCGGTTGTAACGGATGAAGTTGATTTGCTTAAAGATGTAATAGTGCCGGAGGATTTACGGGCATATAAAAATAAATCAAATTCGGTTCAGGTATTTGCGGATTCAATCAATTTATATGGCACTTATTTAGGAAAAGATACGGAAAAAATATGGATAGGCTGCCCATTGAATGTTCATAGAAGATGTATCAGTCCTATGTATGACATCTCTAATGAAATTTCCTACAATAATACAATGAAACAAAAAACGCTTCCACCCAATCCGGAAAAAGAAAAGAACTTTTGTTACAAACAGTCATGCTGGATTGATGTAAAGGGATTGGAAAAAGATACTGAGGCAAAGAATCATTTTGTTGAAAAACAGGGTGAAATTGTTTTAAAGATATTAGAAAAGGCATTTTCGGTATCAGACAGTCCCAATTTATTTATCATATCTCCATTTAAATCCGTGGTTAAGGAGATGATTACTGAAATTCAGGAATCCGATTTGATTAGAAAATATGGCGGTATGAAAAATAAAGTTTTGGAATGGATTGAGGATACGGACAAAAAAAGAGTTGGAACAGTACATACGTTTCAAGGAAAGGAAGCAGATGAGGTAATTGTTTTATTAGGATGTGATAAAAATTCCAAGGGTGCTGTACGCTGGGTCAACAGCAATATTGTAAATGTTGCAGCTACCCGTGCAAAATACAGGGTGTATTTTATTGGTGATAAAGATGTGTGGGCATCTTCAAAAGTAGTAGATAGGGCACGAAAAATTATTGGATGCGAAATAAATCCGGCATCTGAGGATATAGAATTGCAAAAAAATGAACATCATTGTCCTTTATGCAATGGAAAATTAGTTTTAAGGTATAATCATAAATCCGGAAGTGAATTTTATGGATGCAGTAATTTTCCGGAATGCCGCTATACGACTAGTGAAATGTAGAATTATCAAAAAAATATCGGTCAAAGAAATGAGTTTAATATGGTTTGATAATATTAGAATTGCTTTATTATGTACAATGAACTCTCGGAATCTTGAGTGATCATGCCAGCAAAACTCTGGCATTGAACTTTGACAAGTAAATATTATTCTTGAACGTAAAAATGAGTGCAAGAAATAAAAATAATTGTCGCTATGTTTCAAAAAATGAGATATAATAATCCATAGGATTATGCTGTATCCAAAATCAACTTTTACAGGGGGGATTTAGATGGCAAATCCCATGCATCTAGATGCTGTAACATCAGGATGTGATAGAGGTGGCAGTACCACATTTTAGTTGAGCGGTGTCTGCCATCTTCTAATTTAAAATCTAATTTCTTGCGTTTGTTAGAACGCTCAGCAGAAGTCCTTGCATTGTATTCGAGTTTTCATTCCTTGCTGTTTCTTGGCGGATTGTTGAACAATCTTGGATTATCTTTCATAAACCTTCTCTTTGTATTTACAGATACGCTTTTTTCGTTCCCTGTGGGAAGTAACAACAGGAGTGCGATAAACGGTTTATAAAATTATAAAAAATATCGGTAAAAGATAAATCGAGATTCCAAAAACGCTCGATAATATCCCATGTAGAGCGTGCAAGGCATCAAGAACAGGATAATATTTACGAAGATTAGTAACAACAAAATTTTGGTAGTCGGCATGACTGCCACAGTTAACAGGTAACATAAAAAATTGCCTCCAATCGAAAAATATCTGCCGCCGCGGGCGACGGTTCATACTAATTAATAGGCGCGGAGCGCCGCATTTTTCGATAGATTTGTCAAGTGTTTTTGGCAAAAAAAGTGGGGGATTTTAATAAAAAGGGAATCTGAAAACCTTATATTTACTGGCTTAGAGATTCCGAGAGATCATACATACGAAATGGAGGTGTCATAATTCAGTTATCCACAATTGATATCAATCAGAGAAGAATTGGTGAAGTGTGCCCTTTTTTCTCAAAAGTTATCCACAGGGATTGAATTTGAATTATGAAATTACCTCAATTATATCAGTGATGAAGAAATGATAGATTTACTACAGACAACCTTTCAAAGGGAGAAAAATATCTGCTTGAGGATTTTATGAATGATGTTGAAAAATTATTATAATGTATTGAATTAAGAGTGTAAAAAAAGGAGCCCCCATGACCAACAAAATCTTATTTTTTACCACCAGACAGTTATGCTACCACAGCGCCGGATTTTTTGCGGCGCAGCTGGCAGATGCACTGGAAAATGCAGGGTATCAATGTGAATTGTGTGAAATCCCGGAAGACGGCATTGCGGGAGAAATGCGTGAACAGGCAGTACCGGCAAAAGATACGGCGGGAGAGATTTCGCCGCAGGCAGCAGCCGTGCTGGAGCGTTATATCGGAAAGGAATACGCGGCGGTCATTGACTTTAATTCCAAGCTGCCGCGGCTGATGTGCGATGATGACACCTATTATCTGGACACCATTCAGGCACCGTTTTTTAACTACATTTTAGACAATCCGCTGTATCACCATGCAACACTGCAATGTCCGTTACAGCGGTATCATGTCCTGTTAGTCGATGAAGAACACGCCGCTTATGTACGGAAGCATTATCCGCATATTCAGGGTACGCATATGCTTTCGCTTGGTGCCAATGAAGCGGTTATCGGAAAAACTTTTGAGCAGAAGCAGGAAAATGTATTATTTATGGGAACATACCGCAGACCGGAAGTCTATCTGGAGCAGATTCGCAGTCAGGATACGCAGGCGCAGAAAGAAATGCTGCAAATGATTGAGCGGATTCAGGCAGAGCCGGATTTATCGGTGGAACGCGCATTGAGAGCCGTTTTAGAGGAAGAAGGCAGACAGATTTCAAAAGAAGAATTTGCACTGTTGATGAACAGGTATTATCCGGTGGAAATGTATCTGCGCAATGCTTACCGGGAACAGCTGGTAACGGCACTCATAAAGGCAAAAATCCCGGTAAGAATTGTAGGCGACTGGTGGGAGCAGTACGCATATGCCGGTGCGCAAAATGTGCAATTGGAGCGGCCTGTTGCATTTGACCGTTCATTTGACAAAATTGCGGGAAGCGCCGTGATGGCAGATTCGTCCCCGTTTTTTAAAATGGGAATCCATGACCGTGTGTTTGCGGGCATGGCAAACCATACAGCGGTTCTGACTGATGAAAGCCCTTATAGAAAAAAAGTCTTCGGAACAGGACAGCATATCCTTGATACGGACTGCCCGGTTGTTTTGTATTCACCGGCAAATCCACAACAGGCATGTGATATGGCAGAAGAATTGTTGATAAACCGCGGCAGGCGTAAAGACCTTGTGGATAAAGCGTATGAAATGTATCAGAAAGAATTTACATGGAATAAAGTAGCGGAACGATTTGTAAAGCTTTTGACAGAATAATTTACAAGAACCTTTAATAAGTGTTATAATAAAACACAAATGATATCAGGGTCAAAAAGTCTAAATCCACATGAGCTTGCTCATAGTTTTGGGTTTATGCCCCCAACATCACATAAAGGTATGTGATAAAAATACATTGTCGGAGGACGGATTATGCAGGATACGAATTCGATTTACGGGCTGTTAAAAGAAAGCGCAGAAAAATATGCCGGGAAAACAGCCGTTTTATATGATACATTTGCAGGAAGCTATGAAAAGCTGTTTCGGGATGTGACCAATAAGGCAATTCATTTGCAGCATTTTGAGGGAAAGCGGGTTGCACTTTGCGGACCGTCATCATACCGGTGGATTGTCAATTTATTTGGTATTATTCTGGCGGGAAAAGATGTTGTGCTGGTGGACTCCTTTCTGCCGCATAAGGAACGGGAAAGCCTGCTGGAAAAAGTAGGGGTGGATTACATTTTATCTTCTACCAATCAGTACATCCTTGCAGACAGTCATGCCATCATGATACCGGGGGCAGAAAAAGATGATGTTGAGGGAGAATATAATCCGCAGACACCGGAAGGAAACGTATTGGTATTTACGGCAACAGATAAAGAATCTGATAAAGCGGTTGTGCTGACCACACAGAATCTGATGTATACGGTGAATGCAATGAATCATCACTGCTATTGCAGCGAGCATGACAGAGTGCTGGCACAGACTATGCTGTTTCATATTTTCGGACTGGTTTACAGTCTGTTGTGGCCGTTGGCAAACGGCGCGTGTGTATGTGTCGGACGTGGACTGCGTCATATTGATGCTGAAACCTATTATTACAAGACAACGATTCTGCCGGGTACACCGTCGATGATTGAATATTTAAAGAGAATCAAGGCATTTAATCCGGAACTGCGTACCATTGTAATCGGCGGCGCACCGAGCAGCTATAAGTTATTTGAAAATTTAAAAGACCGGAATTACAACGTGTATACAATATATGGCATGGCAGAGTGCAGCGGTGGCATTGCGGTGAACCGTGAAATGGACGGCTCATATGAATTATATGATGATGAGGCAGTACAGTTAGGTGCAGACGGAGAAATTTTAGTCGGCGGGCATTGTGTCATGAAAGAGTACGACAAAGATGAACAGACGACAAAAGAAGTTTTAAAAGATGGTATGTTCCATACCGGTGATTACGGCAGGATGAACTGCCATGGCAGACTGGTAATTACAAAGAGAAATCCGGGTGTATTGCAGCTGCCAACCGGTGAAAAAATCTGCCGCCGGGTAATTAATGAGGAAATTACGGCAATTCACGGTGTTGCGGAAAGCTATCTGACAATGGACGGGGACAAGCTCACCATTGTAATTGTACCGATTGATAAAGAGATGACAGCAGACCGTATGAAGAAAAAGATTGACAAATACAATGAAAAGAAAGGATATCGCTGGGAAATCCAGAAAGTCATTGTATTAAAGCAGAATCTGCCAAAGCTTGAAAATGGTCAGGTGGACGGTGAAGCAATTCAGGAAATGTTAGAAACGGGACAATATTAATGATAAAAAGGGACAGAAAAGATCAGCAGGTCACATGACACAAGCTTACTTTTCTGTCCCTTTTGGTGTATCAACCATACCGGATTGAAGCCGTACAATGATAATAAATTTATTCTTTATGCCTCTGCATTAATTGATAGTAACGGGGTTACAGATAACCGTCAAAAATCATGCCGGTATAGGCGGATAAATTATAGGGGTCATTTGTCGGGCGGAGCGGGTTTTTATAGGCGATAATCTTATTGTTGACATAATCCATAGGATTGAGTGAAATGTCTTCCGCTTTTTTCTGAACAGCCTGTTTAAAGGCATTCAGACCTGAAAAAATGTCGCCTAATGTGCCGTTATCTGCGGCAGAAATAATGGCATCACGGTCAACGGCAATCGTACCATTATCGGTAACGCTTAACCCGTTTTCATTTAAAAGGTGGTTGTAAGATTTTGCAATGCCTGCAAAATCCTTTTTTAACTTTTCATTTCCTTTAAAATGTTCGTTGGCATCATTGGCTGTTACCGAAATCAAGTTGTTATAGCCGCCGATTAATTCGCCGATACTGTCGGCAATTGCATCGGTGTCGGTATTCATGCTGATGGTGACAGGCGCTTTGCCGGTTGTATCAAAAAAGGTCAGTACATAATTATTATCAATTGTCACCTCATTTGAAACAGAGGTGGCAGTTGTTCCGTTTACAGAATATACAGCATTTGCCGGATACTGTGTCACGCGGTCCAGACCCAGTGTAGATACCAGTTCGGTATTGGAATCAGAAGCATCTGAGGAATTCTGGGACTGGATATGGAAAATCGTCGGAGAAATTCCCCTGATGCCTGTGGCATCAGATGTGATGGAAATAGCAGAGTTGCCAAGACCATCCGTTAAAAGCTGTGCGTTTAACCCGATATCAGCCTGGTTAATCAGACGTGCAATCTTTTGCTGGGTATCGGTTACGGTGTCAGTAGCGTTTACGCCGAACTCAAACTGATATGTCAAATCCTGCACCTGCAGATCAAATGAGTACTCACCTGCTGCAAACGGCTTAGAATTTGGCTGTAAGAAGTTGCCGGTGTTTGTCTGTGGACAGGCAAGCTGTGAAACGGTAACTTCAAGCGGTTCATAATCCTGCACACAAGAATCTCCGATATATTCGGCATCGATGACCTGCGGCGAGCTGGATGTTGCAGAACGTTTGTATGTAATGGAATCTGTGGATTCATCGGAAAGCTCATCTGCAATCTGGCTTAATTCCCGTGCATTTTCTTTTAAATCAATAGCATATTTTAATGCCGCGTCAGAAAAATCAATCTTATAAGAAGGAGTCTGACTGTTGATTTTTTGTAATCTGCCAAAGGTGCTTTTGAGCTGGGCCTTTGAATGGGTATCATATTTAGAATACTCTCTGTGACCGTACTGGGCGGCATAGTAATTATAAACCGAATTGATCATCGTCACGAACCTCCTTGTCTGCAATAATCTATATCTCGTGTATTGTGGTTATTAGTGGTAAGCTGTGAAGTTACAAAAACTATAATAGACAGCTTTACGTAAAAAAGCTGAATGTCCCGTTGGAAAATCCGTTTTCTATGTGGGGCATTTGTAAAAAAAGCAATTATCTAAAATGATTGGATAATATTATATACTAATATATTCGGAATGTCACGCAGTTTCTTTAAGGAAAATTTAAAGATTTGGATTAAAAAATTTGTCAAAAAAGATATTGACGAGTGCCTGTTTACTATGATAAACTAGAACGGCTATGGAAGCGGTCTTTTTTTTATGCCTAAAAAAGAACCAATTGGTGTAGAATCTCATACACCTACAAAAATTTAACGAAAATTGGAGGTGGAAGTTGTGCGCGTTAAGATAACATTGGCATGTACAGAGTGTAAACAGCGTAATTACAACACTACGAAGGATAAGAAAACTCATCCGGACAGAATGGAAACAAAGAAGTACTGTAAGTTCTGTAAATCACACACATTACACAAGGAAACCAAGTAATTTGGAGCAGTGAGGTAAAAGCTATGGGTGAAACTGTTAAAACAAAAAAACAGAAAAAAAGCTGGTTCAAAGGTTTAAAGGCTGAGTTCAAGAAAATTGTCTGGCCTGACCAGAAGTCACTTACAAAGGAAACTGCTGCGGTTGTGATTGTATCCGTTGTAGTCGGTGTAATCATTTCAGTAGTGGACTTGATTGCCCGCTTTGGTATCGAATTCTTGGTGAAGTAAGGAAAAGGTGATTAGATGGACGAAGCAAAATGGTATGTTGTCCACACTTATTCCGGTTATGAGAATAAGGTAAAGGCAAACATCGAAAAAACAGTTGAAAACAGAAATCTTCAGGACCAGGTTCTCGAAGTCATCGTTCCGCTTGAAACGGTTGTTGAAGTAAAGAACGGTGCAACAAAGTCTGCCCAGAAGAAGATGTTCCCTGGATACGTACTCATTAACATGGTGATGAACGATGACAGCTGGTATGTTGTCCGCAACACCCGAGGCGTTACAGGATTTGTAGGTCCGGGATCCAAACCGGTACCGCTCACTCCGGCTGAAATTAAATCACTTGGAATTACCCTTCCGGGAACTGAGGCTCCAAAGCCGGTTGTCCAGTTTGCTGGTAAAGTTGGTGACCAGGTAATGATTCTTTCAGGAGCATGGGAGAATACAGTTGGGGAAATTACAGCAATTAATGACGGCAAGCAGTGCCTGACCATTAATGTAGAAATGTTCGGCCGTGAAACACCGGTTGAGATTGGTTTTACAGACGTAAAACTTATGTAACAGAAAGCTTAAGCAGCTGCTTATGGGCATATAGGCAGTGAGGCATAAGCGTGGGAGATTGAAGCGGCAGATTTAAATCAGCCGTATCTTTCGCCAATTACCACATAATATTTAGGAGGTGCCTAAAATGGCAAAGAAAGTAACAGGTTATATCAAATTACAGATTCCTGCCGGCAAAGCTACACCGGCTCCACCAGTTGGTCCAGCTCTTGGTCAGCATGGTGTAAACATTGTAGAGTTTACAAAGCAGTTCAATGCAAAGACAGCAGATCAGGGAGATTTAATTATCCCGGTTGTTATCACAGTATATGCTGATAGAAGTTTCAGCTTTATTACAAAGACTCCGCCGGCAGCAGTTCTTTTAAAGAAGGCTTGCAACATTAAGTCAGGTTCTGGTACACCAAACAAGACAAAGGTTGCAAAGATTTCTAAGGAAGAAATCAAGAAGATTGCTGAATTAAAGATGCCAGACTTAAATGCTGCATCTATCGAGACTGCTATGTCTATGATAGAAGGAACAGCAAAGAGTATGGGAATCGTTGTAGAAGATTAATTGATTCATATTAATTTGATATATGTGGGAGGAAAGCAAGTCCCTTCCGATATTACCACTAGGAGGTTTTTTGATAATGAAAAGAGGAAAGAAATACGTTGAAGCGGCTAAGTTAATCGACCGCGCAACATTATATGAAGCTACAGATGCAGTTGCTCTTGTAAAGAAGTCTGCAGTAGCAAAATTTGACGAAACAATTGAAGCTCATATCAGAACAGGTTGTGATGGACGTCATGCTGATCAGCAGATCAGAGGTGCAGTTGTTCTTCCACACGGAACAGGTAAGACTGTTAAGGTTTTAGTTTTCGCTAAGGGTGCTAAGGCTGAAGAAGCTGAAGCAGCAGGCGCTGATTTCGTAGGCGGTGAGGAACTGATTCCTAAGATTCAGAATGATAACTGGTTCGATTTTGATGTTGTTGTTGCAACACCTGACATGATGGGCGTTGTTGGTCGTCTGGGACGTGTACTCGGTCCTAAGGGCTTAATGCCAAACCCGAAGGCTGGTACAGTTACAATGGATGTAACAAAAGCTGTTAATGATATCAAGGCTGGTAAGATTGAATACAGACTTGATAAGACAAATATCATTCACGTGCCAATTGGTAAGGCTTCATTCACTGAAGACCAGTTAGCGGACAACTTCCAGGCTATTATGGATGCAATCGTTAAGGCAAAGCCTTCAACATTAAAGGGTCAGTATTTAAGAAGTGTTGTACTTACTTCTACAATGGGTCCTGGTGTTAAGGTCAGCACAGCAAAATATGTTGGCTAATTTGTAAAAAACGGTTGACAACCTATATATGAAGATAGTATACTATCATTTGTTTGTGTGATACATCACGCAATGCAATATTTTGCCTAAGACAGCAGGTCCCCATCCGGGGTTAAAGGTTATTCGCCTACCGAGGATTATGAAATGCGGCAGACAGACAGTCTGCGGTATATTAAGACATGAATCTACGTCCTCTGAAGTCTTGTGCTTTGGAGGACTTTTTTATGAATTGGGCAGAATTTATCCCTCTGGTGGGATACAAATCTAACAGGAGGTAACAAATTCATGGCAAAGGTAGAACTTAAAGCACCTATCGTAGACGAAATTTCAGGACACTTAAATGGCGCACAGGGCGTTGTTTTAGTTGACTACCGTGGCTTAACTGTAGAGCAGGATACACAGCTTCGTAAGCAGTTAAGAGAAGCCGGTGTCGTTTACAAGGTATATAAGAATACTTTAGTAAAGAGAGCTATCGCAGGTACAGAATTCGAGCCAATGACAGATATGCTTGAAGGACCTACAGCAATTGCTATCTGCGCTACAGATGCAACAGCTCCGGCTAGAATCCTTAGCAACTTCGCTAAGACAGCTGAAGCTCTTGAATTAAAGTGCGGTGTTGTTGAAGGAACATACTACGATGCAGCTGGCATTCAGACAATTGCTTCTATTCCGTCAAGAGACGAACTTCTCAGCAAGTTCCTTGGAAGCATCCAGTCACCTATTACAAACTTTGCACGTGTTATTAAGCAGATCGCTGAAAAGAACGAAGAAGTTGCTTAATTTCCGTGTTCGGATACAAAACGTATCCATGGAAATGTTGAACAGAGTCTGTACGGATACCGTATGGACGGTCCGGGCAGCGGCCCAATAATATAAAAGGAGAGTAAATAAATGACTACACAGGAAATCATTGAAGTTATTAAGGGATTATCAGTATTAGAATTAAACGATTTAGTTAAGGCTTGCGAAGAAGAATTCGGCGTATCTGCAGCAGCAGGCGTTGTTGTTGCAGCAGCAGGTGCTGGCGCAGCAGCAGGTGAAGAAAAGACAGAATTCGACGTAGAACTTACAGAAGCTGGCGCTAACAAGGTTAAGGTTATCAAGGTTGTTCGTGAAATCACAGGTCTTGGCTTAAAGGAAGCTAAGGAAGTTGTTGATGGCGCACCTAAGGTTGTTAAGGAAGGCGCTTCTAAGGAAGAAGCTGAAGAAATTCAGAAGAAGCTTGAAGCTGAAGGCGCTAAGGTTACTCTTAAGTAATTTTACCCACAACAGTATCAATATAAAATTAAGAACCGGATTCCTGCGGGAGTCCGGTTTTTTACGTTATAGAAATACTGTACGGCAGCGGTGTAATTCGTGAAAATGAATTTACTTTCAATTCTGAAAATGTTATAATATTCATAATTATGCGCGCAAATGTAATGAAAAGGAAAAACTGGTAAAAATTATCATGTATAGTGCTTGACAGACAAGTGACTGTATGCTATTATGGACAATGCACTATTGTGTATGCTTATGCTTTTTTATTGCATTGCATATTAAAAATATCAGATTTTATATAAAAATAAACACAAGGGGTGAAACGTCAATGGAGAAAAACAGAATGCGTCCGGTCAAGGCAGGCAAGAGCATGAGAATGAGCTATTCAAGACAGAAAGAAGTTCTTGAAATGCCGAACCTTATTGAAGTTCAGAAGGACTCTTATCAGTGGTTCCTGGATGAAGGGTTAAAAGAAGTTTTTGATGATATCTCTCCAATAGCAGACTACAATGGCAGATTGAGTCTGGAATTTGTTGACTTTGCTTTATGCGAAGATGATGTCAAGTATTCTATTGAAGAATGTAAGGAAAGAGATGCTACATATGCAGCACCTCTGAAGGTAAGAGTAAGACTCCACAATAAGGAAAGTGAAGATATCAGCGAACATGAAATTTTCATGGGCGACCTTCCACTTATGACAAAGACGGGAACATTCGTTATCAACGGAGCAGAACGAGTTATCGTCAGCCAGCTGGTACGTTCACCAGGTATCTATTACGATATCCAGAAGGATAAGTACGGTAAGATTTTCCTTTACAGCTCACAGGTTATCCCAAACCGTGGTGCATGGTTAGAGTATGAAACAGATGCCAACGATGTGTTCTATGTTAAAGTAGATAGAAATAAAAAGGTTCCTGTAACCGTGCTGATTCGTGCACTCGGTTTCGGAACAAATGCTGAAATTATTGATATTTTCGGCGAAGAACCAAAGCTTCTTGCTACAATGGAGAAGGATACTTCTACAAACTATCAGGAAGGTATTTTAGAGCTTTATAAGAAGTTAAGACCGGGTGAACCGTTATCTGTAGATAGTGCGGAAGCGCTGATTTCAGGTATGTTTTTTGATCCGAGAAGATATGACCTTGCAAAGGTGGGAAGATATAAGTTTAATAAGAAGCTTTCTTTCAAGAGCAGACTTTCAGGACATATCCTTGCAGATGATGTTGTGGATACACAGGGCAATGTCATTGCACAGGCAGGCGATAAGCTTGACAGAGAAACAGCACAGGCAATTCAGGATGCAGCGGTTCCGGCAGTTTTCTTAAATGTAGATTTAAGAAACAGTGACGGTACAATTACAACAAAGAGAGTAAAAGTGCTGTCTAACATGGCAGTTGATATTACAAAATGGGTTGATATTTCAAAGGAAGAAGCAAGAAAACTCGGTGTTACAGAAGCTGTATTCTTCCCTGTACTCAGCCAGATTTTAGCTGAAAATGAATCACTTGAAGAAATCAAAGAAGCAATCTGCAAGAACATTGCCGATCTGATTCCAAAGCACATTACTGTAGAAGATATTATTGCTTCTATTAATTATAATATGCACCTTGAATACGGCGTTGGTACAAAGGATGATATTGATCACCTTGGTAACAGACGTATCAGAGCGGTCGGCGAACTGTTACAGAACCAGTTCAGAATCGGTATTTCCAGAATGGAAAGAGTTGTCAGGGAAAGAATGTCCACACAGGACTTAAGCGGTATTTCTCCGCAGTCCCTGATTAACATTAAACCGGTTACGGCAGCGATTAAGGAATTCTTCGGAAGTTCCCAGCTGTCACAGTTCATGGATCAGAATAACCCGTTGTCAGAAATTACGCATAAAAGACGTCTTTCTGCATTAGGACCGGGTGGTCTGTCAAGAGATCGTGCCGGTTTCGAGGTTCGAGATGTTCACTATACACATTACGGAAGAATGTGTCCTATTGAAACACCTGAAGGTCCGAACATCGGTCTGATTAACTCACTTGCATCTTATGCAAGAATTAACGAATATGGTTTTGTAGAGGCACCGTACCGTCTGGTAGACAGAACCGATCCAAAGAATCCGCGTGTTACCGATGAAGTACAGTACTTTACGGCCGATGAAGAAGATGATTATCATGTAGCACAGGCGAATGCGGAAATTGACGAAGAAGGACATTTCGTTAAGAATACTGTATCCGGCCGTTACAGAGAAGAAACTTCTGAATTTGACAAGACACAGATTGAATTAATGGACGTATCGCCAAAGATGGTATTCTCTGTTGCGACATCCATGATTCCGTTCCTTCAGAACGATGACTGTACACGAGCGCTGATGGGTTCCAACATGCAGCGTCAGGCCGTACCGCTTCTGATGACAGAAGCACCGGTTATTGGTACAGGTATTGAAAATAAGACAGCAAGAGACTCAGGTGTCTGCGTTGTAGCAGAAGCAGACGGTGAAGTTCTTTTGTCTGAATCTGATAAAATTATTGTAAGAGAAGATGACGGCAAGGTACATGAGTATAAGCTGACAAAGTTCTCAAGAAGTAACCAGAGCAACTGCTATAACCAGCGTCCAATCGTATTTAAAGGTGACAAGGTGAAGGAAGGCGATGTTATCGCAGATGGTCCTTCTACACAGAATGGTGAAATTGCATTAGGTAAGAACCCGTTAATCGGTTTCATGACATGGGAAGGTTACAACTACGAAGATGCTGTATTATTAAGTGAACGTCTGGTGCGTGATGATGTATACACTTCTATCCATATTGAAGAATATGAAATCGAAGCCCGTGATACAAAGTTAGGACCGGAAGAAATCACAAGAGATATTCCTTCCGCAAGCAGTGATTCTATCAAGGATCTGGATGAAAACGGTGTGATCCGCATTGGTGCAGAAGTACGTGCCGGAGATATTCTGGTTGGTAAAGTAACACCAAAGGGTGAAACAGAACTGACAGCCGAAGAAAGACTGCTTCGCGCAATCTTTGGTGAAAAGGCAAGAGAAGTAAGAGATACTTCATTAAAGGTACCTCATGGTGAATATGGTATCGTTGTGGCAGTGAAGACATTTACAAGAGAAAACAGCGATGAACTGGCACCGGGTGTCAGCAAGTCTGTCCGCATCTATATTGCACAGAAGAGAAAGATTTCTGTAGGTGATAAGATGGCCGGCCGTCATGGTAACAAGGGTGTCGTTTCCAGAGTTCTCCCTGTGGAAGATATGCCATTCCTTCCAAACGGACGTCCGCTTGATATCGTCTTAAACCCTCTGGGTGTGCCTTCACGAATGAATATCGGACAGGTGCTTGAAATCCATTTAAGTCTTGCAGCAAAGGTGCTTGGCTTTAACATTTCTACACCGGTATTCGACGGTGCAGACGAAAATGATATTATGGATACACTGGATATGGCAAATGACTATGCAAATACACCTTTTGACGATGAAGAATTACAGCGTGAAAAGGCAGCTGCACAGGAAAATGGCGAAGATTATCCGGAAGATATGGTAACATTTACAGATAAATATAAAGAACTGCTGAATCCTGACGTATTCCAGTATCTGAGTGACAACAGAGCACACAGAGAAGAATGGAAGGGTGTTCCGATCGGACGTGACGGTAAGGTAAGACTGCGTGACGGACGTACAGGTGAATATTTTGACAGCCCTGTAACAATCGGTTTCATGCACTACTTAAAGCTCCATCATCTGGTTGATGATAAGATTCATGCACGTTCAACAGGTCCTTACTCACTTGTAACACAGCAGCCGCTCGGTGGTAAAGCACAGTTCGGTGGACAGCGTTTCGGTGAAATGGAAGTTTGGGCACTGGAAGCTTACGGTGCATCATATACATTACAGGAAATCCTGACGGTGAAGTCCGATGATGTTGTAGGACGAGTTCGTACTTACGAAGCAATCATCAAGGGTGAAAATATCCCTGAACCGGGTATTCCGGAATCCTTCAAGGTACTTTTAAAGGAACTCCAGTCTCTGGCATTAGACGTAAGAGTGCTTGATAAGGATAACAATGAAGTGAAACTGCTTGAAAGCTCTGAATACGAAGTAACTGACTTCAAGAAAGTTCTTGATGATGGCAGATACAGACGTGACAGCAGAGAAGAGGAAGCAGAATATGCCAAGAATGGTTCAACCATTCAGACAGTCGGTGAAGACGGCTTTGAAGATGCAGAGGATGTAGAGTATGCCGGCGATGATGCATTTGATGATGCAGATGATTATGGCGATGGCAATTCAGATATGATGGATTAATAGAAGGGAGCACGATCATGGCAGAAGAATCAAAAAGAGATTTGACCAGTCAGTCTATGAAGTTTGATAAGATTCAGATTAAACTGGCTTCTCCGGAGGATATTTTAGAGTGGTCTCACGGTGAGGTTACAAAGCCGGAGACAATCAACTACAGAACTTTAAAACCGGAAAAAGATGGTTTGTATTGTGAAAGAATCTTTGGACCGAGTAAGGACTGGGAGTGTCACTGCGGTAAATATAAAAAAATCAAAGATAAGGGTATTATCTGCGATAAGTGTGGTGTCGAAGTAACAAAGGCCAGTGTCCGTAGAGATCGTATGGGACATATCCATTTAGCGGCTCCTGTTTCCCATATCTGGTATTTTAAGGGAATTCCTAGCCGTATGGATCTGATTCTGGACATCGGACCGAAGAACCTTGAAAAAGTATTATATTTTGCAGCTTATATTGTAATTGATCCGGGTACGACAGAAATTCCGTTCAAGAAGATTTTAACAGAACAGGAATACCGTGAACTCTACGATCAGTACGGCAATACATTCCGTGTCGGCATGGGTGCGGAAGCCATTTATGAACTGCTTAAAAATGTGGATTTGGAATCAGAAGTTGCAAAGTTAAAGGAAGAACTTGAAAATACAACTTCCCAGAAGGCAGCAAGACTCATTAAGAGAATTGAAGTCATGGAAGCGTTTTTAACAGCCGGAACAAGACCGGAATGGATGATCTTAACTGAAATTCCGGTAATCCCACCGGATTTAAGACCAATGGTACAGTTAGACGGTGGACGTTTTGCAACTTCCGATTTAAATGACTTATATAGAAGAATTATCAACAGAAACAACAGACTTGCACGTCTGATTGAACTGGGCGCTCCGGAAATCATTATCCGTAATGAAAAGAGAATGCTTCAGGAAGCTGTTGATGCCCTGATTGATAACGGACGCAGAAACGGCCGCCCGGTAACAGGTCCTGGTAACAGAGCATTAAAATCTCTTTCCGATTTGTTAAAGGGTAAGCAGGGACGTTTCCGTCAGAACCTCCTTGGTAAGCGAGTTGACTACTCAGGTCGTTCCGTTATCGTTGTAGGTCCTGAATTAAAGATTTACCAGTGCGGTCTTCCAAAGGAAATGGCAATCGAGCTGTTTAAGCCGTTTGTTATGAGAGAACTGGTAAGACGCGGATTGGCTGACAATATTAAGAAGGCGAAAAAGAGCGTAGAACATCTTGAAAACAGCGTATGGGATGTTCTGGAAGATGTTATCAAAGAGCATCCGGTTATGTTAAACCGTGCTCCTACACTGCACAGACTTGGTATTCAGGCATTCGAGCCAATCCTTGTAGAAGGTAAGGCAATTAAGCTGCATCCGCTTGTTTGTACAGCGTTCAACGCCGATTTCGATGGTGACCAGATGGCCGTCCATCTGCCGCTTTCAGTAGAAGCACAGGCAGAATGCCGCTTCATGCTGCTTTCACCAAACAACCTGTTAAAGCCGTCTGATGGTGGTCCTGTAGCGGTTCCTTCACAGGATATGGTTCTTGGTATTTACTATCTGACACAGGAAAGACCGGGGGCAAAGGGTGAAGGTAAGTTCTTTAAGAATGTAAACGAAGCACTTCTTGCATATGAAAACGGAGTTATTACATTACACTCTAAGATTTTAGTTCATATGACAAAGACCGATGCAGAAGGCAATACCATTTCAGGTAATGTAGAATCTACACTGGGAAGATTTATTTTCAATGAAATTCTTCCACAGGATTTAGGATATGTAGACAGAAGCAAGGAAGAAAACCAGATGCTTCTGGAGGTTGATTTCCATGTAGGAAAGAAGCAGTTAAAGGATATTTTACAGCACGTTATTAATACCCACGGTACAACGACAACAGCCGAAGTACTTGATGATATTAAGGCAATGGGTTATAAGTATTCTACAAGAGCAGCCATGACCGTTTCTATTTCAGAAATGACTGTGCCGCCGATTAAGAAGAAACTGATTTCCGATGCAGAAAAGAAGGTTGAACAGATTACTGTAAACTACAACAGAGGTCGTTCAACAGATGAAGAAAGACATAAGAATGTTATCCGCGTATGGCAGGAAACGGATGAGGCATTAAAGGATGCCCTGATTGAAGGTCTTGATAAATACAACAACATCTTCATGATGGCCGATTCAGGTGCCCGTGGTTCTAACCAGCAGATTAAACAGCTTGCAGGTATGCGTGGTTTGATGGCAGATACATCCGGTAATACAATCGAACTTCCAATCAAGTCCAACTTCCGTGAAGGTCTTGATGTACTGGAATACTTCATTTCAGCCCATGGTGCGCGTAAGGGTCTGTCCGATACAGCGCTTCGTACAGCCGATTCAGGATACCTTACAAGACGTCTTGTAGACGTATCACAGGATTTGATTATCAGAGAAACAGACTGCAGCGCCGGTAAGACAATTCCGGGTATGTATGTATCTGAATTCGTAAATGATAAGGCAACTGCAAGCAGCGATGCAAAGGCAGATATCCTTGAATCATTAGAAGAACGTATTACAGGCAGATATCTTGCAGAAGACATCATTGATCCGTCTACCGGTGAAGTGATTGTAGCTGCAAACCACCTTGTAACACCAAAGAGAGCAGCACAGATTGTTGCAACAGGTGTTGAAAAGGTTAAAATCAGAACAATTCTTACCTGCCGTTCACACATCGGTGTATGTGCAAAGTGCTACGGTTCTAACATGGCTACAGGTCAGACCGTACAGGTTGGTGAAGCTGTTGGTATTATCGCTGCCCAGTCTATCGGTGAACCGGGTACACAGCTTACTATGCGTACTTTCCATACAGGTGGTGTTGCCGGTGATAATATTACACAGGGTCTTCCTCGTGTCGAAGAACTTTTTGAAGCAAGAAAGCCAAAGGCACTTGCTGTACTGGCAGAGTTTGGCGGTGTCGTAAGCTTTGCAAAGACAGAAAAGAAGACAGATATTGTTATTACAGACGATGAGGGTAACTCAAAGGCTTATCCTGTATCTAGAGATACAAGAGTCAAGGTTCAGGAAGGTCAGATTGTTGTAAAGGGTGAAGAAATCACAGAAGGTTCTGAAAATCCTCATGATATCGTAAGAATCCTCGGTGTACGTGCTGTACAGGATTACGTACTGCGTGAAGTTCAGAAGGTTTACCGTATCCAGGGTGTAGAAATCAACGATAAGCATATCGAATTGATTGTACGCCAGATGTTAAAGAAGATTGTTATTGAATCTCCTGGAGATTCAGAATTCCTGACAGGTTCTCAGGTAGATACAATTGAATTTACAGAAGTAAACGAAAAGCTGGAAGAGGAAGGCAAGACTCCTGCAACAGGTACTTCAATTATTCTGGGTATTACAAAGGCTTCTCTTGCAACAAATTCATTCCTGTCAGCTGCTTCTTTCCAGGAAACAACAAAGGTTCTGACAGATGCCGCTATTAACGGTAAGGTCGATCCGCTGATTGGTCTGAAGGAAAACGTTATCATTGGTAAACTGATTCCTGCCGGTACAGGTATGAAGCGTTATCAGAACGTTGAACTGGATTCTAATGAAAGGGTCCGCAAAGAAATTGAAGAAGAAGCAGCCGAAAGAGCAAAAGAAGAAGCTGCATCTGATATTTCTGATGACGAAACACTGGAACTGACGGAAGAAGAAGTTACAGTAACAGAATAAAACTAAAGCCGTTTCAGGCATAGGATAAAAAGTTCCGGTATAGTGGTAATGCACTGTACCGGAATTTCTGGTTTTTACAGAAAAAGTTTGAGCAGATATATCTTTGAGCTAAAAATTTTAAAAAGTGCTTGACATATAAAAATATAAAATATATACTAAACAAGTGTGTGATAACAGGAAAGCCCTGCTATGCCACATTATTCAGAAATGAACTGAATATGCAACCATGAATTATTCTAATTCCGGGAGGTGAAAAAGGAATGCCTACATTTAACCAGTTAGTAAGACAGGGAAGAAAAACAACAGTAAAGAAGTCTACAGCACCAGCTCTTCAGAAGGGATACAACTCACTTCAGAAGAAAGCAACAGACGTAGCTGCTCCACAGAAGAGAGGCGTTTGTACAGCTGTTAAGACTGCAACACCTAAGAAGCCTAACTCAGCCCTTAGAAAGATTGCCAGAGTTCGTCTTTCAAACGGTATCGAAGTAACATCTTATATCCCAGGTGAAGGACACAATCTTCAGGAACACAGCGTTGTTCTGATCAGAGGTGGACGTGTTAAGGATTTACCAGGTACAAGATATCACATCGTTCGTGGTGTACTTGATACAGCAGGTGTCGCTAAGAGAAGACAGGCACGTTCTAAGTACGGTGCCAAGAGACCTAAGGATGCTAAATAATTAGTATCGCAAAGGCAAACTGCAGGTTGGCGGATTTTCTAAAAATCATGCAGTAAAACGCGGAAACAGTCCGCATTTATTCACAATATGATTTATAACAAGTGCCGGAGTTAGATTAATCCGAAGGTTGCAGGTTTAAGATATACCGCGCACGTACACAGCCGATTATCCCGATGGCGGCAGCCTTTATTGGATGTCGCAGGTGGAAAAAGGTCATATATATTTGTGAGTACCGATGAATTAATGAATATTGTTAAGGAGGGAAGAACCGTGCCACGTAAAGGACATACTCAGAAAAGAGATGTATTAGCAGATCCTATTTACAATAATAAGGTCGTGACAAAGCTTATCAACAACATTATGCTTGATGGTAAGAGAGGAGTTGCCCAGAAGATTGTATACGGAGCATTTGACAGAGTCGCAGCAAAAACTGAAAGACCTGCTATCGAAGTTTTCGAAGAAGCTATGAACAATATTATGCCAGTTCTTGAAGTTAAGGCTAGACGTATCGGTGGTGCTACTTATCAGGTACCGATCGAAGTTAAGCCGGACAGAAGACAGGCTTTAGCTCTTCGTTGGATGACAGCTTATTCTCGTGCAAGAGGCGAGAAGACAATGGAAGAAAGACTTGCAAATGAAATCCTCGATGCTGCAAACAATACAGGATCTTCTGTAAAGAAGAAAGAAGATATGCACAAGATGGCAGAAGCAAACAAGGCTTTTGCTCATTACAGATTCTAATAATATAGGAGGATTTACCGATGGCTGGAAGAGAATATCCATTGGAGAGAACCAGAAATATTGGTATCATGGCTCATATCGATGCAGGTAAGACTACATTAACAGAGCGTATCCTTTATTATACTGGTGTAAACCACAAAATTGGTGATACTCATGAAGGTACTGCTACCATGGACTGGATGGCCCAGGAGCAGGAAAGAGGTATCACAATTACTTCAGCTGCTACAACATGTCACTGGACACCGGAAAAAGAAGGTAAGCCAGATAAGACACAGCCAGAATACCGTATCAACATCATTGATACTCCGGGTCACGTTGACTTCACAGTAGAAGTTGAACGTTCACTTAGAGTTCTTGATGGTGCTGTAGGTGTGTTCGATGCTCAGAACGGTGTAGAACCGCAGTCAGAGAACGTATGGCGTCAGGCTGATAAATACAATGTACCACGTATGGCTTTCATGAACAAGATGGATAAGATGGGTGCAGATTTCTTTGGATCATGCAACCAGCTTATAACAAAGCTTGGTAAGAATCCTGTACTTGTACAGATTCCGATTGGTAAGGAAGATGAATTTAAGGGTATCATCGACTTATTTGAAATGAAGGCTTATGTCTTCAACGGAGATAAGGGTGATGATATTTCCGTAGGTGAAATTCCTGATGATTTAAAGGATCAGGCTCAGGAATATCACGATAAGCTTATTGAACAGTGTGCTGAACTTGATGAAGACCTTATGGAAAAGTTCTTTAATGATGAAGAACTTACAATTCCTGAATTAAAGGCAGCTTTAAGAAAGGGTACTATCGAAGGTACAGCAATTCCTTGTCTTTGCGGTACAGCTTATAAGAACAAGGGTGTTCAGAAGCTTCTTGATGCAGTTATCGAATACATGCCTGCACCAACAGATATCCCGGATATCACAGGTGTTGATGAAGACGGTAACGAAGTTACAAGAAAGTCATCTGATGAAGAACCATTCTCAGCTCTTGCATTCAAGATTATGACAGACCCATTCGTTGGTAAGCTGGCATTCTTCAGAGTTTACTCTGGTACATTGAACGGTGGTTCATATGTATTAAATGCAAACAAGAACAAGAAGGAAAGAGTTGGTCGTATCCTTCAGATGCATGCTAACAACAGAAAAGAAATTGATAAGGTTTATTCAGGAGATATCGCAGCTGCTGTAGGTCTGAAGTTCACTGTAACAGGTGATACAATCTGTGACGAACAGCATCCGGTTATCTTAGAGTCTATGGAATTCCCAGAGCCGGTTATCGAACTTGCTATCGAACCAAAGACTAAGAATGACCAGGGTAAGATGGGTGAAGCTTTAGCAAAGCTTGCTGAAGAAGATCCGACATTCCGTGCCCACACAGATCAGGAAACCGGTCAGACAATTATCGCAGGTATGGGTGAACTTCATCTTGATATCATCGTAGACAGACTTCTTCGTGAATTCAAGGTAGAAGCAAACGTAGGTGCTCCACAGGTTGCTTACAGAGAATGCTTTACAAAGGCAGTTGATGTTGATAGTAAGTATGCTAAGCAGTCAGGTGGTCGTGGTCAGTATGGTCACTGTAAAGTACGTTTCTCACCACTTGAAGCAAACGTTGATAAGTTCGATGTTGAAACAAAGAATACAGTATTAATCAATGAGCCTCCGGTACTTTTCTGTGAATCATCAGTAGTTGGTGGTGCTATTCCTAAGGAATACATCCCTTCAGTTGCAGATGGTATCCGTGAAGCCGCTAACTCAGGTATTTTAGCTGGATTCCCGGTTCTCGGACTTAGAGCAGATATCTATGATGGATCTTACCATGAAGTCGATTCATCAGAAATGGCATTCCACATTGCCGGTTCTATGGCATTTAAGGATGCTATGGCTAAGGCAGCTCCGGCACTTCTTGAGCCAATCATGAAGGTTGAAGTTACAATGCCGGAAGAATACATGGGTGATGTTATCGGTGATATCAACTCTCGTAGAGGACGTATCGAAGGTATGGAAGATATCTCAGGTGGTAAGATGATTAAAGCATTCGTTCCGCTTTCAGAGATGTTCGGATATGCTACAGACCTTCGTTCTAAGACACAGGGTCGTGGTAACTACTCTATGTTCTTTGATAAGTATGAACAGGCTCCAAAGTCCGTTCAGGATAAGGTTATTGCTTCAAGAGCAAAATAATCTAATAAAAATATAGTTGCAAAATATTTAAAAATGCAATATAATAGATTTTAGCTATGAAACCCCATAAAGGGTATGAATCATTTTAAGGAGGATTTTAAACAATGGCAAAGGCTAAATTTGAAAGAACTAAACCACATTGTAACATTGGTACAATTGGACACGTAGATCATGGTAAGACTACACTTACAGCTGCTATCACAAAGACTCTTCATGAGAGACTTGGTACAGGTGAAGCTGTTGCATTCGAAAATATCGATAAGGCTCCAGAAGAAAGAGAAAGAGGTATCACAATCTCTACAGCTCACGTTGAATATGAAACAGAAAAGAGACATTACGCTCACGTTGACTGCCCAGGTCATGCCGATTACGTTAAGAACATGATCACTGGTGCTGCTCAGATGGATGCTGGTATCCTCGTAGTAGCTGCTACAGATGGTGTTATGGCTCAGACAAGAGAACATATCCTTCTTGCTCGTCAGGTAGGTGTTCCTTACATCGTTGTATTCATGAACAAGTGTGATATGGTTGATGATCCGGAACTTCTTGAATTAGTAGATATGGAAATCAGAGAACTCCTTAACGAGTATGACTTCCCAGGCGATGACACACCAATCATCCAGGGTTCAGCTCTTAAGGCTCTTGAAGATCCGAACAGCGAATGGGGCGATAAGATTCTTGAACTTATGCACACAATCGATGAATATGTTCCAGATCCAGAAAGAGATACAGATAAGCCATTCCTTATGCCAGTAGAAGACGTATTCTCTATCACAGGTCGTGGTACTGTTGCTACAGGTAGAGTAGAACGTGGTGTTCTTCATGTAAATGAAGAAGTTGAAATCGTTGGTATCCATGATGACATCCGTAAGGTTGTTGTAACTGGTATCGAAATGTTCAGAAAGCTTCTTGATGAAGCACAGCCAGGTGATAACATTGGTGCACTTCTTAGAGGTGTTCAGAGAGACGAAATCCAGAGAGGACAGGTTCTCTGCAAGCCAGGTTCAATCACACCTCATCACAAGTTTACAGCTCAGGTTTACGTATTAACAAAGGACGAAGGTGGACGTCATACTCCATTCTTCAACAACTATAGACCACAGTTCTACTTCAGAACAACTGATGTTACTGGTGTTTGTGAACTTCCAGCTGGTACAGAAATGTGCATGCCTGGTGATAACGTAGAAATGACAGTTGAACTTATCCACAACGTAGCTATGGAGCAGGGTCTTCGTTTCGCTATCCGTGAAGGTGGACGTACAGTAGGTTCAGGTGCTGTTGCTACAATCATTGAGTAATTTTATTGGTTGATGTACTCAGTATTTATACAGTAAATTTAAAGGCTTCCGGGAAAATCCCGGAAGCCTTTTTTTGGCTTGCTCAGCCATTTCTATTCTTAAATTTTTACCACCACTTCTCACGGTAAGAGTACTCTCCACGGTAATTAGAAGCGTTATAATCAGGATATTTGAAAGGTGCATATACATCATCTTTAGGTGCATCATCCTGTGTATATATGTACATTGAATCATAATCCCATGTCACAATTTCATCACGGGCATCGCCGTAGAGATTTACAGCTTCTGCACACATGGTAGGATGACCGTCATCAGGGAACTTAACAACCTGAATACCTCTGCCATCAATCATTCCACCGCGCTCTACATCAGCATTAAGAAGAATGAAGTCCTGACCGTCACCAGTCCAGTTTACAGGTGTTAAAAGATTACCATTAAGCTCATTTTCCATTTCCCATAACTGGTTACCTTCGCTGTCATAGAAATATATAATTCCCTGATGTCCCCAGAAATTAACAACAACCATTTCATAGCCCGGGCGGTCAGGAAGGTAATTAGCGAGACTGACACGCTGTGCATGACCTATGCCATCCTTTTTGAGAAGTTTTCCGTTAAAATCAGATATCAGGAAGCCTTCCTTTCCAGCAACGCAGGCAAAGAATTTAGTGCCTTTGTGCGGTCCTGATTCGAATCTGCCTGGAACAATCTCATCAATATGGTCTTCATTAACAGGCATGGTCCACATCTTGTTACCGTGGCAGTCAAGCATGTTATAACCAACTAAAAGTTCATCATGTCCATCCCCGTTAATATCAATTGCAAAAGGAAAATGCCCGGTATTCTTATCACTCTGGAAATGCCACATAACCTCAAGGTCATCGTTAAGTGCATAAACCCTGCAATAACGATCCTTAATAAGAATATCACGTGGCTTATCAAGACCACGGAAATTACATATACGCATACCGTCAGGGTTAATTCTGTCAAAAGCATAGATTTTGTCAGGAACACCAATAATCGTTCCATCCTCCTCTGTTGTAGAGAAAGGTGCTTTGGCACGTTTCTTGACTTCACCTGTTCTGCCATCAAGAATAAGAATTTCAAAATTCTTGGCTGTTATAACCTCGTCAAAACCATCACCATCAATATCATATATCTGCATAGGCATGTCAGCTGATATAGTGCCAATGTCGTGATTATTGGTTGGTTCACCGTGCTGCCATAAAATATTGCCGTCAAGGTCAAATGCGGTGAGACAGCTGATGGTTCCATAAGCATCACGGTTTACTCTTTTCTGGCACTGTGCCATAACCATCTGGTATTCGCCGTTGCCAAGAAGATGACCAAAACGAAGCTGCCTTCCGGTGCCGCAGCCTTTGAGGTCAATCTTCTTAAGAAGCTTCATCTTAGGATAATGCGCCTGCGCATTTTCACATTCAGCTTTATAAGCATTTCTTGCAGCATCAATAGAAGCAGCAGTACTTTCAGAAGTAGTAACATTTACAAAACCAAACTGTGCAGGGATAGTTGCTGTAACGGCGACTTTGCCACCCTGTACGGCATATTCAGTGTCAATGTTAAAATAGACCTTATCATCAACGCTGCATATAACATGGCTGCCTTTAATTTCTGCTTTAAGGATATAAGTATCATCACAGTTGTAGTTGAAAGCTACAGAATCAAGAATAGTAACCTCTTCCTTGTGACGGTATTCAACTCTCAGTTCATGTTCTTCAAAAACAAGGACAAGAAGATTAGCAGAGTTCTGACAACAAAAACCAATGCCGGCATTACCCCATTTGGTAGTAAACATACGGACACTTGCAGTTATAGTATAATCACGCCAGAATCTGTCGCCGCTTGTAAGCATAGGAAAAGTCCGGTGGGGCTTGTCATTGCGGATACGCATCTGCTCCATAAAATGTTTTCCATTATATTCAGAAATAATCCAGGAAGCTCCCTGACCGTTATAAGTGTGGTTGCATACCGGGTCATGCCATTTACCATAATATCCGGGATAATGGATAAAATGATACTCACCCATTGCCGAATGATTCTTATCATAAGGAAATTCACCAATGGGAAAATCAGAGAAATCTTCATTAAGTAAAATAAAATCTGCCATAATAACCTCCATTCTTAAAAAGAATAATAAAATGGTACATTGCCGCATTCTTGGTATATAAATAATATCTAACGAAGCAAATCATATACTGATTATAGGTCGTTTATAGAGAAAATGTTACTGATTTTTTACATATTTTTGGGATTTTGGAAGATTTCGTGCAGTTTTTTGCAGCTATAAAAATACAATATGAATATAATAAAAGCGTATTAAGAAGCAATATATAAGATTCTATTGTCCCACTTCATGAATAATGTTAAAATAATACTAAATACAATTCAAATCGGGCAGTGGGGAAGCAGATTTAAGATATAAATAACATTTAGAAAGCGGAAATAATATATGAAAAAAAGGAAAGTGTTTTTAAAAGATATTATCGCACAATCTCCTGAAAAAGAGTATGGACAGCTGTATGCAGATATTATGCTTGAACTCTCACAGGGAACGCTGGCACCGGTCCGCAGTGCAGGAACGAATGGTAAAAAGCCGGCGCTTCCCGTGGCATTCTGGGAGTATGTGAAAGAGCCGGATTACGGTGATGTCAGTGAAAAGCTGGATTTTAAGCTGCATCCGCTTCTTTATACAGCGTATTACCGGAAACAATTACGGATACAGATTTTAAAGAACGTATACAGCTGAAAAAATATGAGGTACAGTCGATTGAAAAAGCATTAAAAAATCTGGAAAACAAAAAAAATCAGCTGGAGGTTCAGGCAGGAAGTGTATCCGAATATGCAGATGAACCGGTGTCAGCTTCACCGGAGGAACAGGAACAAATCAGACAGCAGATTCCGGATATTGAAACAGTAGAGGCACAGGAACTTACCCGGTATCAGAAGACGGTAAAAAGAAATCTGCTAACGGCACTGTCCCGGTTAAAGGATGAGCAGAACCGTCTGGCAGAAGAAATCCGTTCAATTGCAGCAAAAGATATTTATGCAGAAGATTATTTTAAGAAAACATTTGACAGTCTGTTGACACAGACTGCCAGTCCAAAGAATCTGGCAGAGCAGTATGCCGTGAATAAGGCTTCGTATGAGAGCCAGCTGGAAAAACTTAAAATTGATCTTGCAAGCATTGACAATGAACAAAAAAACATTGAAGAAATGTTTTTAGAATATGTGCGCAGTGTTAATGCGAATATTGCAATGATTGATAAAAATTCAACAATCAGCGTGCGCGGCAGAAACATTAAAATGTTAAAAATTCAGGTAGCAGACTGGGAAAGCGAACAGGAACATTTCCGTATGAAACTGCACGATTATTTTGAGCAGGTGATACAAAATGGTCTTGATACGATTGATAAGAATGAAAATCTGAATGAATTTTTGGGAAATGTCATTACAACAAAAAGACTGTATGATGATACTGTGGGTATCGGCAGTGTAAAAATTAAGCTGTATAAGATTGAAGCGGAACGTGAAGTCCCGATTACATGGGCAGAGGTATCAGCCAATTCCGGCGGCGAGGGCTTTTTATCAGCGTTTGTGATTCTGACCTGTCTGCTTAGTTATATGCGGCGGGATGAGAGTGATTTGTTTACCACGGGAGAGGAAGGCAAGGTGCTGATTATGGATAATCCGTTTGCACAGACCAATGCGGAACATCTGCTGAAACCACTGATGGAGATGGCAAAGAAAACGAATACGCAGCTCATCTGCCTGCCAGGACTTGGCGGCGATTCCATCTATAACCGCTTTGACAATATTTATGTGTTAAAACTTATGGCTTCAAGTATCAGAAGCGGCGCATGGCGTATGGAAGCCAGCCATATCAAAGGCGAACCGGTGAAGCGGATGGTACTGTCAGAATTCAGGGTGGAAGAGAGGGCTTAAAGGAGGGAAAAAGAAATGATACCAACAAGAGAAGAAGCTATGGAATTCATCCGTGACGGTTTGGCATGTAATCCGGGACCATGGGGACGGCATTGCATAACTGCGGCACACTGCGCAGAAAAAATTGCACATGCTTGTGGTGATATGGATTCTGAGAAAGCGTACATATTAGGATTACTGCATGACATAGGCAGAAAATTTGGCGTGCGGCATCTGGGGCATGTTTCGGACGGGTATATTTATATGAAGCAGTCAGGGTATGATGAAGTGGCAAAGATTTGTCTGACACATTCCTTTAACAATCATACAATTGATGATTATATTGGAAAATTTGATGTTTCCGATGAGGAGTTACGGCTCATAAAGACCGAGTTGGACAAGGCGGTATACGATGAATACGACCGCCTGATTCAGTTGTGTGACAGTCTGGCAGGAGCAGACGGTGTTCTTGATGTGGAAGACAGAATGAATGATGTAAAGAAAAGGTACGGATTTTACCCACAGGCGAAGTGGGATACGAATATCCGGCTGATGCAGCATTTTGAAAAGAAAATGAATCAGAATATTTATATTGTGTGCGAGAAAGATACATTTGTACCGGAGGACATTTAATGGATATTTTTAGAGGAATTAAAAAAGGTATAAAGATTTATCCGCAGGAGCTGATACCGTACATTTTAAAACCGGAAAAAGAAATTGTACATTTTATTTCGAGGCAGATTTAAAATAAGCGAAAGACGGTAAAGGAGAGGGGAACATGAAAGAAGAATATGAAATGTATGAAACAGATGAAACACAGCTTGAAGCGGAGTATTTGAAAAAACATAATAAGTATAGCGTAAAATTGTAGGATTTTGTAATCTGCGGTGAGAAAGTCCTAAAATAGCAATAGCCATTTTATATGGATTGTGATAAAATAATACAAACCAACCACAAAAACGAGGACAACCATGAAAGAACAAAGTGAAGAAAATACAAAAAAAGAAGTTATTGAAAAGAAAACCATCCGTATATTCAGAGGACATCTGTTTATAAAGCTGGTGATTATCTTACTGCTGGTGCTGGCGGTGATTGCCGGTATTGCAGGGCTTAGAAAGGGCAGTGGACAGCCGGCAGAGTCGGAGAGCAAGACAACGCGGATTGGCTTTGAAAATATCGGGCAGATGGTCACGCAGGCGGCTTACTGTACGGAGATGAATGTCACAAAAGATTCGCGTAAGCTGTTTGGAATGACAATACCGTTTACACAGAGCGAATATATTTACAGCTATGATGTGGAAGTGAGAGCGGGACTGGATTTTAGTCAAATTGAATGGAGCGTTGACGAAGATAACAGCACGATTCAGGTTCGTCTGCCGCAGGTGCAGATTTTAAGCAGTGAAATTAATACGGATACTTTTAAGGTGTATCATGAAGAAGAAAGTATTTTCACGCCAATCAAACTGGCAGATAACAACGATGCCTTGAAAACGCTGATTGAAAATGCAAAGCAGGATGCGGTTGCAAACGGTCTGCTTGAAAATGCGGAGAGCAACGCGGAAACGATTCTCAGGGGATTTTTTGCAAATGTCTATGATTTGCAGAAATATAAGATTGAATTTATCAGACAAGAGGCAGAAAAATGACCATTATCACCGGACTGATTTTTGCGCACAAAATTATCGACATCGGTATCGGAACGTTGATTGCGGATTTGGGAGTCAGCAGAGTGATTGCGGTATTTCAGCACTTATTTTATGAGAAAATGGAGGCAGTGCGCATTTGAAAGAATTAGAAAACGGAAAGAAAAAACTGCTGATTACAGGAATGATTCTTATTATAATCGCGGTATGTGCGGCAGGCATTTTTGCTTACGGCAGTCATAAAAACAATCAGAAAGCGGCTGCAAAAGTACAGGAAGAAAGTGTACAGCGCGCATCACAGGAACAGTCCCTTGCGGCACAAAAAGAGCAGGAACAGGAAGCCCGGAGCATTGCCGAGGCAGAATTGCAGAAGGCACTTTCCGAGGCACAGAGCCGTGATGAATCCATAGCCGCATCCGAAGCAGAATCAAGGGAACAGGCGCAAAAAGAAGCAGAAGAAGCTTCGATTGCACAGGAAAAAGCCGAGCAGGAAGCCCGTGAAGAACAGGAAAGACAGGCACAGGGCGCAGGACTGGCAGAACGGCTTGCAGGCTATGAAACAGTGAGCCGCCCGGCAGGATCAACCGGAGATATTATCTGTATTGACCCCGGACATCAAAGCCGCGGCAACAACGGAAAAGAGCCGGAAGGGCCGGGTTCACAGACGATGAAGACTAAAGTGGCAGGCGGAACGGGCGGTGTGGTATCGGGTGTGCCGGAATATCAGCTGACCCTGACAATCGGCATGATGTTAAAGACCGAACTACAAAACAGAGGATACACCGTAGTGATGACAAGGGAGTCCAACGATGTTGACATTTCCAATAAAGAGCGCGCAGATATTGCAACGGCGGCGGGAGCAGCGGCAACAATCAGGATTCATGCAGACGGTGTGGACAGTGCTTCCGCTTCCGGGGCTTCGGTACTGGTGCCAGGTTCGTCCAATCCGTATATACCGGAACTGGCAGGCAGTTCCAGTCAGTTAGGAAGCTGTATTATCAATTCGTATTGTGCGGCAACCGGCATGAAAAACCGCGGGGTAGTCGGAAGTGACAATATGACAGGTATCAACTGGAGTACCAATCCGGTTGCCCTGCTGGAACTCGGATTTATGACCAATCCGACAGATGATGCGAATATGCAGGACGATACCTATCAGCAGTTAATGGTGCGCGGCATTGCAGATGGTATTGATGCGTATTTTGGAAGATAATGGAGCTTAGTGTGAAAAATCACACTGAGGTGCTGATTTTTCACACAGATATTTGTAAAAAAAACAAATATTCCTTATGTCAGATGAGAAATCGCCTGCGCGAATTTCTCATCGCCGCTTTGCAACAAGTTGCTCAGAAATGGAGAGTATCATGCACAAGGTTCAGGCGAAAGCCATTCTTTCGGCAAAAAACGGAATGAACATTTACCGGGGCTGTCAGCACGGCTGTATTTACTGCGATGCAAGAAGCACCTGCTATCAGATGAATCATGTATTTGAGGATATTGAGGTTAAGGAAAACGCGCCGCAGTTATTTGAAGCAGCATTAAAAAGAAAGCGGAAAAAATGTATGATTGGTACCGGGGCAATGAGTGACCCGTATATGCCGCTGGAAATGGAATTAAACCTGACAAGGCAGTGCGCAGAGCTGATTGAACGGTATGGCTTCGGACTGACCGTACTGACAAAGTCCGATAATGTACTGCGGGATTTGGATTTATTCCGCAGAATCAATGCAAAGACAAAGTGTGTCATACAGATGACACTGACGACTATGGACGATGTACTCAGCCGGAAAATAGAACCGGGTGTCTGCACAACCGCGCGGCGGATAGAGGTGTTAAACATTTTAAAAGAGGAAGGCATTCCGACCGTGGTATGGCTGACACCGTTACTGCCGTTTATTAATGATGCCGAAGAAAATATTTTCGGCATTTTAGAAGCCTGTCAAAAGGCATCGGTGCGCGGTATTATGACATTTCATTCATTTGGAGTGACGTTAAGGGACGGCGACCGGCAGTATTTTTACAGCCAGCTCGATAAAAAATTTCCGGGGCTTCGCAGACAGTATATTGAAGCGTATGGAAATGCCTATGAACTGCCGATTCCGCGTGACAGGGAGATTTTTCCGGTATTCAGGGAAAAATGTGAAGCGGCGGGCATTGAATGGCGGACGAATCAGATATTTGAGTATCTGAACACCTTTGAAGAAAAGGGCTGCGGGCAGCAGATGACGTTGGCAGATTTTATGTGATAATTATTTTTTGCGATGACAGGGAAAGTTTTGACATTATTTTTTACAGAAACAGAACAGGCGGGCATATCCGGAAGAATTATACTTCCTGACATACCCGCCTGATTTTATATTTTTTTATTCTGATTTTTCCGTATCAGCATCTTCTTTATTAACAACCTTAATAATATTCTTTTTCCACATAATCCGTGAAGAAATAATGGCAACCGGGAGCATGAATAAAATCAGGAAGCCGACCATGCCAAACAGGGAAGAACCGGTTGTGATACGTACAACGAGGGCAAGCACCGTAATAATGACAATAACAGGAACAACGCCCATAACACCGTTTTTTACAACCTTTTTACCGGAGCTGGTGCTGGCAAAAAGACCGAGGGTCAGCGAACCAAACAGCGCCGGTATCAGATAGTTGGAAGCTGTTTTTACGGCAGGCAGTTCAAAGACCGGGCTGATCCATGCGCTAAGCAGTGCGGCAAGCGCAAGAATGATAATCGTCATAATCGAACATATCGCAACGGCAACCGAAGAAATGGCTTCGCCTTCCGGGGTATTCGGTTCTTTTTTGGCAAGCTTCATGGCATTGACGGCACATGGCAGCTTCAGGTTCATAATATTTCCTGTGATAAATGTCAGATAAGAAGAAGCGCCGAGAATCGGTGTGTAGCTGATTGCTTCCGAAAATCCGACCGGAATATAAACCATTAAAATACTGATAGTGCTAAGGTTAATGACTTCACCAATGGAAGGCAGACTGTCATAAAAGGTGAGCACAACAAACGGAATGGCAATCATGTACAACAGGGCAATCAGTGTGCCGATGCGTCCCCATTTGTGCGCCCATGCCTGAAAGGAGTCTGTAATTACAATTTTATTTGAGCCTTTTTTCTTCATAAGATATCTCCAATCTGCAAAAATGCTATAAAAACAACTTACACCACAATACGGATGAAATCATGCCGCCAATCATGGAAAATGCCATGATAAAATCATTGAGCCATGCAAGCTTCGGGTTCTTAGAAAGAAGCCCCAGCCCTACGGCAATGACAAGACCGGTCAGCATAACAGCCGCCTGAACGGTGTCGCCGATTAATAAAACCGGAATGTAGACGGCAAAAAGACACAGCATGAAACAGCCGCTTAAAACGTACTTCCAGCCGTTTCCATTTTCTTCGGATTTGCTGACACTCATGGAAAGCTTTTTGCCAAGCGGCAGTAAAATGAAAAAACCGCTTAACATGCCGATACTCATAAGAATCATAACAACACCGAACTGCTGTCCGGTTGCACCCTCCAGCATTTCCGCACTGCTTGAAAATCCGATAGCGGAAGCTACGGAGCTTGAAATCAGCGACTCATAGGAAAGTGAGCCGATAACGGAAAGACGCCACCAGCTCCAGACTGTTCCGAGTACCGAAATCAGTGCAAAAAGCCCGACAACGATAGACAGGCTTGGAACAATGGAAAAGACCAGACTGGATTTGATGACATTTTTTAAATCCTCTTTGGAAATGCCCAGTTCCAGACAGTGTGTGTATGCTTTTTTTAAATAGACCAGTGAAAATCCTACAATGTAGAGCAGTCCGATTATAACCATGGCAAGGAGCAGCGGACTGGTAATAATATCTTTCATGGTAGCCATAAAAACCTCTTTTCTGCCGCGGATGCGGCGCATGTAAATCAGAATAAAATTTAGTTCTTGTGTTCTGTAAGCCAGCGCATTGCCGTATAGGCATAAACGGCGCAGCCTTCGGATAATACCGCTTCGTCAAATTTTACTTTCGGGTGGTGCTGCGGATAGCAGTAGCCCTCCTGCGGTGTGCCTGCTGCCAGTGCAAACATAATGGATGGAACTTCCTGGCTTACATAGGCAAAATCTTCGCTTCCGGTGCTTTTCGGTGCTTTGCCTTCACCGGACATCGCATTGAGTGCAGAAGCCGTAAATGCTTTGGAAGGGCCTAAGAGTTCTTTTAAATAGTCTGCGGTGCAGACGGCAAGGTCTGGGTTGTTGTAAAGACATGGACAGCCGCTTCCGTAAGTAACCGTCGCGGTGGCGCGGAAAGCTGTGGCAATGCTGGAAGCAATTTCAGAAACACGCTGTTTGATAAAAGCGCGCGTAGATTCATCATAGGTGCGAATCGTTCCACTCATATGGGCGGTATCGGGAATGACATTGGCGGCATTTCCGGCATTAACCGTTCCGATTGTTAAAATAGCCTCATCGGAAAGTCCGAGTTCTCTTGCGTGGATTTCCTGAAGACCTGTGATAATGTGGGCGGCAACGGTAACCGGGTCAACACCGTTATTCGGCATAGAACCGTGACAGCCTTTTCCCTGAATATCAATATAGAAGTAATCGGCGGCAGGCGCACTGACACCGCCGTCGCAGGAAATAACCGTACCGGCAGGCAGAGGAAGCCCTGCCATTACATGAATCATCATGGCGGCATCGACATCAGGATTTTTTAAGACACCGGCTTCGATCATATCGTGGGAGCCTTCAAAAATTTCCTCGGCAGGCTGGAACATGAGTTTGACCGTGCCTTCGATTTCATCTTCATGTGCTTTTAAAAGGCGTGCGGCGCCTAACATCATTGTAGTGTGCATATCATGACCGCAGGCGTGCATTTTTCCGTTGGTGGAAGGAAACGAAACATCGGCTTCTTCCTTCATCGGCAGGGCATCCATATCACCGCGGATTAAAAAGACCTTACCGTCCTTTTTACCGCCTGCCAGTGCCACAATGCCGGATTTACCGCACATCTGCGGCTCGTAGCCCATGGAAATGAGTTCCTGCTTTACATAATCAACGGTTTCCTGAATATCAAAGCCCGTACCAGGGTGTGTGTGCAGAAATCGTCTTGTCCGGACAAGCTGTTCCTGATAAGAAGCAGCTTCCTGTAAAAGTGCTGTAGTTGTCATAAGGGACCTCCTTTTTCTATAAAAAACTTATTATGAAGCCGGGGGTCAAAAATCCCCGGCTATGATGCCTGTGGATTGTTCCACACTGCAATACGGTGTTGTAATATAGTGCCGTAAGTAAAAAAAGGCGAAGATGTCCAAGGGTTTCGTGGCATCTTCGCTACAGAAAATAATATTACCAATCGGGTAATAGTTTGTCAACAAAATAAAAGAAAGTTTTTTATCTGAAAATTTAAAAATGTAAAGCCCGAAAACCCGTTGACGGTTCACCACAAAAAGCGTAAATTGAAAGTGATGAATAATAAAGTAGAGGACCTGTAAAATGTATCTTGCAATATGTGATGATGATATACTGTTGTGTGCCAATTTAAGAAGAAAGCTGGCGGCATTTGATACCGGCGGAAACAAACTGTTTGTGGACGAGTATCATTCAGGGGAAGAATTGTTAAAGGGTGCCTGTCGGTGCAATTATGATGCGGTATTTCTGGATTTATATATGGAAGGCATGTCGGGATTTGATACGGCAAAGGCATTAGCCGAAAGAAAAAGCGAAGCCCGGATTATTTTTCTGACATCGAATGAATCGCTCGTATTTGACAGCTTTGAGTACCAGCCGTTTTATTTTTTAAGAAAAGAAAACTATACGGAAGTTCTGCCAAAGGTTATGGCGAGGCTGAAAACGGTTTTAAATCAGAACGGAACCTTTTTACTGGACGGTAAAAATGAAAAGGAATCCATTGCCGTCAGCAGTATCTGTTATGTGGCAAGTGATAAGCATAACGTTGTTATTTATACCACCAAATACAGTTACGAGGTGCGAAAGACCATGACGGAAACTTTAAAACAGCTTGAACCGTATGATTTTGTCAGAATCCACAAGCAGTATCTTGTAAATTTAAAATATGTGAAAAAGGTCAATATGCGGGACGAAACTGTTTTGTTAATGAATGATACGGTTCTGGACATGAGCAGGCGGTGTAAGGATACGGTGCTGGAGCGTTTCACGCAGTATCAGCGCAACATGAACGGAGCGGTATAGATGAATACAACACTGATTAATGAAAATATGTATCAATTGCTGCTGTCGGCAAAGGACAGCGTGGGGATTCTGCTGTTTCAGATGATTATGCTTGAAATGGCACTGCTGTTTATCCGTACAATCAGAAATGATATACAGCGGCGGCGCACGGGCAATGAAAACAGTTATAAAAAGGACACGTTTTTGGGAAACCGCGGTAACTATATGGTATGCGTGGCGGCGGCATTTCTGGTGCTGACGGCGGCAAATCAGTTGATTGTCGCAAAGGGACTTGCCATATACATGCTGGTGCTTTCAGAGGGCGTTGTACTGGGCGTGCTTACAGGGGTATTGACCGGCGGGAATATCAAAAAGGCGATGGTTACGACCGGTGTTTTGACTGTGGCGGCAGGAATTGCCTGCTTCTTAGGAGAACGGTTTTACAATGGAGCGGAGGACAGTGTGATGTTATCCGCCGCATTTATTGCATTTTTGGAATTTGTGCTGGCAGATGCACTTGTTAAAAGAGAGCTGTATCAGCTTCACCCAAAAGAACTGGGACTGCTGGCACTTACGATTCTGATATGCGCGGCAGTATCGGCACAGATGCTGTCGGACAGGGGAGCAGACCGTGGCATGGGAACAATCGTAGTAGCAGGTATTTTATTAAATGAAAGCTTTCTGATTGTCTTATTGTGCCGTATCAAGTCCATGCAGAAAAATGAGCAGGCGGCAGAAAAAGCATTGCAGGAGAGCGCTTACCAGAAACAGTATATGGACAGTGTTGCAGTGCTTGATGAGCATGTCCGCAAAATGCGCCACGACTTAAAAAATCACATCAACACCCTGAATACACTGCTTTCCGATGAGGAACATGGTCAGGAGCGGGCAAAGCAGTATCTTTTGGAATATGTTCGTCAGACAGCGGCATTACAGGAATTTGTAAAGACGAAAAACAGTGTGGCGGATGCGGTGTTAAATGCGAAGCTGATGTACTGTAAAGAGCAGGATATTCCGGCGGTGATTTCGGTGGATAAGAATATTCGGGGATTAACTCAGACGGAATTATGCTGTGTACTCGGAAATCTTTTAGACAATGCGATTGAAGCCGAGTTAAAGCTTTCCAAGGCACACAGAAAGATTGAAATAAAGATTGTCATGATAGAAGAAGTATTGGACATTTTGATAAGAAACCGCATTGCAGAGCCGGTTTTACAGGACGTACAGAAAGTAAAAAATATTGGTACAACCAAGCAGGATACAGGAAATCATGGCTTTGGCTTGAAAAATGTCCGGGAAATTGTAAAAAAATACGACGGATTTATGGATTTGTATGAAGACAGCGGCTGTTTCTGCGTGCATATCCGAATATAAAACCGTTTGTGCCATAAAAGTGACCGCTTGTGCCGCCCCCTCTTGTTAGAAGATAACAGGAGGGGGTATATTTGTTTTAAGGAAATGCCAGCGTGTGTCAGTAATTTCAGAGAATCCGGTATCAGTAAATTCAATTTCGCAGGCGGGCAAAAAAAATAAAAATAAAGGAGAAGGTTATGAAAAGAAAAAAGCGGGAAATGCCGGGGGTAAAGGCAGGGAGCAGGAGAGCCGCTGCAGTTGCACTTACGGTACTGTTGGCGGCAGTCTGCAGCGGCTGTGGGAATCAGTATTCGGTGGAAGATGCCGTAAGCCGCGATGAAAAGTTTACGCTGGTGGGAGATGCAGATGAGGCAAAGACAAAGGATTTAAGTCAGGCGACAACCACAGCTTTGATAGGACATGAAGAACCGACGGCATATCAGTTTAACGGCAAAAAGGTGAAAGTGACAGAAGTTGGAAAGGGAGAAACGAAGTTGTACGGCGGCTATGAAATTACCGTGCTGGACGCATGGAAGCTTGGGAATACGCTGACCGCGTTAGATGAAATTGAAAATGGTGATGCCACTTTCCGTAAATGGCTTGTGAAAAGCTGCGATTTGAATGAAGACGGCTCAACATCTCGATATAATCATCAGTATGTTGCGGTGAAAATCAGAATCAAAGACGTAACCGGCGGGGATAATCAAAAGCTTTATATGGACGGCACACTGGTAAATAAAGATGGTGAAAATATGTATCAGCGGATTTCATTTACGGAAATCATCGGATATGATCAGTGTCCGTATTTAAACAGACCGGACGAAGTTCATAAAGATGCTTACTTTTATACCTTTAATCAGGGGACGGAAATAGAAACTGTTTTAGTATACCGGCTGATGAATACACCGGGTGTTTTAAGAGATGTCTATATGTATTCGGGCATTGGCGGAATCGGCGGTACAGACGGTGTCAACTCGATTGCAGACGGCAGTTATATGTTCCGGCTGGATATCGGGGAAGGGAATTAGAAAGCAAAAAGGAGAAACATTGTGAGAGAGCAGTTTCATACAGAATGGGAAAGAGCCGTAAAAAATAAAATGATGTGGATTGCGGTTTTTATAGGCTGTCTGCTTGCCATAGCACAGACGATATTTGAAGTTTATCCGTATGCCAGAAATCCGTTGATGTTTTACAGAGGCAGTGACGGACAACCGGCAAGCCTTTTTATGTACTGGTTCGGATTAAATTCGGGCAGTCCGTACAAAGTGACTTTTTTAACGATTTTTCCGGTGCTGGCAATGATGCCGCATGCACTGTCGTATCATCTGGACCGGAAAGGCGGTTATATTAAAAATGTGTATACCAGAACGAAAAAAATCAATTATCTGACGGCGAAGTATCTGGCTGTTTTTTTAAGCGGCGGTCTGACGGTGCTGTTTCCGTATCTTGTCAGCCTGCCGGTTACCGCCTGTATGCTTCCGGCATTGACACCAATCCGGAACGGACAGTATCTTTCGGCAACAGAGCTGTTTTCATCGATATTTTATACCAAACCGTTTGCCTACATCGCCATTTATATGGTGATTACATTTTTTTACGGCGGAATTTTTGCGACAACGGCTCTGGCGGCGGCAAGCATTGTAGATAATATATTTCTGCTGGGAATGGTTCCTTTTTTAATATGGTATGGTTTTACAACGGCATCAAATTTTGTGGGAAGAAAGTCGGGAATTACGGTGGATCTCATCTGGCTGCTGGATATGAGCCACGGCGCGATACTGCATAAGGAAACCGTTTTTGTGACCGGAGCGGTTGTCGGCGTGATTACGGCGATTATATATTTTGTAAACGGGGTGAAACAAGATGCATTATAAAAGGAAACAAATTTCAAAAAAGAAAATGATGATCAGAAGCGTGGCAGTGCTTGCGTGTCTTATAACAGCGGCGGTTATGGGATATTTTATCCGGGATATTAACAGGCGTTTTCCAAACCCTTCGGTCTGTGAGCAGTATACAAAGGATTCACCCGCAATGCTTGACGGTCTGGAGATTACACCGCTTTCGACACACATTTATTCTTATGATGAATATCGTGAGCGGTATCCCGATTCGCTCGATGCGGGAGAACATGCTAAGGACTGGAAGGTGATTGTGTATAAGCTGGCATTTCGCAATACGACAGAGAAGGAACTGCGTTTTGAGGCGGATTCATTTTTAGCCGTTGCACAAAACAGCGGATTTCACAACGGTGTGTCACAGGAGAACCGAAAGAAAAATCAGACGATACAGCCCGGTGAGGTGCAGGAGATTGAATTGTCGTGTACTGTAACGGAGATTCTTATCGGGAAAAAGTGGTTTCAAAAATTAGAGGAGGAGACGTACACGCTGGTTTACTGGTGGTATCCGGTACAAAAAGAACTGGTGTTTACCAATGAATAAAAAAGCTTTACAGGGGAATTGTGTCAGCGGAGCGTGTCTAAAAAAAATGGGGAAAGGGGAGAAGAAATTTTGAAAAAATTTGTCAACGGCTGGCTGGATACAGGACTTTTGTGGTTTTCGGCAGTGCTTATTCCGGTCTGGCTTATGGTTATTTTTAAAACGGCGATGTCGGAGCCGGACGTGGTGTACTGCATGAGTGATATATACAGCTATGCACATGAAAAGGGATTAATTATTTTTTTATTGTTGTCCCAGCTTTTTATTATCAACCATATTAAATATGAAATGCGTGCGGCGGTGCTGGTGCGTAAGAAAAGCATGAAAAGCTTTTGGCTTTCGCTGTGTAAAAAGATTTTTTTACAGGCGGGACTGTTTGTACTGTATGTGTTTGTACTGGTAACGGCATACGGCGTGACACATTTCCAGTGGAAATGCAACTGGCGGGAGCTAAACAGCAATGCGTATGCACAAATGCAGCGTCCGGTGGAATTTGAAGTGGCGGCGTGGCAGACGGCAGGCATTTTTCTGATTGTGCTGTTTGCGGAAATTACCGTTATGGCAATGATGATTGTCCTGCTTTGGTGGAAGCTGTCCCAGCCGGTCTACGGTTATGCGGTAATGATGGTGCTGTTTACACTGGAAAAGCGGATGACACCGGCACCGGTCAATATCTTTTTCCTGCGCATGTGTTTTCCTTGCACAAGGCTCTATTATCAGGGAATTCGTGCGGGCGATGAGATACTTTTTCCGCTGTGCTGTGTGGCGGCGGCATTTGTACTGGGACTGTTTTTGATGCGAAGAAAAAATATGTTAAAGAAAGAGGCAGATTAATGAAACAGCAGATTAGGGCGGAATTAAAGCAGGGAATTGTCAGGCGGTGGTATCTGTACATTCTGCCGTTTGCGCTGGGAGCGGTCAGCACGGCAGCATTTTTAAACCGGTATGCGCTGTTGGAAGCATGGACAGGAGAGCTGCGGGCAGCATCATTTGGGGACTGCTTCGCTTACATTTTCCGCGGTATGCAGGAGTATATTCCGAATCAGCACCAGCCGTTTGAAGTGCCGGTATTATTTTTACTGATAAATATTCTGCTTGCGGTGCTGATTGGCGGTTATGCGGCCGGAGAGCTGCACGGAACGGGGCTGAATAAGCTGGTGCGCTGTCGAAGAAGGTCCGATTGGTGGATTTGCAAATGTATCTGGAATGCGATAAGTGTCCTTGGATATTATGCGGCATTGATTGCGGGAGCGGTTACGGCGGCGTTTATTGCTTCGGTAAAACCGGGCGGTGCGGCATTTTTTTCAGGGATAGCACCGCACAAAGAGGTGGTTGTAAAACTGCTTTTTTGTGAAAATCCTGACAAACTAAATGAAAAAATGCTCTGCTGTATGGTATTTGTGCTTCCGGTGCTGACTTCCATGGCGGTATCGCTTTTCCAGATGACAATCGAATTGATCCTACAGCCGTGGGTCAGTTTCATGGTGCTTATGACAAACTGCGTATTTTCCGCATTTTTTATGAAAGGGTGCTGGCTGGGGAATTATATGATGCTCTACCGTATGAAACCGGTCAATGCAAACGGTGTGGACTGGCAGACCGGCATTTTGATAAATCTTTTAGTCATAGCCGCAAGCATAACGGCGGGGGTATTTCTTTTTGGCAGATATGACGTACTAAACAAAAACAGCATGAATAAGTAATGACGGTGAATTTTAACCGGGCAAAGGAGTGGGAGAAAAATGAATACAATCGAAATCAAAAATCTGAATAAAAAAATTAAAGGGGCAGAGGTTTTAAAAGATATTAATTTACATCTGGAGGGCGGAAAGGTTTATGGATTAAAGGGAAAGAACGGTTCGGGAAAGACAATGCTTATGCGTGCCGTCTGTGGACTGATTCTGCCGACCGGCGGAAGCATTACCATTAACGGGGAACAGCTTGGAAAGCAGATTTCATTCCCGAGAAGTGTCGGGATTCTGATTGAAAATCCTTCGTTTATTCCGGGGTATACGGGACTTAAAAATCTTTCGGTGCTTGCCGCAATCCAGAAGCGTGTCGGGGAAGATGAAATCCGGGAAACGCTTGAAAAGATTGGCTTAGACCCGGACGATAAGCGCACCTACAGAAAATATTCGCTCGGCATGAAACAGCGGCTCGGCATTGCTGCCGCCGTCATGGAAAATCCGGACATCGTCATCTTGGATGAGCCGATTAATGCCTTAGATGAAAGTGGTGCCAAACAGGTGCGCACGATTCTAAAGGAACAGAAAGAGCGCGGCGCCGTCTGTATCATTGCCTGTCACGATTCCGAGGAATTAAACTTCTTATCCGATGAAATCATCGAAATCGCTGAAGGACGAATTGTGCCGCAGGCATCACAAAGCTGCCATTAGCGTAGCAGTCTGATTATAGCTTCATAAATCCCGACATCATGCACGCGCCTTTTGCGCCTGCCTCTAAAACACCCGGAAGTCTGTCCGGTGTCATGCCGCCAATGGCATACACGGGCAGACAGGTGTTGTCACAGACTTCTTTTAAAAAGGCAAGTCCGCGTCCGGCAAGTCCTGCCTTACATTCCGTTTCATAAATATTTCCTGCAAATACATAGTCTGCACCAAGCTTTTCAGCAAGGCGGACATCATCTACAGAGTGTACCGAAGTGCCAATCTGTGCAAAATCCGATAAAAGTCCCGCTTTGCGGTATGTTTCAAGCTGTGACAGCGACAGCTGGATATACGGGTGATTTAACCGGTGTGCCGATTCAAGAAAGAAATGTAAAATCAGTTTCTTATTATAATGCGTACAAAGTGTGATACAGTCTTTGGCAAGTGCTTCATAAACTGTTTCTTCTAAATCCTTTTCCCGCAGTACAATGGCGGATACATTTGTTGCCGCGATTATTTCCACCTGCGCTAAAAAGCGGTGATAGGATACACTGTCCGGAATGAAATCCAGGGTGTCGGAATCCGGCGGTAGCAGATGGTGGTTGGTAATGGCGATAAAAGCACTGTAATCAGTCATGGACAGCTCCTTTCGAAAGCGGTTTTTGGGTTCTTTAAAAATACTACGTTGCGTAAAGCTATGGAATATGATACCATAGCAATAATGAGTTCTCAAGTTTGTACGTGAAAAATCGGTTAGAAAGTACAGGATGACAGAGGCCCTGTAACTGCATAGAATGAAAGTGTGGTATAAAATCCGTCATAAAGGGGAGGAAATCTGTCAGGAGAAAGCCGCATTTTCGTCAGATGATATTTTGAGAATCAAATAAATAACAGCGAAAATGTCTTTAGTGGCAGAATCGCACAGAAATGGAGCAGATATGGAATATACAATATTTCAGTACATTTATTTTTTCTTCTTATATTCATTTATCGGATGGGTATTTGAAGAAGTGCTGGCGGCATTTAAGTACGGCAGATTTGTCAACCGCGGGTTTGTCAACGGACCGCTCTGCATGAAATACGGCTTTTGCATGATTGTGATTTTAACCGATGTCAGTGATTTGATGGATAATCCTTTTTTACAGTTTGTCATGTGTTTTGTGATTATCACGGTCATTCAGTATGTGGCGGCGGCACTTGTACGCAAAATCACAGGACACCGCCTTTGGGACTATTCGGGACATAAGTGGAATTTAAACGGCTATGTAAGTGTCCGGACATCACTGTTCTGGTCGGTGACTGCCATGCTTTGTATCTGGCTGGTGCATCCGTTTTTATACATTTTATATGAACTGCTTCCGTTGCGGGTGCTGAAGGTGCTTGAAGTGGTACTGCTGGTTTTGTTTGCGGTGGACGTTTTAGTGACGGCGGCGACCATGCTCAAGTGGAAAATACAGGGCAATGTTTATGATACGGTGGCGGCAGGACTTGAAAAGACCAAACAGAGTATCGGGGAAAAACTCATTTTCATGATTCAGAAAAGAATGTACCGCGCTTTTCCGGAAATGGAACATCAGGAAAAGTCCGAAGCAGACGGTTTTGGAAAGCCGGTAAACAGAGTGTTTGCAAAGGGCTTGTGCTTTGATAAGCTGTTTTGGATATTCTTTATCAGTGCGCTGGTCGGGGACTGGATTGAAACGGTGTTTGTGTGGGCAACTTCCGGGGTGCTTATGAGCCGAAGCAGTCTTTTATACGGAACATTCAGCATTGTGTGGGGACTTGGCGGCGCGATTGCGACAGGTCTTTTATATTCCCTGCAGAAAAGAAATGACCGTTATATTTTTATCGCAGGATTTTTCATGGGTGGTGTGTATGAATACAGCTGCAGCGTGTTTACGGAAGTGGTGTTTGGAACCTCGTTCTGGGATTACAGCCATATGCCGTTTAATATCAACGGGCGGATTAATCTGCTGTTCTGCTTTTTCTGGGGTGTGCTTGCCATTGTGTGGTTAAAGCTTTTGTACCCGGCAGTCAGCAGGGTGATTGAAAAGATTCCGCCGGTAGCGGGAAAAATACTTACGTATATTTTAGTATTTGCAATGGCGCTGGATATGCTGATTTCGTCCGTGGCATTAATGCGCTATGTAGACAGAAAGCAGCAGGCCGGCGCGGATACGGCAGTGGAGCAGTTTTTGGACCACACCTATCCGGACAGTTTTATTGAGTGGGTATATCCGAATATGAAAATAACGGATTAAAGAAATGGAGGAAGTGTATGTTAGAAGTAAAGGGGCTGAAAAAGACATTTAAAATGTCGAAAAAGCAGCAGAAAATCGAAAAGACAAAAGAAAAAATCAAAGTGGCGGTAGCAGACGTTTCATTTGATGCGCGTCCGGGAGAAATCCTTGGAATCCTTGGCGCAAACGGCGCCGGAAAAACCACAACGCTCAGAATTTTAGCATCAGTTATTAAGGCTGATGAAGGTCAGGTGTGTTTAGACGGTGCGGACATTACAGGCAATCTTATGGATTACCGCAGACATATCGGATTTTTAACGAGTGAATTAAAGCTTGAGGATTACTTTACACCGAATTATCTGTTTGACTACTTTTCAAAGCTGTACGGTGTCGGGGAAGAACAGGCAGCACAGCGTAAAAAAGAGCTGTTTGAAAAATTCGGTATTGATAAATTTGCAGAGGTTAAGGTTGCCGATATGTCAACCGGTATGAAACAGAAGATTTCACTGGTCATTTCCATTGTACATAACCCGGATATTATTATCTTTGATGAACCGACCAACGGACTCGATGTTATTACGGAACGGATTGTGGTGAACTTCTTAAAGGAGCTGCGCGAACAGGGCAAATGCATTATTATTTCCAGCCACATTTTCAGCCTGATTGAAAAAATTTGTGACCGTGTGGTCATTATTATCCGTGGCAAATCCGTGTGCTGTGATACGCTGGAAAATGTTATGGCGGGACAGCCGTTAGAAGACCGGTTCTTTGAACTGTATGAAAATATGGAGGGTAAGGCAGATGAATAATATTTTTACAATCATGAAAAAGGAACTGTTCCGGTATCTTTCGGATAGGCGTATGCTTCTGACAACGATTCTCCTGCCGGGACTGATGATTTATATTGTGTATTCGATTATGGGGCAGGCGATGTCGAGCCAGTTTGAGGTCAAAGATGATTATAAGACATCGGTATTTATGCTGGATACGCCGCAGAGCTTAAAGCCGGTATTTGACAGCTTGAATCTGGATTACCGGGATGCGGATAAATCTATGGACGAGATGAAAATGCAGGTGGAAAATCAGGACTGTGATTTGATTGTCGTATTTCCGAAGGATTTTGAACAGGCAGTGGCAGCTTACGACAGCATGACGGCACAGACACCGGCACCGCAGGTTGAAATTTATTATAATTCCTCAAAGACCGAATCGGCAAGCGGTTACAGCATGATCACAGAGGTTTTAAACCAGTACGAAAGCAGCATGATTAACAAGTTTGATATTAACGCAAATGCAGACGGCGGGTATGACCTGGCATCGGATAAGGATATTACGGGAAAAATCTTTTCCATGCTGTTCCCAATGCTTCTGATGACGTTTATTTTCAGTGCATGTACGTCCCTCGCACCAGAGTCGATTTCAGGGGAAAAGGAGCGCGGCACGCTTACCACACTGCTTGTAACACCGGTACGCCGCTCTGAAATTGCGATTGGAAAGATTCTTGCCCTTAGTATCCTTGCACTGCTGAGCGGTCTGTCAAGCTTTACGGGAACGGCATTGTCCCTGCCGAAGCTTATGGCAATGAGCGGTGACGACGTAGGGGTGAATGTTAATGTCTATCATGTACAGGACTATGCACTGCTGTTAATGATTGTGCTGTGTTCGGTACTGCTGATTATTTCATTGATTTCAGTCGTATCTGCATATGCAAAAAATGTGAAAGAAGCGGGGACATATGTATCGCCGTTAATGATAATTATAATGATTGTGTCAATCAGTACGATGTTTGGAAACGGAACGCCGCAGGAAAATTACTGGTATCTGATTCCGATTTACAACAGTGTGCAGTGCATGAGCAGTGTCTTTTTATTCTCGGTCAATGCCGTGCATGTAATGATTACCTTTGTATCCAATCTGGTTTATGCGGGAATTTTCGTATGGGTACTGACAAGAATGTTTAACAGCGAAAAGATTATGTTTTCTAAGTAAAAATAAAATGCAGGGAAACGCAAGGAGGTTGTAAAGCTTTGCGTTTTCCTGCATTTTTTATAATTTTTTATAAGTTTATCTGTTCCGGCTTAAAGTGGGCGGGACCAGCGGCCGGAAGCGCCACACGGAAGCACCAGTCCGTTAGAGGATACCGGAAGTCCGACCTCCTGTGAATCAACCTGTCCGTCAAATGCCTTTAATTCCGTAGAAAGCATATAGGAAAGCACAGCAGGCTGTAAGCCGGTGGTGTAAGAGTTAATCAGGAAAAACAGCGGGTCATCGGATAACAGCTGTGCGCACAGTTGAATCAGCGGATAAACGGATTCTTCAATTTTCCAGATTTCACCCTTCGGACCTCTGCCGTAGGATGGCGGGTCCATGATAATACCGTCGTAGTGGTTGCCGCGGCGGATTTCACGCTGGACAAATTTAACGCAGTCATCGACAATCCAGCGGATTGGCTTGTCAATCAGTCCGGAGGATGTCGCATTTTCCTTTGCCCATGCAACAATGCCTTTGGAAGCGTCAACATGGGTGACATGTGCACCGGCAGCAGCTGCGGCAAGGGTTGCACCGCCGGTATAGGCAAAGAGATTTAATACCTTTACCGGCTTATCCGGATTTTTCTTTACCTTTTCGGAAATCAGATGTCCAAACCAGTCCCAGTTGGTTGCCTGTTCCGGGAAAATACCGGTGTGCTTAAAGCTGAACGGCTTTAAATTAAACGTCAGCGGCTGTTTAAAGGACGGGCTTTCATACTGAATCTGCCATTGCTGCGGCAGGTCAAAGAACTCCCATTCACCGCCGCCCTTGCTGCTGCGGTGGTAATGTCCGTTCATTTTACGCCAGCCTTTTTCTTTTTTTGGTGTGTTCCAGATAACCTGCGGGTCGGGTCTTACAAGCAGGTAAGTTCCCCAGCGTTCCAGCTTTTCGCCTTCGGAAGTATCAATGACTTCGTAATCTTTCCAGTTATTTGCAATAAACATATATAAAACCTTTCTTTCCTGATGTATATGGGCTGAAGTCCGGCAAGCATTTATGCAGACCCGGACGGATTTTTGCCGTCTGCCATAGACATCATAAATAATCGCTTATGAATGTTTATTTATCATATCATAAAGGTTTGATGGTGACAATCCCACGATATGTGAATATAGGGCAGAATTTTGGGAGTGCGTAGTGCAAATCCATGCGGAAAAGTTGCAAAATAACGGGGTAATCAGTATAATAACATCATATTTGCAGAAAAAATGACAAAAGGGAATAAAAGTACACCCCGGAACGGAGGGAAAATGTTTCAGAATTACAAAACGAAAACTTTGAAAAAAGATATTTTATCAGGAATTATTGTAGCCCTGGTATCAATTCCGATTTCAATGGGATATGCGCAGGTTGCCGGATTGCCGGTTGTATATGGCTTATACGGCTCACTGCTCCCGATTCTTGTATTCAGTCTGATTACTTCATCGCCGCAGTTTGTATTTGGTGTCGATGCAACACCGGCGGCACTGGTCGGTGCGACACTGGCTTCACTTGGCATTGTAACAGGCTCAGAAGAAGCAATCAGGCTGGTGCCGGTCATTACGCTGGTGACTGCCGGGTGGCTTCTGCTATTTTACATCGTGCGCGCAGGCAAGCTGGTGAGTTACATCTCAACGCCGGTTATGGGCGGATTTATTTCCGGTATCGGCTGTACGATTATTTTAATGCAGGTGGCAAAGCTGTTTGGCGGTTCGGCAGGCACGGGAGAACTTTTTGTCCTGATTGCTCATATCTTAAACCAGCTGCAATATTTTAACCTGTTATCGGCGGTGCTTGGCATTGGTACGATTGTGATTATTTTAACAGCAAAAAAATATGTCCCGAAGTTTCCAATGTCGGTGGTATTAATGGCAGTGGGAGCTGCACTGACTGCCGTTTTCCATATTGACCGGTATGGGGTGAAGCTTCTGCCGCAGGTATCGGCGGGACTTCCAAAACTGGCATTTCCCGATGTCAGTGTGCTGGGTGAAAATACAGGGGATATTCTTTTGCTGTCTTTTACCGTGGCACTTGTTATTGTGGCACAGACATTACTTGCCAGCAGTAATTATGCGTTAAAATACAATTATAAAATCAACAACAATCGCGAGGTGCTTGCTTATGCGGTGGGCAATTTCGCCGGAGCGCTGGTGGGATGCTGCCCGATTAACGGTAGTGTGTCAAGAACCGGCATCGGCGACCAGTTTGGCGCACGCTCGCAGGTGATGTCTTTATCGGCAGCATTTACAATGGTACTGGTACTGCTGTTTGGCACAGGGCTGTTACAGTATCTTCCGGTTCCGGTGCTGACCGGTATTGTTATCTGTGCGCTGATTGGAATTCTGGAATTCGGACTTGCAAAGAAGCTTTGGAAGACGAATAAGCAGGAATTCTTAATATTTATGGCAGCGTTTTTTGGTGTTCTGATTTTTGGAACGATTTACGGTGTTATTATTGGCGTGATTTTATCGTTTATTGCAGTAATTATCCGCGCAGTAGTGCCACCGAAAGGATTTCTTGGCATGATTCCGGGACAGGAGGGCTTTTATGCATTGAAAAGAAACCGCAATGCCCACCCGGTACAGCATACGGTAATTTACCGTTTTTCGGGCAATCTGTTTTTTGCCAATATTGACACATTCCAGAATGATATTGAAAATGCGATAAAAGAAGATACCAAACAGGTGATTGTCGATGCGAGCGGAATCGGAAGCATTGATATCACAGCCGCAGACCGCCTTGTTATTTTAAACAGAAATCTGCGTGCGAAGGGAATCTGCTTTTATCTGACAGAGCATGTAGGTGCGGTCAACGACCAGTTAAGGGCTTTTGGAGCGGGGAGTCTGGTAGAGGAAGGCGTTGCAAGAAGAACCATTTCACTTGCACTGCGTGATGCGGGTGTGGATAAGCCGTATCCGCTGGAAAATGAAAACGGACTGAATATGAAATATGTCTTTGTGGAGGCGCAGGAGCGGCTCGCGGAATTTGAATGGGCATTTGGGAATGATGCGGAAGAAAAAATGGAACAGATTGCGATAGAGGTTGCCCGGCAGATTACAGCTGCAAATGAACATAGTGCAGAGGCACTTAAAAAAGCAGAAAATCACGTATCATGGGGCCGTATCGGCTTGTATGACGAAGAAGAGCTGCTTGACCGTCTGGAAATGCATTTGTCTGAAATGGCACAGAACAACTCTGAAAATGAAAGTGAGATTGAAGAGCAGATTGAACAGCGAAGAAGCATTGTTGAATTAAAATTACAGCATATCAATCCCGAAGCACTCCGTATGCTTAAGCAGCACCGCCACGAACTGGCAATGCAGTTTAAAGAACGCAATCCGAAAGCCTACGCGCATATGCTGGAACGCAGAAAAGAGCATATCCGCAGGCTGACCAAGACCAATCCCGAACTGGCGGCAAAGCTGCGGGAATTATACGGTGAGAATGGAGAAGAATCATGAATATATTAAATGTAGAAAAAGTAAGCAAAACCTATGGGGAAAAACAATTGTTTGACGAGGTGACACTCGGTGTCAACAAAGGCGACAAAATCGGTGTTATCGGTGTCAACGGCACGGGAAAATCTACATTTTTAAAAATTATTGCGGGCCTGGAGGAAGCCGATGCCGGACAGGTTGTAAAGGGCAAGGGCGTAACGGTCGCTTATCTGGAGCAGAAGGCGCAGTTTCCGGAAAAGGATACGATTCTCGGCTACGTCCTGCGTGGCAAACAGCACAGCAGTGAAGCGGAAGCGAAGACAATTCTTACAAAGCTTGGCATTACGGAATTTGATAAAGATATTCATACGCTTTCCGGCGGGCAGAAAAAAAGAGTTGCGCTGGCAAAGACACTTGTAGAACCGGCGGAGGTACTGATATTAGACGAGCCGACCAACCATTTGGATAATGAAATGGTTATCTGGCTGGAAGATTATATCCGTCAGTTTAAGGGCGAGCTGCTTATGGTAACGCATGACCGTTATTTTCTTGACAATGTTACCAACCGGATTGTGGAACTTGACCGCACGCATTTATACAGCTACGATACGAATTATTCGGGTTTTCTGGAGTTAAAGACCCAGCGTGAGCAGATGGAAATGGCGACCGAAGAAAAGCGGCAGAATATTCTGCGTCGTGAGCTGGAATGGATCCGCAGGGGCTGTCAGGCGCGTTCCACCAAACAGCAGGCAAGAATTGACCGTTATGAGGATATGAAGGAAGCGTCCAGACAGGCACGTGCCAGCTTTGAAAAACAGGCAATGGAGATGAACTCGGTCACATCGCGCCTCGGCAAAAAGACGATTGAACTGGAAAATATCACAAAAGCCTATGACGGCATTACGTATATCCGTGATTTTTCATACATATTTTTAAGAGATGACCGTATCGGTATCATAGGTAGAAACGGCTGTGGAAAATCGACACTGATGAAGATTATCACAGGACAGATTCAGCCGGACTCCGGCACGGTTTCAATCGGTGAAACGGTAAAAATCGGGTATTTCATGCAGGAGAATGAACCGCTGGACGAAAAAATGACGGTGCTTGAATATGTAAGAAGCATCGGCGAATATGTGACAACGGCAACCGGCAAGGCGACAGCGTCCCAGATGTGCGAGCGTTTTTTATTTACGCCGAAAATGCAGTGGACACCGATAGAAAAGTTATCCGGTGGTGAAAAGAGAAGACTCTATCTGCTCAGTGTCTTAATGAGTGCGCCGAATGTACTGATATTAGATGAACCGACCAACGATCTGGATATTGAAACGCTGGAAATACTCGAAGACTACTTAGACGGCTTTGCAGGCATTGTCATTACCGTATCGCATGACCGTTATTTTCTGGACAGAATTGTGGATCGTATTTTTGCATTTGAGGAAAATGGTATCCTGCACCAGTACGAAGGCGGATTTAGCGACTATTACGAAAAGTCCGGAGGTATGCAGGCAAAACAGGCTAAGATTGCGGAAAAGCCGAAGGGTAAAAAAGAATACAATAAGGACCGCGAGAAAAAACTCCGCTTTTCTTATAAGGAACAAAAAGAATACGAAGTGATCGATGAAGAAATCGCCGCGCTGGAACAAAAAATTGCTAAGCTGGATAGCGAAATAGAAATGGCTGCAACACAGTACAGCCGTTTAACGGAGCTGACACAGGAAAAGAGTGAACTGGAAGAACAGCTGGAGTTTAAGATGAACCGCTGGGTGGAATTAAATGAACTGGCGGAGCTGATTGAACAGCAGAAACAAAAATAAAATGATGCAGTAAAATACCATCAGACAAATTTTGACAAAAATACCTCCATATGATAGACTCAAATATGTATAATTTATAAAAAAATTATAACGAAAAAATAAACTACGGAGGGAAAGAAATGTTTTGTAAATTTTGTGGGAAAGAGCTTCAGGACGGAGAAGTATGTGGATGCGCAGGCAGCCAGCAGGCAGCCGCAGCACAGGCACAGCAGACATCCGGTGCAGCACAGGCAGCAACGGATCAGATGAGTAGTCAGGTTAATGCCGGTCAGGCAGATGCAGCGGGTGCACAGGGGACGCAGTTTAATACGGCACAGATGCAGCAGAAGGCAAACGAGTATATGCAGCAGGGTATGGAAGCGGCAGGAAATGCATGGAAGAACCTGCTTGGCATCTTTAAGTCACCGGCACAGGAAGGTCGTGCTTATGTGGCAGAGTCTGATATGACAGTGTCACTGATTCTGATTGTGTTACAGGCAGTCATTGCCGGCTTGTTCGGATTAATCTGCACCACCAGAATCAATGCAGCTTTTTCAGGGATTACTTCATATTTTTCATCGAATAAGTATCAGGTATCCAATGCAAAGGGATTTTTTGTTACATTGATTTTTTCAGTTGTTTTATCAGCAGTGTTTGCGTTGATTTTCTTTGCAGCAGGCAAGATTGTAAAGGCAGATATTGATTACAAAAAGGCGCTTGCAATTACAAGTGTAAGAAGTGCTGCAGTGATTCCGTTTATGCTTGCAGGCTGTGTTCTGTTATTTGTTAATCCGGGCATAGCATTTGCAGTATTCTATCTTGGCAATATTTTGGCAATCTGCTTTGTATATGCTGCAATGACAGGAATCTGTGAAGAAAATAAGCTTTCTTATATGATTGCAGTAAGCGTAATCGTATTTGCGGTTGTGGCAGTCGTTATCATGAGCAAAGCTGTGGGACTGTATGTACCGTCAGGTATTAAAAGCTTATCAAGCCTGAGCAGCCTGATGAGTATGTTTTACTAATCCGGAAAGAAATATAAAACGGATTTCTTCTATATATAATAGGTAGAAATTTGAAAAAATGACAACAGGGTGATTGTTCTTAAAAAAGAACAATTATCCTGTTGATTTTATTAGTATAGTCGTGTATACTAGCAATTGCTGTGACATTGATAGCTGTGAAGCGTGAGGTTGCTGCGATACAATCGCAGGTTTTCCGTGGAGCGAATGTCAAATAATTCTGGCGACAAGTCACTGTACAATATCATCTGTAAATGAATAAGATGACCCGTAGGTTCACAATGTCCTAAGAGATACTGTGATACGCGTGGGAGTGTGTACAGTCACCGCTTGTCGTACTTAAATCTAGAAAGTGCGAAGGAGGCGACTTTTTTTATGGCAAATCAGGTAATTAGAATTACACTGAAGGCTTATGATCATCAGTTAATCGATCAGTCAGCAAAGAAAATCATTGAAACTGCTAAGAAAACAGGAGCACAGGTAAGTGGTCCGGTACCTCTTCCAACAAAGAAGGAAGTTGTTACAATTCTTAGAGCTGTTCACAAGTACAAGGATTCAAGAGAACAGTTCGAGCAGAGAACACACAAGAGACTGATTGATGTATTATCTCCATCTCAGAAGACTGTAGATGCTTTATCTAAGTTAGAGATGCCGGCTGGTGTGTTTATCAACTTAAAGGTAATGAACTAATCATTACAGACATTTTTCATTATTAGAGCAATAATCCTAAGGGTTTAATATAGAAGCAACTTATGCAACGTATTCATTTAAGGAATACAACATGCAGCACAGTGGTGCGGGTTCCACTTATATTGGCTGTTCTAGGATGACAGGATGCGCTGTGCGTGCGTTATAAATCGGGCATAGAAGCCGGAAGAAATTCAAAGAATTTCTTTCAGATGAATATGCTCGGAACGAGCATATTCATCTTGTCCGCTGTAGATTAAACAGGAGGAAAATCAATGAAGAAGGCAATTTTAGCTACAAAAGTCGGAATGACTCAAATCTTCAACGAAGACGGTGTTTTAACACCTGTAACTGTTCTTCAGGCTGGTCCTTGTGTTGTAACACAAGTAAAGACAGTAGAAAACGACGGTTACGATGCAGTTCAGGTTGGTTTTGCTGACATTAGAGAAAAGTTAGTAAACAAGCCTGTTAAAGGACATTTTGATAAGGCAGAGGTTCCTTACAAGAGATTCTTAAGAGAGTTCAAGTTTGAAAATGCTTCAGAATACTCAGTAAAGGATGAAATCAAAGCTGATATCTTCGCAGCAGGCGATAAGGTAGATGCAACTGCTATTTCAAAGGGTAAAGGTTTCCAGGGCGCAATCAAGAGATTAGGCCAGTCAAGAGGACCTATGGCTCATGGTTCTAAGTTCCACAGACATCAGGGTTCAAACGGATCAGCAACAACACCTGGTAGAGTATTCAAGGGAAAAGGAATGCCTGGACATATGGGTTCTAAGAGAATCACAATCCAGAATCTTGAAGTAGTAAGAGTTGATGTTGAAAACAACGTAATCTTAGTTAAGGGTGCAGTACCTGGACCTAAGAAATCATTAGTAACACTGAAAGAAACAGTAAAGGCTGCAAAGTAGTTTTTGCTAAGGAAGGAGGACCATACAGATGGCAAACGTATCTGTTTACAATATTGAAGGCAAGGAAGTTGGCTCAATCGAATTAAACGATGCAGTATTTGGTGTTGAAGTAAATGAACATCTTGTACACATGGCAGTAGTTAACCAGCTTGCAAATAATCGTCAGGGAACACAGAGCGCAAAGACACGTTCAGAAGTTTCTGGTGGCGGAAGAAAACCTTGGAGACAGAAGGGAACTGGTCATGCAAGACAGGGTTCTACAAGATCTCCACAGTGGACAGGCGGCGGCGTCGTATTCGCACCAAAGCCAAGAGATTATTCATTCAAGATGAATAAGAAGGAAAAGAGAGCAGCTCTCTGCTCAGCATTATCATCAAAGGTTGCTGAAAGCCAGATCATCGTTCTGGATGAGTTCAAGCTTGATGAAATCAAGACAAAGAAATTTGTTGAAGTTATGAATAACTTAAAGGCATCTAAGGCTTTAGTTGTTCTTGAAGGTGAAAATAAGAATGTTGTTCTTTCAGGAAGAAACATTCCGACAGTAAAGGTTACAGCTACAAACGAAATCAACACATACGATGTATTAAAGTATGAAACATTAGTTGTAACAAAGGCTGCTGTAGAAAAACTCGAGGAGGTATATGCATAATGGCAAACGTACAGTATTTTGATGTAATCCTCAAGCCGGTTATTACAGAAAAGTCAATGGCAGATATGGCTGAAAAGAAATATACATTCCTTGTACATCCGGAAGCTAACAAGTCTATGGTTAAAGAGGCTGTTGAAAAGATGTTTGAAGGAACAAAGGTTGCTAGAGTTAACACAATGAACAGCATTGGCAAGAAAAAGAGAAGAGGCAGAACAGTAGGTACTACTGCGAAGACTAAGAAGGCCATTGTATGGTTAACAGAAGACAGCAAAGATATTGAGATTTTTGAAGGTCTCTAAAATAAAGCAGCGTTAAACGTGTAGAAAACAATATTACACACTCGAAAGGAGAGAATATAATGGGAATTAAATCATATAACCCATATACACCTTCCAGAAGAAATATGACTGGCTCAGATTTCTCTGAAATTACAAAGTCAACTCCTGAGAAGTCATTACTTGCTTCTAAGAAGAAGACTGCTGGTCGTAACAATCAGGGTAAGATCACAGTAAGACACCACGGTGGTGGAAATAGACAGAAGTACAGACTTATCGACTTCAAGAGAAATAAGGAAGGCGTTCCTGCAAAGGTTATCGGTATCGAATACGATCCGAACAGAACAGCAAATATCGCATTAATCTGCTACGCAGATGGTGAAAAAGCATATATCCTTGCACCACAGGGATTAACAGACGGCATGACAGTTATGAACGGTGCTGAAGCTGAAATCAGAGTTGGTAACTGCTTACCGCTTTCAGCTATTCCTGTTGGTACTCAGGTTCACAATATTGAATTATACCCTGGTAAGGGCGGACAGATGGTTCGTTCTGCCGGAAACTCAGCTCAGTTAATGGCTAAGGAAGGAAAGTATGCAACATTAAGACTTCCTTCTGGCGAAATGAGAATGGTTCCTATCGTATGCCGTGCAACAATCGGTGTTGTAGGTAACGGTGACCACAACCTCATCAATCTTGGTAAAGCCGGACGTAAGAGACATATGGGTATCAGACCTACAGTTCGTGGTTCTGTCATGAACCCGAATGACCATCCACACGGTGGTGGTGAAGGTCGTGCACCGGTTGGTCGTCCAAGCCCGATGACTCCTTGGGGTAAGCCTGCTATGGGACTTAAGACTCGTAAGAAGAAGAAACAGTCTAACAAGCTTATCATAAGAAGAAGAGACGGTAAGGCAATTAAGTAATTGAATTTTAACAAGATTATTAAGGAGGTTTGAACCTATGGCTCGTTCACTTAAAAAAGGACCATTCGCTGATGAAAGCTTACTTAAAAAGGTAGATGCGATGAACGCTTCTAACGATAAGCAGGTTATTAAGACATGGTCACGCCGTTCAACAATTTTCCCATCATTTGTTGGACATACAATCGCAGTTCATGACGGAAGAAAGCATGTGCCTGTATATGTTACAGAGGACATGGTAGGCCATAAGCTCGGTGAGTTCGTTGCAACAAGAACATACAGAGGACATGGCAAAGACGAGAAGAAGAGTAGATAATTCAATATTTGAAAGGAGGTTTTAATCCATGGCAAAAGGACATAGATCCCAGATAAAGAGAGAGAGAAATGCTGTTAAGGATACAAGACCAAGCGCAAAGTTATCTTACGCTAGAGTATCAGTTCAGAAAGCGTGTTTTGTATTAGATGCGATCAGAGGAAAGAGCGTTGAAGAAGCACTCGCTATCGTAATGTACAATCCAAGATATGCTTCATCATTATTAGAGAAGTTAATCAAATCAGCAGCAGCAAATGCTGAAAACAATAATGGTATGGACCCAAGTAAGTTATACATTGAAGAGTGCTATGCAAACAAAGGACCTACAATGAAGAGAATCCACCCAAGAGCACAGGGTAGAGCTTACAGAATCGAAAAGAGAATGAGCCATATCACAGTAATTCTGAATGAGAGATAATTCGAGGTATCAATGTGTGTTATGTGCTTTGCCGCATAACATACACCCTCGGGTAAAACAGAAAGGAGATTTACATGGGACAGAAAGTTAATCCTCATGGTTTGAGAGTCGGCGTTATCAAAGACTGGGACTCAAAATGGTATGCAGAAGACAACTTCGCAGATAACCTTGTAGAAGATTATAACATCAGAAAATTCCTCAAGAACAAGTTATATGCAGCAGGAATTTCAAAAATTGAAATAGAGAGAGCTTCAGACAGAGTTAAGATTATCATCCACACAGCTAAACCGGGTGTTGTTATCGGTAAGGGTGGTGCTGAAATCGAAGCACTTAAGAAGCAGGTTGAAAAGCTTACATCTGCTAAGAGATTAAGCATCGACATCAAGGAAGTAAAAAGACCGGATAAAGACGCACAGCTTGTTGCAGAAAATATTGCACAGCAGCTGGAAAATCGTATCTCTTTCAGAAGAGCTATGAAGTCCTGCATGGGTAGAACAATGAAGCAGGGTGCTAAGGGTATTAAGACATCTTGTTCAGGTCGTCTCGGCGGTGCTGATATGGCTCGTACAGAGTTCTATAGCGAAGGTACAATTCCTCTTCAGACACTCCGTGCAGATATCGATTATGGTTTTGCAGAAGCTAACACAACTTATGGTAAAGTTGGTGTTAAGGTATGGATCTATGAAGGTGAGGTACTTCCAACAAAGACAAACAAGGAAGGGAGCGATAAGTAATGTTACTACCTAAGAGAGTGAAACATCGTAGACAGTTCCGTGGTTCAATGGCTGGTAAGGCTACAAGAGGCAACAAGATTACAAATGGTGAATATGGTATCGTTGCAACAGAACCATGCTGGATTAAGTCAAATCAGATAGAAGCAGCCCGTATTGCTATGACACGTTATATCAAGCGTGGCGGTAAAGTATTTATTAAAATTTTCCCAGATAAGCCGGTAACAGGTAAGCCTATCGGTGTTCGAATGGGTAAAGGTAAAGGTAACTTGGAGTGCTGGGTAGCAGTAGTTAAACCTGGACGTGTAATGTTTGAAATTTCAGGTGTCCCTGAAGAAACTGCAAGAGAAGCGTTACGTCTTGCAACACACAAACTCCCTTGCAAGTGTAAGGTGGTTTCACGTGCAGACTTAGAAGGCGGTGATAACAGTGAAAATTAATAAATATGTAGAAGATTTAAAGGCAAAATCAGCTGCAGAATTAAACGAAGAATTAGTAGCTGCTAAAAAGGAACTTTTCAATTTAAGATTTCAGAACGCAACAAATCAGTTGGAAAATACAAGCAGAATCAAAGAAGTAAGAAAGAATATTGCTAGAATCCAGACTGTAATTGCTCAGAAGAATGCATAATTTATTCCTAAGAAAGGAGAATTGGCTGTGGAAGAGAGAAATTTAAGAAAGACTCGAACAGGCAGAGTTGTAAGCAACAAGATGGATAAGACAATCGTTGTTGCAGTAGAAGACAACGTAAAGCATCCACTTTACAATAAAATCGTTAAGAGAACATACAAGTTAAAAGCTCACGATGAAAACAATGAATGTTTAATCGGTGATGTTGTTAAGGTAATGGAAACCAGACCTTTATCTAAGGATAAGAGATGGAGATTAGTTGAAATTATCAGCAGAGCTAAATAATTTTAATAAGTTAGAATTAAAATTGATATTACTGAAAGGGGTAGTATTATGGTACAACAGGAAACCAGACTTAAGGTTGCTGATAACACAGGTGCTAAAGAAATTCTTTGCATCAGAGTTATGGGTGGCTCAACAAGAAGATATGCAAATATCGGTGATGTTATTGTCGCTACTGTTAAAGAAGCAACACCAGGCGGCGTTGTTAAAAAGGGCGATGTTGTTAAGGCCGTAGTCGTACGTACTGTAAAGGGCGCACGCCGTAAAGACGGTTCATATATTAGATTTGATGAAAATGCTGCAGTAATTATTAAAGATGACAAGACTCCTAGAGGAACTCGTATCTTTGGACCAGTAGCAAGAGAGTTAAGAGATGCACACTTCATGAAGATTGTATCTCTGGCTCCGGAAGTATTATAGGAGGTGCCACAATGTCAGCTGTAAGAATTAAGAAGGGCGATACTGTTAAGGTTATCGCAGGAAAAGACAAAGGCAAAGAAGGCAAAGTAATGTCTGTCAATGCAAAGAACCATACAGCATTAGTTGAGGGCGTAAACATGGTAACAAAGCATGCGAAGCCAAGCGCAGCTAATCAGCAGGGTGGAATTCTCCACCAGGAAGCGCCAATCGATATTTCTAATATCATGTATGTCGTAAAAGGCAAGACAACAAAGATTGGCTACGAATTTAAGGACGGAAAGAAAGTTCGTGTTGCAAAGGCAACTGGCGAAGTTATTGATTAATACAGGAAGGAGGCAATAAATTTTGAGTAGACTTAGAGAGTTATACGATAACGAAATTACAAAGAAGATGACAGAAAAGTTCGGTTACAAGAATCCGATGATGGTTCCGAAGATCGACAAGATTGTAATCAACATGGGCGTTGGTGAAGCAAAGGAAAATTCAAAGCTTCTCGATGCTGCAGTTAAGGAAATGGAAACAATTTCAGGTCAGAAAGCAGTTCTTACAAGAGCAAAGAATTCAATTGCTAACTTCAAGTTAAGAGAAGGTCAGGCAATCGGTTGTAAGGTTACACTTCGTGGTGAGAAGATGTATGAATTCTTAGACAGACTTGTAAACCTTGCATTACCTCGTGTACGTGACTTCAGAGGCGTAAGCGCTGATTCATTCGACGGCAGAGGAAACTATGCATTAGGTATCAAAGAGCAGATTATCTTCCCGGAAATCGAATATGATAAGATTGACAAGGTCAGAGGTATGGATGTAATCATTACAACAACCGCTAAGACTGATGAAGAAGCTCGTGAATTGTTGAGAATGTTCAACATGCCATTCAAGAAATAATAATAGGAGGGAAATTCAATGGCTAAGACTTCAATGAAGATTAAGCAGCAGAGAGCACCTAAGTTCTCTACAAGAGAGTATTCTCGTTGTAGAATCTGTGGACGTCCACATGCTTATTTAAGAAAATACGGAATCTGCAGAATTTGCTTCCGTGAATTAGCATACAAAGGTCAGATTCCAGGTGTGAAGAAAGCATCTTGGTAAGATGAAAATCGTACAGCATTAAAGAGAGATACGGCGTATGCCGTGTTCCTTTAATGCAAACCATTTAACGTAGTCCTGCAAAGCAGGAAACCGGTGAATTTTAAGGAGGATATAAAAAAATGACAGATCCAATCGCAGATATGCTTACAAGAATCCGTAATGCTAACACAGCAAAGCATGATACAGTTGATGTACCATCATCAAAGATGAAGCTTTCCATCGCTAAGATTCTCTTAGACGAAGGTTATATCAAGGCTTACGAACTCGTTGATAACGGTAACTTCAAGGATATCCATATCACATTAAAGTATGGTAAGGATAAGAACGAAAAGATTATTTCCGGACTGAAGAGAATTTCTAAGCCAGGTCTTCGTGTTTACGCAAGCAAGGACGAACTGCCAAAGGTTCTCGGCGGACTCGGTATTGCTATTATTTCAACAAACCAGGGTGTTGTTACTGACAAGGAAGCCAGAAAGCTTAACGTTGGTGGCGAAGTACTCGCTTTCGTTTGGTAGTTTATTCATAAAATTTAGGAGGTGCACGGCATGTCACGTATAGGAAAAATGCCTATCGCTATCCCGGCAGGCGTTACTGTTGAGATTGCAGAAAATAATAAAGTGACTGTAAAAGGTCCTAAGGGAACTCTTGAAAGAGTTTTACCTTCAGAAATGGACATTAAAATGGAAGGTTCTGAAATCGTTGTTTCAAGACCGAATGACTTAAAGAAAATGAAGTCATTACATGGATTAACAAGAACATTAATTAACAACATGGTAATCGGTGTAACAGAAGGTTACGAAAAGAAGCTCGAAGTTAACGGTGTAGGTTACAGAGCTCAGAAGCAGGGTAAGAAGTTAGTATTATCTTTAGGTTACTCTCATCCGGTTGAAATGGAAGATCCGGAAGGACTTGAAACAGTTCTCGACGGTCAGAACATCATCGTTGTTAAGGGTATTGATAAAGAAAAAGTTGGCCAGTATGCTGCTGAAATCAGAGCAAAGAGAGCTCCGGAACCTTACAAGGGCAAGGGTATTAAGTATGCTGATGAAGTTATCAGACGTAAAGTCGGTAAGACTGGTAAGAAATAATTAAAGGAGTGAACAAAAATGGTTAGTAAGAAGTCAAGAGCAGTAGTTCGTGAAAATAAACATAGAAGATTACGTAATCGTTTCAGTGGTACTGCAGCAAGACCACGTTTAGCTGTGTTTAGAAGCAATAATCATATGTACGCTCAGATTATTGACGATACAGTTGGAAAGACACTTGTTTCAGCATCTACACTTGATAAGGAAGTTAAGGCTGAATGTGAAAAGACAAATAACGTTGATGCAGCTGCAGTAGTTGGTACAGTTGTTGCTAAGAGAGCGTTAGAAAAAGGTATCACAACTGTTGTCTATGATAGAGGCGGTTTTGTATATGAAGGAAAAGTAAAAGCATTGGCAGAGGCAGCTAGAGAAGCTGGCCTTGAATTCTAGGCAGAAGGGAGATACAGTATGAAACGTACAATAATTGATGCTAGTCAGTTAGAATTAAATGATAATGTAGTATCAATCAAGCGTGTAACAAAGGTTGTAAAGGGTGGTCGTAACTTCCGTTTTGCAGCACTCGTAGTTGTCGGAGATGGCAACGGACACGTTGGCGCAGGTGTTGGTAAGGCAGCTGAAATTCCTGAAGCTATCCGCAAGGGAAAAGAAGATGCCATTAAGCATTTAGTAGAGGTTCCAATCGATGAGAACGGTTCAGTTCCACATGATTTCATCGGTAAATTCGGAGGCGCTACTGTATTATTAAAGAGAGCTCCAGAAGGTACTGGTATTATCGCTGGTGGTCCTGCTCGTTCAGTTCTTGAACTTGTAGGTATCAAGAATATCCGTACAAAGTCACTCGGCTCTAACAATAAGCAGAACGTTGTTCTTGCAACAATCGCCGGCCTTCAGGCAATGAAGACACCGGAAGAAGTAGCAAGACTTCGTGGTAAATCTGTAGAAGAAATTTTAGGTTAATTGATTGATAGCGCTGCGGGTTTGACGCGGCAGACGGAGGTTGAAAATGGCTGATAAGAAGTTAAGAATAACTTTAGTAAAGTCACCAATCAGTGCGATTCCGAAGCATAGAAGAACCGTTGAAGCTATGGGACTCAACAAGATGCATAAGACAGTTGAACTTCCAGACAACGCTTCAACAAGAGGACAGATTCAGCAGATTGGTTATATGTTAAAGGTAGAAGAAATCTAATAAAATTTGAATAAGGAGGTGCAATGATGGATTTATCTAATTTAAGACCTGCAGAAGGTTCAGTAAAGAGCGATAATTTCAGAAGAGGTCGTGGACACGGTTCAGGAAACGGTAAGACAGCCGGTAAGGGACATAAGGGCCAGAAGGCTCGTTCAGGAGCTCCAAGATTAGGCTTCGAAGGTGGCCAGATGCCATTATACAGAAGAATTCCTAAGAGAGGTTTCAAGAACAGAAACCGTCTGGAAATCGTAGCAATCAACATCAGTGCATTAGAAAAGTTTGATAATGGTGCTGACGTAACAGTTGATACATTAATCGAATCAGGAATCGTTAAGAATCCTAAGGATGGCGTAAAGATTCTTGGTAACGGCGAACTCACAAAGAAGCTCAACGTAAAGGCTAACGCTTTCAGTGCTTCAGCAAAGGAAAAGATTGAGGCGCTCGGCGGAACCTGCGAGGTGATCTAATGTTAAAAACACTGGTCAACGCATTCAAGAATAAAGACATTCGAAAAAAATTGCTTTATACATTAATGATGCTTGTTGTAGTAAGAATAGGAAGCTTGCTTCCTATTCCTGGTGTTGATACGGAATATTTTAGTACGCTTTTGAGCGATATTACTAGCGGCGACATGAGTTATCTTAATGCGTTTACAGGTGGTTCATTTGAAAAAATGTCCCTGTTCGCATTGAGCATAACACCATACATTACTTCTTCCATTATTATGCAGCTTCTTACAATTGCGATTCCAAAGCTGGAAGAAATGCAGAAAGAGGGAGAGGACGGCAGGAAGAAAATTGCTTCCATTACAAGATATGTCACACTCGGTCTTGCTTTAGTTGAAAGTATTGCCATGGCTATCGGATTCGGCAGACAGGGCCTCATCAAGGACTATAAAGACATGAGTACATTGCATTATGTGACATCTATTATTGTAGTTATCGCAGTACTTACGGCTGGTTCTGCTTTACTGATGTGGATTGGTGAAAGCATTACTGAAAATGGTGTTGGTAATGGTATTTCAATCGTACTTTTGATTAATATCATTTCAGGTATGCCAAGTGACTTTGCAACACTTTACAATACATTTGTAGCATCTAAGACAATTGCAAGAGGTGTTCTTGCCGCTGCAATTATCTTGGCAATTTTACTTGCTGTAGTAGTTTTAGTTTGCTTTTTACAGGACGGCGAAAGACGAATCCCTGTACAGTATTCACAGAAGATTACAGGCAGAAGATCAATGGGCGGACAGTCTACCCATATTCCGCTGAAAGTGAATACAGCAGGCGTTATGCCGATTATTTTTGCATCATCCCTGATGCAGTTCCCTGTTATTATAGCGCAGCTTTTCTCAAGCACAACACATGAGTGGGCGAAGTACTTAAGCTCATCTTACTGGTGCAGAGTTGCAGCACCGAAATATTCATTAGGATTACTGTTATATGTTGTATTAATTGTTGTATTTGCATATTTTTATACATCTATTACATTCAATCCGGTGGAAGTTGCTGACAACATGAAAAAAGCCGGTGGTGTGATTCCTGGTATTACACCGGGTAAATCAACCAGCGAATATTTGAATAACATTTTAAATTACATTGTATTTATTGGTGCAATCGGTCTGATGATTATTGCATTAATTCCAATTTTGTGTTCCGGTTTCTTTAATGCCAGCGTATCGTTTGGCGGAACATCTATCATCATTATTGTTGGTGTTGTTCTTGAAACTTTAAAGCAGATTGAAGCACAGATGTGTAATCGTTATTACAAAGGATTTTTAAGCGAATAATTAAAACGATATGACTTGCCTGGTGTATTCGCTGGGCGAGTCGTTTGTCTATATAAGGAAGGGTATGAAAAAAATGAAAATCATTATGTTAGGTGCTCCTGGTGCCGGTAAAGGTACACAGGCTAAGAAGATTGCTGAGAAATATACAATTCCGCATATTTCTACAGGAGATATTTTCAGAGCAAATATTAAGAACAACACAGAACTCGGACAGAAGGCAAAGACTTATATGGATAAGGGTGAGCTGGTACCGGACGAACTGGTTGTTGATTTAATTATGGACAGATTCAAAGAAGCAGACTGTGCAAACGGTTATGTATTAGATGGATTCCCACGTACAATTCCACAGGCAGAAGCACTCGACAAAGCCCTTGCCGCAAATGGTGAAAAAGTGGATTTCGCAATTAATGTTGAAGTTCCGGACGAAAACATCATCAACAGAATGTCAGGCAGACGTGCATGTGTAGGCTGCGGAGCAACTTACCACATCAAGTACAATCCGACAAAGGTAGAAGGTATCTGCGATGCCTGCGGCGAAAAGCTGATTTTAAGAGATGATGATAAGCCGGAAACCGTAAAGAACAGACTTTCTGTATATCATGAACAGACACAGCCGTTGATCGACTACTATGCAAAGAAGAACGTTTTAGCAGAAGTAGACGGAACAAAGGATATGGAAGATGTATTTAATGATATCGTAACGATATTAGGAAAGTAGTGAAGCAATGTCAGTTTCAGTAAAGTCCAACAGGGAAATCGAATTAATGCGGGAAGCAGGAAAGATTCTCGGAACGGTTTTAAATGAACTTTCCAAAGAAATTAAACCCGGAATGACAACACACCGGATTGACCAGCTTGGCGAGGAAATGATCCGCAGCTACGGCTGCATACCGTCATTTTTAGGCTACGGCGGGTTTCCGGCATCCATCTGCGTATCCGTGAATGAAGAAGTGGTTCATGGAATTCCATCCAGGAAGCGGATTCTTCACGAGGGAGATATCGTCAGCATGGATGCAGGTGTTATTTATAAAGGGTATCACTCAGATGCCGCAAGAACAGTCGGCGTCGGAGAGATTAGCAAAGAGGCACAGCAGCTGATTGAAGTTACAAAACAGAGTTTTTTTACAGGCATTCAGTTTGCAAAAGAAGGCTGTCATTTACATGAAATTTCAAATGCAATTGCTGCATACAATGAAAGCTACGGGTACGGCGTTATACGTGATCTGGTGGGACACGGAATCGGAACAGAACTCCACGAAGACCCGCAGATACCGAATTTCACACAGGAGCGCAGAGGTATTAAGCTTTACGAAGGTATGACACTTGCCATAGAGCCGATGGTTGCGGCAGGCGGATATGCAGTGAAATGGCTTGACGATGACTGGACAGTAGTGACTGCCGATCATTCTTTAGCGGCCCATTATGAAAATACAGTGCTTGTTACAAAGAACGGACCGGAGATATTATCTCTGGTAGAAGAATAAAATCTTGAATACAGGAGATTTTCTATGAATGAAGAATTACAATGGTGTTTTGCAAAATCTCTTGCAGGACATGACAAAGAAACTGTATATATCATAAAAAAGATGGATTCTGAGTATGCATATTTGACGGACGGTAAGAATAAGCTTATAGACAGCCCGAAGAAAAAGAAAATAAAGCATATTCAGGTTATCAAAAAAAAGGACAGCAATTTAGAGTCAAAGCATAACAATCATATCAGCATTCAAAATGAAGATATAAAAAAAGCAATTAAACTTTATATTTCCAGCAATAAGGAGGAATGACAAATGTCAAAGGCAGATGTAATTGAAATCGAAGGAACCGTTGTTGAAAAACTTCCAAACGCGATGTTTCAGGTAGAATTAGAAAACGGACATCAGGTGCTTGCACACATCAGCGGAAAGTTAAGAATGAACTTTATACGAATCTTACCGGGTGACAAGGTAACAATTGAACTTTCACCATACGATTTAAGTAAGGGCAGAATTATCTGGAGAGATAAATAGAAACGGTTGGTAAAACTATATAAAAAATGCATGGAAATATCGGCATAATTTATATAAAATTATGCTAAAATTTTCTTGCTATTTTTAAAATACTTGTGTTACAATATATAACGAACTTGTCTGAAAGGAGGCTTTTGCAGTGAAGGTTAGATCATCAGTAAAACCAATTTGTGAAAAGTGCAAAGTCATTAAAAGAAAGGGTAGCATCAGAATTATCTGTGAAAACCCAAAGCATAAGCAGAGACAGGGTTAATTACCCGGCTTGTTTGTGCATTTTAGAATAGGTATACACACAGGTATCGGTATATTTATTCGTAATAATGCGGCTGCAGCTATGAACCGCTCGGCTATGTTGTAAGGTTTATAGCTTTTATATAAGTAATTTCATGAAAACTGCGCACACATTTCAGGCGTCAGCAATGACGAGCTGCGTATGGGGTCTGGATTACAAAGAATTAAGAAAATAACTATTCATTTTTTGATTAACGGAGGTTAAAGAACACATGGCTCGTATTTCAGGTGTAGACTTACC
>OGDP01000022.1_pt1 | contig 155376 bp, 149 predicted proteins | sample 1570441 | NCBI WGS metagenome assembly OGDP01 (sample SAMEA2581961, study PRJEB24529) | metagenome | biome: Human gut stool | place: China | collected 2011
TAGACTTTTCTTATTTTCGTACAATGGAACCAAAATTAACTCCGGCTTTGCGCAAGATGCCACTCACAGACCTGCGACACACCATTGGGACGGGCGATTTATTTCATAAACAAACCAATATTTATCAGATAACGCGTTCTATAAAGCAAAAAAGGAACCACAAAACCATTCTAAGTTTTGCGGTTCCCAATTAGGAAGAATTTGTAATTTAAATATTGTGAATTAACTGCTGCTCTGCAAGCCACATAATCGCTTACAAGATTTTACGAGATGCATAGCATTTTACAAATGCCAGATATCCTCATTGTACTGTGCAATGGTACGGTCTGATGAGAAGAATCCTGCCTTACTGATGTTGACAAGCATTTTCTTAGCCCATGTCATGCGGTCTTCGTAATCTGCGTAGATACGCTCTTTGGTTGCAACGTACTCCTCGAAATCCGGAAGAGTCATGAACCAGTCTTTATTTAACAGCTCATTGTAGAGACGCTCTAAGTTTTCTGCACATCCGACTGCTTTCATCTGGTCACTTACGATGAAATCGATCGCACGTTTGATGTTCGCATCATTCTCATAGTAGCTTCTTGAAACGTAATCTGCTTTCTCGTAGTGTCTGATAACTTCCTCAGATGATTCACCGAAGATATAAATATTGTCATCACCAACGAACTGATGCATTTCAACGTTTGCTCCATCCATGGTTCCGATCGCAACAGCACCGTTTAACATGAATTTCATGTTGGATGTTCCACTTGCCTCTTTGGAAGCTAAAGAGATCTGCTCATGGATATCTGCTGCCGGGATCAGTTTCTCAGCTAATGTTACGTTGTAGTTTTCTACCATCACTACTTTTAAGTATGGTGCGACTTCCGGATCATTTGCGATCAGTTCCTGTAAGCAGAGGATCAGATGGATGATGTCCTTTGCAATGATATATGCCGGAGCTGCTTTTGCACCGAAAATAACAGTGATCGGACGAGCCGGTTTCTTTCCTGCTTTGATCTCGAAATATTTGTGGATCACATAAAGAGCATTCATCTGCTGTCTCTTGTACTCATGTAATCTCTTGATCTGGATATCGTAGATAGAGTTATCATCTAATTCGATCCCCTGTGTTTTTGCAAGATAATTCTTTAACTCTGTCTTTCTTGTACCTTTTACTGCAAGAAGTTTCTTTAATACTTCTTCGTCATTTACATATGCGCCGAGTTTCTCTAACTCTTCTGCGTTTTTCTTAAATCCAGGTCCGATTAAGGATGTGATAAATTCGGTCATCTCCGGATCGCAGTGTAATAACCAGCGGCGGAATGTGATACCGTTTGTCTTATTATTGAACTTCTCCGGATAAATCTTGTAGAAGTTATTTAACTCTGTATTCTTTAAGATCTCTGTGTGCAGGTAAGCAACACCGTTGACGCTGTATCCGTAATGAATATCCATATGTGCCATATGAACACGTTTCTCATCATCAATGATTGCTACGGATTTGTCATCATATTTCTTTGTCACACGGCTGTTTAACTCATAAATGATCGGCAGTAACTGCGGAACCGCTTTCTCTAAGAAATGGATCGGCCATTTTTCAAGTGCTTCTGCTAAAATGGTGTGGTTTGTGTAAGCACATGTCTTAGATACGATATCGATCGCTTCATCCATTAAGATTCCACGCTCCATCAACAGACGGATCATCTCAGGAATTACCATACTTGGGTGTGTATCGTTGATCTGGATCACTGCATACTCATTTAATTTGCGAAGATCTCCGCCTCTTGCAAGTGTCTCATCAATGATCAGGCGCGCTGCGTTGCTGACCATGAAGTACTGCTGGTATACACGAAGGATTCTTCCCTTATCATCGGAATCATCCGGATATAAGAATAATGTTAAATTCTTTGCAATATCCTCTTTGTCAAAATCGATGCCGTCTCCAACCAAACTCTCATCCACTGTCTCAACATCGAACAGATGAAGTTTTGTGGTACGGTTCTCATAACCGATCACATCGATATCATATAATCTGGACTGTAACGTAAAACCGCCAAACTGAATCGGGTAAGTAACGTCTGTTTTTGTCAGCCAGCTTTCTTTTTCAATCCATGGGTTTGGTGTTTCATTCTGCAGATTGTTTTTGAATACCTGTTTGAACAATCCGTAATGGTAATTTAAACCAACACCGTCACCGTTTAATCCAAGGCTTGCGATAGAATCAAGGAAACATGCTGCAAGACGTCCGAGTCCACCGTTTCCTAATGACGGCTCCGGCTCAACCTCTTCGATCTCAGCAAGGCTCTTGCCGTTATCTGCTAAAAGTTTTTTCACATCCTCGTAAATACCAAGGTTGATCAGGTTGTTGGATAATAATTTACCGATCAGGAACTCAGCGGAAATGTAATATAATTTACGTTTTCCCTGATTGCTTTCTTTTTCCTTAGCCATTCCTTTTGTCATCTCAAGCAGTGCATAGTAAAGTTCCTCATTTGTGCACTGTGAAATTTCTTTGCCACATCTGTTTGATACGATTTCCTGTAATTTCATTTTTTCCTCCATTCCAGCGCCCCTGCGCTGTTTTCATTATGTTCCCCAATTTTAATGTTTATGCTTGTTCCTGTTGTCCTGATTTCGCTTTTTTTCGCAAAATCATTGTTTATGATGTTATTATAGTTTCCATACTCACTTTTTTCTTGTAATATTGACTCAAAAAGTGGTACAATCCTATCATCATGAATATTTTAGAATATGAAAACTATCAGGAAAAAATTTCACATGGCGATCCTTTATTTCCTTATATCACATATCTCTGCTCAATTCCGTTAGATTTCGGGTATGTGCCGATGCACTGGCACGATGAGATGGAAATTATCTATATAAAAAAAGGAAAAGGCACGATCACGGTCGATTTCGCCCAGCACACGGTAACTGCAGGAGACATTGCCCTGATCCTTCCGGGACAGCTTCACTCGATCGGGCAGTTTGAGTCTGAATCCATGGAGTACGAAAATATCATTTTTCACCCAAACATGCTGATCTCCAAGAAAACGGATACCTGTAATACGGATTTTTTAGTTCCGCTGATCTCCGGCAATGTCTCCCTGCCGCTTTTGTATACACCGGACAGTCCGCATTATGGGGAGATTTCTGCCTGTATCGATGCAAATGATGAGATATGCAAAACTTATCCGTCCGGTTATCAGCTTTTTATCAAAGGACAGCTTTTTCTGCTGTTTTATACTTTGTTTCATAAGTGCAGCACAAAAGAACTTTCCGGCAAAGACCGCAGCAAGTCTTTAGAAAAAATGAAGCTGATCCTAAAATATGTAGAAAACAATTATATGGAAAAGATCACAATCGAAGATATCGCAAACGAAGTGGACTTAAGCCAGTCCCATTTTATGAAATATTTTAAAAATACCATGGGAACCTCTTTCGTCGATTATCTCAACGAATACAGGCTCACCATGGCATCAAGACTTTTGATCTCCTCCGACTCTTCAATCCTTGCGATCGCATCGGAAGTCGGTTTTGAAAATCTTTCTTATTTTAACCGTATTTTTAAGAAACGCTTCGGACAGACCCCCCGCGAATACCGCAGGCGGCAGTCGCCAGATACGGTTCATCCATAAGCCTGACATCCACTGTCAGGCTTTGCGCCTAAGATCCTGTCATGTCCGATCACGCAGTAAGATGAGCAGCAGCCACCGCCGGTCCAATCAGATTCTCATAGAATTCTTCTGCCGGCTGTGGTCTGCCGAATAAGAATCCCTGGATATAATCCGGATCTAACTCTGATATCTTTTTAAACTCACTCTCTGTCTCAATTCCCTCAACACAGAGCGTCAGCCCAAGTTTGTGCGTCATCGTGATGATCTGTGTCATCAGATCGTGTTCGTACTGGTTATTTAATGCTTTTAATGTAAAGGAACGGTCGATCTTGATATAATTCGGTCTTAGATCACCAAGACAGTGAAGATTGGAATATCCTGTTCCAAAATCATCTAAAATTACAAGTACACCGTTTTTCTTTAATCCATCCCACAGTTTTTTGAAATGTGTATTAGAATCCAGATAACCACTTTCTGTCAGCTCAATTCCTACTGCGGACGGTTCAAGTCCGTAAAGACGCAGTGCTGTCAATATCTCTGTCAGGACACGGCTTTTCATGACCTGCACATAGGACAGATTGATATTGATCCTGAAATCAGGAATATATTTCTGCCATCTGCTGCAGGTTGAGATTGCCTGATGAAGCATCCATTTTCCTGCCGGAATGATCAGACCGGTTTCCTCCAGCAGCGGAATAAATTCTACCGGAGAGATACGCTCCCAGCGGACTGTATCTTTTGCCCCGTTTTCATCTTCCTTTACACATACCACTTCTTTTTCAGACTCTCCCGCCTGAATTTTTTCCGGCATGGAAAAACGCATCAGTGCCTCTGCACCGACCAGCCGGCGTGTCTTTGTGTCCACGATTGGCTGATAATAAGTCTCAAATCCCTCAAATCCATGATTTACTGCATGATGAAGCTGGCGTGTGATCTGTTTCTTCCGTAGAAAACCGTCATAATCTTCCTTCATAAATATATAACAGCGGTTCTTTCCCAGATCTTTGGCAGTGTTAAGAGCATACTCGGACAATTTCATGATATTTTTGTATGTTCCGGATGTCTTTGCTGTATCGACAGCCCCCGCAGATATGGTAAATACAGATTTATATCCATTTTCCTCAATAAATACGTCAAGACTCTTCCGGATTGCTTTATAGAGTTCCGTTGCTGCTTCCATATCACCACCGGAAAAATCAACAACCATGAACTCATCTGCTAATACACGGTACAGCTTCTGCCCCGGTTTGATGTTAGCGCTGATACAATCTGCCGTACTTTTTAAGATATAATCGCCATACTCCATTCCGAAGTCACCATTGATATCCCGAAAATCATCAATGCCAATACGAAGGAAAAATCCATCCGGCAGTCCGTCCCCAAACTGCTCCACATAAGCCGAAAGGCTCGATTCACCAAGCAGTCCGCTGACATTGTCTGCCTTTTGTTTCTGACCGATCTCATTGATACATCCAACCAGAAAATGTGGTCTTCCGTCAGCGTCATTTAACACACGCCCCCTGCAGTTGATCCAGACCGGATGCCCCTCACGGTCTAACCACCGGTAATGCATATTATGAAAAACAATCTCCCCATTCATAATACGGTTAAACTCTTCATCCAGACGCGGCTGATCTTCTGTGTACACAAATGTATGATGCTCTTTTGCTGCATTGTCAAAAGTTTCCCCTGGTAAAAGGAAACGATCTGTCGCATGTTTTGAGATCTTATAAAAATCTTTCTGCAGATCAAACACATACAGATAATCGTCCATACACGGATTAAACAATTCCACGATATATTCCATCTGTTCTCTTGAAAAACTATTCATCATCGTGTCCATCTTCTTCTCCATTTCTGCAAATCCAAAAAATTTTCATTTACAGTTCGTTGTTTTTATTTTTCCAAAAATATATGGTAATATTCGTTTACTATCGCTAATACGGAAGCAGATAATATCCAAGTACACCGCTTACAATCCCCACTGCTGCGCCTGCTGCGACATCGAGTACCGTATGAACACCCCCGATTACCCGGATCACTGCGATCAGAATCCCTGTCACTGCAAGTATACAACCTGCCACCGGATTCTTTACAAATACCGTAACAGCAATCACAAATACAGAAAACACATGACGGCTCGGAAACGATTTTCCACTGGTATCCTTGTCTAACACCGGCGGAATGCCGTATTTTTCATAAGGTCGCGGTTCATTGATAATCTTACGTGACACCGACACTACCACAAATGAAACCGCCGGTACCAGTACCGCCTGCAGCAGGAAAGTATCTCCTAAAAAAAACAAATACAGCAGATAAAGCGGATAACTGAAAAAAACGATCCCTGTAAAAATCCTGTTCGCCCAGACGATCCGGCAGATTTTTTTTTTATCCTGTAAAAAGTACCCCATCATCTTCCGGTAAGTCTGCTGCGTCATGATGAGACCTCACTTCCCACAACCGATAAAAATGCACCGATAAAAATACAGAAATCTGAGATATTAAATATGATCCCACGCAGCCACTTCGGTCCAAAATTAAACTTCACATAATCAACCACATACCCTCTGGTATAACGGTCCAGCAGATTATTTAGCCCTCCACCGACAAGTAAAGATGCACCTGTCTTGCTCAGACGGTGCCCCGGCATACGAAGCAGGAAATAATATAAAACTCCGACAAAAAACATGATCACCGTATGCAGCGTGCGCATTACACGGGGCTTTTTTGCCAGGAAATTAAGTGCAGCCCCGCGGTTATAATATTTTTCGATCAGAATCTTATTCCGCCGCCTCGGATGCACCACATATCTGGCATATTTTTTATCCATATGGTGCTTGATCCACAAATCAGAACCAAATACAATCCCTGCTAGTAATATATATGGCATGCAAATCTCCATTTCTAAACAATCTGTTGTGTCTGTTGTATTTCTTCCTATTATAATGCTTTTGTTTCAAAAAGGAAAGTACATAACCATATTTTATTTATCACTTTCCAAGTGCCTTTTCCAACTCTTCGATCACGATCTTAAGTGCCTTGATCCTTGCATACCGCTTGTCTACCGACTCTAAAATATGCCACGGCGCATACGTGGTACTTGTTTTCTGGATCATTTCATTGACCGCATCTTCATACTGATCCCATTTTTCACGGTTGCGCCAGTCCTCATCTGTGATTTTCCACTGCTTCTGCGGTGTATTCTGCCGCTCATTGAAACGTTCCAACTGCGTATCCTTATCGATCTGCACCCAGAACTTGATAATGACAGCGCCCCAGTCGTGCAGCTCTTTTTCAAACTCATTGATCTCGTTGTAAGCACGTTTCCAGTCATTTTCACTGCAGAATCCCTCAAGGCGTTCTACCATGACTCTGCCATACCAGGTACGGTCAAAGATCGCAATATGCCCTGTCTTTGGCAGCCTTGTCCAGAAACGCCAGAGATAATGTCTCGCTTTCTCGTGCGGCTCCGGACTTGCGATCGGATGTACTTCATAGCCTCTTGGGTCCAATGCGCCTGTGATCCGTTTAATATTGCCACCCTTTCCTGCCGCATCCCATCCCTCGTATGCAATGATAACCGGAACCTTTTTACGGTACAGACGGTTATGAAGTTCTCCTAATCTGTGCTGTAATTGTTTCAGTTCTTTTTTGTACGCATCTTCTTCCATCGTCTTATCCAGTGGAATCTCAGATAATAACGGCATTTTTTTCATGGAAAATACATTCTGTAAGATCGGTACTGCCATCGCATTATTGGCAAGTGCCACATCAATTCCCTCTGTCAGAATCTCAAGTGCCTGCAGCTCTGTCCATTTTTTTGATTCTGCATCAATGATATACCATGGTGCCGACGGCAGATTCGTTTCCTTTAAATAGGAATCAAATGCATCTGAGCATTTTTCATAGTGATCATTCTGCCAACGGTCATTTTTACTGACACGCCATCTGGTATCCTTCTCCTTCGACAGATGCTCTATACGTTTTTCCTGCTCAGATTTGGAAATCTGCAAAAATAATTTCACAACAAGATAACCGTTGTCTGTCAGCTGACGTTCGAACCGCTTGACACTCTCAATACGGTGCGCATATGCCTCATCGCTGATCTTTTCGTGCAGTCTTTCTTTCATGATCTCGTCCATCCAGCCGGAATCTAAGAAACTGAACTTGCCGTTTTCCGGAATCTTCACAAAATGACAGTACAAAAACGGCTTTCTTTTTTCCTCCTCCGTCGGTGCTGACATTGATTCTACCTTAAAAAATCGCGGATCGATATTTTTGATGATCTGACCGATCAGAGAACCTTTGCCTGCGGTTCCCCAGCCTTCGACCAGCACAAGTACCGGCAGTCCGTGTTCTTTTACCTTAAGCTGCTGCTCCTGTAATTTCATCCGTGCATCCTTAAGCCGCCCTTCTAATTTCTCATCCGACGGACGCTCTGGTTTTTCCCATTGTTTTAACATGCAAAACCCTCCATTCTTTCATGTTTTATTTTCACGTTCATCCAGTTCTTCTTTCTTTAGTTTTTCACATTCATTCTGAAATATCAAGCATTTTCATATTTTTTCAAAAAATATGTTTTCTGTTTATTAATTGTAAAAAAATGTGTCTTTTTTCACAGATTTATAGTATAGTAAAGATAGATAAATATTAAAGTTTTGTATGGTTTTTCCAACAGGAATCCATGCTATAAGGAGAACGCCTATGCTGGTTACATTAATACCCCTATTTGATGAAAACATAAAAGTCAGCGCATATTCTCTATATACGCAGAAAGCGAATTTCCTGCTTCACCCAAATCTTTTAGGAAGCGGAAGCAATGACGGTGCCGCCCAGATTGAAGGGTTCGAACTGATCTTAAATATGGGGCTTGAAACACTTTCCCCTGCAAAAGAGATTTTTGTTCCGGTCAATGAAATATCGATCTTTTCCGATATTCCTGCACAATGCGGTCTGCCACACGAATTTTTCGTATTACTGCTAAAAGGAAATATTCCATGTACACCAATGTATATTGACCGTGTAAAAGCGCTCAAAGAGATGGGATACCGTTTTGCCATCCGTAAACTTCCTGTATCAAGCTATGAGGCTTATCATGATCTGCTCACACTGATGGATTATGTCATGTTAGACTGTGAACAGATTGATATCAGTAAAGCCCGTATTTACTTTAATCAGGTTTATCCGGATATCAGACTCTGTGCTTCAAACATAACAGATACAGAGACCTTCGATGCGATCCGTCAGGATAAGAGCTGCTGCCTTTATGAGGGAAGTTTTTACAGACTGCCTGTCACAAAAGGAACACACAAGGTAGCTCCATTAAAGATCAATTACATTGAACTTATGAATCTGGTCAATACAGAAGACTTTGACCTGACAAAAGCAGCAGACATTATCGCTCATGACACTGCGCTTGTCATCTCACTTCTTCGTATGGTCAATCATATGGCTGTCAACTCGGAGATTACTTCTATCCGGCACGCGGCTGCCATGCTCGGACAGAAAGAGTTGAAACGCTGGATCAACACAGCCGTTGTCAATCAGTTGTGCTCTGACAAGCCAAACGAGATCACGCGTTTATCCCTGTTACGTGCAAAATTTGCCGAAAATCTCGCTCCTGCATTTGAACTTGGCGGAAAGGCTTCCGAACTGTTCTTAACCGGACTCTTCTCCGTGCTTGATATTATCCTCGACAAACCAATGGAGGAAGCACTATCCCTTGTCAAGGTTTCGCATGACATTGAAGATGCACTCATCCGGCAAAGCGGCATTTTTGCAGAACCGTTATATTTTATCAAACAATACGAGGCTGGCAACTGGTCTGAAGTTTCAAGACTTATGATCTTAGAAAATCTCGATACACAGACCGTATATGATGCCTATATTGATGCCCTGAAATGGTACCGCGAGCTGTTTTCCGATACCTACCGGAGCTGATGCGCCAGGCATTTCGCTTGTTATAAAAATATGGGTGCAAAATCTGGTTCATAACTTAAAGACTGTCAAATTGCACAATCATAAATTCAAAATCCAGATTTTGGCACCCATGTTTTTTATTTTTCATTCTTTATCCGGTTTTTCTTTACAACTTTCTGTCTTGTGAATTCTTCCCTCTCTTTTTCTTCCAGATACTCCTGTATTTCACGCGACAATTTTTCATATTTCGGAATCGTAATATTCGATAGCGCATTTGCACGCTTCTGTGTTTTTTTTATATTATATGCAAGACGGTAGGCAGAATTTTCAACCTCTGCAAGGCGGATGGTAAGCTCTTTTACCTTTTCAAACTGCTGACATGCCTCATCTAACGACATTCTTGTATGATAAAAAGAATACGCAGGGGTCTGCTTGTTTTTTTCATACTCTACCTTTGGAATCTCCGTACCCATGACACTGCGGCGCTTGATACGGATGGAATTTTCCACCGGAACTGCCTTTGCGATCTGTTCTACCTGATGGATTCCCATCTGGATATTGGCTTTCTGCAATGCCTGATAGGCATTGGAAAATGTCTCATCGATCTGACTCTGGATATCCGACGCTTCCGTAATTAATTCCATCAATTCCCGGATCAAGATATTTCTTTTTTTATCCATCAGATCGAATCCCTGTCTGGATAATGCAAGCGCATTTTTTGCCAGTATGAGGTTTCCTTTCGTCGGAAACGTATTCGGATCCATGCGTCATCCCTCCCTGTAAAAAAATTTGCGGTGAACAGAATTATTCTTCCCTGTCCCAGTACTTTTCAAGGATCTTTGTATCAATACGGTCTAACTCTCCGCGTGGCAGAATATGAAGCAGTCTCCATCCGATATCAAGTGTCTCTGCCATTGAACGGTTCTCATCTTTTCCCTGCCCGATAAATTCTTTTTCGAAAGCTGTACCAAACTTTAAATACTGTTTATCGGTATCGGAAAGTTCATCCTCACCGATAACACTTGCAAGATCTCTCGCCTCTCCCACACGGGCATAGGATGAAAAAAGCTGATTGGCAAGATCCTGATGATCCTCTCTCGTGTATTTTTCACCAATGCCGTCTTTCATCAGACGCGACAAAGACGGCAGCACATTGATCGGCGGATAAATATTTTTCTGGTGAAGTGATCTTTCAAGTACGATCTGACCCTCAGTGATATAACCGGTAAGATCCGGGATCGGATGCGTGATATCATCATTTGGCATTGTCAGAATCGGGATCTGTGTCACAGAACCGGCCGATCCTTTTACGATTCCGGCTCTCTCATATAGAGCTGCAAATTCACTGTAGAGATAACCTGGATATCCTTTCCGGCTTGGGATCTCACCTTTCTGTGCCGATACCTCACGCATTGCCTCCGCAAACGATGTCATATCCGTCAGTATTACAAGAATATGCATATTTTTTTCAAACGCAAGATATTCAGCAGCAGTCAGAGCCACCTTCGGCGTGATCAGACGCTCTGCGACCGGATCATTGGAAAGATTTAAAAACATTGCAACATGATCACTTACACCACATTCTGCAAAACGCCGTTTAAAATATTCCGCCACGTCATATTTTACGCCCATTGCCGCAAACACGACTGCAAACGGCTCATCCTCATTTTCCCCGTCTCCTAAACTTGCCTGCTCTACGATCTGGGCTGCAAGCTCGTCATGCGGCAGACCGTTACCTGAAAAGATAGGAAGCTTCTGTCCACGGATCAGTGTTGTAAGACCATCGATCGCAGAGATACCGGTTCTGATATAGTTTCTTGGATATTCCCTGCTGCACGGGTTCATCGGCTGACCGTTCACGTCGCGTACAACCTCGGCACGTACTGCCCCAAGCCCATCAACCGGCTGTCCTAAGCCGTTAAACGTCCTTCCTAAGATCTCCTCTGATAATCCCACACAAAGTGGTCTGCCGGTTAACCTTGCATGCGTATTTAAAAGAGACATTTCCTCCGTGCTCTCAAATACCTGAACGACTGCATAATCATCATTGATCTCTACAATGCGCCCTAATTTTTTCTGTTTTCCATCCACGACCAATTCCACGATCTCATCATAGAAAGCACCTTTTACGCCTTCCACAGCAACTAACGGTCCATTGATCTCACTTAATCCCAGATACTCAATCGCCATACTAATCTCCATTCCTGCACTGCCCTCAGCGCATCTTAAGTTCGTGCGCAAACACAATTTATGCGTAGTCAGCCGCCTTTTATGCGTTTTCTGCCATCAGATGCTGATAAAATTCTTCAATTCTGTCATCATACAGATTCAGCTGTTCTAACTTGTCATTTGCCACATCATATTTAATGGATATGATCTTCTCAAATATATCACTTTCGCGCAGAAGCGCCATCGGCATATTCCGGTCGATCAAGGCTTTGCACCGGTCATACAGATGAAGGATGATCTCCATCATGCGAAGCTGTTTTTCCATCGGCACATAGGTATCTTCCTTATGGAATGCGTTCTGCTGCAGGAATCCAAGCCGGATCACACGTGCGATCTCAAGCACCAGCTTCTGGTCATCCGGGAGCACATCACTTCCGATCAGCTTTACGATCTCATTCAGACGATTTTCCATGGTAAGCAGATTTAAGATCTCATTCCGGCACTGTACGAATGTCGGTCCGACATTTGTTTCATACCATGCTGTCAGATCCGGAATATATTCGGAATAACTGGTCAGCCAGTTGATCGCAGGATAATGTCTCGCATAGGCAAGTGATTTATCAAGCGCAAGGAAACAGCGGACAAACCGCTTGGTATTCTGTGTGACCGGTTCCGAAAAATCGCCTCCCTGTGGGGAGACTGCTCCAATGATCGTCACACTTCCATCCGAACCGTTTAGATTTTTCACATATCCGGCACGCTCGTAAAATGCAGAAAGCCTTGATGCTAAATATGCCGGGAAACCTTCCTCTGCCGGCATCTCCTCAAGTCTGCCCGAAAGCTCACGCAGTGCCTCTGCCCAGCGCGATGTGGAATCTGCCATGATCGCCACATGATATCCCATATCACGATAATATTCAGCCAGTGTAATGCCGGTATAAATACTTGCCTCACGTGCTGCTACCGGCATGTTGGAAGTATTTGCGATCAGTGTGGTACGATCCATCAGAAGGTTGCCGGTCTTTGGATCGTTTAACTCACCAAATTCCTCTAAAACGTTGGTCATCTCGTTTCCACGTTCCCCGCAGCCGATATAAATGATAATATCTGCATCACACCATTTTGCAAGCTGATGCTGTGTCATGGTCTTTCCTGTTCCAAATCCTCCCGGCAATGCCGCTGTACCGCCCTTTGCGATAGGAAAAAGTGTATCTAAGATACGCTGTCCCGTCACAAGCGGTCTGTCTGCCGGATACCTGTCTGATACCGGGCGCGGTTTACGGATCGGCCACTCCTGTGTCATGGTAAGTTCTCTTGTACTGCCATCCTCCGTCTGTATCGTAACGATCCCGTCACAGATTGTATATTTTCCATCCGGTTTTACAGTTGTTACCGTCCCGGATACTCCGGGCGGAAGCATCACACGATGTACGATCGACTTTGTCTCCGGTACCTCTGCAATAACAGAACCTTCTTTTACCTGATCACCAGCCTGTACCGTGATGTGCGTCTCCCAGAGTTTCTCTCTGTCCAACGCATCCGCCTGCGCACCTGTCGGGATAAATGCCCCGCTTTTTTCTGCAATCTTCTGCAGTGGACGTTCAATACCGTCAAAGATATTATTTAAGATTCCAGGAGCTAATTTTACACTGATGGCACTGCCGGCACCGATAACTTTTTCCCCCGGCTTTAACCCGGAAGTCTCCTCATACACCTGAATCGTCGTTTTCTCTTTCGTCAGCCGGATCACTTCCCCGACTAAATGTTTCTCTCCGACATATACCATCTCATTCATTTTATAACCGAGATTTCCCTGTATCGTGATAACCGGTCCGTTAATCCCATATATCTTTCCTGTTATACCCATGTCTGATCCTCTCACTACTATCCGTTTTCAGGCAGCCTATTGCTACAAAATATTCCTGCAAATCAGTCTCTGCCCTAAGACAACTCATATCATATCCAACAGGTTTCCTGTGCGCGTCTCATTCTCTCCGCAAACGATTCATCGATCAGAACGTTCTTTGACGGAATGACAGCCCGTATGCCACCGGAAAATTCATCCTCGGCAATCTCTACCTTACACCCACTCTTTTCCTGCAGCACTGTCTGCCTTTCCCGATCCGAGGGACTGATAAAAATTATCATTTCCTCACCCTGTGCAAATTCTTCTGCCTTCTTAATCTGGGCAAGTAAAAATGTCTCATATCCGTCTGTCTGCCGGTATGATGCGAGCTTCTTTGTTACTATTTCAAATAATTCTCTGGTTTTCTGCTCTCTTCGTGCCTGGTAATCTTTTTTCCAGGTCATCATCTGCTCCGCAGCCTGACGGTTTACTTCTTTTTTCTGTTTTTCTAAGAAAATACGTCTTGAGCTTTCAAGTGCAGCACGGCATGACTGTTCATGTTCTTCCATCGCCGACTGATAAATATTTTTCTGCTCGCCTAATATCGCCGCACTCTGACTGTTTGCAGCACCGATCGCCGCGCCATAAAAAACTTCCAGTTTTTCATTGATCTCCATGCATCCATCCCCCGTTTACAGCTTCAGTCCGATCGCCTGACTAACATAATCCGTAATAAAATTCTTGCTTCTGCCACTTCCGTGCCGGTCCGGGATCTCCACAAACAAAGGCGTTCTCCGGTTTAATTTCAGATCGCTCACCAGTTCCGGAAAATCCCTGCCTAACTTTTCTGTCAGCAATACAATGCCTATATCTGCCTGTCCCGTCACAAAGGTAAGTGCCTCTTCTAATTCTTCTCTCTCATGTACGACCACTCCCTCAACACCGGAAAGCCGCATCCCCGTATATGTGTCTATATTGTCGCTGATCAAATACATCCTCATGGAAATCCGCCATCCTTTCCGTCTCTTTTATCCCAGAATGGAAAATGAGATCAAAAGACCATACAGCGCAATAGATTCTGCCAGTGCAACGAAAATGAGTGCTTTACCCATAATACCGGAATCCTCGCTCAATGCTCCGATTGCTGCGGAAGCTGCACTTGCAACTGCAACACCTGCACCGATACAGGAAAGTCCTGTCGACAGTGCTGCTGCCATATATCTCCAGCCCTCCGCTGCAGAAGCTGCCGTATCCGATGCCGCATAAATATGTCCGCTAAAGAGCAGCATGTCTGCCACCACAACCGTTCCAAAAAACAATACCAGATTTACCGCAAGGGACGCTTTAAAACTTTTCTCTTTCTTTTGTCCAAGATAGTATCCCAAAAAAGGGATCACCATACTGAAAATTAAAATTGCCACCAGTGTTATTTTTGCTGCCATATCTTTTCTCCTCCTATTTTCGTTTTCCGGAAAAAGCCACAAATGGTTTTCCTGTTCCCTGATAAAATCTGCTGAACATCTCATAATATTCAAGTCTTAATACCTGAATCCCTACGACAAGTCCTTCCAGTCCTGTCACGACAATATTTCCAAGTACCACAACGATCCAGTTTGGCGAACCACTCTCATATCCGGCAAGTGTCAGTACTACGCCCATCATTCCCGCATGGCTTAACGCAAATGCGCCAACACGGACAAAGGATATACTGTTTGTTGCATAACTTAATACCACGTCAAACAATTCCACAAGAGATTCGACAAAAAACATTGCCTTGCTCTCTCCTTCCGGAAACAACTTCTTCTTTCGCTCGATCAGATTCGTAAGCGGTTCCTTCAAAAGAATTGCGATGAGCGGCACCCCGATCAGGACACCAAGAATACCAGTCGCCGGAACCGGTCTGCCCATCACGTACAATACAATACAAAGGACTACACAGCCATAACATATCATTCCTGCAATTCCGCTCGGACTGAATAAAATGCGCCCCAGATCCTTTGCACGCACTGCATTGATGATATTTAAAACCATCGCAACCAGGATCAAAAACATTCCAAAGCCGATCGCCAACATAAGCGTTGTCATGATATTATCCATCGGACGCATCCACACAGGTTTTAGTATTCCCTCAAATCCAAACACGCTGCCATACATAAATCCAAATACGGTAGACCAGATGCCTGCTAACGAAAGGATTGCTCCAAGATTCATATGTTTTATCTTATAAAAAACAAACCCTCCGATCAAAAGACATAGTCCCTGCCCGACATCCCCGAACATAATACCGAACATCAGCGTATAAGTAAGGGCAATAAATATCGTCGGGTCCATTTCCTGATATGCCGGGAGTCCGTACATTTCCACAAACATTTCAAACGGCTTAAACAATGCCGGATTCTTTAATTTGGTCGGTGGACTGACGGACATATGATCTTCCACATCCTCCTCCATCACATGGATCTTTGGATCTTCCACTGTCTCTTTTTCTAATTTCACGGCATCTTCCGCACTCATCCAGCCATATAAAATATAATATTCTGTCTGTTCTCCCGGTTTTCTTCCCGGTGTTGTACAGACCGCAAATTTACGCACATCAAAATTATTACAGTAATGTTCTAATGCAGCACATGCACCTGCAATTTTCCCGGCATGTTTTTCTAACGTATCATGAAGCTGTTTTTTCAGCTTCTGCTCTTCCTCATCATATGCCTGTTTTTTCTGCAATGCCTCCTGATAAGCACTTTCCGGTGTTCCATCAAAAGAATCCGGTATATAGATACGCTCAAAATGAAATGACAGGCACACTGCATCTACTTCTTTTGCGTAGACTCTCGGCACAAAATAGCCGCCCCACACATATGCCTCATCGCTGTCACATTCATAAAACAGTACATGATCAGTATCATGGATATAACGTTCGAGTTTCTGATAATGTTCTCTTGCGATCCTTCCAAAACGGAATGCGATAAACTGAAATTCCAGAATTTTTTTAAATTCATAATCAAGTCTTCGAAATGGTGAAATCTGATCCATCAGACTCTGATTCTCCATGCGTTCCTTCCGCACTTCTTCCTGACGTTTTACGATTTCGTCGGTCAGACGGTACGCGGCTTCCACTACTTTCTCTGCTTCTGCAGGTTCCATTTTTACCGGCACGGCATAATCTGCTGTCCCACCCGGCTCATCTTTGATATGCTCCCACAATGCCTGTGCTTTTGTACAGGCATCCTTGTAGATATTCGTCTCGGCAAACGGTCTCACATGACCGGATATGCCAAATCCGGATGTGGCATTTTCAAAATGTATCTCATATCTGCTCAGATACTGCTCCATTACACGGTCGATATCATTTTTCGGTCCGGTAATATGAAGCAGTTTCATTTTCTCTACCACTTGCACCCCTCCATCCTTTACATTGCAAAAATAAGATTCCGTATCTCATACGGCGGTATGTGGTAACGGATTCCCTCAAGTGCCGTCGTCAGGCGATCGATCTCATGCTCTTTCTCATACAGATAACGCAGAACCGGTGCCACAGACATTGGATGCTTTTTACATATTTTCTCATATGTCCCTATCATGACCCGCTCCCACGTCAGTTCATCCTCTGGCTCAAGCACTGCCTGTTTTCCACGAAAATATGCAGTCTGCCGGACAAATTCCACAAATTGCTCTGCCGATTCTGTTTCTAAAAGTCTGTTTGTCTCCGCAGGCTTTAAACGGTAGCTTACCGGTATCCGGTGTTTTTTCATATCCGCCTCTCCCATCGAATAAAACCGCTTTGCCCGGTACATCCACATCAGATTCTGCCAGTCGATCTCTGTTCCGAAAATCTGTTCTAAGATCTGCCTCGTTTCTTTGTCGGAAACCTTTGCGATCTCTTTCCATATTTTCTTATAGTAATAAATATCAAGTGCAAATGCATAATCCGCGTAGTTTTGTCCTGTTTCCGTCTCTAATTCCCTTAACAGAGCTTCATATTCCGTTCCAGCCACCGCCTGTATCAGCTCCTGCACACTGCATGCCGCCATCACTGCTCTTAAATCAAAATCTGCATGCCGTTCAAAAAAACCTCCGCTTAAGGTAAGCTCACGTCCGTTTCCTTCCATCGCAGACTGCAGACAGTTTTTAATCACATTGACCTGATAGCGTGAAAATACAAACTGCAATGCACTTCTTGGCTGCACACCAGAAAACCGGTATAACTTGCAGTAATCCATATACAGTGAATCCCTTATCACCGCTTCTGCCTGACCACGGTGTGCCACTTCCCCGTGCCGCTCAAATACCGGTGCATATGCAGGCTGTTCCCGCAAAAAAGCAATAAAATCTGTCACAGATTCATATTCCGAAACTACCGCATAATCATCCGCCTCAAGCAGTCTTGCACGCATTGCTTTGGTCTTTGTCACCAGACCGCTGTACTCTAACAATCCTCCTGCCATTATCTTCCCCCATTTCGCCATGCTATCAGCATTGCTATCAGCATTGCTACCTGCATTTTCTCAAGCTATCACCGCGCATAACATCAGGAGCTTATAATACTTTCAAAAATTTCCTCTGCAAGAGTCTCCTTTTTCTGCAGAAATTCCTCTTCCAACTGTCTCATTTTGGCTTCGTAATGTTCTTTCTGCCCCAAAAGTTTTGTCTTAGACTCCGATAAAAGCTGCTGTTTTATCTCTTCTTCCTGTTTTTGTCTCATGGAAGCATATTGCCTGTCCATCTCTCGTTTATCAAATTCTAACTGTTTTAACATCATTTCTTTTTCCGCAGCTGCATCCGTCAGAATAGACTCTGCCTTCTTTTCGATCTCATCAAGCTTCGTAATGATCTCATTCATGAAAAACCCCTGTAACCTTTCTGTTGTCTATTACGTTTCCCAAAAATTACTGATATATTAATTATATTCGTTTCTTAATCTGATAGCAAGGCATTATTTCGGTTGTTTTTTCAGTCAATATAAATGTCAGATGCTTTTTTATAATACAAAAAAGACCAGTCAATGTATCGCTACACCGGCTGATCTTCTTGTATACAATATTTACTTTTTCTCCGCTATGCTTCTGCAGACCTTTGTATTCTGGCTGTAATATCCCTTACCTCAGCCATAATAGCCGCATACATTTCATGCTCTAATCCCACTGGTGACATATGCGGGCACTCCTGTTTCATTCGATATGCCTGTACTAAAAGTCCCCTCTTCATGTCTTCGAGTTCCAAAAGCTGCTCTCTGCTCATAACGCTTCTCCATCTCCTGCTCTTATTCTATACTGCCTTCTCTGATCTGCCGACATACGGCAAATCCTTCGCCATAAGTATAACTATATGCTGTGCACGCACCTATGACATAATAGCATATCTGGTAAATTTTAGAGCATCAACTTGTTCGGCAATTTCACCAAATTTTGGAGATGGATTTTCCCATTTTGCCTATTTACAAACTATCTTTTATTCATTTGTTACAACGCTATCAGCGTTTGCAGAGCCTCTTTTTTAACAATACAATCTCCGTGTTCACGGATATAGGAAATTTGTCCTATATCCGAAATTCTGCCCGCATCATACTCGACAGCACCAAATGCAAACGCCCTCATTTCGTCTCTTGGGAACTTCGAAAAATCCATAATCAGATAATATGCACCCTCTAACCGGTAAAGACTGCTCTTTGGAAAAATCTCCTCAAAACATGCCCTTCCCATGCGTGATGCTTCATCTAAATCAAAGAACCGGAGTGCACAAACCATCTGTCTGTTGATCATCTGCTGTTTTTTTGATTTTTTTTCTTCTTTTGATGACTTCTTTTGATTTTCTTTTTCCTGCGTATATTCCTGTTCTTTAGTATCTTTCTTCCGGTCTAAAAACGCATCCAGTACTCCCTGGCGCTCCTCTTTGCTTAAGTTTCGGAACTCCTGCATCTTCTCCGGCGTCATCTGACCGACCAGATCAGAGATTGCCTCCATCAGCTGCTGAAAACTCGTATCTGAATCGCCGCCAAATGTGATCGCCATACTGTGATCTGAAAGAAGTTCTGCTTTTACCATCGGTGAAATGTTCTCCAGACTGATGTTCTCGTGTTCTTCCACGATCTTTAAGACAACACGCATAAATTTCTGTGTTGCTTCTCCATTTCCAATGATCTCATCAATATCAAAACCCATATCCCGGATTTCTTCCTCGGTCAGGGCACATCTGATTTTATTTTCTCCTACGCGCTTTATTTCCATGTCGTATTCCCCATTCGTATATCATAAATCTATTACTATTATCCTATTTTTCCGGTTATTTGTAAAGTCTGAATCACTGGAGAATAACAACTCTTTACTGCATCTGCAGTTTTACTTTTACAATACGCACAACCGATTCGTTGATACGTTCCTCCGTGATCGTTCCATCCTTTACCGCCTGAAGAAGTCCGTTATATGCTGTTTCATAATCAGAAGGTGCTAAGATCATATCAACACCTGCATTGACTGCCATGACTGCTGCCTGGTCTGCCGTATAACTGCCTGTGACTGCCCCCATATTCATGGCATCTGTGATCACGATCCCCTGATATCCAAGCTGTTCCCTCAACACATTGCTTACCATCATCTGGGACAGTGATGCCGGCGTATTATCTCCAACTACCTGCGGAACTGAGATATGTCCGACCATAACAAATGACACACCGTTTTCAACCGCTCTCTGGAATGGCACAAGTTCGGTCTGCATCAGTTCTTCTAATGATTTATCAAGTGTCACTGCTCCGTCATGGGAGTCGCCCGAAGTGCCGCCATGTCCCGGAAAATGTTTTACTACGCCAAAAACTCCCTGACTGCTTAATCCTTCAAGTTCTTTTGTGACCATATCTGCCACCACAGATGCATCCGAGCCAAAAGATCTTGTCCCAATAACTGTATTGTCCGGATTAGTAAGTACGTCTGCTACTGGTGCATAGTCCACATTAAAACCAAGCTGTTTTAAATATGTTCCGATCGATGCTCCCGCATCATATGCTTTCTGCAGATCACCGGTCGCACCGATATCACTCATGTTCCCAACATCTGTAACACCAAACGCTTCATTCTTTGCAACTCTTGCAACTGTTCCGCCTTCTTCATCCACACTTAAAAAGACGGGCAGCCCGGTCCGCTCCATGGCTATATTCTGCATATTGGTAAGCATCTCTGTCGTCTGTTCCGTACTAACAAGATTATCTGCCATATAGATCAGACCTCCGACCGGTCTGTTTTCATATGCCGCTTTTGTTGTATCGCCGGCTGCCGTCACACTCGCATACCCTGTCAGCGCCTCCGGTGTAATAACAAACATCTGTGCGACTTTGTCTTCCAGTGACATGCCTGACACAAGCTGTGCAGCCTGCTCAACTAACGGATCAACTACAGGTTCTGCTGCTTCACTCTGTTCCTGTACGGTCTGTGAATCCTCCATTATCTCCGTACTTTGTGTTTCCGGTATTTTTTCTGCTTTATCATTCTTTGGTAAAAACTTATGTATGGCAGCTGCTGCCCCTGCAAGCAATGCCGCCAAAATCAACACAAACACAGCTACTACAACTACTGCATGTTTAAAATCGTCCTGTCTTTTCTGTCTTCTTTCTTCCTGATTCATACATTCTCCATTTCCATATATTTCTGTTTATATTGTACGCATATTTTTTATGGTGCCACCCATGCCTCATCTATTCCATCCTGTTTCCACTGGTTCTGTTCCTCAGAATAACCTTCTACAACCAGATACTGATATTTACTGACCGTTTTTAAAGCATCATAAACATAGCGCAGCGGAATATAATTCCGGTTTCCATCCGGGTCTGCCGGATCTGCAAGAAATACTTCATCTGTCTCTTCTTTGTACAGACAGATATTCACATAATGACCACCTGTCTTTTTCCAGTAAGTATTATCATCATGACTGCTGACTAAAACAATGGCACTTTTTGCTGTTTTGATCTGCTCCCGGAATGCCTCATAAGTCTGTGGTTTTATATAAAGCTCCGCATCAAATCCGCATTTACGCATAACCGTTTTCATATCACCCCAGCCGATCGCCCCAATCTTTTTCGTCGGCGTATATCCGGAAGTCTCCCGTGCATATAGAAACATATCCCATGGCGAACAGGTATGATCCGAAAATGTACTGTATATATTTGCCATACAGCACAGTCCACACCCGAAATTACCAAAATAATTGCCTCTTACATACTGATTACTCCATTCGCCGGACCAGGCCCGTCCCTCTCCCCAGGATTTTGGTCCCTGCAAAAAAGAGTAGACATCCGTCTCATTATAATATCCCCTGTTTGCCGCAGCTACCAGAATGTCTTTATTTTTTTTGATCACAGCATACTCTTCGCCGTCCAGTTTTGTAAAAATACCAGCATACAGTTTCACTGCCGGCACATATTCCGGCTGCGTGGCAGAAACGTCTGCAGCATTTTGATCATTTTCTGATGTAAAATCTCCATCCAGACAGTATGCCCCAGCAATCAGTAGAAACATTCCTGCTAACATCGCATAAAATCTGTACTCCTTTCTTTTCTGACGATTCAAATACCCTTCCTCCCAATTCTGATCTGATTTCTGATATTTTTAAATAGTATCTCCCATTTTCATCTCAAACCCGTCTATATTTATGTTACCTTGTAAAGAATCTTTATTCAAGCAAAGATTTTCTTAAATTATTTACTTTACTACTCCTTTTTTTTCCGCTACAATAGAGCAGTATCATTACAGACACTATTATTTTGAAAAGAGGTACACAATTATGGCAAATCCAGTCGTTACGATTGAAATGGAAAATGGCGATATCATGAAAGCGGAACTTTATCCTGAAATCGCTCCGAATACTGTCAATAACTTTATCAGCCTGATCCAGAAAGGTTATTACAACGGACTGATCTTTCACCGCGTGATCAAAGGATTTATGATCCAGGGCGGATGTCCTGACGGAACCGGTATGGGCGGTCCTGGCTATGATATCAAAGGTGAATTTTCCCAGAATGGTTTCAAAAATGATTTAAAACACACCGAAGGTGTTTTATCCATGGCAAGAGCTATGCACCCGGATTCAGCCGGCAGCCAGTTCTTTATCATGCACAAAACATCTCCGCACTTAGACGGAGCTTATGCTGCTTTCGGTAAAATCACGGAAGGAATGGATATCGTAAATAAAATCGCAGAAACCGCAACCGATTACAGTGACAGGCCATTAGAGACACAGCGCATGAAAACTGTTACTGTTGAGACTTTCGGTGTGGATTATCCGGAACCGGAGAAATGCTGATCCAGACTGCAAACCTGTTATCCTGACAAGACAAAAAATCCACAGCGCACACCATATCGTGTGCACTGTGGATTTTTATTATAAATTGTTTGAACCGTCAATTATTTTACCGGAATAAGTTTCTCTTTTCCACCCATATACGGCTGTAATGCCTTCGGTACATTAACACTGCCGTCTTCATTTAAGTTGTTCTCTAAGAATGCGATCAACATTCTAGGTGGTGCAACAACAGTATTGTTTAAAGTGTGTGCAAAATATTTATTTCCGTCGGAACCTTTCACACGGATCTTTAAACGTCTTGCCTGTGCATCTCCTAAATTAGAACAGCTTCCAACTTCAAAGTATTTCTTCTGTCTTGGAGACCATGCCTCAACATCGCAGGATTTTACTTTTAAGTCTGCAAGGTCGCCGGAGCAGCACTCTAAGGTACGAACCGGAATATCAAGGCTGCGGAATAAGTCTACCGTGTTCTGCCATAATTTATCATACCATGTTTTAGACTCTTCCGGTTTGCAGACAACGATCATCTCCTGTTTCTCGAACTGGTGGATACGGTATACTCCACGCTCCTCAATACCATGTGCACCTTTCTCTTTACGGAAACATGGAGAGTAGGAAGTCAGTGTATACGGTAATTTCTCCTCATCGTTGATCGTGTCGATGAATTTACCGATCATGGAATGCTCAGAAGTACCGATCAGATAGAGATCCTCACCCTCGATCTTGTACATCATTGCATCCATCTCATCAAAACTCATAACACCTGTAACAACGTTGCTTCGGATCATAAATGGCGGGATCACATAGGTAAAGCCACGGTCGATCATAAAATCACGCGCATAAGAGATCACTGCAGAATGAAGGCGTGCGATATCGCCCATCAGATAATAAAAACCATTTCCTGCAACTTTTCCTGCAGCATCAAGATCGATACCATTAAAACGCTCCATGATCTCTGTATGATATGGGATCTCGAAATCCGGTACGACCGGCTCGCCGAATTTTTCGATCTCTACATTGCAGCTGTCATCTTTTCCGATCGGTACAGACGGATCAATGATATTCGGGATCGTCATCATGATCTTTGTTACTTTTTCCTGCAGTTCTTTTTCCTGCTCCTCTAACTCTGCAAGACGTGCTGCATTGGCATTTACCTGTGCCTTTACTGCTTCTGCCTCATCTTTTTTCCCCTGTCCCATTAACTGTCCGATCTGTTTTGACAGTTTATTTCTGCTTGCACGCAGATCATCTGCTTCCTGCTGTACAGCTCTCGCTTTTGCATCAAGCTCAATCACCTCATCTACTAATGGCAGTTTGTGATCCTGGAACTTATTTTTAATATTCTGTTTTACAACTTCCGGATTCTCTCTTAAAAATTTTAAATCGATCATCGTTCTCCTCTTTCTGCGGAACCTGCCGCTTCTTTTTGTAAATTTCTGATTTTGCCGGACAGCAAATCTCTGTCTGACATTTTTCCTGATAACACAAAAAGCCTTCCGCCCTGTGTGCCATCCTGCACATGGGACGAAAGGCTATAAATCACTCTTCCGCGTTGCCACCCATCTTGTCACTGCTTTTTCTTTTTAACACAGATGCTCATTTCCAGTATCTGTTTCTCCTGCTGTGACCTCTCAATTCGTATGCTATGGGATACGACCCCGTGACTTTCATCACTGACTCCGGAAGTGGAAAGGCATCTTTTCTGTACCGGTTTCCAGCACCCACCGGCTCTCTGAAACAGTCTTGCTGCCGCAGCTTCCATCACTGCCAAATTCTTTCGTTATTATACACTCATTATTTCCGTAATGCAAGTCTAATATGTATAGATTTCATCATTAGCTTTCTTAACCTTAGATCTTTTCATTAATCTTTTTCTCCAGTTCGATTGCCCGCATCGCCCAGATATGCTTCCCTGCCGTTTTCTCCACTCCATGCATAACAATATCTCTCATCTGCTGTTCATTTTTCAGCAGATCACTTACTTTTACCGGTAGCTGCTCTAAATGTTTCAGGTCATAATACGAGACACCATCTCCCTCTTTTAGTTCTTCGCTGAGGTAGTGACTGGTATCCGAAACACAGACTGCACCGTTTAAAATCGAATTAAACACCCGGTCATGTGCACCATCTTTAAACCATGGCATCACATTAATTGAAATCTTCGCATGTGCAAGCTGCTCTAAACAGGTCAGGGAATCCGTCTGCGGATGTATTCTTATATTCTGCATCGCAGTACAGTCAAGTTCTTCCCAGCCCTTTCCAACAACATCCACGGTGATCCCTGCTTCTGCCAGCGTCTTTATGACCAGTCCACGCCAGTAATTGCGCACATACAGATCAATGAATATCATCTTATGCATCACAAGTCTGAAATCATCCGGTGCCACCTTCCCCATCTCACGTTCACAGTGACGCAATGCCACCTCCTCGATGGTCTGGTCCGTTTTTTCCAGCAGCTCGTCAATGATTCCGCGGTAAAATGCCGCATACTCATCATTGATCCAGTTGATATGCTGTTCAAAAAAAGACGGAGGCGTGTAATTTCCGGTCATGATCACATCAATATTCCGCTGTTCATACGACACATCAAGTGCTCCATCCAGCCCGGTTCCCGCTAACGGAAGAAATCCGGCACTTTTATATCCGGGATAATATTTTAAAAAATATGCTTCCTGTTTTCTGTCAATACTGATGTGGTGATATCCGGATGGCAGATCATGCAGACGGTTATCATAATAGTACGGATGATCTGCCGCAATATTATAACAGGGAATCTTATATTCATCCCAAATATAACCGTTTCTTTCACTGTATACACCCGCTTCTTTTTCCAGTCCCTGAAAATTGAAAGTGATCATCACTGTCTCGCCGGGTTTTATGAATTTTCTCAGCCTTTTGGCACTTCCCTTTTCATCTTTCAGATCGTAGAAAAATACTGCATATCCCATCTTTTCAAACTGCCCCGCCATCTGTTTCGAGAAATACGCAAGCGTTTCCACGCCTCCTTCAAACATCACGATTTTTTTCACACGAATCTCCATTTCCATTATCCAGACGTTTATTCATGGCGCAGCGCGTCAATCGGGTTTAGATTCGCCGCCTTATAAGACGGGAAAACCCCGAATACAATTCCGATCACCATAGAAAACAGCACGGAACCGATCGCCGCCGGAATACTGATTGCAACCGGCATCGTCGTCACATAGGAAATGATCTCTGCTAATATGATACCGACAATTACACCAAGCACACCGCCTAAACTTGTAAGCACCGCTGCTTCGGTCAGAAACTGATTCAAAATCTTTGACTTTCTTGCACCGATTGCCTTCTTTAAACCGATCTCCTGCGTACGCTCTGTCACTGATACCAGCATGATATTCATAACACCGATACCACCAACGATCAGGGAAATTCCAGCGATCCAGATCAGCATCGTATTTGTTGAACTGCTGAGTTCCTGTATCTGCTGTGCCTGCTCTAAAAGATCCTTTGCCTTATACTGGATCGTATCATCTTTCGGTGACAGATAATTGTTTAGCAGATCTGCACATGCTTTTCCGGCAGATGTCATATTATCCGTACTGTCCACACGGATCACAACATTCTGTGGCTCGTCATACTGATATATGATCGGCCAGGTCGTATTCGGGATATAAATAGAACCTGCCGTATCCTGCGCATATGTATAATAATCATCAATGGAATTGATGACCGGCTCAAACACCTTTGCCTTGGTTACGATTCCAATTACCGTATAAGGCTCCTTCTGGATCTCGATCGTATTTCCGACCGGATCTTCTCCCTGAAACAGCGCATTTGCGGAATCCGTATCCAAAATAGCGACTTTTTTATACTTTTTAAAGTCCTCATCCGTAAAAGCACGTCCCTCTTTCATAACATAATTGCAGGTATCAAAATAGCTGTTGTCGATTCCGCGCACATATCCACCGGAAAAAGCCGTATTTAAATGATACACTCCGCTATAATCCTGTCTGCTTAAGTATGCAGATGCATTCTCTACATGATCGAGATCTTTGATGTCACTCATGACCTCATCCGTTACAAGCGGCACTCCCTGCGGCACTCCGTTGTAATCCATCTCGTATTCCCACTCGCCCTGATAAAGAGACACTTCCACTGTATTCTCTCCGGAGCCGATCAGGTTTTCTTTGATCTGTTCATTCGTTCCTTTGATCGTTGATACGATCGCAATGATCGCTGCGATACCTATGATAATTCCAAGCATGGTCAGAAAGGAACGCATCTTGTGGGACCAGATTCCCTGAAAAGATAATCTTATATTCTCAAACATCCTGTTCCTCCTGATTAATATTCAACACTTTCATCCTCTGTTACTGCTGCTCCCTCGACTGCTGTCTTTCCATAAGGGAAGGCGATCCTGTCATCCTCTGTCAGTCCTGATTTGATCTCAACTGCAGTACCATATACTGTTTTTCCGGTTACAACATATTGTTTTTTCAGATGATCTCTCTCATCTGCGATCATAACATATGATTTTCCATCTTCCTGTCTCACATATGCCTTATCAAGGTAAATTCCGCCTGTTTCTGACTGATTTGTCTGAATTGCAAGATCCACATATTCTCCATTTTTCAGTGCAGAACTGTCTTCCATATATGCAGTATACTGATAATAAGAAACATTCGGATTTCCTTCTCCCCAGGAATTGCCACTCACAGGATAATCCGATACGCTCGTTACGGTTGCCTCAAATGTCATTCCTGATTCCCATGAATTTGCGGTAACAACCGTTCCCGGTTTGACTTCATCTAACAAAAGTTCGCTGATCGTACCGCTCACGTACAGTCCGTCATCCCCGGTTACCACAAGAAATGCATTTCCATCATCCTGTTTCTGATCCGGATCTCCCACAGATTTCACAACACCATCAAGTTTTGCATAAACCACACCATCATTGATGCTGTCCTGTAACGTTTCCAGCTCCAGTTTTAACTTGCGAAGCTGTATATCCAGTTTTTTTACTTCTGATTCTTTGTCATTGATTGCCTCTGCAAGTTCTTTTTCGGTATATCCTTCCGGCTCTTCCCAGTCATCTTCATCGTTCCAGTTATCTTCATTCTCAAGTTCATCCAGATAATCCTGAAGACTTTTTCCAACTTCTTCTCCTGAAAAAACATACCAGGACCGGCTTTTATCATAGTCCATAGGCATGGTACTTCCATCGACATCTTTTACATTCGGTGAAATACTGTCATCTGCCACAGGCTCATATTTCTGTACTGTAACTTCTTTTGTGTCACCATTCGACTCAGTACTGTCATCCACCACTTCATCTCCTGTTTCCACACTTTCAAACACCATTTTCCCATCGCTGTCTTTTTTGCAGATAATAAACTTTACATATTTTCCATCCGTATAAGTGCCATCTGATTTTTTCTGCGGCCGCAGCGAATTGTAAAAACTTCCATATGCAAAAACATCTTTATTACAATAATAAATGTAAGGATTCTCTGCTGTTCCATCTGCCGTGTCTTTATTATATGGCTCCGAATCTTCCGTCACATAATTATAAATGCGGTTATCCTTCGCATCCTTTTCCGGCAGTGACTCTATGTAGGCTTTCTTCTGCTCTAATTCCTGCAGCTTTTTATTTATGTACGAGGATGCAGTACTGGCAGTAGAAGGCCGTGTCTTATCCACCGGTTTTGTGTTTTTTAATGACTCTAAAGAATGCTGTGCCTTCGCAAGACTGTTTTCTGTTGTACTGATCTCAAGGTTTTTCCTCTGGATATCGATCTCTGCCTCCGATGTATCATACTGGATCAGCGGATCTCCCTCTTTCACTGTATCGCCTTTTGAAACATAAACCTCCTGCACTTTGTTGGAATCATCTAAATATACTTCCTGGGAAGAATCATTCGTCACAACACCATAGCTTGTTTCAGAGTTCCCATAATATCCATAGTTTAAACTGGAAACAGACTGTACTTCTGCCACCAGATTCTTCTTCTGATACGACTTATAACCATAAATTCCTCCGGTGACTGCACCAACAGTGACGGCAAGTACGACAATGACTGCGATTACTTTTTTTAATTTCATGATGCATCCTCCTTTTCATCGCCCTCAAAAATCTCCCCGTCAATGATTTTCACCATGCGTTTTGCATTGGATGCGATATGCGGATCATGTGTGATCATAACGATCGTAACACCCTCTTCATTGAGTTTCTGGAACAGTTCCATGATCTGCTCTCCTGACTTGGAATCAAGTGCTCCGGTAGGTTCATCCGCAAGTAAGATCTTTGGATTATTGACCATTGCTCTCGCAATCGCAACCCTCTGTTTTTGTCCACCGGAAAGCTGCGTCGGACGAAAGTCCACCCTGTCACCAAGTCCGACACGTTCCAGTGCTTTGATTGCACGCTCCCTGCGCTCCTTTTTTTTCACGCCGGCATAACTAAGCGGCAGTGATACATTTTCCACCGCAGTCTCTCTCGGCATCAGATGAAAACTCTGAAATACAAACCCGATACTGCGCAGTCTTAAATCTGACAGCTGCTTGTCTTTTAACTTTAAGACGTCCTCTCCTGCCAGCTCATAAGTCCCGCTCGTCGGCTTATCCAGACAGCCTATGATATTCATAAGTGTTGTCTTTCCGGAGCCGGATGGTCCCATGATCGCAACATACTCTCCCTCTTCCACGGTAAGACAGACATCTTTTAATACCGGAACGACCAGCTTATCCTGCTGATAATCCTTGTAAATATTCTGCAGATTCAGTATCATTCCCCTACCTCCATATCATTGGAATCATCAGAATCCTCATAGTCAGAATCATCGTAATCAGAGTCATCATATTCCGCATCATCCGCAGAATCGCCATCGTCAGCTCCATCATAACCTGATCCATCTTCCATATCGCCATTTACATAATTCTGCATGCCATTATCGTTCATCATTTCCGTATCGTACATTCCGTTTTCATACAACATTTCGGTTCCGTAATCAAGCATCTCTGTACCATCCTGATTGTACAACGGAGAAGAATAATCGACCTCGCTCACATCTGTCACCGTAGTTACTCCTTCATAGAGTCCTTCCATCGGCCATGTGATATAATCATCAAGTGAAAGACCGGATAAGATCTCATACTCTGCCAGATCCTCATCATATTCACCAAGTTCTACATATCGTTTTTCCAGACGTTTCTTATCATTTGCAGCCCAGACATAAGCACCGCTGTCATCCTGAACAACATAGTTTGAATACAGCCAGATTCCTTCTTTCTGCTGATCGTCCTGACCTTCGTCAAGTTCAATATATACATGCTGTCCTAACAGCAGTCCCTCTGCAGATGGAAGTTCCACATAAAACGGGTACTTTGTTGCAGAGACACTACTGTCTGAAGATGAATCGTCATCACTTTTCTGCACGTTATCTGTATCAATCTTTGAAATCGTTCCATTCCATGTCTGACTTTCATCCACCCTCGAACGTATGATGACCGCCTGTCCATCTGAGATCATCCATACATTCTGCTCATCGATACTTCCTTTTACACGGTATTCACCTGTCTGAAGAATCGTCATAAACGCAGCATTATTACCATTACTGTCTGTACCGTTCTCGTTGATTTCCTTTACCACGCCGGATTTTTTGCTGACAACAGACGATGCATCGATCTGGGCTTCATATTTTGATATTTCAAGGTTCTTGCTCTCAAGATCAAGTTTATTCTCCTCGATGGAATTTTCCTCCGACTGAATATCTGTCGTCAGTGAAAATTTATCGTCCTCATCTGTCGTTTTATTTAATTCATCGGTCAATGTGGCTATCTTTTTTTTGGAACTGTCAATCTCATTCTGGATTCCCTCGAGTTCAAGTTTTGCCTGTTTCACCTGCATCTCAAGTTCGCTGGTATCATAGGTAACAAGTGTCTGACCCTCTTCTACCTCATCCCCTACTTTTACAAGGATTTCTTTGATGGTACGCGATGAATCTACATTTACCTCATAACTGTCCTGCGATTCCACAACACCATTATACCGGTTGGTATTTCCCGTATATGTATTCATGATCTTAGAAACTTTCTCAACATATACCTTGTCATCCGATTTTCCTGACTGTAAAAACGGAATTTTCTCTGAAACTACATCAATTGCCTGTGTTGTCACATCTATAATATTGTCGCGATAATAATAACCGGTTCCTCCTACTGCTCCAATTACTGCAATGGCTACGACCGGAATAATTATTTTTTTCTTTTCCATAGTTCCTCCTTAAATGTACACTGTCTGCATCCTGATTATCAGACATTCCGTATTATAGCATTTTTCCTACTTAATATATAGATGAATATTATTAATTCTTTTTTAAATCACAGATGAACTTTTTCCCTTAAGGATTAAAAAAATATGATTGCTATTTAAAAAAAATTATTGACAAATTGTTTTTACCATAGTATGATATCAAATGTGTCTGACAGACAGATACAGAATAATTTCAGATATGCGCGAGTGGCTCAGTTGGTGGAGCACGACCTTGCCAAGGTCGGGGCCGCGGGTTCGAGTCCCGTCTCGCGCTCTCTTTCATCAAAAAAAGGACATCATTCAGATGTCTTTTTTTTGATAAATCGAGTCCTGCCGGACTCGAACTTTCGAGTTTCTTCGCTTCCGCTCCGGTCCGCGCATAGCGGACATCCACCGGATGTCCTGCGGCGGGTCGCTCTAGCGACATTATTCCACTCCGCCGCAGTGCGATCCTGCCCGGAGGGCTTTTTGATTCATAGGATGTAATTTCCTATGAATCAAGAAAAAGTCCAGTAAAACTGGACTTTTTTCTAATGCCGGCAATGGGACTTGAACCCATACGATGTTGCCACCGCCAGATTTTGAGTCTGGTGCGTCTGCCATTCCGCCACGCCGGCTTATTCTTTTTTAATCGCTCGAACAATAAACATCTTATCATATCATGTTACAAATTGCAAGCAATTTTATTTTAACATTTAGGGATTACTTTCCTGATTTCAGCAAAAATCCGAAGGTTCACACTCCCTTCGGATTTTTTACCATCGCTATTCTTCACCAACTCCACTGATCTTTGTCCTCTGCACACTTGTGACACCGTTCTCCACAGTCGTTGTTTCAAGATAAGTAATACCATTGACCACAACCGTCTTTGTTGTTGTAGTGGTTTCGTCAACACTGTCTCCACCGCCACCGGCACTACCAGCAGCCCCAGTTCCGGATGCCTGCCCTGTCTGTCCTTCTCCGCCGGAAGCAGAATATCCATCAGACTGACCTACTTCTGCTTTTGTTTTCTGGATCACTTTTAAGATATCGCCTTTCTCTCCCCGTTTGTATTCTTATTTTTATTTATATCGTATTACATTTTGAAGTTTATAACCAGTTTCACAAAAATTACATAAATACAGATAAACAATCTTGCTGTTTTTTCTAAACATTTTCTAAATAATATTTCGTCGTTTTATCACAGTCTCAGATTCTGAAATGCCCCATACACATCAAGTGTCCCATATCCCGTTGATGTCAAGTTATTGCTAAGAACTTTTTTCATTTTTTTCAAATAAAAATTTCGCCATCCTGCATAACTTCGTTGGGTTAATGTGAAATAGTTGCTAAGTCCTGTAAAAATTGATGAATAGTTATTGCTAAGTTCCATTTGCCTGACTTACTCCGCAATCCATACTGAAATTCCACTCAATCTCTATCCTTTTGTCTTTATAAGCATAAACTCTTCTAATAAAAGTATCAACCACTTCCTGCGTCAATTCTTCAATATGCGAATACCGGATAATCTGCTTCATATCAGCCTCTGCTTTCTGGTATTCGCTTTCCAATACAGAAAGCTTTCCCTCTGTATCGGATTCCCTTACAGATAATGAAGATAAGCGCTCTGTCAGCTCGTTTGAACGTTTCTGATACTCCTCACTACTGATTGCTTTCAAAGCATACTGTTCATACAAATTATCCTTTTCTGCCCGAATCTGCTTTTGTTCCTGTCTGCATTCCTCCAGTTTCTTTTTCAATGACTGGATGCCTGCCCGTTGAAATGAAGATAGGCTTTCATTCTGTTTCATAGCATTTCCACGAAGCATTAACTCTTTATTCAGCATCATCAATACGGTTTCTTCGAGTAGATCAGCATTCATGTAAGTGCAACAATCCGGAATTTGCAACAGAGCATGTTTTCGGCACTCAAACCGCCTGTAACGGTTCTTTTCGTGCAGCGGTTTATAAATCATGGAATAACCGCATCCACCGCAATACAATTTCCCTGTAAGCGGATGCTTCTCTCTGTTTCTTTTTGTAGAATAATCCAGTCTGAATGACGATACCTGCTCATATATTTCTTCTGAAATGAGTGCCTCGTGGTGATTCCGAATTACTTTCCAATCTTCTTTCGGTACAGCAATACCGTTTTGACTTCCTACGGACTTTCTGACCGATTTTCCATATGCCATTTCTCCGAGATAAAAACGGTTATTCAATATTTTTCTGATAGCAGTTACACTCCATGAATGGACCTTACCGTCTGTATATTTCTTTTCCGGATTACGCATCTGAGTAATGGTAGGTACGTTTTCCTCATAAAGCTGTCTTGCTATCTGTGTGCTGGTTTTCCCCTGCACCGCAAGGGAAAAGATATAGCGCACAATTTCTGCCTCTTTTTTATTCACGATAACAGCATTTTTTATTTCTTTGCTTTTTTCATATCCAAATGGAGCCTGTCCGAAAACATATTCTCCCTTTGCACACTTATTTTCAATCGAAGCCTTTACCTTAACCGATACATCCTTGCTGTAAAGATCATATAAAAGTGTCTGAAATGCGGTATCAATCTCTATGGTACTTCCGTGATGTTCCCTGCTGTCATAATGGTCATTGATAGCGATAAAACGAATGCCCATAAAAGGGAATATCTGGTTCAGATAAGTACCCATCTCAATATAATCTCTTGAAAAACGGGACATATCCTTCACAATGATACATATGATATTATTTGCCTTTACCTCCTTTAACAACTTTTGCATCCCCTGTCTATTCATATTAGCGCCGGAGAAGCCATCATCACTAAACTCCACAGCCTCATACCCGCTTAATTCGGAATCGTGATGTATGTACTCATATATCAGCTTTCTCTGATTGCTTATACTATTACTCTCGTCCTTTTCTCCCTCGTCCTCTAAGGATAACCGTAAATATAATGCCAAACGCTTCATTCTACTTCACCCCTTCCATACAGTCTGCTGTAAAGGTAAATATAACCTCTATACGTTTGCCCGGATAAACATATATTTTTGAAATAAACGCCTCTATCATATCCTTTGTAAGCTCTTTGCCACTTTTCAGTTTTAACAGAGCTTTAATAGCTGCCATATATTTTCCGGAGAGTTTATCCAATGCTCTTATTTCCTGCTTCTGACTTTCCTGCTGTTTTCTCAGATTTTCCAGTATGTCTGCCTGCCTCATCTTGAATGCCACATATTGTTTTTGTGGAATTTTCCCAGCACGGTAATCCATATATACACAGCTTTCTTTCTCCTGAAAACGTCTCAACTTTGTCTCTGTTTCTCTTAGTCTTGCTTCCGCCTTCTTAACCGTCTCTGCAATTCTTTCTTTGCCATACTCCATGTAATGCTTTGGCTTGTTCAGTAAAACTGCAAATTCCATACGGATAAGAGGTAACAATATATCCACCAACTCATTCTTTGAAATACGGTTAGAGTCCGGGCACACTTTAATTTTCGTCTGTCCGCTGTTTAAGCAGAAATATCCGTCAAGCCTTGCTTTTTCCCCATCTGCATAGTGCTTTACATAGCTGCTTCTTGTCATTTTTCTGCCGCATACCCCACAATACAGTACACCATCAAAAATGTTTTCCCCAATCGGATATCCCTTCGTTGGATGATTATAAGAAGCTTTGCGTTCCTTCATTTTTTCTCTGATTTCCACCGATTTCTGGTATAACTCCCTGTCAACCAATGGCTCATGTGCATCCTTTGTAATCACCCAGTCATCTTCCGGCTTATGGATACGGTTCTTCTCATCCCTTGCGGTTATACTGGTTTTTCCCTGCACCAAAGTTCCTGTATAGGTTTCACTTTTCAGGATTCTCTCCACTGCGCTCTTATCCCACCCTTTATATGCTCCTGCTTCGGGTGTATAGTAAACTTCTTTTGTTTTCTTATACAGAGAAGGGGGATTGATCTGTCTATGGTTCAGTTCATCCGCAACCGCAGTATAGCTTTCCGTTTCAACGAATTTCTCAAATATAAAGCGAACAATATCCACCGTATTTTCATCCGGTATCAATCTACGCCGTTTTCCGCTCCATTCTGCCATATATCCATAAGGTGGAGGACCGCCAACATAAGAGCCTTCCTCTCTCCTCTGTTTTAAATGCAGCTTAGCCTTTTTGGAAAAATCCTTTGCGTACATGTCATTTACAAGGTTCTTGATTTCGGAAGCCATCTGCTTATTCTCATTGCCTTCCTTTCCGGTATCAAACCCATCGGCAACTGCAATGAAGCGTACTCCTAAAAACGGAAATATCTTCTCAATGTAATTGCCCGCCTCCAGGTAATTTCTGCCAAACCTTGACAAATCTTTTACTATGACGCAATTTATCTCACCAAGCCTTATATCCTGCAATAACCTAAGAAAACCCTCTCTTTCAAAATTGCTGCCGGTCTTTCCTAAATCGGAATAACAATCAATAATGTCTATAATTTCTTCCGTATTCTTCAGATTAAATTCTTCTACATATTTCCTTGCAATCTCAATCTGAACCTCCACTGACTCATTCTTTCTTTCATCATGATCCGCTGAAAGTCTTGCATAGATACCAGCTCTGTATCGTCTGACTTTCACATTCTGTTCTGTCTGAACGCCTGCTGTTTTTCTTTTGGATACTCTGCCCATTCTTATGCACTCCTTTCTGCCAAACAGTTTTTCTTCTGTTCGTCTTTTATTCTCTTATTGACTTCCCGCATAATGCGATACTGATCCGTATAATAAAACTCAATTTCAATTCTGTGGTTCTCATATACTGAAATCTTCTTTACCATACTGCAAAGAGTATAACGGTCTATCTCTCTCAGTTCCGCACAGTCCTGCATGGTCTTGAGCCTTGCTGCAGAGATGACACCATTCTTAAACAGTTCCTTAATCATAAGCTCCTGTTTTTTCTGTGCTTCCTCAAATTCTCCGGTTTTCCTTTTAAACTCGCTGTGCAAACGTTCAAATTCGCTCTTTGTGATAATCCCTTCTTTCAAGTCCTCATATAAGCCCGAACAGAGAGAATAATATTTATCCTGTTCTTCCTTTAATCTTGCAATTTCGGTATCATAATGGACTATGGACTCAAAATTTGTTTCCATATCCAGAGCTTTTTCAAACATCTGCTTTTCCTGCAAAAAACAGTTTGCAAATTTCGTTACCATTTCCAATACAAGCTGCTTAAGAGCATCTTCCGGTATACTGTGTCTGGTACAGCCCTCACCCCGGTTTTTGGTGGAACAGATATAGTAAACCATCTGTGTATTCTTATAGCGGTTTATCCGCCTTATCATCTGCTCTCCGCAATCTCCGCAAAACAATAATCCTGTAAAAAAACTGTTTTTCTCTGATACAGGACTCACCCGTCCATCAACCTTCAACAAATTTTGGACAACTAGAAAAACATCTTCCGATATGATCGGATCATGGGTATTTTCCACCTTAACCCAATCTTTTTCAGGTTTTTCCACACTTTTTTTCAGCTTATAATTTATCTTTCCTGTTTTCCCCTGCACCATGTGACCGAGATACATCTCATTTGTCAGTATTCGCTTTACCGTGACACTGCTCCACATGGATTTTACTGCACCGGAAAATCCCCCTCTGTAATTTGCACCTGTGGATTTCTTATACTCTTTGGGTGAAAGGATACCAAGTTCATTCAATTTATCCGCTATGGCTGAAACCGCCACACCCTCCATTTTCCAGTTAAAAATCTTACGCACAATTTCCGCTGCATAATCATCCACCACAAGCTGATTTTTGTTGTTATCTGCCTTTTTGTATCCATAAAGGGCAAACGGAGCAATACACTCCCCATTCTTTCTCTTTACTTCAAACTGGCTTTTCACTTTTGTGGAAATATCTCTGCAATAGGAATCGTTAATGAAGTTTTTGACCGGAAGAACAATGCCACTCTCCCCTGCATCCGCATGAAAACTGTCATAATGGTCTGTCAGCGCAATAAAACGCACAGAAAGAGCCGGGAAGATTTTTTGTATATATCTCCCGGATTCAATATAGTCACGTCCAAAACGAGAAAGGTCTTTTACAATGACACAGTTCACCTTTCCTGCTTCGATGTCGCTTATCATTCTTTTAAATTCTGGTCTGTCGAAATTACTGCCCGAAAACCCATCATCAACATAAATATCATACAATTCAATATCCTGCTGTTCATGGATAAAGGCTCTGATCAGCTCTCTCTGATTTCCGATACTGTTACTCTCGGATTTCAGTCTACCATCCTTGTCTGTCACATCTCCGACATCGCTGTCATCCCTTGAAAGACGGAGGTACATGGCTGCTAGAAAATATTTTTTATTCATTTGATCACTCCTGACTTTTAAGTTATTAAGCTGTAATAAACCTAAAATTCAAGAGTTTCCTTGATTTGTCCTGATTTTAGGTTAACATAACTTTTAGATTCTTTCAAGGCTTTTTCGATTTTTATCAAAAATGTACTATATGTGAATTTCTGCTAAATGCCGCAGGTATTCCTCCATCTTATCGTCTATACTGGCTCCCTCCTTTTGAAATCTGACCTTAACCACATAGTCTCCCATACGATGGACATAGATATTATTTGTCTGTCTTGCAAAGGAAACCAGTTTTTCTTCTACGGGCAGTTTTGTGTCAATTTTGATATCCCGAATATCTGTCAGCGTGTTTATATCCACAGTCCGAATATCCACAGCCGCCATTGCATCAAGTTTTTCCTCTGATATATCTAACACTTTAGCTCTCCTATCTTCTGCTTGTTTCATTCTATTCAATTCGCAGATTGTCCTATGACATACAAACCTCTGTATGTAAAAGCCGGACAAACTGCCCGGCTCTAATACGTCGTATCTTTTATCTTTTATCTTTTATCTGTTATACTTATCAAACACCCCCACCTGTACCTGCACCGCCTCGGTGATCCTTGCGAGGGTTTCCTCATCAACCTTTCCCATGTTCTCAATAATCCTGCCATAATCAAGGGCAGTCACCTGTTCACAGAGGGCTATGCTGTGCTGTTCTAATCCCTCTGCTCGGTATGCCGATACGAATACATGAGTTGGAAGGTTTTTCTTTTTAAAGATTTTGGTGGAGAGAGGGACTACCGTAATTACGGTACTGTGCTTGTTTGCCATGTTATTGCTGACAACAACCACAGGTCGCATACCTCCCTGCATACTTCCCTGATACTGACCACCCAAATCCGCATAAAGTATGTCTCCTCGTCTGATTTTCATCAGCAGTCTGTACCTCCGTCCCATATCGGAATAATATTGTCAGGGGCAGACTTTACATCCTTGTATTCGTAATAGTCCATTGTGGATAATTCAAGGAAGCCGACACCAATCTTAGCAGCATCCTTCATAAGTTCCTCCATATCGGATACATCTTCCGTTAAATCTGTCAGCTTGTCCACCGCCACCATATCATACTGTCCGGTCATCAAAAAGGAAATCAAGAGATTGACTGCATCACGGTCAACATCCCTGTCCGGTCCTTTGCAAATGACCACATCATGTCCTAAGATAATTCCATGCGAGAGACACTTCTCTCTGGTCTTGGCAACCTTTTTACGGATGTTCTTCTCCGATTTGTTGGAGTTCATAAATAAAATAGCCGAAGGAAGATTCTCCCCGGCTGTACCTAACATAATGCCTATCTTGCACATATTCTCTTTACCTGCTCTTTCTTAGATTATTACAGAAAGATATGCCGGCTGTTATCTCCTGAGATAAGAATGCGGTGCACCCGCCCCCTTATCTCAAAAGATAACTTCTTAAATAATCTATCCTTCAAGCAGCACAAACTTCTTTATTTCAGAGAACAGCGGCACAAGACCGCCATTCTCCAAAATCTGCCTCTTAGCAGAATCCCCGAACCGGGTAACATACACTGGGACGGCTTCATCCCGCACTGCACCTCCGTCATGCCCAACCAGACGAAATCCACAGGCAGCCACTCCCGAAAAATGCTTTTTGCTGAAATTCCGGTGCCGTTTTACCTCATTATCTCTGACTGCCATGCCAGTAGGCACAATCCTCTGCTCCATACCTTCACGGGCAACAATGAAATCCTTGCAGGTACATCTTCGCACGAAATGGGACTCTGCCACCCCTTTATCCCTGCAATAAGCATAGACAGATAAAAAGGCGAAAATAAAATCAGGTGTATGCGTGTCCTATTTAGTTTTTCATAGTTCAAGGCTCATGTGAGCCTGTAACTATGATAGGACAAAACACCTGATTTTTTTACGACACAGATTGGCGAGTAGGACGGTGTAATCTGGTAATTTTATGTAAAGCCCAGTTCATGTACGATATATCATTGATAGATAAAATGAAAACAAAGGAGATTCCACTATGAGCGATTTACAGATACTTATTGATAACTACTTAGAGTATTGTTATATTCAGAAAATATTGGGGCATAGTTTTATAAATATCACAGAAATCTATACCTATGTTGCCATGTCAAAATGAAAAGACATTCTTACAGCAAAATATATCAGAAAAGATTTTATTATTCGATAAAAGGCAAGCAAGATAAATGACTACATTATTTATCTTGCCTATTTTACACTCTTTTTATTGATTGATAATCGCTTATTATCTGTCAGTATGAAATTGGCATATTTTTTGATAATAATTATCTCATATATAAAACGGGGAATAGAAATGAAAGGAAAATTAATCATTCTATTTGGTATAGATGGAAGCGGAAAATCTACCATTTTAAACATGTTAAAAAGTAGTGGGTTAAATAACACAATATGTACGTCATGTTTGACAAATGCTATATTCGAAGAAGAATTATATCGTGCTGAAAGAATTCTAAACTTTTCACGGGCTGACGTCTTTTCTCATGAATTTAAACATGTACTTCATATTGGTAGTGTGATCTATAATGTGTTTAATGAAGTTTTGCCGCTTTTAAATAGCGGAACCAATGTAATTCTTGATAGATATACCATATGCATTAAATTGTTTACAAACATTTTTCTTACGCCATCATGTAATTGCTTGTCAAAGGCTTTAGAATGCCTACCTACTCCAAATTTAGGAATTTATTTTGATACAAGCGTTAACACTGCACTTCAAAGAATAAAAGAAAGAAGTAATAGAACTGGAATATTACCACATTACAGTGAAAGTAAAGAGGCTTTGATAATGAAAAAAAGAGGATACGAAGCAATGATTCCTAATGAAAATTACACTATTTTAAAAATAAATGCCAATCAAAATATTGATATGGTATATTCTTCAGTAACCAAAATATTAGGCGATATATGTATTTCTCCCGAAAATACCATATAGTATTTAATTACTTTTTTACATACTAAAGGAATAATTAGTAATATGAATAATCAAATGCTCTTTTTTGATGTAGATGGAACATTGTTAGATTCGAACGGAATTCTATCTCCAATAACAATAAAACTTATACAAGAGTGCAAACATAATGGTTATTTTATAGGTCTTATTACCGCACGATCTAGATCAAAGAAGAACCTTCAGCTTTTTAAACAACTGCCATATGATTTTATAGCTTTTTATAATGGTGCGCAAATCTATGTTGGAAATCATCTAATAGATAATAATATTTTGCCATTTAAGCAAACTGTTATGATGTTACAAACACTAAATAATGACTTCCCAGGGACATTAATGGATGTTCATCTAGAACCGTGGAACTTTTCAAATGTCTGTGGGGGTATTCGACATATGGAAACGAGCGAAAAAAAAGCATGTACTCTGAATGATTTGCCGGAATTGGATATTCAGCGTATTAGAATTGAATCAGGAATATTGAAGAATATTCCATTGCAAGATTATATTACATGTGAAAGTTCATTCTATTATACCAGATATAATGATGCAATAATAGTTCACAAAAATGCAAATAAAGGCTACGTTGTTAAAAAAGCATCGGAATATTTTAACATTCCTTTAAAGCAAATGGTGGCTTTTGGTGATGATGTAACTGACATTGATATGGTAAAAAATGTTGGTATTGGCGTGGCGATGGGCAATGCGATTCCTGAACTTAAAGAAAGTACCAGTTATGTCACAGAAACAAATGATAAAAATGGTGTTGCAACATGGATTGTCAAGTATATATTGCAATAAAAAATACCAATGAAACTCTTGAGGTAAACGATATGAAAAATTTTTCGGATAAGTTATTTATATCTTTTTCAGCTAAAGATCGCTATGATATTGTACAACCCATAGTCTACCACTTAAAAAACTATGGGATTAATATTTGGTATGATAGATATGAAATGGTCATGGGGGACAATAGATTTAAAAAAAATATTGACGAAGGAGCAGGAAAATGTGGATATGCACTAATTATTTTATCCCCAAATACCGCTGATTCTTTGTGTGCGGCAGAAGAAATAAAAATACTTGAATCCAGATACGATAAAAAAGAAATAGTTATCTTCCCGGTATTATATGAATTAAATCCTCGTGACATTCCTTCTCAATTTGCATGGGTTAAAGAATTGATTTTTAAAGAAGTTGATCGCTCCACTGGCACTTTGGAAATATGTAATCATATTGCATGTAAAATCACACAAAATATGTTGCAAAATTGCAACTATAAATCCATCGCTGAAGTAATAAATGGCAGTCCCCAACTTCCAAAAGCAATAGAAATATTATTACATAAATATATTAGAATTGATGCTGCAAATCTTAATAGCAGGGTCACGTTACTTTATACCCTGTATATTATTATTGTGGAATCCGATAATTTTCCAAAATCATTAAGCCAAGTGCCTATAAAGGTGTTCGAAAGGTTATTTGAAGAAACACTTCTCAATCTAAAAATCGACTATAGAGAATTATGGTTATTGGAAAACTGTTTGTGCCTGCTAATTGAAGTTTATATTAAATCCTGTACAGAATCTAATATATAAACAATTATTTCTGCAAGTTTATTTGTATCACATTCAGAAGTAAGTGAAGCAATGTTTTTCTCCAAATATGGAAACTGAGTTATGTTATTTTTAATGTAATTCCATATTACCTCTGATCTCATCCCCGGGTATGCTACAGGTATAATGGTCTTATGGTTATCCATTGCAATTTCAAATTCTTCTTGAACTCCGCTATTAGGATTAGGTGATTGTTGATTATAGTCTCCAAAAACAAATATTGCCGAACCACAACCGCCAATAACTTCCTCTCGTAATTTTTTCTTGTCTTCCAATGATTTTTCTCCCATACCAACAAAAGGTCTAACAATGATGTATTTTTCCTTATCTTTAATTCCTTTCTTGGCAAGATATTCATTGGCATATCCAATAATGTGTGTTCCGAAATGTCTACCTATTCCGTTTACAATACGATAATCGTTAGATAAAAGTTGTGTTGTTATGCTTCTCGATAAATTGTGTGAATATTCTTCAATATTTTGCTCGAATGAACGAAAAGCTCCTGAAATAAAAACCTTTTTACTACGAATTTTTTGGTTTAATTCATTCAGCACAAAATATATATCCGTATATTCATTTACAAGTAAAACACGAATATGATATCTGCGCTCTAAATCATCTATAAAATAATTAAAGTATGGGTTTGAATTATCATTCTTCATTATTGTATAATGATAAGGAGCCGCATCCCCAAGATATCTAGTAATTTCACTTAGACAATCCATAACCAAATTATCTGTAAAACTATACCCTATAAACAAAAACGTACTGGAAATCAATTCTCTTTTAAGAAACATAAGCATCATGCGATGACTCTCAGAATACTCTTCATAATCTTTTTGAGTAGCAACAATACCTTCGGGATTTGATATATCACCATTCATTTTGTAAATATTAATTCTTTTGTTGAGCTCTACATTGGATAAGTCTGCATCTCTAAATACTTTATTAATAAGAATATTGCGACTACTATAGTTGAGTTCTAAAACATTGTCAAAATTTGTTGTCCATATATTTGTAAAACCAATATCAATAAGTTCATTAATTAAGGGACTATAAAAGTCATTTTTATTTATAATCTCGTTAATACGTTTTTTTAGTTCAGCTTGTCCAAATTTATTAGAATAATATTGTGCAACTCTATAATAATTTATAGATTCTTCCAAAGGTGTTCCTAATTCTTTTGCAAGCGGTTTAAATAAATTGTACCATGATGGATATCCTGCATTAGCAGATGCACCTGCTCCAACAAAAAGTGAAATTCTTTCATCAAGAGCTTGACGCGTAAATTGATTAAGAAATTGTTCTTTATTTAATGGCATAGCATTTTCAATCCTTTGTACGATATTTTATGCAATTCATTAAGCCTTTAATATAAACTAAAGGATAATAAGCGATTATCAATCAATTTATTATACCACACATCTCCCCAAAAATCATCATATTCTACAAATTTCGTCTGCATTTCGTCACTCCCCATTCAACAACACACCCATATTTGATACCACAGCATCCAACACCCGGCTTATGTACTCTTTTTCCCTGCCTGATTTCCCCGACATATACTTTTCCATGTCATCTCTATAGGCACTCTCATATCCAAACAGCAAATAATCCGTACTCACTCCGAGTATCTGTGCCAATTCCATCAGCTTATCCACAGAGCAGGAAGTTTCCCCACTCTCAATTCTCTGCAACTGACGTTCACTGGTATAGTCCAGTTTCTCCGCCAACCTGCTTTGTGTCATCCCATTGCGGAGCCTGATTGCCTTAATCCGCTCACCAACAGCTTTCTTGTCATAATACTGCACTGATTACTCTTTCTGACGTCTTATGTATTGCTTAAGCTGTAAGTATTGTACCGCAGGCTCAACAACAATCAGAGTGACTACACCCACTATTTTAAATGGAACATCGTACACCTTTCCCGCACATGTTTTGCATATTTTTGATAAAATAAAAAAACAACCCTGCGGGCATAGAAAAAACTCGCAAGATCATTCTAATGTTGTATGATAGTATTAGAGATTAAGGAAGGAATTTTATAAAACCATGAGCCCAGAGAAAAAACAAAAGATTGAAAAAAATCTGAAGATTATCGCAAAAAGAGAAGGCATTACGCCGGAGGAAGTCAAATCCGAAATTGGGCGGGCTGTTTCCTATGCCATGAAAAGCAGCGATCCGAAAGCACAACGCTTCTGGAATAACTTTCCATGTGAAGGAGACAGTCCAACTGTGGAGGAAGTCATCGCTTATCTTGCCGAAAAACTGTCAAAAGAGATATAGTAATGCGGCAGGACACTATTTACTCAAATAGTTATCCTGCCCCTTCAGAAGCTGCTCCACCATATGCAGAGCGAACTCTATTTCTCTTTCGTTACACCGATTCATCATAAAAATAAAACGCTCTATGTACTGTTCCGGCTGTTCCCGGCTCATTAGAGCAAGCGGTGAAGTCTCCAATGCCTGCACTATGTTCAAATAAGTGTCAAGGCTCATTGCCCGCCTACCGTTTTCTATACTTTTGACAGTATCTATGGATACATCTGCCCGCTCCGCAAGTTTTGCCTGCGTCAGGGATAACCTTTTCCGTTCCCTCCTGATGTTACCAGCTATTATTTCGTACAAGTTTTCTCCGTTACGCATAGCCCGCCCTTTCTGACTTTAGCAGTATATCAGAAAATACCATTAAGTTTGGCAAACTGTAATAGTAGGTCGGTTAAATGTAACGCTTTGTTAAAATTTCCCCAATTACCATAAATACAGCCACCAAAATCAGGCTGCTGTATCCGGCATAAAAATATTCTATTTTGCCCAAGCAGAACAGGAATGCAAGAATACAGACCTGCAATGCAACAATGCAGTGGCTCACTCTCCTGTAAAATCTTCTTTCCTCATCATCCAACGGCTTATTGATGCTCTCCACCGGACTCAATATCAGTATCGTCACAACCGCTATGATTCCGATTATAATAAGCACCGGTTTGTTTACTATTCCCATTATCCACTCACTGGTGTAGATTGGGATCAACAGGATTGCCATTGACAGACAGAAACACCCTGCTTTGCTTTTACAATGCACGCCTCCGCTGAAGCTCCGAAGTGTGCCGTAAAAGAACAGGAAGACCAGAACAACGCCCAGTCTCCCCGTTATAATTCCAAATGTCACAGAAGCCAGAAGGTTTCCGGCAACAGTTATAGCATTTTCAATCCCATACTGATATAAAGGAGCATCCTCCTTTGGTACAATCCCGTTATGAACTAATTTTTCACTTATCTTTTCCGCAAATTCAGTAATCAGCTTCATAACGCCATCCTCTAAAATTTACGGAGTTTTTTCGCATTGTCCGGTAATTTGTCCTGTCCGAGAATGAACCAGCAGCATGTGCTTACATTCGCTGCTGTTACCATAAGTGCCATTGCAGCCACACCGGATAACACTCCCCTACTGATTTTATTCATTGCTTTTCTTATGTTTGGCATAATATGATACCCTCCCTTTGATTTTATAGACACAGTATATCATCCCCAAAAGGAAAAACCGGCAAAGTGTAATGGATTGCTGGTTAAGTGTAATACTTTGTCGTTTCCTATCCCATTTTGTCGAAGCCAGAACACGTTTCACTCCACTTCTATTTTTTCACTTCTATCCCATAAAGTATAACCGAAGCCTCAAAAGCCTCTCCTTTATCAGTAAATCCAGCAGTTCCGTTATACTTTTCCGCTACCCTTTGCACACTCAAAATTCCCCGCCCGTGACTATAACTGTCTTTTTTAGTAGTTTTCAGATTTTCATTCTTCTCCATTGTCTTACTGTTTGTAATTACCAAAAGCAGCTTACCGGACTGATATTTATTTTCCAGCCGGATAAACCGTTTCCCCTCCGGGACCTTTCGACAGGCTTCAATGGCATTATCCAACAGATTGCCATACAGCACACCGATATCCCCACGCTCAAGCTGCATCTGCCTGGGAATATGGATAGCAGTATCTATCTCTATGCCCTCCGATTTTGCCAGACCAAATTTAATTCGGAGAACAGAGTCTACAATCGGATTATCCGTATAAATTCTCTCATCAATCTTCCCCAATTCCTGACACAAGCCTCCCATCTGCTCCACAAGAGCTTTTGAATCCCCTTTTTTTGCCAGATGATAAAGTTCAAGCAACTTATTTTTCAGATCATGCTTCAGGTTCTGCGCACACTCGTTCCGTTTTTCCACTTCATTGTAATAAATTTCCTTATAGAACATCTCCTCACGGTACATCTCATCCTCATACTGCTTACGCATAAGATAATTAAACCTCTCCATCATGTAAAGCATAAAATAATAAGTCAGCACGATGGAAACAAGGATGCTGATGCACATGATAAAGCTCTTAAGATTACCTGATTCCAAAGACAGAATAATTATGAAGCAGCAGTTCAGAACTGCAAAGACAAAGACCATAACAAGAACGGTAATTATCTCTTTCGGAATTTTGGAAAGCCGCACTCCTCTTTTAGAAATGAGCTTGGAAAGAAGATACAGCACATTTCCCCTGATAAAACTGCAAAGAGCCACCACAAAATAATATTTATAGGCTCCATCCTCTTCTGAGGTATAGTTTGCAGCCTGAAGCAGAAGCAGCCCAATTGGTTCAAACAAAATACCGGTTCCCACAAAAATAACAATATTCACAATTCTTATCCACATCTTTGACACAAAGAAAAATGTAGTCAGCAGAAGAATGGATAACAAAGTGATAAGATTCAGATATGGATTTTCCAGTCCGCTTACCGCTGCCCATATTGCAGCCATTGTTACGAGATATGCAGCAAAAAGCCCTTTGAGCACCTTCTTCATTTGCTTAAAACAATGGAAGTAATACCAGAAGATTCCCAAATCAAACAGATTTACCATAAAACGAATGATAAACTCCATCGGCTACACCATCCTTTTCATAAGTTCCATGTGCTTTTCCTTTAAGCCCTGTTTTTGGGAACGGGCAATCAGAAGCCGCTCCTCGTTGTCTAACACGACCTCATCACCTTCAATTGCCCGGATATGCCCTAAATTGATGATATAGGACACATGAATATGGGTAAACACCTTTTCATCAAGCTGTTTCCATATTTCGTCTGTTGTCATGTTTGTTTTGTAGGTATCTGAAAGAGTGTGAATGACAGTCTGCCGACCTTTCTTTTCAAAATACAGAATATCGTCACAACTGACACGGAAATGATTTTTACGGAATTGAAAGACAAAGTCCTGTTTTATCATATTGAGATAATTCATGGCTTTCAAAAGAACCGACTCAATTTTCTCAAATGTAATCGGCTTAGATATGTAATCAAACGTAATCACTTCAAAGACTTCCATGACGTATCTTGTATAACTCGTCAGAAAAACAAACAGGGCTTTCGCATCCCTTTTACGCACTTCTTTTGCCAGCTCCAGACCATTCATATCCGGCATCTCTATATCAAAGATATACAGATGATAATTCTCTTTGTCCTGCATGGAACACATTAGCAGCTCTTTCCCACTAAAATACACATCATATTCAACCGGATAATCAGGAAGCTCATCAAAAGCAGCTTCCAACATTTCAACATCTGTCCTGCTGTCGTCACACACGGCAATTCTTAACATAGCAATCCCTCCTAGCGAAGAAGCAGGAATTACCACAAACTTATTTGATAAGCTTAGACAGATACGCCAGTACCCGGTCAAAGAACTCATTCCTCTGCTCTTTGGTGCTGTTTGCCACATAGTAGTCCAAATTGAAATCCTTTACATTACTGCTGATTCCGGTGATTAGGTAGGTAGGATCAATCCCATATGTATGGTACAAAATCAGTATCTTGTCAGCAGACAGCCCAGTTGCCCCGGCTTCCAGCTTGCGGTAGTGTTCCTCCGTTACATCAAGCGTGGCGGCAAATTCTGCCTTATCCTTATTCATGTTTGTTCTTGCTTCTCTTAATCTTTTTCCAATCTGTATATTGGTGTCTTTTCTGTCAATTTCCATAATTTACACCTCTTTTCCTGTATAAATCATAGCAATCGACAGTTTTCTGTCCTAGCCCAGAAAGCAACCCAATGCACATCATTTTCCAACCATTTACAGGTTAATTTTTGATTTATCCCTTAAAAGCAGAAAACGAATGGTAAAATTTTCTTACCACTCGTTTTCTAACCATATTTAGCTTTTTTAGCTTCCGTTTTATACCATAACATCAGACCTTTCGGTATGATTCCTGATAGCATCTACCCAATATTTAATGACTGCATTCAAATAATCTATCTTAGCATATGCACCCATATGCTAAACACCATCATCAGTATTTTTTTTTTAGGGATATATTTCTACTTTTAACAAGCATATTATTTAATGTTACCAAACATCTTCTTACTTTCAAGAACCTTTACAGAAAATGACCTATTTTTACAGAAAACGGCAAAAAGGTGTCAAAAATCGGCAAAAATCATACTGGTTGTTTGAAAACCATATTCATCCCCACACATAACTAATGAATACAACATAGACTTTTTTCTTATTCCGGGAAATAAATAGCACGCTGTAGCAGAGAAGCCAAAATCAATGTACGATATATTTTTGAAATAACATAAAACAAAGGAGATCTGAACTATGGATACTTTAGAAACAGTCATTAACAATTATTTAGAATACTGCAATTCGCAAAAATGTCTTGATGAGAAAACACTGAAAGCATATCGAATCGATCTGCGGCAGTTTTCTGAACAAATTTCCATCATCAATATTACAGAGATTACTCCCAAAACACTAGAACAGTATATCGCCCGGTTGCATGAACAATATAAACCCAAAACTGTAAAACGCAAAATAGCATCGGTAAAAGCCTTATTCCATTATCTGGAATACAAGGATATCATTGACCATAATCCATTCAGCAAAATACTGATACACTTCCGTGAGCCCGTAATACTACCTAAGACCATCCCTCTACATACGGTTGAAACATTTTTATCTACAATATACAAACAACGGGAAAATGCCAAGACTTCTTACCTGAAAAGAAATGCTCTTAGAGATGCTGCTGTTGCGGAACTATTATTTGCAACCGGCATGAGAATATCAGAACTTTGTTCTTTAAAAATCAATGATGTGAATTTGTACGACGGAACAATTCTTATCTATGGAAAAGGAAACAAGGAACGACGTATCCAAATTGGCAATGAATCAGTAATTAATATTTTAACAGAATATAACGATGCCTTTGACGCAGAAAGGCAATCCTGCAACAACTTTTTCATAAATCAATCTGGAAAAGCACTGTCCGATCAGTCCGTGCGCAGAATGATTAACAAATATACCTCTCTAGCCTCCATAGATCAGCACATAACACCTCATATGTTCCGCCACACTTTTGCAACAAGCCTTTTAGAAGCAGATGTTGATATTCGTTATATTCAGGAAATGCTAGGACATAGCTCCATTAATATTACAGAGATATATACACATGTTACAGTGTCTAAACAAAGAGACATTCTTGCTACAAAGCACCCCCGGAAAGATTTTCACATATAAATTTTATGGGCAATCCAATAATCTTATGGATTGCCCCTTTTAATAAATAACTCAAACTTCGCACATAGATTTTGCCTATGCACCTTGAAAATTCAATACCTGGCAGTTATTCAGTTGTCAAAATTCTACGGTTATGCTGCTTGAAGCTGTGTTTTTAGCAAAGCAGGCAATGTATTCATAAACGTATCAACCAGTTCGTTGATTTTATCGTCAGACAGCTCTGTATTGTCATTAAGTATGGTTCGGAACATTTGAAGTAACATTTGAAATGCCTGTATCCATGTGATATCAGACATTTCATCGGTAAAATATAGAAAGAGTTCTCCCAAGAAACGATTATCATTGGATTCCCGGCTTTCCAGAGAAAGCATCATATACTGCGTGAAAACAACTGCAGTGTGAGCTGTCATTGCATCGTAGGATAAGGAATTGCATTCCCTACTGAGATTCAGGTAGCTTTTGCATACCTTGAAGAAAACCTCGATATCCCAGTGCTTGCCATAAATGCGGATGATTTCATTTTCATCCAGGGTTGTATCAGTGGAAATAAGGCATAAATATTCCTTCCTCTTATTTCGGTTTTCTTCTGTCAAGTATGGACTAAAAAAATCATTTTACTTATATTATATCCTCCCTTTCCCCACATTGTCTAATACTTAATCTGTACACTTCTATATACCTTTTAAGCATAATGTAAACAAGTGCTAGTAAACGATTCAAAATTTACGGTATTTAGAGTCTAAAAAAATTACCTAAATTATAGATATTTATTCAATATTTCTCGATTAAAAGAATTTTATCAAGATTGTGCTGTAGTGATATGATATGTCATCATCCACCTTTAATACTGTAAACACTTATAGATGCTTTCATCATCGCGCATCCTCAGTCACAGCCACTATGCTATAATCCAATTTCCCCATAAATTTTTTTATAATCCCATTTATCTCATTCATTTCCTGCAATTCGCCCAACTTTCATTTAAAACAAAAACTGCACCTAAACCAAGTTGACTTAGATACAGTAATATTTAACTTTATTATGCTCTTTATAAAAACTTTGATTGTTCTTATACTGTTTTGAAGCCATACCTGCGGTAACAATCAGTACAATATATCAAATATAATGATATTAAGCTTGTATCTATCTCCCTCAAAAAAAATCATAACAAGTCTGTGTTTACAATGCTTAGAGCTCTTCATTATAATTCAATGAATAATTTAGAGTATATATGCGCAGTTCAACTTTCCTTAAGCATAATATACATGTCTGTAAGCAAAAGAATAATATTTCAATTTATTACCCCTAATAATTCTAATCCATTATTAATAATTAGCAAGACACATTCAAGCAAACTTTTGTTAATTCTTATATAAGAATCAAATACATCACTTGCAAGTGAAATAATATAGTTTACAATCTGATGACAAGAAAAATCCTTTGACCGTCTAATCTTATCTCGATTTCCACAAGAATATACATTATCGGATATAATCAGCATTTTAGCTAATAAGACATCTGTTTTCAAGATTTTATTGTCTGTTAAAACAAATTCCTCTGCATGGTTAATCTTATACAAAATATCTATATATTTTTTTATATCACTATATGTTTCATAATCAATTACAAGTTTCTCTGATAAATTCACTGACAAAAACATAAGTTTCAATGCAGAATACCCCTCACCAACACTCACATTAAATCTTTTACACACCTCATCAATATACCCATCTACAGAATGGAAAATACCCTTTCTAATTGAATCAACATTTTCATATTCTGAGACACTTGTTACATCGTTAAAATAAATTGGAATAATATTAGCATCATATATACGATCTAACAATTCTATTGATTTTTCAATTATATTTTGTTGACGAGAACTAACAACAGAATACACAATATGCTTTTGACAAGATAATTTCAGGTAATATGCTATATTGCTTAACAAATAAGAACTCTTTCTGCTATTTATTGACTCTACAAAATCATTGAAATTATTAATCAAATAAACTATTGCATCTGATTCATAGTCCAAATCATCTATAAATATTTTTGCCGCCTCTAAAGTATTAATATGACCTTTAATACATCTGTCACAATAATTTCGTATTGTACATATATCATCCTCTATCTGCACATATTTACCACCATCCAAATATTTAGGGAACATATTTCTCAATTCATCAATCTTGTTAAACTTTCCGATCTGATGTAACGCCATACAATAAGCCCAAGCATACGCATGATCTATTTTCCCTTTTATTGGTAATGAATTGTTGTTTATATAATTTACTACTAATTCTACATTTCGTGCTTTATCTGATACTAAATAATGAACATGAGTTAATGCTCCATGCGTTTCATAATAATGCGCTAATGCATTACCAATTACCGAGCTTCTAAATGTCGCCATATTAATTGGGTACACTGGTGTCAAACTGGTATGTTCTATAACAACATCATAGCAAGAATTACATGTTGCACCAAACATTTTATTCTTCTTAACAATATCTATTACCTGATTTACAAGAATATTATCTGAAATTAAAATATTTATATAATTTCCAATGCAAACAACTTTTAAATCTTTATCCTCCTTAGAGGAAAAATCCATCTTTGTTCCTAACCTTATTGCACATGTATAAATATCAAAAGGGGCTTTAGGAAACCAACTTACAGTTTGTATATTTTTTGCATCAAATTTTATTAATTTGTTAATTTTTGATATAATCCATTCATCAATCTCATTCATATTTTTCTCATCTACTATATTTTTTCTTCAAAAACTCATAAGTAATTTTCCCTATTCCTGAAATAATTATGACAGAAACACTAAGTATAGAAAAAAGCAATGAAAAATCCAAAAATTCAATGGAAATGTTAACAGCTTTACACGCCTGCAGAATTATTAATGTAACTATTATCAATAAAGTCACAATTAAAATTGTACTAAAAATTGCGCTTCTGTTTACCACCAAATACTTCAATTGAGATAATTCCTCACTATTCTTTTTCTGTTTAAGTTCAAGGTCCAGCCTTCTTGCTCTTTCGGTAGTCTCTATATTAGGGTTTAACCAAACAACCATATGATATACTTCATTTGTTGGTTTGCGTCCCAATTCCCATGTTTCATAGGCTTCTATTAAAGATAGGGCATAAAAAACTGTAGCATATGAAGTATGCAAAAAGCTTCCATCCGCTAGCACTTTATTTGAATCACACATCCAACACAACGACTTAAAAACCATAATATCATCATGTCCATATTCAGGACAAGCTTTTGAGGTAACAAAATAACTCCATAAAATACCACATGAATCAGCAACGCTATTATCTGTAATACCTCCATTGCCCTGCGCATTCTCTATATATTTTAGTCCTTCTAATATTGACTCTTGTGTAGCCCTTTTTAAACTATCATCAGCTTCTCTAAAAAGTACATAAGATGATAAACCGCAAATAACTTCTCCTATATTAAATACACTCCCCCAATTTTCAGGTTTAATACTGCTGTTATCCTTATCTATTTCCATATTGGCACATTGCAACAACATTAATACAATTGTTTTTATTGCTGTATCTATCTCAATATTTTCTCGTGTAAAATAATTATCATTGTACATTTCTTTAACACGAATTAACACAGATAAAGTTACCGCCAGATCTGTAGAATCTGCTGTAAGATAACCCTCTGCTGATTTCCAATTTACTCCTTGCTTTATTAACCATCTAACAATTTTCATTGTAGACATATTTATTTTATTTTTTTCATCATTTGTAAAAGAGTTGGGATATTGGTTAAGACAATTAATGACGCTCCTTAAAGCCACGGCTGTATCCCAAGGTGCGCTATCCCAACTCATTTCATCCGATCCTTCTTCATACAAGCTGTCAACAATCCATCTTGTAGTATTGACAACTTTAGGTTCAATGAGCCGATTTAAGTCATGCTGACCTTCCACTGTACTTACGCGCAATAAAAAATCAATAGCCAAGCTACATTCCCAAAAGCTACCACTAGCTTGTGGCAACAAGTATCCTGATGGTTTATCATCAACCATAAACCACTTCGCAACAGGTATAATATACTCCATAAGTAATTCATTTCTAAAAATATTGCTACTAAATTCATAAAACGGCTTCATTATTAATACCTCCGAACATTATACCCAATCGGAATACTCATCATCATAAGCAACCCAAACTGTTTTTATTTGAGTATATTCTGTAATTGCCTCCTTACCAAATTCTCTTCCGTACCCAGAATTTTTAAACCCTCCAGCTGGCGCACCAGGAAATTCACAAAAAATAGTATTACATTGCATTATTCCGCATTTAATGGATGTAGAAAACTTATGCATTCTTTGAATATCCTTTGTCCAAATCGAAGCTGCTAATCCATACCTACTATCATTAGCTAATTTTAATGCTTCATCTTCCTCATCAAACACAGTAAATGTTAAAACTGGTCCAAATATTTCGTCCGTAAACAATTCACTATCGGGATTAACATCATCAAAAATTGTCGGACTAACAAAAAAACCATTACTAGGCAAATTTTCATTATTTCCTAATACAATTTTTTCCCCTCTATCAATCGCTCTCTTTATATAACTCGTCACTTTATCATACTGTATCTTTGAAATTAGTGGACCTACATTAGTTTCCTCATCAGTTGGATCGCCTATGATAATTCTATTTGCAATTTCTTTTATTTTTGATAGCAATTCATCATGCACACTTCTCTCAACAATAATTCTCGTAGCAGCAGTACAGGTTTGTCCCTGATTGAAAAAAGCACAAAATGCTATTGCTTTAGCCGCACCATCAATATTTGCATCTGCAAAGACTACGACTGGCGCTTTCCCACCCAACTCAAACACACAATTTTTTATATTGTTGCTGGAAATATTTCTTAAAATCTGTGATGCCGTTTGCGTGCTTCCCGTAAAAGTAATTTTATCTATATTGGGATTTGCAACTAAATAATTTCCTGTTGTCTCCCCTAATCCATTCAATACACTCACAAGACCTTTAGGCACCCCATCAATATCTGATATAATTTCAGCCAATCTTAACGCAACTAAAGGTGTTTCTTCAGCCGGCTTTATTACACAGGCATTTCCCGTAGCAATAATTGGGGCAATCTTCGCAGTAATATTAAACAAGGGATAATTCCATGCTGTGATAGCCGCAACTACCCCATATGGTTCACGCCTCGTAAAAACAAATTTATCATTTCCAAACGGAATTGTCGTACCCTCAATTTTATCAGAGAGTCCTCCAAAATACCTATACATTCTAACTATAGCCTCTATATCTTCTCTAGCATCCTCAATTGGGCGCCCTGCATCCAATACATCGATTTCAACCAATTCCTCTGCATGCTCTTCAATCGAATCTGCAATTAAATTGATTAAATGACCTTTTGTAATTGCGTCAATTTCACACCACTCTCGAAAAGCTACTTGTGCTGCTGCAATTGCTGCATCAACATCTTGCTTGTCTGAATCTGGAACAACTGCTATTACTTCCATAGTAGCAGGATTAACACTTTGAAAAGTGTTTTTTCCAAAAGAATCATGATGTTTCCCTCCATAAAAGGGACGAGTATCTAACTTTTTTAGTTTCATAAAACATATCCTCCTTATTTTACTTGTGTTGTTTCATATGAAAACAAAATAGGTCCATCTTTATATGTATCTCCATACATTGAAAAACCACTTTTCCCTTTTCCACCAAATGGTACATGAGCATCTAATGCCTCTAGTTCCATAACGGTTTGGCTTGTCGCAACATGTGGAAAATCCTGAATTATATTATTACTAACATTACCAAGTGCTATTAACCCAAATTTATATTCACTTGAAATAACAGGAAATAAATCTCTTTCATCACTATATTTTGCAAGTGTGAATATAGGACAAAACTTTTCACTATTTAAAGAATCGCTATTTATATCAACCTCATATACTGCTAAAATACAGTCATTTTCATTACGTTTATATACACATTTTTCTCTATCATTTATCGCAGAATATCTATTTTCTATATCTTTCTTGACAGCTTCAAAGGGTGGATAAATATCTGCTGTTTTATCTCCAAAGGCACCTAACTTTAACTTGGATAATTTTTCAATTAAAACTAGTAAAACCTCATCATAAATAGATTCGTGAATGATGATTTTTTCAGAACATAAGCAGTCTTGACCACTATTATAAATACGCGAATTAATTACCAAATCTACAGCTAAATTAAGATTTGAGATTTCTTTACCCAGTATAATTGGATTGATTCCTGAGCCACAGTATATCAAATGTTGTGTAGATGGAAATTTGCTCTTAATATCAAGCATATGAGCATATGCACCGGTAAATAACAATCCCCCTGGTTTCAATGCTTCACATGCATCAGTTATAAAATCTTTTCCAGAACCCTCGAATAGCGTTATACCGACTTTTTTAAATTGAACATAAGCTTTATAAAATGTTGTGACATACTCAGCTGTATATTTCGACGGTCGAACAATAACTTCATTTCCTGCAAATGCGATACCACAAGAATATAAAGAAAAAGAATATATGGGATTATTAAAGGGTAATGAAATTCGATAAATCCCTATTGGCTCTCGATCATGTATAGACAGATATTCCGTATCATAGTTTGCTAATAATCGAATTGTTTTTTCAACTTCATCGACTGCCGTTGCTAAGGGTTCGATTTTACATAAAAAATCTATCCAATACTCTTTGTCTTTTTCCATATATATGCTTATTTCTTTTAAGTGGTCCAATCTAGTCTTTTTTGTATCCATAGATAATCACCTTATTTCTGCTCATAATAAATTTATATTTTAAAAATACATAATTCCGTTTATTCTAGTCACTAATATGGGGATTACGCTTTTTATAATTAATCCACAACTAAAGCGTATCCATTTTTCAGTTTATTCGTACCTTTTATTAGCAGCAAACAACTAATTTTTATAATAAATGTCAAATCAAATTGCTTTCTCATTTTTTAATGTACATCGCAAACTCTTTACCACCGACAAAATAATTTTCATTTCATACTCTGAGCAATCGCTCAGCTCTTTCATAAGCACATTCTTCGCTTCTGAACAATCTTCCATCTCTGGATAAAACACCTCATACAGTGGCAGATCCAGCTCCCTTACCAGCATACACAGTAACTCAAACTTCGGATTCCCGGTATTCTTCTCTATATCTATAATCGTCCTTTTACAGACGCCAAGCTTCTCGGCTAATGCCTCTTGAGATAAATTTTTACTTTTCCTTGTCGCACGAACGACACTTCCTAATGCACTTACTGAATGGTTCATTTTAATTCACCTCTACTATATTATAAAACTCACTTTCAGAGTCAACAATCTAACCGCAGTTCACCAAAATATGAGCTTTTGCTCACTATTTTGACAAGTGAATATAACAGACCAGATTTATCGAGTAAACCATATCAATTTATATAAAAAATCTGGTCTGTACTAAAAGCAATTCTCTTCTATACAGACCGGAAATCCCTATGCCGTATTTAATTTTCTAAAAATGTCCCTCAAACTTCCAGACTATCTCAATCCTGTTACCCGGATAGACAACGACCTTTTCTATCAGTTTGTCTTTCATATCCTCTTCCAGAAATGCCATAGCCTGGTCTGCTTTCCTCTTCTTCCTGTACCTGCTAGAGTGCCGCAAGTTCTTCTTCCAGTTTCTCCATATCAGCGTCATACTGCTTCTTCTCGTTCAAAAAAATCTCTTTCCAGTTTTCCATCAGCATATTTATCATACAATGCAATCCAGCTTTTTTGTGCCACCTCAATCGACCTCATTGTAGAATTAATCCTGTCACTAACGGATAAAGGGGAACTTCTGTTTATTGCAAAAGTAAAATACAGAAAGTTGCAGCCCTCTTTTGTAGGTAATTGCAGAATCAATAGATGTGGTAAATGTGGGTTTTGATTTGCCACATCCGTTGATTTTACAGGAGTTTTTTTAGGGAGCCCCCAAGGTCTGCTTTGCAACAACTTACATTTTGCCTCTGTAAAAAGCACCCTAACAACCGCCGCTTATTCCAGTTCTATGACTAGCTTGTGCTTATCTTCTTTTGACTTTTGATAGCCGTACAAGGCACAGATGCCTCCTTGCAAATAGCAAATTAAAACTATCAGTTTACTATTTACATTATTCAAATATAGCAACAAGGACAGGGAAGAAATTAAGTAGAAATTCTTCCCTGTCCTTGTTATATACCGCTATAACAGTATCCTTTCGTTGCAGCATCCCAAATGACTCTCATTGCTGACACTACCGTTCTGATTTACCCACATAATGCGATAATTACTTCAATTCATAAATCCTTTAATTTTTATATAAATCTTCTTGTTTTTTATACATATTATAATATTTTCCTCCTTTTTCACATAATTCTTCATGGCTTCCTATTTCTATAATCCTGCCTTTCTCAAAATAGCAGATAACATCACATAATTTTGCAGCACTCAATCTATGTGTTACCAATATAGCTGTCTTCCCTTTTGTAAATTCTTCAAATTGCTCATAAATCTCTGATTCTGTAACCGGATCCAAACTAGCAGTCGGTTCATCCATAATAAGAATACTTTTATTTCGCACCAATGCCCTAGCTAATGCCAACCTCTGCCATTCGCCACCTGATAATTCATACCCATCTTTCTCCAACTGACCTAGCTTTGTATTTATTCCTAGTGGTAATTTTTCAATAAAGTTAAATATTTTATTTTTGACTATGTTTTGTATCTCACATTTTTTTTTAACTCCTAAACCAATATTTTCCAAAACACTTGTTTGATATTTATTATAATTTTGTAACACAACGCTTATTTGTTCATAAAATTCTTCTTTAATATTTATCAAATTTTCATTACCAATAGTAATGCTACCCAAAGATGGATCGTATATTCCCAATAATAAATTTATAAATGTTGTTTTTCCACTACCGTTTTTTCCCACCAAAGCTATTTTTTTTCCAAATGGTATTGAAATATTTATATTTTTCAACACATAATCCTTCGTATCATCATATTTAAAGTAAACATTTTTAAAATTAATTTCTTTATTTTCTATCTTATGACTCAAGCATTTTTCCTCTGGATATGAATAGAAAAAGTTGAGATCTTCTAAATATAGGTCATATGTATTTAAGGTTTTTATTTCTGATACAAATGAGACAATTTCCGTCAGTAGGTTCTTTATAGCCAAGTATATTGCCATAAAGTCCCCAATCTGACCATTATTATATTTTATATTTATATACGTTATAGCCAAACACCCTACCAATGACAAATTTTTCAATACATTAATACCTAGTTTTCTTTTTCCCTGCTTATATAAAAGTCTCACTTTCTTTTTTACAATTTTATCTCTTAACAAATTTGCTTTTTTTACAATAAATTCGTACAACTGAAATATATGAATTTCTTTTATGACGTTACGATCAAATATAATATTTTCCGTATAACTAAGTAATCTCCCTAGTTTATTTAACTCCTTTTCTTGACTATAAAGTTCTTTGCTCTCTTTTAATGCAACAAAATAATATGGTATGCTTGCCAATATAAACACAAACGGAAAATACCATTGTACAGAATATAAAATTACTACATATATCGTAATTGAAATTAACCCACTGGAAATACTAATAGAGGACTTAATAAATTCCAATGCGCCAACTCCAATATTATCGTTCAGACGTTCCAATAAGTCATAGAATCTTTCATCATCAAATATGTTTAATCTAATTTTAGAAATTTTACTATTTATTTTTACATTCAATTCCTCATTAATGCGATAGCTTACCTTTGTTTGAATATAGCCCTCAACACCCTCAAATATATCTATGCATATATTCAAAGCAAAATATACACATATATATATTACTGTTTTATTAATACTAATTGAGACTTCATCTATTACTTCTTTTAAAACCCATGTTTTGTATGAAACAAAAGCTGCTCCCATAAATGATATTATGACATTTATTATTAAACACCTTTTACAAATATTATCAATAACTCCTCTAATAATTTTCATATTATTTAAATACTTACTAATATTCATCTCTTTAACTTTCCATGTACCCTTTCCATACGTATGTTACCAATACTATTCGCTCTTACTTGACTATGGTGTAATAAAACGCTATTAAGCATCGCCTCTTTCCATACAATACCACTTTGCCTGAGAATTATAGAAGTTATAATAATTTCCTTTATTTTTCATCAACTCTACGTGTGTTCCAACTTCACATATCCTACCGTTATCCATATATACTACTTTATCTACAGATTTCGCCAGTCCAATCCTATGTGATATTAAAACAACCGTTTTATTCGAAAAATACTCACATATTTTATTAAATTCCTGTAATTCAGCAATAGGATCTAATGCTGCTGTGGGTTCATCTAAAATAATCAAATCACTATCTTTATTAAACATTGCCCTACCGATTGCTATTTTTTGCCATTCTCCACCTGACAAGTCTATTGAATCATCATCAAACTCTTTCCCCAACATCACATCTAATTCTTTTTCGTTTTGATATAAATACTCCAGTTTCAGTTCATCTAATAATTCTTTAATATATTTTTCATCATCTATATCTGCAACATTTCCCAACCCTATGTTTTCACGCAAAGAAAATTTATACCTTACATAATCTTGAAAAACAACATTGCCCTTTTTTTTATTGAACAAAATATTTCCCTTAGTAGGTTTATAAAGTCCTAAAATTATTTTTACCAAAGTAGTTTTTCCACATCCATTTTTGCCAACCACCATAATTTTTTCACCTTTATTTATCTCAATACTACAATCTTTTAATATTTGCTCTCCAGGACTATAAGCAAAAAAAATATTTTGAATTTTAATTAATTTTTTTTCACTCAATTCTATGTTGTCCACAACCTTTGCTTTTTTCTGATTACAACAATAAGCAAAATCTTTTAGATATTCCATATCCTGCCTAATTTGGGAAAATGTATTGATCATAGATATTAAGTATAAAATTAACACCTCTTGAGACTGAATAATTAAAACCACTTCTTCAACAGAAAAAATTTCAATAGAATATCCATATACTAAATACAAAAATATTAAAGTCTCCATTCCTGTTCCTAAAATAGTCCATATAGCATTTATTAAATTCCATTTTTTTATAAACCTTAAATGTTCATATTCTATTTTACTATAAACTTGTTTTCTCTTTCCTTCTATCCACTCCATGCAATTGCTTATCCTAATCTCTTTTATGCTTTCCCTACTCCGCATCAAACCATTGAAATATGTATGTTTTCTTTGATCATTATCTTGTACTCTATACAGTTTTAGGTTAGCGTTAGTTATTTTCTTAGAATAGACTAATTGTAAAGCAAAAATAATTATAAAGAAAACTAAAAACAGCTTATCTACATCCACAATCATAGCCGAAAGAAAAAACAAAGAAACTATACCTGCTATAATCTGTAATAAATTCGCTATAATCTGATAAATTTTACTATCTATTGATATTTTACTTCTTTTGATTTTTAGCAAAAAATCCGAATTATCGTAATCAATTATTCCTCTGTGTCTTATATTATTAACAAACAATGAAAAAAAATATTTTGATATCCTATTTTGAAAAAAAATATGCAAAACTTCATTTAAACTGCTTTGTAATTCTTTGAATATTGTTATAAAAAAGAAAAGCAAAAATAAACCCACCAAAAAAATAAAGGAACATTCTTCATGCAGACATTTAATCAAAGCATTTACAATTTTTATTTCTAAAGGTTGTAGCATATTTATTCCCAATAATATTGTCCCCCAGATAAGTATTATTCTAAAATTACTTATGCAAAATTTAAACACTAATCCTATTGCTTTCTTCATAATTTCCCTCCTAAAAAGGCGAAAGCTTTGTCATGTTACATAACAAAGCTTTCAAATCTAGGTCCCCCAATATTCATATTTATTTTTTATATTAAAGCCGTTACCACGGGTTTCCTAGATTTTATGTATGATGCAAGTTCTATGTCATGCATCATTAATTTAATGCTGCTTATACATTCCAAGTCTTCTTGCAGGTAAAGTAATTGTCATTGCAGACAAAGCTTCCACTGCACTTGAAAACTGATGAGCAGGTGTACTTAATAGGAGCGTTGCAACTTACACTACGAGGTGATACGGCATTACCATTTACTACAGGCTGTGCATACTTCATATCTTTTTCTCCTTTCTTCAATATGAATATTTATGTCAAGGGTTCAGCTTTAATATCATTTTTAGACATTCTTTGAATATATTTATCGAAAAATTCCTTTTTTCTAAAATGACAGTCTCCATCTGTTTCTTGAATAGAGCCATTATTGAGTATCATCGCAACGCACCCCTTTCCGCAAGACATTCGCCAAATGCAATTGGTACATTTATGCAAATACTGTATTCCAAAACGTAAAAACCATATTAATTGTGAAAACTTTTCTCCCTCAATTATTTCCCAAATAGATTGCTCATTAATGTTACCAACAGCATACTTTTCATCACCAAACATTTGGCATAAAAAAACATTCCCTTTTGAATCAATCCTCGGTGACAATGGTATTTTTTTCTCATTAGGATATATTAGCGGACAGCCACCCGAATATCCTTCCGGCAAAGAAATAATAAACCCTTTTTCCTTTATCCGTTTAATTTCCTCATCCTTATTTAATTTTTCAATTAACTTCTCCTTTTCTTGAATGCTTAAGTACATTTCATTTAATGCTTCTTTTGCTCGTCCCATGATAGATAAAGTAGCAATATTTATAGTTTTTATCCCACGATCCGTCACAAATTTTATAGTATTGACAATATCATCCATATTGTATTTAGATGCCATGCATCTAACAACGATTCGTTCCGCATAACCTAAACTCAACAACTTATCCATACCACATAGCGTTTTCTCGAAATTTCCTTTTCCACACAATTTATCATGTGTCGTTGGGCAAGAACCATTTAAGCTAATTTGCACATTAATTCCAGACTTCACTAACCTTTTGGCTATATCTTCAGTTATTAACGTGGCATTGGTAATAATCAAATTCTTTGTACTTTTTCTTTTTTGTATTCTATCTATAAACTCCCAAACTTGCGGATGCAAAAGAGGTTCTCCGCCAGATAAGGTTATGCTGCATTCCTCTGTATCCGGAATGCCATCATATGCATTTAAAAATGCCTGTAAATCCAATTCTTTGCGTAACTCGCCTGATTCATTATAGCAATGTTTACACCTCAAATTACACCGTGACGTAATCTCGATATAACACCCTGCCAATTCATAATCACCAAATAAATTAAAATCAATATTATGTTCATCCTTTTTCATTTTACATTCCTTTCTAAAATCAAGCCTTTTTCCACCATTTTATCAATTGCCATTCGACAGTCATTTTTTATTAAACATATATCTAACTCTGCCCCATTTTCGCAAACTTCCTCAAGCATATTAACGATTTCATTTATATTTTTTCTATCACAATTATCCCAAATAAAAAAAGAAGTTTCATTTAATGTAACAATTTCTCCTTTTTTTTCACTTAAAACCAAATAATTTTCTTCATGTCTTTCAAATGGTTCTTCAACTTTATAATATCTTATTAAATCCTCCATTTGCCATACCTCCTCTGAAAGAATCTGCAACCATTATGCAACAATCGCTTTCTGCTTTACATCTTAATACATATATTCTCCCATTACGCTCTAATGTAATTTTTCCTAGTTTAAATGTAATTTTTCCCGATAAAAGTTTTGGGGATACTGATAAACAAATACACTATTCATTTTTCGTCATTCATAAATCTACTAATTATCATTATCTTATAACATCTAAGTGAATGTCTCTAAAAAACTATGTAGATAATTAAAATTTCAACTCCTTTCTCATCAAATGATTGCATATAACAGATCGAGAGGATATAATAAAGCTTAAACTTTGATGCTTTTCATGATATACACGATATATAGGAGACAAACCTTATGCCTAAAATATTAATTGTTGAGGATGATTTTGATATTCAAGAATTATTAGAAAATTTTTTACAAGAAAATGCTTATGAGACAGCTACCGCAAATGACGGTATAGAAGCAATAACCTTATTTAATAATAACCAATTTGATTTAATTCTTTTAGATATTATGCTTCCAAAAATTGATGGTTATACCATATGTGAACTAATTCGCAAACAGTCAAATATCCCTATAATTATGCTTACTGCTTTAGATAGTGAGGAACAGCAAATCAAAGGATTAGATTTACAAATAGATGATTACATTACAAAACCTTTTTCTATGCCCATCTTGTTAAGAAAAATTGCTGCTATACTTCGCCGTAGTAATCAAGGAACAATTAATAGCCCACATACCATACAATATCAGAACCTTGTTTTGTCTCTAGATGGCTATACAGTGAAAGTTGATGAAAAGTCATTTATGTTAACGCAAAAAGAATTTGAACTTTTGCGAGAATTATTAACTCATCAAGGACAAGTATTGACACGTCAATCCTTATTAAACAAAATATGGAAATATGATTTTTACGGAGATGAACGTGTAGTTGATACCCATATTAAAAATTTACGAAAAAAACTAGACATTAACTTTATACAGACAGTCAGAGGGGTGGGATACAAAATTGATTAAAAAGATTAAAAGTAGTCTATTTGCAAAAGTTTTTATTCTTACCACAACAATGATGGTTTGTATAGGATTTCTAGTTTATGGTGTTCTGGCTTTGTATATGCCACAAACTTATTCCAATAATCTAAATGCAGCACTAGATGAGTACACCAAGAACTTTATTGCCGATTTAACAGACACTCGAATAGAGGATAGCAATGGACTTTTTGACCAATTTCTGAAGAATACTTCTATTAGCAAAGTGGAATTATATACAAATACTGGCGTATTGATAGATACACCATCTAATAATAAAAATGAAATTGGAATAGTTGGAGAAGCCATCAGCGGAACATCTTATGAACAAATTCCCATTATTTCCAATACCTATCGCTGTACATTTGCAGGCAATAATAATCAGTACATTTTAATCGTTTATGGAGAAGCATCTCAAATTATGGTATTAAAGCAAACTTTTTTACATATATTGCCTTTACTCCTTAGCATAATTATACTTGTATCACTAATCATCTCTTGGGTTTATTCGCATATAATTACTCAACCCGTAATAAAAATCTGCCAACTATCTAAAGAAATGTCTAATCTTCAGTTCACTTGGCAACTGGATGAGTGCCGAACTGACGAATTAGGTGTATTGCAAAAAAGTTTAAATGCTTTGTCTCAAAAATTATACATAACGTTAACAGATTTACAAAATGTTAACCAACAGCTTCAAAAAGATATAGCGTACGAAAAAGAACTCGAACAAACACAAAAGAATTTTTTTTCTGCTGCTTCCCATGAACTAAAAACTCCTATTACAATAATTAAAGGTCAGTTGGAAGGAATGTTATTCGATGTAGGATCATATAAAGATCATAAAAAATATCTTGCACGTTCATTGGAAGTTATAAATATGCTTGAGTTGATGGTACAAGAAATATTGACTATAACAAAACTGCAAGCATGCTTTAATTTAAAAAAGGAATGCTTTGATTGTATCCCTATGATACACAATTACTTGAACACGATTGATGATTTGATTGTAAAAAAGGATTTGAATATACAGTTTATCTCTCATAATTCAATTCTTATAGAGGGTAATAAAATGTTATTAGAAAAAGTATTCTCAAATTTAATTATAAATGCTGTAAAATATTCACCTGCAAAAGCCAGCATTTATATAATAGCACAAAAAGAAAATAATACTTTTTCATTCTGTATAGAAAATACAGGAACACATATTCCCGAAACCGATATTCCTAAATTATTTGATGCCTTTTATCGTGTTGAACAATCCCGCAGCAGAAAAACGGGCGGTAGCGGTTTAGGGCTCTTTATTGTTAATAAAATATTACAGCAACATAATAGTTATTGTGAAGCTTGTAATACAGAAAAGGGAGTAAAATTCTTTTTTTCCATGAATGAATGTTAAGCTATTAGCCATATGCTCTATTCCTTTATGCCACATAGGACAGGGGCAGATTGCATATTTTTATGTTAGCGGCATATGGGATAAGAAGATTTCCCGATTCAATAAAAATCATGCTGGAAAAAGAATACATATAAAAGGATGCGTCCTGACATAATGTATTCTTTTTTATGCCTGTCGAAATATGTAACATCATGTCCGGGGCTGTATCCGTAGTCCTCCATTGGGTTCTTCATTTCAAAAATAAATCAGAATAAATGAATGAAGGATATAAGATATATTATTGCGGATAACATCAAAATATACCAAAAGCAAAGAAATTTTACACAGGTTCAATTGGCAGGCAGAGGCGGCAGACCTTTCTATTGACTCTATTAAACGGATTGAGCACGGGAGTAGAACCATGTCATCAGAAAACTTTATGAGAATAGTAGATGCATTGGAGATTCCATTATCATATCTCTTGTATGAAAAGTTAAATGAAATCCCCTTAACTGAACTGATAAAAAATGTTTTATATGATAGGAGTGAAAAACAGAAGGAGCATCTGTTACATATGTTGGAAGAAATGGCTAAGGGAATGGACAGACTAATATAGATATTTACAGCGCCGGAGTTTTAGTATGGACAGAGACTTTTGATGTAAAATGTTATAGTCTCATACTTGGTTCGTAGATTATTATCTCTGATGTATAATCAATGGTTAAAAAAACACACATGATGATATTTGTATCATGTGTGTTTGGATTTTAAAACATATCAATATTTAACTATGTTACATATATGATTTGAATCAATATGATAATTTATTTTGTTGCGGTACCGCTGCTTTGATTTTCAGGTATTCCCGTATGTGTGTGTTCGTCAAATTCTTCTTGGCTATATTTTTCTATTCCAGTCAAAGTTCCATAACCTTCGCTGTTTAAGCGGTCATAATCACGAATGGTATAAATATCTACTATACCATTCCCGTTTCCTAAGGTTCTTAATTCTCCATTAAATTTTCCACTGGTAAGACTTTCACCATTGGAAATAAGAACATCCCAAAAATAACGAACTTCTTCACCATTAAAATACCATTGATCTGCCGTAAAGTCATAGGTTATACCAAATTCTTCATACTCTGCAACAAATTTTTCTATTTCGCTGTTTTCAAGGGGATTCCCTGTGACAGCAATAGATGCGTTTTCTCTTAATGAATCAATGTTTCGGGCATTAAATTCATCTTGCGAAAATTCCTTAAGACCAACTAATGTTCCTATGGAATCAAAAGAACCACCTGTGGATTTTTCATAACTACCTAAATCTCGTACAGCATAGACATCTACTGTGCCGCTTTCATTTAGAAAATCAATGCCTCCAACTCCATTGTCATCAATAGGATAATAGTCCTCAAACCAGCGAACAATTTTATCATTATAGAGCAAAATGTCTTGTGTCGCATCATAAATTAAGCCGTATTGTTCATAAGGTGCGAACATTTGCTGTTTGTCTGCCGAGGAAAGATTTGAGTTATTCTCGCTGTTTCCTAATGCCTCGGATACAATAGATGTCTGTGTACTCTCCTGCGCAATCGTAGAATTATCATGCTCCGGTAGGCTCTGTGAATCCGAACTGCATCCGGTTAAGCAACCTAAAAGTAGTATGAAAGATACACATGTTATGATTTGTTTCATTTTCATATTTATTACCATCCTTTCTATTAATGTATACATAGTATAGCAAAGTTTATTGTGGCACATGTGTGATTTATGTGTGATTTGTGTGATTGTGTATATTTGCGCATAAAAAAACACTCGCATGAGTTTCAAATATTAAAAATCATTCGTGTATTTTCATAATCTACTGTACAGGATGTCGTTTGCTGTATATTTTTAAGTTCATTACAATGGAAGTGAATTGGCAGAACTCTTTTCCCAAAAATACTGCCATACATATGAGTTTCCTCACACATATGGCAGCATTTTCTTCCGTATGCCAGCCTTCTTATCTGAAAAGCTTTTTTATTCCTGCCGGCTGCTTGGGCTGATGCAGACAATACATACATCTGCTGTCCGCTGCTGCTTTTGCAGAATTAAGTGCTACTTTTCCCAAAATTGTTGCTGCAATATTTTTCTTTTTGCTGCCTGCCATATAACACACCTCCATTTCATTTTAATTGCAAGTATAGCTTATTTTGCAGATTTTTCCCCTTCAATGTTGAAATTCCGACACAGCATGTAATTTTTCCCCGCAATTATTTCCATACCGATATTAGAATTGTATATCCGCTTGAATTACCGTTATATGTGTATCTTATTTACTCACTTAGCTTGTTGGTCTATTTTAAATATTTATGTAAGAATGATACATGAAAGGAAGTCGCACATATGGAAAACAATCGTATTCGTGAATTAAGAAAGAATTTATCCTTGTCCCAAGAAGCCCTTGCCGAGAAAATTGGAACTACACAACAAGCGGTAAGCAGAATGGAAAATAACGCTAATGATATTCCTTCTGATTTACTCATAGAAATATCGAAACAGTTTAATGTTACCACTGATTACATACTTGGGATCTCTGATGTAAAACGTGATTATAACGGACAGTATCGTATGAACCAGGAAATGGATAGATGTTATGATATTGTCATCCGCTATCAGAACCTGACCGAAGTCAACCAAAAGACACTCCGTTGCATACTTGAGCGCCTAGAGCAGGCGCAAAAGGAAAGTGAGGAAGGAACTGCAAAGGAAGAGAGGAAAAATGCTGAGAGTAGCAATCTGTGATGATGATTTAAAATTTACCGGGCAAATTGAAGCTCTGGTGTTTCAGGAAAGCCAGAAGCTGGGTATCCGTGTGGAAACCGAAGTATTCTCTGACGGCAAAACCCTTCTGAATAGCATTCAGAACGGCGAGCATTATCAACTTATATTTATTGACATTGAAATGGAGCAGGTAGACGGAATAACGGCTGCACGGTGCATCCGTGAAATAGACCGGACCGTACTGCTGATTTATGTATCAGGCTATGACAACTATTTAAAGGAACTGTTTGAAGTAGAGCCATTCCGCTTCCTCTCTAAGCCTTTAGACCATGTCCAGTTTGCTCGTTATTTTAAGGAATCTTATAAACGCATCAATGAGACAGAAGTATTCTATCAATTTACATTCAACAAGGAAATTAAGAAAGTGCCTATAAGAGACATTGTTTATTTTGAAAGCAATAACAGAATCGTTTATATCCACCTTAAGGACGGTTCCGATGAACATTTTTATGGAAAGCTCAATAATGTAGAAAAGGAACTGGTGGCAAGCAGGCAATATTTTCTGCGTATACACCAGTCTTTTTTAGTAAATTACGACTATATTAAGAAAATGAATTTTTTCAATATTACTATCAGTTTCTTGGGAAAAGAAAAAGAATTGAAAATCAGCGAGGATCGGCAGAAAGATGTGCGCCAACAACTTTGTAAGATTGCAGGCGGAAAGGCGGTCATAGAAGAATAACGGAATATTTAACGATAATCCCCGAACTGCTCCTATCACTGCTCCACCTTCTCATTATACGAAAATATATGAAAGTATTTTTGGGACCGGCAAATGAAAATTTAAAAAGCTACATAGAATGGGGCATATATTATGTCTTTCTGAGCATAAACAATATCAATTCCGTGTTCCCGCCACATCTGCTATTGTTCGGGAATGTCCTGCTGATATATATGATCAGCTCAGCTACTCGCAAGAGGAATATCAAACAGCGTTGTATATTTTCCTTATTGATATGCGCAGTATGGATGTTTGTTGAAGTTATTGTCCTGATGATACTAATATCTGTCGGTTTTGATTCCAGAACGCTTCAGGATGCCGGGAGTTTCATATCCAAGATGTGTATGCTGCTGTTATCAGTAATCATAAGCCACTGCATCAAGGATAACCACTATTCTGAAATTCCCCTGCTTTACTTTTTAAGCATTTTACTGATACCAGTCAGCAGTATCTATATGATGCACCACATATTTCTTATTGCGGCTGTTCATAGCGAATATATGATATTCTCCGTCACAGCGAGTTTCTTGCTGTTGATTGTAAACTATGTTATCTTTGAGGTCTACGACTGGATCAGCCGGAACGCTGAACTGCGTGGGCAAAACCGTCTGTATGCGCAGCAACTGGAACTTTGCAGCCAACAGGCGGAAGAACGTGAGAGTCTCTACATTGAAATCCGCAGATTGCGGCATGATTTGAAAAATCATCTCTCCAGTCTTCTCGGAATGGTTCAGACAGGACAGACCATTGAGGCAGAGAAATACATAATGCAAATGTTAGATGTCGGCGCCGGAGATCGTCCAGAGGAAATTTCCCACAGCGGTAACATAGTCATTGATTCCTTAATCAATCATGCATATGCTGCAGCACAAAAGGATAATGTACAGTTTAATGTCAATATTCTTGTACCCGCTTCCCTTCCATTTGAAAGCGGACATTTAGTTATAGTTTTAGGAAACTTACTGGAAAACGCACTGGAAGCCTGCCGAAATATTCCAGACGAAAAAGGATTTATAAGCCTTGATATTTCCTATGCCAAAGACATCTTTCAGCTATGCATAAAAAACAACTATCAGGCAAAGCGCAAAAAAGATATTATTGGTCATTACATAACTACAAAGGGCGATAACATATATCACGGTCTCGGACTTTCATCCATAAACCATGCCATCGAAAATTATCACGGTCAAATGGATATAACGGACAATGACAATATATTTCAGGTTATCATTGTCATGTATGGATCATATTCAGAGAACGCCAAGTAGTATAGATTGATTTTGAATTTTAAAAAGGAGCTGTCATGGAATATTTAGCGAAGAAATTAACCAATTACATATACGAAAAAAAGATAATAACCGAAGAATTAGTAGAAATCTACCAGTACGGTTTTCAATGCTTTTTAGAGTTATCGGTGAGTACCATATGCAGCATTATGATAGCGCTTTTTCTCGGTATGCTGCCTGAATGCCTTTTCTTTTTCCTGCTCTTTATTCCTATGCGCTCCTACGGCGGCGGCTTGCATATGAAAACATATTTTGCCTGTTTTATAGGTTCCTGCTTTATACTCACATTTTCCCTGTTGGCAGTAAAATATTTAACAATATCTATTCCGATCTCTTTTGCACTGTATCTGTTTGCCGCCATACTGATACTGGTCATCGGTCCGGTTGATCATCCAAATCGGGAAGTTGATGCACAGGAAAACCGCACATTCATTAATAGAACTTATTTTACGATGCTCATCAGCTTTTTCCTTGCTTTATTTTTCATCTTTACCCAAAACACAAGGTATATGTTCCTTCAGGCAATCGTATTTGTTTTTATATCTGCTACTTCCCTCATCGGACGCCTAATATACAAACAGACCTAACTTTCTTTTTGTAAGACCGCCTGTATTTTTTCCTGCCAGCTTAGAATATCCTGCTTATATTGATCCCGCAGGCTGTCCGGCAGCTCGTCATCAAGTCTGCAAATGTCATCATAATCTTTTCGTGGCAGCAATTCCCTATTTTCATAAAACCACTGCCAACGCCAGTTACGCAGTAGACTTTCCGCCATTCCTTCCGGGGAGGAAAATATTTCATCAACTATCATTGATCGATTCTGCCCGTCCTCTTTGCTCAGCAAACCAACCAAAGATACATAGCCCACCTGATAGATATACGCAATATGGTAGTCCTTCGATTTTTCGAGGATATCTGAAAAAAGCCCTATCAATTCTTTATATTTATCCATTTCGCATTCTCCTTCGTCCAATACAGCAATGTGCGCAAGCCACATTTCACATGAATATAAGTTTTCAAGCCTTATTAAATTTATACAAACAGTTTAACCATTGTATAAATCTATAATGCATAAAATTTTTTTGCATACACTTTTATCATATCAGAAAAACATATCAATAACATTTTCTTTGCAGAAAACGGCTTTATATAGCAGAAAAAGGAAAATCGGCAAAACAGGGGTTCCACTTTTTAGGAAAAGGACAAAAAGGCGCATAGAATCACCATACACATTTTTGTCCTTTTATACTTGCTATAAGAGCCTGTCCAAATCAAATGACATCTCTTCAAACATTAAAATTTAAAAACATAAAAATATGCATGATAATTGAAGAAAAGGATTTATCATGCGTAATAGTATTCTTAATTTGTAGAATAAAATTCAGGCAAAAGTTTGTTCAATTCTAATAGTTATAAAATACTTTCATGGTTATGCTTGTTCTTGACAAGCTTCCTGTTGTCTTTATTCATATTTTCCAACTACCAAAATATAACTTTTCAAGGGTGCCGCGTTTGCAAACACAACACCCTTAAAATACAATATAGACTTATTCCATAATAATAGCTAATGCTCGTCTTAGTATGTGTAATACACTTTAATACTTCCGCCTGTCACCGTTGACCACGGATCTCCCTGAATCCATATAACCCATGCACTATCTGCTGTCAGACCATTAAACTCTGTAAATGTAGCCGGACTCGCAAATCTTTTGCTTGCCACTCTGCCAGATGCTTCATGCTCCACGTACCAGTACACTGTTCCTGAACCTGTACTTTTTCTGCCAGTCAGCTCCACTTTCGTAATTGTGGCACCAGCCGGAACACTTCCCGAAGTAACTCTGCATTCATTCGATACTCCAGACGTTGCAATATTCAATACAACAAGTCCCTTAGAATAATAATTTGTAGCATAAGTGCTTGCCGCATCATCAAGCGAATTTTCAACATAACTCTCTCTTGTTTCCTGCTGTTCTGCTGCCATGACGCTCATTCCGCTCATAGAAATCATCATTATAGCAGCTAACATAAATGACAAAACTCTTTTTAACTTACGCATATGCATCCTCCTATTCGTATTTTCAACGTTTTAGCTTTTTATATGGAATAATCTATGGTATTCCCCTCATTGTTACTCATTCCTTTTGAGAACTCTGTTGACATGTCTGCTTTAATTTTGTTATAAGAAACATTTCCTTTAGCTTTTTCACCATACTTTTCTTTTAAACAAGCCAACTCATCATTGTAAATTGATGTAAATACTCTTGCTCTCGCAAATTCTTCATCTGTACTTATAGCTTTCCAGTTCCTTGACTCTGGATTATAAGAAAGCGTTTTATTGCCCTTTGAATCCCAAAACATGCATGCGGCATTCATTTTACCACCGGTTTTTTTCATGCTTGATTCATATATTGCCTTTCTATCAGGGGATACTGTTTCGCCATGCTGTATACACAACTTTCGGTAAGCAGCATCATCCCTTTTTCCAGTAGCAAATTCTTTTCTTGCAAGCTCCTTTATTGCTTCTTCAAATTCTTCCTCTGACATCGCAGGTTTATCCCGCTTTGTCATGATAGTATCCCAGTTCGGTTTGGTAAAATTAATATCCACCGGCTTAAACCTTAATGAAAAATTACCATAATCACATTGTGCCAGCGAATTATTCGAACTTACTTTTTTCCCAATCATCTGCTGAACTATTTGAGCATATTGTGAATAATTATCTCTAGTTACCTGCATAACATTTGTCCTCCTTGATAAAATAATTTGAAATCCATTTCCACCATATATCTTACTGTTAAAATTTACCTAATTTCATAATAGCAAAACATAATTAAAGTTCAATTACCCTTGCAGAAAGCGGACCATTTTTGCAGAAAACGGCACAAAAAAAACCTTTCGGACACAACATAATGTTCTGAAAGGTTTTTCTTTTACTTAATTTTCTTGTTCAACACAGATTTTGATTTATCATTATTGCCACATTAACTATTAAATCTTAATCCTCTTTTCGTTTCGGTCTCTTCGGCTGGTGGCTAATTCCCAAACAAATTGGAGGCCACCCACAACTAACCTTTTCAACCTCATTACGGATAATTCTTTCTACAATCCTTAAAGCCTTAACACTGATTTTTTCTTTTCCTTTCATTTTACCCTTACCTCCTGCTTTATGATTTTTGCCAAACACATCAAGAATGCACATAATATGATAGCCACTGACATATAGCCAATATACAAAAGATCAGCTTTCAAATATACTAAGACAGCAATTATCATTACTTCTATTAAAATCAGCAACCTTGCTGCTTTCTTAGACTCCCGTAATTCACTTTTGCTCATATCCATATTAGGGTGGTTTATTGTTCCCATTATACAGATTAAAAGTATCGCAAGAAATAATAACCCATACATAACAGTCGGCTTTCTGCAAAGTACAGGTACAATCTGCATAATCACAATATAAAATATGACCGTTCCTAGATAACACTGCCAAAACTTATTTGCATGAAATCCCCCTGTCCGTTGTCTCAATGAAAGAAAGAAAACCATAAAACAGACAGTGTACAGGAATTGCTCAAATAACAACCCTAAAAGCAACATAGTTCCAACTGTTATAGCTTGTTCAACCATACTTATTAATGCATATTCGTAATATTCACAGCTTGATTTGCTTATTATCTTCTCCATTTCCATTCGATTGACAACCTTTAATGCCATCTTCTCTATCATAAATATGCCTCCTAATTATTCAGTATCAAATATAAATCAAAAAAATCAAGACCGTTTGCAGAAAATGGACTATTTTTGCAGAAAACGGCAAAATATAGTTTTGAATTCCATCATTTTCCCATCATTTTAACATCGCATTCCTGCAGGAATGATAATTGAAAAGAAAAATTCCTTATTCTTATCTTCAATAACGTATGAGCCATCATATTTCTCAATAATTTTTATCACATTCTTGATTCCTACACCATGTTCATCCAAACTTGATGTTTTCGTAGATTTTATCTCTCCATTCTCATATATAACATCATAATTATATGTATTTTTAAGCGCAATGATTATCATATCATCTTCTTTGACAAACTTGAACTTAATTACCTTTTTATCCTCACATGTCTCACACGCTTCAATAGCATTGTTCAGAAGGTTAGCAAGGATAGTAACCACATCCTCATCTTTGATTTTCAGCTCTGAAAGATCATTTACTCTGAATACAAAAACAATTCCCTTAGCTTCTGCCTCCTGATACTTTGTATTGAGTATGGCATTTACGATTACATTATTGCTATTAATGGCATCCGGTTCATTATTCAAAGAACCATAAATCTTTTTTACATATTCCTCTAACTTGGAATATTGTTTTTTATTCAACAAGGATTCTATACATGAAATCTGGTTTTTATATTCATGTGTCTTTCTTTTTTGATTATCAAAGTTTGCAGAAATAGATCTGTACATTTCTAACTGATTTCTCGCCTGAATTTGAAAAACCCTGTTTTCATGCATCTTCATTTCTCTTTCCACAATATCGTTAATTAGATAAAACACAACGATATTCATTCCTACCATACCAAACGCAATAATAGCCAATAAATTAGCCTCTTCTACCGTCGTCACATCTTTAAAGGAAGATAACATTACAGAAATAACTGCTATAGTAAAAACGGGAAAAAACAAAAACCTTAACCACTCTGTATCCACCATCATTTCCACTGACTTTTTTCCAAATTTCTTCCTTATAAGAAGAACAAGGAAGAATAATATCACCTTTCCTAACAAATATGCCAAAATGCCACCAATTTCATACTGCTGTTCTGACAGTTCACTACCTAGAAATAACCACTCAACAATCGAAAACAACAGATAATCTACTGCCAACAACAATGCATCATACAGCACAGCCAATATAAGAGATTTTTTCAGGCTAATTTTAACATGCCACAGCATAAATACTGAAAACATCAAAATAACAGCAATCTGTCTTATTGCAAAATATTTTGAAAAGCCATATGCAAGTAAACACATGCTACTAAGAAACAATATAAACTGTACTATATTGATCCAACCTTTATACCGTATTTCTTCAAAGGTTTCGTAAAAAATCTTACAACATATTATTTCAAGAAATATCAACAATACATTCTGCATTATATCAAACATCTACACCTCCCCCTGACACGCTATAAACTTTTTCCTTACTTCCGTATATCTTACTTTTGGTACGGATAACTCAACACCATTTGATAATATCACTTTACAACGCACAACATTCTTGATATGTTTTGCATTAACAAGATAACTCTGGTGTGTCCTGATAAAACCATTTTCTGAAAGCATATCGTCCAACACATTTAATGTCTCATACATGGTATAAACTTTTTCTGTGTCCTCCATAACATGAAACTCAAGTAAATGCAACTTGCTCTCAATATACAATAATCTTTCCAGCGATATTTCTTTTCCGCCCTCCTTAAAGTCGAATTTCATTTTTGCCACGGAATAATTCATCTTATCAATAATGGCATCCATACACTCATTAACTTTGCTCTGAAAATTTGCATTACCCTTTAACAAATACCTTACAACATCTAATCGGTATCCTTCCAACGAATAATCCACATATGCGGTCACAAATACTATAAATACTTCCCGGCTTACTTTTCTGATCATCTCAGCCGTCTTGATACCATCAACTTCATCCATATTGATATCTAAAAACACAATATTATACCGCACTACCTCAATTCCTAATTCTATCAGTGCTTCCCCAGAACTATATGTATCTATTTCAAAATCAAGACCTTTTTCCATCATATAGCCGGAGATCAATTCTCTTAATTCTTCTGTAAAAAGACTTTCATCATCACATATTGCAATTTTGAACATCTGTGTTGTCTCCTCCTTTCCTGCTATTTGATAGCAATTTGTCCCTGATATTTTATACTCCACTGTGTTGTATTTCGACACGACTTACTAAATTCCTTAACCCTTTCCCTACATTCATAGTAAGGAAAGATGATATACAAAAAATTCATAAATCCCCTTATTATTTTATTTTTCTTCAGCGCATTAGTCAACTAAATTGCAGAAATCGACCATATTATGCAGAAATTGACACAAACACAAAATGCAACAATCAAGATTATCAAATTAGAACCCGTTTTAGTCCATTCTTGTTTAATTTTTTCAAAAAAAGTGATATACTAGGTTTGTTTCCATTTCAACCTCTAAAAATAAAGGAGTATGATATAGACATGAAAATTCAAGACTTAAACATTTCTGCCGACTCTAAATCTGCCTTAAAAAGTATAGGCTTGACAATGGTTTCGGAACTTGCAGGACAAAACTATATTACTCTTATAAATAAATTTCCAAAAAATTATAATATTGAACCCCTGATTGATGAATTGAACGCTTTAGGCTATCTGCTACCGCCAAGTGATGAAATATCAATTTATGATGTCCCCATGTCGAAGCGATTGCAGAATGCCCTGATACGAAACGGTGTTATGTACCTTTCGCAGCTTTCCTCCTATTCCAAAGAAGATATTCTGCATTTTCGGAACTTAGGAGAAAAAACCATTTTAGAATTGGAACAAATCTGTCAGGAATACAATATTGAAATACGATCTATGCTGTCTATCAAAGAGTATTTTAGTAAATATCAGTTTCCCTCTAAAATATACCCCCTGCTGTTCCGCAACAACATATCATGCATAGATGACTTTAAACATATGACGGCGAATGACTTATATCTTATATGCCAGAAAGATTACATCCTTACCATGCAGACCTATTTTATTCTGAAAGAAAATGGGCTTGTATTGAACGATTGGCAGGATAAATTCATTTTTGAGTTCTTCCGGGGAAAAATGCTGCTTACTTATGGAAAAAGCCTCTTAAATCAAACCCTAGTTCAATTCAAGAGGCTTTTTCCCATTAACCCTTTATAAGCACATTAATTCCATCAGTTATTCAAATATCCCTGTTCTAATTCTTCTTTAGACCAAACCCTTTCATACTTTCCACCAATTTTATCAAAGACCTTTTGCCATGTAGAGAACTTATGGATTTCCTCCATGCTATCCTTGTTATTCTGAAACCACTCATACATCATTTCATACATAGAACCTGAAAACAGAACATTCCAATTATTCTTATAATTTTCATTATCGCTGTAAGACATTCCATCAGCTCTCATAGATATAATTCCTTGATCTGTTCGTTTTGCCATCCCTTTAATCTCTAAATCAGCCCATATATATCCTTCCTCTCTACTTCCGATTAAATTGGGGTATTTACTGAAATATATTTCAGCTAATTCCTCATACCGCTTCCTATCATCTTCGGTTTGCAAAAGAACCTTGCCACCTCTACCCTCTTCACCATTTTTTACTAAATACTGAATACCCGTACCAGCATGCGTCTTTAATGTAAATCCCTGCATTTCTTCCACATCTAAAGACTCTTTATTCATAACATTCTGTAATGCTTCTTTCAGTTCACCATCTACAACTAAAGCATCGTAACTCATCGTTCCATGCTCAGAAATCAAAAATTGCTTTCCCGTTGCTGCATCCTGTCTTATTTTCACATCAGAATATGAAAATACGCCTAAACGCTCACCTTCTTTATTATAAATATCAAAGCATTCCGCTTCATTGTCAGGTACTATTCTATAATTTTCAGATTTATACTCTGAATACGCCTGTTTAAAAGTATTTATACCACTTCCTGATAACGCTAAATAAGAATCCATCACTGTACTTTTTTTAGCACTATTTACATCGGCATCACCATTAATATCCTTATCTACTGTCTGAGCCAAAGTATTCGCCCACTTATCTGATCCTCGATTTGGTTTTAAGTTGTTATAACTTGTTGAATAACGATTATCCACTCCTATACTTCCAACCATCTGTTTACCTTCCTCCTATATTATATTCTCTTGTTAACATCTGCGCATTATCATAACCTAAACCATCCCCCAAAATCAAGATTAACGATTTCATTTTAAAACTGTCAAAGTCCATAAAATGAAACCGTCAATCCTTTTATATTCAGGGTATTTTTATTTTAACTCGCACATTAATAGTTCATTTTGTAATACGCTGTAGCCTTGTTTGATGTACCAAATGCATACGCATACACTCTTACCTGATATGTACCCGGTGTAAGTTCAGATAAATTAAAGGTCTTATACTCACCTGACATATTTGTAAAAGCAAATTCCTTTGCTGTGCCGCCGCCTACCGGAGTAAATTTAACAGTTCCCTGAATCCAATCCTGACGATTTTCATTCGGCAGATATAACTGGAATGTAGATGTACTCCTCACAGATGTTGTTCCCAAATAGTATGTCTGAGGAGTTCTGCTATATGTAGCTACAAGCGTATATCCGCTTGGAACAGATGCATATGTCACAGCCTCATTTTCCTGCTGTACCGCATCAAAATCAGTTACCTCCTGAGCCATTACCGGCATACTTGTTAAGCAAATAGCTAACGCCATTACCATAACTGTCTGAAAAAACTTTCTAATATGTTTCATATCTGTTCCTCCTTGTATCGAATACCCCAAATACATTTTTATCATATTAACTTCTCATAACACATTCAATACCCCTTGCAGAATGCGTCCCATTTTTGCAGAAAACGACCACTCAAACAAAAAAATCCCCCTGAATCAAACCTAAGTCTAATTCAAGAGGACTTTACCCTATCGGCTCTTTCCGTTCTTTACAGATACATTCTTTGTCACTTTATCCATTGCCATCGCCTTTGTTGTTTCCTGCTGGTGTGCTTCAAACGCCTCCGCCCTATACTGGAACTCCGGCTCTGCTACTACTGCAAGTTCAACCGAATTAACAGGCTCCATACTGTCAACGCTGCACATTTCCCGTTCTGTCTTATCCGTCTAGTACCTTTTCACGTCTGCGGCAAGCTACTCTGTCTTTTCTATGGCTGTATCTGCACAGTTCAGTATACCGGACAACAGCTTTCTCCTTGCCTGAAATGGTTACTTTATCAGCTCCGTCTTTGAAAATCAGACCTATCGTATCAATAAATTATCGTTTTCTATAGGAAACTTATCTAGTTCTCCATATATTGTATTATCAGAAGATATTAAAACATTACCATTATCCATATATATATAGTTTAAATACTCATAGGGTAAATCTATTTTAGACAATACATTATTTAATATATCTAATTTCCAAATTTCTCCTGTATCTCTAGAATATATTACAGCAAAATATACTTTTTCATTTCTTGCAGGAATAGCAATATCTAACTCTGTTTCATACAATAATTGTGGGACAATTTCATCAGATAAAATGCTAAAAAGTACCCCACTACCACTAAATGTTCTTATAAAACCATATTCTCCCCATATTTCAAATTTTGAAATTCTTTCGCTTTCGAGCAAATCAGCAATTTTTTCATCTAGCTTTATACTACTAATATAATTTCCATCGCAATCATACTTTTCTATTATCCATGAAACATCACTTGAAAAATTCTTTAAGCAAATTATTGCATATATCGTTGACTCATATACCGCAAAATTATACAAAATCTCTCCGTTTTCTTCCTCTTTATTATATTCTTTAGATATTAAAACATCAAAATATTCACTATTTTCCTTTGAAGTGTCAAACAAATCTAAATAAGTTATACTTTTATCTCCATTCATTTTTCCTTTAAAAGAAATAATATTATCATTTAATGCCTCCAGATAAATCAATGTTTGCTCCGTAGAATCGTTTGCCAATTTCTGTATATTATTATCCTCAATATTTATTTGATATAAAGAATTTTCTAACTTTCCATCCGGATACCCTGAATCTATAATCACTTCATTACAATAAAAAAATATCTCATTATCTACTATCACTACATCTCCTGAATTAATATATGGATTTTCAATATTCCCTATACTATATGTCCGATTATCGCTTATACTATATTTATAAAAAGCCAAGACCGTATCTTCATTCTCATATCTCGAATAAACAATATTGTCGTCTAAAATACATACAATATTGTCTATATAATCATTATCCATTTGAAATGATTCTAAAATATACCCGCTATCACTTTCCATATCAATCTTTGAAATATGATTATCTGTAGTTGTATTTTTATTGCAACTGCAAATAAAAGAACATATAGTAATTATCATTAATAACAAACTTACCTTTTTTTTCATATTTACCTCCTCTACAACAAACAGAGAGTGTTCCTACGAAAAATCTCTTTGAATAGTTAATATTAACTATATCAAAAACGAAGATATTAGGAACACTCTCATATTTTATAATGTAATTTTATTGTATCTTAATAAATATATCCATTTCCTCTATCAGAAATAGCGGTATGAATGCTACTTGCTGACTTGCTATAAAACATAGATGCATCAGAATCAACCCATTGAATATATGGATCAGCAATTCTAAAATATGCTTTATCACTTCTTGCACCAGAAATACACATAGTATGTCCGCTCGTATTGTATGCCCATCCATTAGTTGTAGAAAGTTTGACACTAATCAGTGGCGGTGCATTATAGGTATTGATAGCACTATAAAAATTGCTTTCCATTGTTGACTGAACTGTACTAGCCCCCTTACTTATGTATGTATTTGCTGTTTGATGATCATTTAAATAGGTTTTAGCATTACTAAATGGTGTTCCTGAAGTAGTCGTACCCAATGCAGAAGCAATAGTAGATTGACTATCGGAAGAACCTGTCAAATACTGCATCGCTGCTTTGCATGAGGCAACAACACAATAATAACTTTCAGCCTGTTTATAAATCGTAAAACCCGAAAGATAATTCCATGTTGTGGCATACGGAGTAATACCACTATCATCTCCCTCATCGTTCAACTTTTTTACGGCAATCTCAATTTGATCTTCCGAAAGACCAGAAAGCTGCTCATCCACCGATTCAACTGGACTGAGAAGATCTCCCGTATTCACAGAACCAAGCGAATATTGAGCATTTACAGATGTTTCATCCCTTTCTACCTCAACATAATCATCAGTTTCACCAATTTCTGTTTCAGCCGCCAAAGCTGTAACTGATGTTGAAAAAAGCATTCCGAAACAAAGCATGATTGCAACCATTTTTTTCTTAATCATAGTTATACCTCCTATTTTTAATGATAGTTGTTATTTTATACAGACCACTATAAAGCACATTATTAATCATCTTTACTACTTCCTATTCTGTATTTAACGTACTATATAGAATAATGTTCTGTATTTCTTGTATAATAGCAAAGGCTAAAATAAAGAGCTATACCCTTTGCAGATACCGTCCCATTTTTGCAGAAAACGACCATCAAAACCAAAAATCCCCCTGAATCAAACCTAAAGTTCAATTCAAGAGGACTTTTCCCTATCGGCTCTTTCCGTTCTTTACAGATACATTCTTTGTTGCGTTAGCCTTAATCATTGTTTTCTCCGCTTGCTGCTGATGTGCCTCGAAAATCTCTGCCCCATACTGGAACTCCGGCTCTGCCACTACTGCAAGTTCAACCGGATTTACAGCCTCCACATTGGCAATGCCTGCTGTCTCCCGTTCTGCCTTATCCGTCTGGTACTGTTTCACCTCTGCGGCAAGCTGTTCGGTCTTTTCTATGGCGGCATCCACACAATTTAAGATACTGGACAGCAGCTTTCTCTTTGCTTGAAAAGGTTTCTTTAACAGTTCTGTCTTTGAGAACTTCTTCTCCCCATACTCCTTTTCAGGTTTATCAGCAAATGTACGGAACGTGTTGGCAATCTTCTGTCCGGCTTCCCTCATGCCTGTACCGAAAGCGTCTATCTTTTCAATGCTCTTATCCACATCTGCTATGGATTTCTGCACGTTCTGGCGGATATTTTCTAATTTCTTCTTAACCCCAAGAAACTCTGCCACTTTATTTAAGGCAGCTTTCCCTTTCTGCTTTGCCACTGTTACAATCTCCCCTGCCTTTGCCTTGATCTCTGTCTTGACTTCAAACAGTTTTTCTTTCATAGCCTTGCAGTCCTGTTCCAGCTTATTTACTGCCCTTTTAAGTGACTGTTGCAGCCCTTTCTCCGCCTCTCGCTCTTCCATCTTACAAAGCTGATCCTTGACTGTCACAAGCTCCTCTGTCACGGACTCCAGCCTCTTTTCCATACCGTCAATCAGGGCTGCCATTTCAAACACATTGTTTGCCGCTTCCCTCTGCTGATTCTGGTTTAAAAGGGCAATCAGTTCCTGTATAATCTGGTCTTTTGTCAGTTCCATATTCTGTTGTTGATCCATTTTGTTTTCCTTTCCGGCAAAAAGGGGCATGACCGGCACACCCCTTCTGCCTGCTTCTTATTCTTCTTCCTTATCGAAAGGGCAGCTCCCTATCCGGCTGTCTGTTCTCTGCCCTTGCGTAGCTTTGACTTGCCGCCTGCTCCATGCCCTGATTCATGGCTTTTTCCTTTTCCTGCTTGAAGCAGTCCATGAGGGCATCATATAACTTCTCACGAAATTCCTTTGTGACAGGAAAGCATACATCCTGATACTGGCTCTTTCCTTCTTTTCCGTTCTGCTTTACCATGTAGGAAGGCATCGCCACAAATTCCTTTTCCTTGCCCTGAATGATACTGACATTGCTTACTACAAAGCTGTCCTCAAAGTAGATGCGGGCAAGCCCACGAATGTTGCTGCCTTCCCTCTCAAACGGTGTAACTGCCACACGAAACTCCGGCTCCCCGGCATTCTCTGCCACCCTGCTGACTTCTGGCTTGCCGGACTGCTCCATTTCCCCATAAAGAGAAAGAATATCATCGTACAATTCCTTGCGGAACTCGCTTGTAATCGGATTGCACACATCCTTATAAACAGGCTCGTTATGCTCCGTTCTCTCCTTTGTCTTAAAAGAAGGCATGGAGACGAAAGGCTGGTTTTCCTTTCCTTCCACCACAGCGATATTAGTGACCTTGAAACAGTCACCAAATGTCACAGTGACAAATGCCTTGACACTTTTCTCCGGGTTGTTTACTGCGTTTAACTTGATTGAATACTGCATAGATTTCTCTCTTTCTGTCTGCCATTGCAGACTGTTACATGATTTATAGGTTGCTTATCTGAAATGCCTGCGGCTCTGCCATAGACATATTCATTCTTCTTCCGGCACATCATCCGGAATACAAATAATGCAGGACAGCTCTGATAACACCGATAGTGTATATTTTCCGCTGTAATAGTTGGCTAAGGTTATCAAAAAACCGTCCTGCTCGTAGTAGAGCCATTCGCCCTCCTTCATTTCTGTGTCTGCGTCCATGATGACGGTTATGGAAAAGTCGGGAAGATATTCCTTTTCCTCCTCATCATAGTTACAGAACACACCTTCATGGATGCAGATGCCAAGCTCCGGGATATACACCCGAAAGCCGCTTATGACAATCCGGTAATCCTCCTCGCTCTCCATGATGTCATCCGGCACATGGCATAAATCCATCTCACTTATGATTTCCTCTGCCTCGTGCAGTCTGCATGGTATTGTCATGCTCTCTCACCTCAATTCCTTCCACTACGCACATCAGTCTCTTGATCTCTGCAAGCGGGATTGTTCCATTCTTCCAGAGGAATACCGTTTCGGTAAAATCCCCCTCCTCGTCATAGAGAAGTTCTCCGGTCTTTCTGTCCACCACCGCTGATACTGCATACTCCAGCTGCAACACTCCGCTATTCTCCCGGTGGCAGAAGATTCCTTCATGGACAGTTACAGATAACTGCGGAAGATATACCAGAATCCCACTGAGAAGCAGTATCTTTCCATCCACCAAAAGCTCTCTGTCCGGCTCCGAAGGATACTCCTTTTCCCGGAGCAGCTTTTCCGCTATTCCAAAAGGGCAGGAAAACTCTGTCATTCCACCGCCTCCTTTAAGCTGCATCTTACTGTCAGCCGCATGGTTCCGCTGTTTTCACAGGTCAGAAGTGTCAGCATCGTTCCCTCTCCCTGATCCTTGACGGAATTATCATAGGGATCGACTACCTCCATGCTCTCTACTTCATAGAAATACCGGCTCCCCTTTTTATCCGTCAGTTTAATGACATCCCCTTCTTTCAGTGTTTTCAGGTTCGTGAAATAGGTTCCGTGTCTGCTCCCGTTATGACCTGCAAGAACACAGTTTCCTGTCTCTCCAATACCTGCCGTATCCGGGATATGCCCGATGCCGCAGGACAGCTCATAGCTTCCGGCACCCTCCAGCACTGCATACTTGATGTCAAGTGCCTCAATCTCAATAAGTCCGATTACTTCCGCTTTGGAAAGTGTGGCAGCATCCTCTTCACTAATGGCGGCTTCGGGTGCCGTCTGCCCATTATCCTCTTTTTCTTCATTCTCTGTCTCCTGCTCTATGATCTGTTCAATTTCCTGTACCATCTGTTCATTTCTCCGGTTGCCGCTCCATCTCCAGTAAAGCGGGGCTGACATGATTGCCAGCCCCATAATAATCAATATCCCTGCAATGATTTTTCTTTTCATCTTCCCTCTTTTCCGGGCGGTCTTACATGGTAGGTATCACCTTCTGCCACCCTGCTTGCTTCTTCTTTTTCCTGTCCTGCAAGATCAATGTCCTCTGTCTTTCCGTTCTCCAGATTCAACTGCACGTTCAGCTCATTCAGTCTTGCAATTTTCTCTGTAAATTCTGCCTCCTGTGCAAAAGGTTTCTCATAATCCAGTCTGGACTGCTCCAAATCCCTTTCATACTGGCGGATCTTTTCTGTCAGAAAATCAAGGTTTTCCGACATTCCGCCAAGCAGATTTTCCAGCTTTACCATATTCCCCACCGGACTTGTGGAAAGCTCGGTCTTGTAATCGGTCTTTCCTCGCAGCACAAGGTAATTCACACCGATAAAGTTCTTTTCCACTAAAAGCTCAAAGCCCTTAAACTCTCCCAGATGTGAGGTTTCCCCGTTCTTGCACCTGCTGACTGCTTCCAGCATGACCGTTCCACCATCCACACGCTCGGTATATTTCGCATTCCCTATGGTAATGGCAAATTCCTGTGTTTCCTGTGCGGCAAGCAAGCCTTCCTCCACCTTTTTCATATCCTGCCGGACACACTCTGCCTTTTCCTGTGCCGCTTTTATGAGCTTTGGAAAACGGATGGTGATGTTGTCCTCTAAGGTGTACCGCTGGCTGTCATAGGTACTCTTTAACAGCTTTAACCGCTGCACGTCATTTTCCAGCTGCATCTTTTCCTTAATAAGTGGGTTTCCGGTGGCAACCGCCTTAATCTCCGCATAGGACAAGGTTGCCTCGTCAATGTCCTCGCAGGTACGGGATACGGATTTGCTTGTCATGACCTGACTGATGAAACGCTGCTTGTTTTCCACCAGACTCCAGGAGTACGCATCAAAGGTTCCTTTGGTAACATAGCGGTAAACGGCAATCTCATCATTCTCGTTGCCCTGTCGGATACCACGCCCCTCACGCTGTTCAATGCAGGACGGTTTCCATGGACAGTCGATATGGTGCATTGCCACCAGATGCTTTTGCACGTTGACACCGGTTCCGCACTGGTCGGTGGAGCCAATCATGATTTTCTTCTTACCCGTCCGCATTTCCTTAAATAGTGTATCTCTCTGTGCATCCGTCTTTGCGTCATGGATAAAGGCAATCTCCTCTGCCGGAATCCCCTTTTTCACAAGCTCCGTCTTGATGTAGTTATACACATCAAAAGTTCTTGCTCCTTGCTTAAAGAGTTTCTCCCAGTCCTCGCTCCAAGTGGCTTTTGGTGTTCCGATGTCCGAAAAAACAAGCTGGCAGCCGATTTTTCCATTCTGATTGTTCTGGAAATATTCGGCTGCCACGTTCTCGACCACCTTATTCAGTTTGCTCTCCGGGTTGTTTGGTGCGTCCGGCTGTAATAACCTTGCATCGGTTCCAAGTAACCTTGTCTCGTTTGTGATTTTTAGGAAGTTATCCACAGACGGATCGACACCGCCTGCCCGGATTGCCTCGGCACGTTTTACAAATTCCTCCATGACCTGCTTGATATACCAGTCCGGCTCACTGTCCACAATGATATAGTTTCCGGTGCGAAGCCCCGGCACAGGCAGCTTTAACATATCGGAGGTCTGCACATCCGCAACCTCCCTGAAAATGGTCATAAGCTCCGGCAGGTTCGTAAACTTGTTAAAGCGGCTCTTGAAACGGAAACCGCTTCCCTCCACCGTAAGCTCCAAGGCTGTGGTCACTTCTCCGAAGTTGGTTGCCCATGAGTCGAAATGGTGGATGTTCATACGCTCCAACGCCTGCTTCTGAAGATATAGCTGCATGACATACAGCTCGCACATGGTATTGCTGACAGGCGTTCCCGTTGCAAAGACGATACCTCTGCCATCGTTTATCTCGGAAAGGTACTGGCATTTTAAATACATATCCATTGCCTTCTGTGAACCGGAGCTTGAGATACCGGATACATTGTTCATTTTTGAAAATATGGCAAGGTTCTTAAAATGGTGCGCTTCGTCTACCATAATGGAGTCAATACCCAGTTCCTCGAAACAGATCAGGTCATCTTTTCTTGTTTCATCCGACAGTGCCTTTAGCTGCTGCTCTAACTTCTTCTTTTCTCCCTCCATCTGCTTGACCGTCCACTGTTCACCCTTTTCTGCCTTGATTTCCTCAATGGCATAGGAGATTTCCTGTATCTGGTCGTTTAACATCCGCTCCTTGCGTTCTTTGGATATAGGGATTTTCTCAAACTGGGAATGCGACATGATGATACAGTCGTAATCTCCTGTTGCAATTCTTGACACAAACTGCTTTCTTCTGCTCTTTTCAAAGTCACGCTCCGTTGCCACAAGAATATTGGCAGAGGGATACAGTCTCATAAACTCCCCTGCGGTCTGACCGATTAAGGATTTAGGCACCACAATGACATTTTTGTTGGATAGTCCAAGTCTTTTCTGCTCCATGCAGGCTGCCATCATGGTATAGGTCTTTCCTGCACCTACCACATGGGCAAGTAGTGTGTTTCCGCCAAGCAGGATACGGGCAACCGCATTTTTCTGATGCTCTCTCAGCTTAATTTCCGGGTTCATGCCGGGAAACTGTAAAAAGGATCCTTCATAGCTTCTGAGTCGGATACAGTTGAAGGTATTGTTATAATAGTCCACATACTTCTGTCTGCGTTCCTGATCCTTGAATATCCACGCCTTGAATGCCTCTTTTATCTGGTTCTGCTTCTCCCTCGCCAGCATGGTTTCCTTTTTGTTCACTTCATAGTGGTACTTCCCGTCCCCGTCATCAATCCTGTCACGGATGGTAACGGTTCTTAGGTTTAAGGTTTCCTCCATGATGGAATAGGCATCTATGCGGCTTGTACCGTAGGTTTTGGTTGCCGCAATCGACCTTTTATCCAAAGCCTTGTTCTCAATAAACCAGTTCTGCCCGTAAGTGTTGTACTTGATCTGAATCCCGGAATTGTAATACGCAGCTTTAACTGCCTGCGCCCTTCGTGGCGTGCCAAGCAGTTCATAGATAAACTGCTCGTAGTCCTCCGGCTCTATCCACGTTGTTCCGATACGCACCTCGATTTCCGAAGCGTCAAGGTCTTTGGGCTGTACCTGTGTAAGTGCCTGCACATTGGCAGCAAACAGCTCCCCGTTTTCCTCTGCATAGGCTTTCGCAATACGCAGCTTGTCACGGACATTGCCGGACAGATACTCATCTGCTGTTTTCCACCCTGCATTTAGGTTGTTCTCATTGTACTCGGTTGGATCAAGATAAATTAACCCCGCCAGTTCTTCTATAAGAAGTCCTCTCTTTAGCTCTGCCTCTGCATCCGAAGAAAGAGTGCTTCCCTCCGGCAGCTCCTTTAAGGCTTTTTCCACATCCGGCTCATAGATACTGAGCATAAACGGAATATTGACTGTACCGAACTCGCTGACGGAGACATTTAATGCTTCCGATGCTGTTTCCACCCGGTCTACCTGATTTTTCGCCCGGATGGTCTGCTTATGGAACATATCTGCCTTTCTTACATTTCCGTCCTCGTCCACCACCTCTAAGGAACATAAAAGCGGATAATCCGCATCGTCCTGAAATGCCTGCCGGCTTCCCCTGCCTGTGATAAACCCAAACTTCTTTACATAGGCATCATACTTTTCATTTAAGAGCTTCTGCTGGAACCTAAGTTCCTCATCGCTGCACCATTCCGTCTGAATAAAAATGAGCTGCCTTGTGACGGTACGGATTTCATCCATCAATCGGATACGCTCCTCCATAGCTGCGGACACCTCCTTTAAATACATTTTGGAGTTTTCCCGATAATAGAGTTTTCCGTCCACAAAGGTATAGGTGTAGTTTTTCACATCCGGATCAGCATCAATCATATCTCGGACAGGTTCCTCTGCATCCACAAGCTCCATGACATCGGTGATCTGCCCTTTCAGGCTTCCTACTGCCTGTGAGAGTGCCGACTTTAAATCAAAGTTTTCCTCATGGTTGATACAGCTTGTGTATTTGCTTTCGTTGCCGAACATTCTGGAGTCATATTCCATCCTGCCAAGCATCATTTCCGGGTGTTCCACAAAGTAGGAGTTGACTGCGATACCGTCCTCAGTCCTGCCAAGATGCACCCAGTCCGGCTCTGTAACGATTTTGTTCTCCCTCTTTTGTAAGAAGATAATGTCACTGGTTACATCCGTTCTGGCGCTGTCTTTAAAGGCTGTGTTGGGAAGTCTTACCGCTCCGATAAGCTCTGCCCGCTCTGCCAGATATTTGCGGACACCCGGATTGGCTTTATCCAGTGTTCCCTTGCTAGTGACAAAGGCAACAATCCCGCCCGGTCTGACCTTATCCAGAGCCTTTGCAAAGAAATAATCATGGATACGGAAGTTGTACTTTGCGTACTTCTTATCATAGAGCTTGAAGTCCCCAAAGGGGATATTACCCACCGCCACATCAAAGAAGTTATCCGGGAACTGTGTTTCCTCAAAGCCGCTGACCTTGATTTTGGCATCCGGATATAAAAGCTTCGCTATTCCTCCGGAAACGGAATCCTTCTCCACTCCGTAGAGCCTGCTTCCTCTCATTTCCTCCGGCATTGCCCCGAAGAAGTGACCGACACCAGCGGAAGGCTCAAGGACGGTTCCCTGCTTGAAGCCAAACTGTGATAAGCCCTGATAGATTGCCCCAATGATTTCCGGCGAAGTGTAAAAGGCTGTAGTAACAGACTCCCTTGCATCTGTATATTCGCTGTCTATTAAAAGGCTCTTTAGTTCCTCATATTCCTTTTTCCAGTTCTCGTTCCTTTCATCAAAGGCTTGCGGAATACCACCCCAGCCCACATACCTTGCAAGTATTTTCTGTTCCCCGGCGGTGGCTGCTCGCCCCTCCAGTTCAATCTGCTTCATCAGGCGGATGGCTTCCACATTCCACTGATACCTTGTTTTCTGCCCGGCTTTTGGAAGCTCCGCTGCTTCAAAGCGGAAGTTTTCAGCTTTCTTCCTGCTGTTTTGGATTTGCAGTTTATCCTCAAACTGCTTTTCCAGAGCAGACTTCTTTTCATAGGGCATTCTGGCAAAGTCTTTCTCATACTTTTCCATGCGAGCCTTATCCGTAAACAGTCCTGCCCTCACAAGATATTCCATCACGCTGTAAAGCTGTTCGTAGGTGACGTTTGTCCGCTTACGCTCCCCGTTTTGGTTCTTGTAATCCACCAGAAAGCTGTCCGGGTTTGAGATATACTCAATCAGCCCATAGGCATTGTTGTGATAGGCAGTCCTGTCCTCCCCTTCGCCCGCATAATGGTTGACGATACGGTTTAGGAAATAAAGCTTATCCGGCTTTGGCAGACCGCTTTCATGCACCATCTGTAAAAATGGCTGAAACGGTTTCATGGAAGAACAGTCCTGCACATAAATCTCGACTGCTTCTCTAAGCTCCTCCTCCATTGCCTCCACCTGCTCTAAGGCTTTGGGATATGAAGCATTGAAAACCGCAGGCTTTATGATATTTCCGCTCTGGTCTATGACTTCCCCCTCTACCTTCTCTATGGGTTCTGTCTGCTGTACCTGCGGCTCTGCTTCACTCTGCTTTGGCTCCTCAATCTCAATCGCTTCAAAGTTCGGCTCCTGCCGCATACGCTCCTTGTATTCATGGTATATATCCATAAACCAAGGCATTGCAGCAAAGGACTGGGGACTCTGACTGAACTTGTCAAATACCTCTGCCGACAGATAATCGTCCTCCTCTATCATGTGAAGGATCAATGACGCACAGTAGCGGTAATCTTCCCGGTGTTCTCCCCTTGTACCATCCGGCTTTGCGAAAGAAACTGTAACTCCCTCTTTATCCCTTGTGATGCGGCTCTCCCCGTAAGGACCATCAACCGTATCGGACATGGAAAAATCTTCTCTTTCCTCCCCATAAACCGTAGCCAGAAACTCTGCCTTTTCTTCTATGGAAAGGTTGGTGGTAAAAATGTCATACAAAAGGGTTTTCACGGAAATGTACTGTATTTCCTCATTAAAATATGCTTTTAATGCTTCCTGCCACAGTAACTCCTCCTGCTTTGCCGCTTCGTCTTCGGTCTGATTCACCGTTACATAGTCTTTCGGTGGCTGGTAGTATTCCCCTATCATAATCAGGACACTTAACTCCCGCTCCACAGCATTCCAGTTCAAATATCCGTCTTTTTCGCCTTCCTCATCTCTCCACTGGAAACGAATCCCTTTTCCGTGATAGGTGTCATAGCCATGCAGTCCGTACCCGTCTACGGGCCAGCCTGCACCGCCCTGACCATATTCCTTTTTGATCTGTTTTACACGCTCTCCCGGATCGGACACCGTTTCAAAGATATGATAAATCCTGCGTTTTCCATGGGAAAAACCGCTGCCTTTTAAAAGCACCTGCCGGATATAATCGTGGGGAACAACAAGCTCTGTTTTAGGTTTTGTATAAGTGTACTTTTCCGGTATCGAAACCTCGCCATTTTGGGCAAAAGAAAAGGAAGCCTGTTCATAGCTTCCTTTTTCCGTACTGCCGAGTGCTTCCAATTCCTCAAGCTCCCGGCTTATTTCACTGTTTAACTGTTCTTTGCGTTCCTTTTCTTCCTCTAATGGAATTTCAGAACGACTTCCTTCATCACGATTTCCTCCGCCTGCATCTTCGCCTGTTCTCTGAGCTGCCACATCTCCATCGTGGACTCCGGATTCTTCGGTGGGTTCTTTTTCAGATAATCGTTCTCCAGAACTTCCATCATCTGATAGGCTTCCTCCTCCACTTCCTGCATCTTCTCTGCCAGTTTCCCGAATCTCACCAGCGTCAGGTATCTCTCCCTGTGGTTCTCCTCCAGATACTGTGCCGCCTTCACCGCGAACCTGCCGAGGTTCGTTAAGGTCACTTTCTCCTCCGGTAATGTCAGGTTGGGATAAAGCATCCCGTCCTCTCCCTCGTGATACGTCAACATTTCTGCCATAAGCAATACTCCTTTCCGTTTGTGTCAGTTCCTTTGCAATACTTCTTAGCACTTCACAGGATATATCGCTTACAAGTGATCCTAAACGGTAGACTTCTTCTTCCGATGTAAATGCGGTAATGAAAGAAAAATCTTGTTTTTCAGGGGAAAGGTCTAAGCCGCATCGTGTAAATACCGCATACACCACACTTCTTTTTAACGCTTCCTCTGCCGTAATCTCTTGCGTTTCATCATCTACCAATATTCGTTTCGTTCCTGCCAAATGGACAAGCTCGGTAATTCTCTCCCCGAACTCTGAGTCCATTATGACTCCGATTCGGTTTTCTGTAAAGTCCTTTAAGAAATTTAATGCTGCTTCTTTTTCGCCTGCATTTTCACAGCCAAGATATGCTGCATAGGATTGTCTCTTTTCCTCGTCAAGCTCCCATGTCAGGCGGGTTTCCCTGCCCCCGGTATCGCTTATATCAAACACATATCTCATGTGGGGCTTTAATGCCCTTGACGGGAAAATGGCGATTCCTCTGCTTCCTCTTTTGACATACCTTCCCACACGGGGATCTTTCCATGTGTCATAGTCTGCCACTAAGGTTGCATTCGGACGCTGCATATAAATCATCAGGATATTGTCAAACTCATATCGGTAGAGTCTGCCTGTCAGCCTGCATACGCTTTTCCAATCCTTTTCGCTGGAAACCACCTGCTTCATTCCGGCATCGTATATCTGACTGACCTTATAATCTACTCCCATGCTCTACACCTCCAGTATTGCTTCTCTTATATCTTTTCCGTCAATGGCATCTCCAAGACAGTCCCAACCCTCGTATCGTTCTCTTGCGAATAATTCAATTCGTGGGACATCGCCGCACAGCTCCACTATTCTGTCCCTGATTTCATCCGGTTTCTTGCTGTGTTCCATAATCCTTGCATCGCACACCTGCGGCACCGCCTTTGACACACGCTTTGGTCTGCCTTTTGTACCGAGGATACAGATTTCCGAGTTGGAACGTGTCCAGAAACCAAGTCCAAGAAAAAACCTGTCCGACTTTTTGTTACGTTTTACCCAGTTAAAACCACAGGTCTTGTAGGTAAAGCCCCAGCTTTCCATGACAGAAATTCCTTCTAACAGGCAGGGAAACGTTACCCACAAAAAAAGAATACAGTCATCAGCGGCAATGTTTCCTACCGGTAATGACCGTATATCTTCGATTTCCATTGTATGATAATGGTTCTCTGCACTTCTGCCCTCGCCCTTTTTGGAATAGACCTTGTAGTGCCAGGGCGGATCAGCATAAATCACATTGTACTTTTTCCCCAATTCTATCCCTCCTGTGTTCCTACGATTTTTGCAAAGAGCTTGTATTCTTCCTTGTCAAGCTCCACGAAAAACTCCGTATCCGCTTTCTTTACGGTTTTCTCCTCTGCCTTTTTCACTTTTTTTACCAGACGAAGCAGCACAAAGTTCTGCTTTGAAAGTTCCATGCTCTGTTGAAAGGTCAGCTCCTCATTTTCAAGCTGTTTCTGCTTATCGTGAATTACCCCTGCCATGCGCTTTCCTATTTCCACCGCATCAGAAAGGCTGACTGTTACCTGTGCCTTTGTCTTTCCGCTGCGTTCCCACTCCTTATGAAGCAGCTTAACCAGATACTCCATATCTTTTCTGATTTCTTTTCCTGTTATCTGTTTTTCCAATCTTTTTTCCTCCCTGTCTTATCTTGATTTTTCTGGTTTTATTTCTCCGATTTCTGCAAAGTCCTTATCATAAAGACCTGCGTTCAGTCCTTTTCTGAAATGCTCCAAATCGCTTGTACCAAATTCTTCAAAGTTTGCCATCATGATTGCTTCTCTTGCTTTACTACTCATGCGCTCATCCATTTCCAAGTTGGAATACAGACAGAATCTGTCCTGAAGCATCTCCCGGTACTGATAGATATCTTCTATCTTCCTTCCTGTCCCGTACTGTTGCCTGATATGGTGAAAATCAATGGCAGAAGGTGTACTGCTTAAATACAGTCCATGCCCCCACTCAATCGCAATCAGGCTGTTATCCTCTGTGGGTTCTGCCCCACGGGGATGCCTTGCAAATAAATCGGTTCCCTGTGCCACCACAAAGCTGCCTGTCATGGTGTCCATTAACAGCAGGTTCCTTTCTGACAGCTTTTCCATGACACGATAATCGTGACCGTTGAAATTACGGAGCGTCTGCCCCTGTTCAAAGACCGTATCCAGCCTTGTATAAGAAAGACTGTCAATGCTGGCTTTTCCTCTGGTATCCATACCAAGCTCTGCCAGCTTATTCAGGCATTCCCCGGAGCATCGTTTTTCATCAAATACAGTCTCCTGATCCGTACTGTTATAAAAGCCCTTCAAAAACTTCATAAGCTGTCTGTCATCCACACAGAATCTTGCAGCAACCGATTTATTGCCTGCAAAATACAGTTCGCTCCAGTCATTTTCCTTTCCCAAAGTCCTTCCAAGTTCTATCATGGAATCTGCAACATCTTTCTGGCTGTCAAAAGTATCCATATCCACATACTTCAGATAGTCAGCTACTGTCATGAGGAAATTGGTTTCTGTCCCTTTCCAGTTTTCCGATACTAAAATAATCTCTGTAACTTTCATTTCTACCTCCAAAAAGGGCAGCGCCTATCGGCACTGCCCTGTCTCAAGTCCAATCTGGAATAATGTCATCTGACCGTTTTGTATCTGTCCTGACGCATCTTTTCTCTTTTCAGTTAATATCTGTTTTAGGCGCTCTGCACACTGGGCGAAGGACTCCCGGTATCCATCCGGGTTTTTCGTGTGCCTGCGCATGGTAATCAGGTCATCTTCTTTTAAAGCTCCTGCAAGCCCGCCGGCATATCCGAGTACGTTGTCAATGCTGATTTGCTCTGCTTCCTTCTTTCCAAGCATTTCCCTGTTGCATAAAAGGAATTGGAAATTTGCGTCCGAAAGATAGGTGTCAAGCACTTCCGCCGCCCGGTCACGGATTTGGGCGGCTTGTGCCATATACCCATTTTCCGTAACCGGAGGAAGTTCCCTGAAATAAATCTCCGGGTATTTACTCATGTCCCCTCCATACAACTCCTCTAACTGCTTCTTTGCATGAATGATGTGGTTGCGAGTCAGGTTCATGTTCCCCGCATCATCATAAAAAGGATCGCTTCCGCCATACTCTTTCATATATTCCCAATGTTCGTACTCCCGGATAAGCTCTGCTTCATAATCCGGTGTTTCTTTTTTTGTCATTCTTTCCACCGCCTATCTCGGTCTGCCGATAAATACAATCGAAGATCTGCTCTGCACAGGTCGGTACACAACACCGATCCGCTCGTTGGCGGCTTCCACCACCATACCGTTACCCACATAGATTGCCACATGGGTAATGTTGAAAAATCTTCCATTCTTACTGTAACTGTAAAAGATTAAATCCCCCGGCTGCATTTCTTCGTAATTCACCAGATAATTATGGTCATAGCAGAACTTGCCCTCTGCCGCTGCGGTATTTGCACCTTCATACATAATGTTTACCCCGGTATTCTGCCATGCGTAATAGGCAAGGGAGCTACAATCAAAGTGTGTACCGCTGTCCCTCAAATCCTGACTGTACGGGTATCCTACCTTTGACAAGGCATATTCCACGACCTTTTTTCCGTTTGCATCGGAAACTGCATCCACAATCGCCTGATACTGTTCCGGGCTTAATGTCTCGCCGGGATCTCCGCCACCGCCTATATAACCCATCATCGCCAGATTTTCCGGTTTCATCAGTTCTGCAAGCATTTCCTGTTCTTCTTCATCAAAGCCATACTCCGAAATCATGTCATGGTAGGTCTTTAGCTTTACATTGACTTCCTTGACGGTAGTGGATGTGGTATTTCCTTCCTCATCTGTCGAGGTATCTGTCCGGCTTGTAATGGTGTAGCTGCACATATCATCAAAAACGGATTTTAAGTTTTCCTTTGCCTTATCCGTCATATCCGTAGCAGTATCACCATTTCCATACTTCACCATATAGACCGCCAGAATATCACAGTAATTATCCGGCTCTCCCGCTCCCTCAAAATCCACATAAATCTTTTCGCTGGTATCATAACCGGAATAGTTCGTCAGTTCATCATTTACCTCCCTGTTAAACTCTGCGACATAGGCTGATAATACCTCCTGCGTGGTTTCTCCCGATGATATGGACGGAAAGAAAATGGCAAAGGGCGAATTATAGATAATCGCTATAACAGCAATAATCGGAAGCGCCACAAGTGCCACCAGAGCAAACAGGGCAAGCAGAAACAACCCCACATACCGGATGATGTACTTTGCTACCATGGAAAAACGCATAAGCGCTATATCCTTTAAGGCTTTTCCAATGCTGTCCTGATTTTCCTCCTGCCTGAGTTTTGCAACAAAGAGCTGTATCATGCGGTTTCTGGTAGAGTTTTTTACATCCTTTTTATCCATTGCAATGCCCACAGCTTCTCCGGCTGCCGCACCGATCAGCACGCCTCCTACTCCCGTGGTTGCAGTTCCGGCGGCTGTCCCTGCCGTTGCTGCAGCCGCCTTTGCTGCGGTCTTTGCGGTTTCCTTTGCCGCTGCTTTTGCCGCTGCCTTTGAGGTTTCCTTTGCCGCTTTTGCTGCACTGTCCTTTGCTGCCTTTTTACTGATTTTCTTTCCAGCCTGCACCTTCTTGATGCGCTTCTCTTTCGCCTTTGCTGCCTGTGTACGGTAAAGTCTCCTGCCTGCATCTGTGGCACTTTCCACCGGACGGGATAAGTTTCTTGCAACCATATAGGACTCATAAACCTCACTGCCACCCTCCATCTGGTCTAAGGAAGTCTTTGCACCTACCGAAGCAAGCGTGCTTACTGTACTGCCATTTTTCCTTCCAATGGCTTTTTCCCTATCCTGCTTTGATTTCTCAAACTGTGCATATTTGCTGTTTTCCTTCTGCATGGATTTTTTGATGTCCTCTTTTACGGACTTACTTTTTACACTGGAAGATTGAGCCGACTGACCTCTTTTATCGGAAAGACGCTTTTCTGCATCCGCTTTTCCATTACTGTCCTTTGTGGCAAACTTTACCTTTAATGCAGACATTCTTTTATCCATGTTGTCTGCCTTTGCTTCCCTCTCTGCCCCGGCAAACTTCGGAGTCCTCTCTACGGTCAGGACATTTCCCGCCTTGATTTTTGTCTCCGGGGCAGTCTTTACATGAAGCTTTGTCTTTTCTTTGGTATGAATGACCATCGGCTTGTCATCCACCTTTTTGATGTTCAATTTTCCTCACCTTCTTCCTGAAAAAGAGCAAAAAAATAGCACCTAAACCAATGGCTTAGATGCTGTGATTTACTGTTTATTCTCTCTTTTCCGCTTTGCTTTCTGCTCCGATTTTCTCTGCCTTTTTTCGTACATATCATGAATCCAGTCTTTTACCGGAGCCTTCCACATTTCCTTTTTATTTGGGATATTCCTTATCAGGCTTTGGGGGTTAAGCCCCATTTCCTTTGCCATGCGGATTTCTTCTTCTCCGAGCCGACATTTCCTTTTTGCCTCATCCCAAAGCTCCTGTTTATATGCCATCTGTACATTTCCTCCACAAACTGATAAAATCCTTTACCAGAGCCTCATCCCGTTTGTCACGGCATTTCTTCATAAGCTGTTCTGTATCCGAAAGCATATCCAGCGTATGATATTCTCCAAATTTTACATTCAGCTTCATAATATATCTTACCAGCTTTTCTTCCGGTTCTATTCCAACTGCATACAGCATTTTTTCGATACCTGATTTTTCTCTAAGAGATGCCTGTTCACTCTGGTAAATAACCTCTGCCTGTTTTGTTATCTTATCCTCACGGACAATTTTAGTAATTTCATAGGAATGTGACAGATCACGATACAGAATATCATAATCTCTTTCTGCAACATACGTTGTAATAAAAGAATTACAATGGCACAATCCCTTTTCTTTCCCCTGTGCTTTGACTATCCCCAGATGGAGTACCTTATCTTCCATTCTGTGAATTAAAAGATAGTCGCTGTCAAATTCCGAATCAGGATTATGGTTAATATCAAAAAGATACAACTTTGAATAAGAGCAGATCATTTCCGGTAAAAGGTAAAGATAATCCAGTTTCAAATGTATCAGCTTTAACATTCTATCCTGCTTTTCTTTTGTTTTATAATACTTCTTAACGAGCTTTTCTAATGACTCCAGTGTAATTCTGCCCTTCTTTACTGCATATACACCAAAATCCCCGGCATACTGATTCGGTCTGCCAACATATTGAAGCCCCATCAAATGCGGTATTTTCAGTTCCGTATTTGTCAGATGCAGTATTCGTTTTGCAGTATGAATATAATAATCATATTTGCACAGTACATCTTTGGTATCATTAAATATTTTCAACAAGCGGGTATCTTTCATAAAACCATCCTTATCCTCATCGTTGGAAATGGAATCGTCCAGTTTCCATAAAAGAAAAATGCCTGGGCTGTTAGGCTCAGGCTTAACTTTTCTTTTTTGAATTGCAATTCTGGGAGCAGTCCTATGATAATTCCATAGGCAGAGGCTAACTTTGTATTTGTATCGCCCGCAAAGCCGGGACGGGTAGCTCCTCTCTATCGCCGCAAAAGCACTTAAGCTTTTCATTACCTATAATCTAACATGAGAATCAGCCAATGTCAACCGCATTTTTGCTTTTCTCTAAGGCAATTTTTTCATGAATATTTGTGTTGTAGAGGTTGTAAAGGTCTGTTCCTTTTTCAATCTGGTTGTCAAAAGGAATTACCACATTTCCGCATTTCATCAGTCCCATACCGCTCTGGGTATTGGTTACGAAGCGGAGCTGTGCTTCTGATACACCAATAACCTCTGCCATTTTGGAGCTGTCCGTATTTGCCTGCTTTAACAGGGCAACAAACTCGGAGTTTGCAAGCATGGTTGTCGCTGTGTAGTTCTGCAAAAGATCCACGACATTCTGCGTGATGCCAGTACAAAGACCGCCCTGCTTTCTAACCTTTTTCCAGAGCTGCTGCAAATATTTCGCAGAATACTCCGAATTGAGAAGTACATGGAACTCATCAATATACAGCCATGTTGCCACGCCACGCTTTCCGTTTGCAATGATACGGTTCTGGATACTCTCCATCATAACGAGCATTGTGATAGGACTAAGCTCCGTACCCAAGTCACGGATACCGTAAACGGTGAAACGGTTATCAACGTCAACGTTCGTTTGATGATTAAAGATGTTCAAAGAACCATTGACAAAAAGCTCTAAGGAAAGTGCAATGTCCTTTGCCTCCTCCTCTGGCTGGTTCATTAAAATCTCATAAAAGTCTGACATGACAGGCACATACTTCTCCCTGCTTCTGGCAATGTCGATATAGAGCTTTCTCACGCATCGGTCAATAATGGACTTCTGGCGGGAGTTAAGGCTCTCACCCATACACTGCTCGCAAAGACCAAGCATAAACTCTCCCTTCTCACGGATCATGCCCTTGCTATCGTTCAAATCAAGACTCCAGACATCCATATCCAGAGGATTCACATAGTTGTCCGTGTAGGTAGACATATTGACTACCGTTCCTCCGTAGGTATGGGCAATGTCAAAATACTCGTTCATCGGATCGATAACGATAATCTCGTCATCCGTTCCCAAAAAGACATTTCCCATTTCCATCTTGCAGAAGAAGGACTTACCGGAACCCGGAACACCGAACACGAATCCGTTTCCATTGATGAGCTTTTTGCGGTTTCCAATATTTATATTCTTCGATACCTGATTGATGCCGTAATAGCACCCGCTTCCATCATTTAATTCCTGCACGTTAAAAGGCATCAAAACAGCAAGGCTCTGTGTCAGCATGGTACGCATGGTTTCCACCTGTCTGACACCGATAGGAAGTGCTGTATTTAATGCCTCTCTCTGTTTCAGATAATGTTCCTCAATGGTAACGGAATTTCGCTTGCCGATGGTTTCCACCGTTTCGGTCATGCTGTCCAATTCTTCCTTCGAGTCTGCCATGAGAATAATTGTGGCTGCCACATAGTAAAGGCACTGGTCATTCTCACGCACATCATCCATGATTTCCTCAATCTCTTTTTTCTCAATTCGCTTGTTATAGGAGATTTCGGAAGAAAAATCATTGTTCTTGTTTCTTACCCTCTGCTGCTTGATAATATCCGACTCAATACCGAGGTATTTCTTCTGAAGGATTTTTGTTGTCATGTCCTTCGGAATCGGTACAACATCAATGCTGGTAATGGAATGAACCGGAAGGGAAGTGATTTCATTTAAGAAACGGTCTGAAAGACTGGAAGGGTATTTTTTGATAAATAATGCCCTGCAATATTTCTTCTCGTCCTTGAAGTAATCCGGGTAGAACTGTATCATACCGTTACACAAATCGTTGCGGAAATCTGCCCCCACTTTTTTGGCTTCCCTGATGTCAAAGTCAAAGCTCCCCTCATCTCCAAGGTGATAGTAGTCATATAACACCTTGATTCTCTCGTTGCCGGAAAGCGGAACAATCTCCGCACCAAGTTCATTGAACGCCTTGTGAATGGAGGCTTCGATAGTTGCAAACTGTGCCTTTGCCTCCTCAAAGTTCTTGCGTTCAATGGTAATGGTTAAATAACGCTCCTGTTCAATCCCCTGTCTGCCCTCATGGATTTTCTTCTCCATGATGTCATTGTAGATTTTACGGAAGCCGTTAAACCCGTCCTCTTTTTCCTGCAAGAATACATAGTCCCTGACCTGCTCCATGTCCTTATTCTTGTTGTTAATTGTGATCTTGAAACTCACATCGAGGGAATTTAAGAACTTGCAGTAACGCTCAAAAATGTCAATCTGCTCGACTTCGTTGGTTGTTGTATAGTTAATATCCTGAAAACGGTAGCACTTGGAAAAACGGTTCTTTGCCACCTCAAAGATACCGTTCTCTGCCACCTTCATAATCTCAATCGTTTCCTGTATGGATTTCGGAGTCTTATAAAGCGGTTCGCTTGCTTTTTTCAGTTCCTTAAATCCGTCTGTAAATAAACCCAATTTGATCTCTCTTTCCGCAGCCGGACAATTCCGGCCGCTAAAACCAGAACTGTCCAACCGTGAAAGGTCGGTAGTTACTTACCTTCTGTTACTTCTTAGTGTTTTGCCTTGTAAATCACCGCACCGATAACAGCAGCTACAAGTGCTGCCACAAGACCAAGCATCATTTTCTTTGTTTTTTTCTTCATAGCTTCAAATTCCTCCTGATTTCCTTTTGTCTGGGGAGCTTTACCTCCCTTTTTCTTTTTCTCTGCCACAGTCTTTGCTGCTTCTTCCTGCTGGCACTCTTTTATAACTGCCTCACCTTCCGTTGAAACATAGGTCAGTGGATGATTTGCAAAGAGCATACGCATCTTTCTTCCCATGACTTCATAAAAGCTCATACCGTTAAAGCTGTAAAACCCTCCAAGTGCAATCGGTGCCACCACCGGGATTGCCACATATACGCTGGGCGTTAATCCGATATAGCGGTACAGAAGAAGTACAATGCTTCCTCCCGCCACCACCGAAGCCACGGAAAAGATAAGCTGCTTTGCGGTAAGTCCCATGACCACCGACTCCTTGTAGCGGTCAATGTCCTTGTTAATCTCGATTACCATTGTTTCTACCTCCTATCTGCTTTTTTCTTTTTCCGGCTTATTTGCATCCATCCCGATGCTATGCTCATAAGCTGCCATCTGTTCAGGACATAACTCCCTAAGCTTCTCAGCATTGAACAGATAAAGGGGAAATACACAAAAACCGCTTCTGCCTGTAAGCCCCGTAAATTCACCCAAACCATTCTCCGTCACAAACTTTTCCGCATTGGAAAGATTGTTGGTATCCAGATATCCACAGTAAGCCGGTGCCGGTGCATCAATGTTTACGGTCAGACTTCCGTAATGTTCCGGGTATCCCTCCTCATTGGTTAACATGGAGATTGCAATTCTGCCATTGTTCGCATACTGCTGGACTTCAAGCTGAATTTCCGAATCCCCTCCATACTCAGAGTGATAAATCAGGCTGTTTTGTGTTTCAAGTGTTTCTTTCTGCATCTACTTTTCCTCCTTATAGTCCAAGTGCCTTGCTGGTGAGTGACTGCGCTCCTTTTACGCTTCCTACCGTAAGTGCTATGGTAAAGGTCATCTCACACAGATAAATTAGGGTTTGCGCCCAATCCGCATAGTTTCCGGTAAATGAAGGTAAACCTGCATTGATAAAGGCATTGCAGATAATAATGGCAAGTGCCATCGTGACCGCCTCAAACACCACCGACAGGAAATTCTTTGCATAAGAACTTGCCGTGTGAGCCACATTCCTGTTTCCCGCCATTGTGGAAAATGCAATGGAGCCGATAGGCACAATAATCATCAGTTTCAGAAAGCGGAAATATACGGTGTATATCATAAAGAAACCGCAGATGATGATGATGATACTGAGAAGTGCTGCCAGTATCAGCATAATCAGACTCTCTCCGAACCCTAAATTCTTAATAATGTCTGCCTGGGTGCTGTCAATGGTAAGTGTCGTGCACTGCCCCGCTGACAGGGCATTGACAAGGTTTCCTATCGTTGTAAAAAATGCTTTCATTATCGTGACATTGTTTGCCACAAACCACTCGGCAAGACCAAGACGGATCAGCATACGCAGGATGACTTCAAAACGCATCTCCTCTCTGACATCCACACTCTCCGAGCAGAACCCGATAACAAAGAACAAAACCACAAGGGAAGAACCAACGCCGACAAATATCGGTTCAATGCTCTCCACAACCTGCCACGGACCGCCTCCTTTAAAATTTACCGGGGACTGACCTAACATGGAGAATACAAGGCTGACCTGATTATTCCAGAAGCCGAATACCATCTCCAGAAGTGCAAGTATCTTATCCCCTAGCTTGAAAATATCCACTTATCGTTCACCTCTTTCCTTCCATGAGAGGACGGACAGTTTCTGCCGCCCTCCGTGATAAAGACTTCATGCTTCTTAAAATCCAAGGAAGGTAAGAACTGTGGAAATACCTGCCATCATGACTCCGGCAACGATACCCTTTAGGGCTGAGTTCATTGTGGAAGAATCCTGCTGCTGGTATGCCTGTGCAAACTCCATGACATTCTTGGCAAGGATGATGACACCCACTGCACCGATAATGGCAATGACAAGAGTTTTTAAGTTATCAAGAGGCTGTGTAATGGCACTGGTATCACCGCCTGCCGCAAAAACTGTCATGGGCATGGCATTTAACACCATATAACCGGCACCGCAGACAGCGGCGGCTGTTCTCTTTAATCTGGACAATCCTTTTGTTTCCTTCTGATTGGTTGTAACTGCTTCATTTTTACGCATAAGATCTGTTCTCCTTTTCTTTGTTTAATTTCTGTTATCTATGAACACGGGATATTCCCGCAGCAATGGTAAACCGGGCTTTCCCCGGTGCGTTTGTGCCTACCCCCCCTTTCAGGCATAAAAAAATCAGACTGTTTCCAGCCTGAAAAATTTATCCCTGTCTGTTTTTGACTGCCCGGTAGGTGCGTCTGATTTCCCTCATTTTTGCTACATCCGTTTCCGGATAGAATACCGCAAGGATTTCTTTCTTTGTCATACCAAGAGCCATCATCTTATGAAGCTCCTCTTTCTGCTCTTTGGAATACTGCCACTGAGCCATACGGTTCATAATGGTATCTTCTCCGGCAATCTTGCGTTTGGATGTGCCTGCCCCACCGGAACCGGTAGGCTTTGCTTCCTCTCCGGTTTCTTTAGTATCTTCCTCCTCCGGTGCATACTGTAATTCATTTTCCTGCTCTTTGTTAAGCTTCTCCCTCTGCTCCTTTTCATCAAGGCTCAAAAACCGCTTTCGCATATCAAGCTCTGTCAGCACACCAAACTCCTCATAGGTCAGAGAGTCAATGTAGACATTTTCCCCCTTTTCCTTCAAGCCCTCATAATAGGCTAATGCTTTGGGTGACAGTATCCTGTATGGCTGTTCTTTGACACTTCCCTGACTGTAAGGGACATGGACATAAGGCTTACCTTTTCCGTCTGCGGTCTGTGAAAAAGCAGGGTGTGCAAACGGAATATACTTGTTATCCATAATCGGATCGAATCCACGGATAAAGATGAGGCATTTCTTGTTATCCAGCTTTCTTACCTCATCCGGGGTAAACAGTTCCCTTCCAAGTACATCATAGTTCCGGCTGGAGCTGCCCTGCCTGCCTTTGGTTTCTCCGCTGGATTTCTTGTCAATCGTTCCTTTTCCAAGAAGCTCCGACACATACTTATGGGTACTCTGTTCATTACCGCCAAGATAGATAAACGTATCGCAGTTGCCGGGGATCGTTTCCCAAGTATCCTTGAACAATGCTTTAAGCTGTGCAAAGTTCTGGATAATGATGATACTGGAAATCTCCCTGCTTCGCATGGTGGAAAGCAGGGAACAGTAGTCATCCGGCAATGCGACATTGGCAAATTCGTCCATCATAAATGTCACATGAATCGGCAGTCTGCCGCCGCAGTTAAAGTCAGCCTGATAGTACAGCTCCTGAAAGATCTGTGTATAGAGCATTCCTATGATAAAGTTGTAGGACTTGTCAGAATCCGGAATGACACAGAAAAGAGCTGTCTTTGTTTCACCGTCCCCGTTCACACCGATACCCAGCTCCGCAAGTTTTAAATCATCCTTTGACAGCATACGGAGTACCTGTTTGTTTTCCAGAAAAGCAAGTCTTGAGTTTGCGGAAATGATGATGGAACGGACGGTATCACCTGCACCCCTCATACATTTGTTGTACTGTTTCACCGCCGGATGTGCTGCCCCAAGCGGCGAGGTTTCCTCCAGAAACTTCATACGGATGTCCAGCTTGGAAGGCTTGTTCTGCTCTGTTACCTCCGCTTCACCAAGAAGCTGTAACACGGTCTCAAAGTTTCTCCTTGCAGGCGGTTCCTCCAGCCACACATAATAGAAGATTGACTGTAAGAACAGCCCCTCGGCTTTCTCCCAAAATGGATCGGAAGGTGTCGCACCCTTTGGCGTGGTGTTGGAAATCAGGTTGGTAATGAGCTTTACTATATCTGTTTCCTCTCTCAGATAAGAGAAAGGATTGTAACAGTCTGATTTATCCATTTCCAAAAGGTTAATGACCTTCACGTTATAACCGTTGTTCTTTAACATTTCCCCGCAGCTTCTTAATATCTCCCCTTTTGGATCGGTACAGATAAAGGAGCAGTTATGGGGCATCTGCATCAGATTCGGCTTGACTTCGTAGAAGGTCTTTCCCGCTCCGGAGCCTCCGCAGATTAATATGTTGCCATTTAATTTCAGCCTTCTGAAATCCAGCGACATCTTCACATTCTGGCTCAGGATTCGGTTGAAATTCTCATCCTTATCCATGAGGATTTTATTGGCAAACTTCGGGGACTCAAACCTCGCCGTACCAAATTCCTTGCCGGGCATGAAATTTCTCTGGCTGGTAACATACATAAGCAGAGCGGTGGCATATACCACTAAGGCTATTACCACCGCTTTTACTGTTCTCTCATTATAATAATTTGCAAATGGTGCTGCGCACACACGGTTAAAAGAGGAAAGGAAGGTGTTGATATCCCCTCCCGGCTCCCATGCCCCGTTCAGCAGATACCCCGCATAACCGGAAAGTATGGCACCAAGAATGATGAACCAAAGGGACACTTTTTTCTTTTTAGGAACCATAGGCAGCTACCTCTTTTTCGAAGCAGGAGCTTTCTTTCCCCTGTTCATGGCAGCCGCTTTTCTCTGTGCTTCCTGATAACGCTTTCTGACCTCTGCCGCCACGCTGTCATAGTGACCTTCATACAGATCCCTGCCCTTCATGGTTCCCATTACTCTGTTATCCTCAGAGTACAGCTTGTATTCCTTATCACTGTCAAGGAATGTCAGAATGGTCTTGCCATCGTGGATTTCCATTGCATTTTCCTTGTTGATCCACAGATACCTCGCATTCTCTCCATACATTCCCGGTATTCTGGTTTTTACCGCATGGTCATTCTCCTCCAGAACCAGTTTCTTTGTAATGGTAATATCCACAAGGTTTTTACTCTGTGTGGCTGCTATGGTCTGCATACGCTGTGCCAGCTCCTTATAGCTTCGGATACGGTTAAGAAAGGCATCCTTATCCATGATGACCTTGTGCTGTCCGTTATCCTCTTTGGCAAGCACACCGATTCTCTCAAGCTGACCGACCACCTGCTGTGCCTGTTCTTTCTCAAGACTGAAATTTTCCTTAATGTCCTCCACACTGACGGTCTTTTTCTCCATTGCATACAGACCGACCTTTTCCATCAGCCCCTCTAAGGCTTCCCCGGCTTTTGCAGCTTCCGCCGTGTGGAGGTTATCGTTTCCCTTTTTCTGCCCTTTTAGAAAAGACATGACCTTTTCCAGTTCCTTTTCATCACTGTTTTTCAGGTAATCATCAAAGGTGGCTATCCTGCCGGACTTTAACTTCTGTATCATCATGTTTACTCTCGGCACCGCCTCAGTATGGAAGATAATCTCACTCATTCCGTCCTTTTTATTGATGTCCGGCAGAACCGAGTAAAGGATTCCATACTTCTTTGCCATCTTTTCCACCTGCTTCATATCCTCCGTGGCAAACTGCAGCACCTGAAGATCGCCGCCCTTTAACAAGAGCTTCCGCATGTCGGTCTTTCCCATCGTCTTTTCATGGTCTAATATGGCAATCAGAAAGTCCACCGCCTTTTTCATCTGTTCTACGGTGCCGCTTCCGACCTTCATGGCAATCTCAATCCCGTCATAAGCCACACGGATAATCTGCACCGCCTGTTGTATTTCTTCTGACATACATGCCCTCCTATCTTATCATTGCTTCCTTTTTTCCAAGCTGTTCCTTCACCTTATCCACAGAAAGCTCCCTGATTTCGTCCGCTGTAAGACTCACTCCATTGACCGCCAAAAGCTCCGATATGGTGTTGATTGCCTTTTCCTCCTGAATGCGGTACATCTCTAACGCAATCAGAAGATGCTCTATCTTTTTGATCCATTCCGGCTGAAAGCCTGTCAGCGTTTCATACTTGCGGTATACCGCTTCTTTGTCCGCTTCCTTGGCAGTCAGTTCATCAATCAGCTTGCCTGTCAGTTCCTTATCTCCGGTAGCAAAGGCAAACTGTACGACAAATTCCTTATCTGCCTCTGTTATGGCAGCCTTCCCCTGCTCCATCTGCTCTAAGGTCTGTGACACTATCAAAAGTTCCATCAGCTACCCCTCCTGCTTCTGTCTGTTTTCATATACTGCGATGTTGATAATCTCCTCCATCTGCTCCGCCGGAATCTGGTTATTAATCAGCACTAAAAGCTGTTCCTCTGACAATCCCTTTTCAATGCCGCTTCTGATCTGCACAAGCTGCTTCGGTTCAAGGTCATGCTCCGCAACCAGCTTTACAATGTCGATTTTCTTCTTAAAGGCAAGCCTTGAGAAAAGGCTTGTCACGGTACGGTTGTCCTTTTTACGCTCCATGCGTTCCACCGGAACCACCGACACAATCTGTCCCTTTTCATTCACAACTGCCACATTGTAGCCTGCCCCCGGTATCTGCGGATAAAGAGGAGCTTCCTGCATTCCTGCCGCCTGCTGTGCCATATCCTTTGCAGGCTCCATCGCTTTTTCCGGCTCTGCCTCTGTCATGATGCTTCTTCCTGCCGCCTCTTTTTCCAGTTCTTCTGTACGTTTTTCCAATGCTTTTCTCTCCTTCTTCATACTGTCCATTTCATTTCTGAGCCTTGCAATCGTAGCCCTCGCATCATTTAACTCATTCTGCTGCTTCTCTAAAAGCCCATCCTTTTCCGAAAGCTGTGCCAGCAGGTTATTCTGTATCTTTGTATCCTGTCCGGCAGTTTTCAGTTCCTGAATCTTTTCATTCAAGGTATCATAGCGTTTCTCCTGAAACTCTATCTTTTCCACAACCGCCTTAATCTGCTCTAACAGCTCCTCGGCATAGCCGCCCTGCTCTTTTGCTGCTTTCCCGGCTTCCTGCAACTTTTCCATCACGTTCCTAAACAGCTTTTTCATCACAAACGCTGTCTGTGAGCTGTTTTCTGTAATTTCTACCACCGTTTCAATGGGAACACCCTTTTCATAGAACTCAAGGGCAACTGCCATCTGCTCCCCGGTCAGCCCTTCCTTTGTGATACATTCCCTAACATTTTCCAGATATCCGTTTCTAAGGCAGGCAGAATGCACCTTCATCTGTGCATAGTCAAGCCTCTTTGACGTATAGGTTTCCGTCTCCGCAATGGTAAGACCATATTGCAGATCGGACTCCACCAGCTTTAGCATTTCCTCCGTAAACTTAGGATTTTTACGCAGGTTATTCAAATGGGCTTTGATGTCAATGCTGCTTACTTTTTCTCTTTCCTGCATCTGCTTCCTCCTTCCAATGGGTAAAAAAATACAGCCCTACAATACAGGCTGTCTGCTTTTCTCCACTTTTCTGTTTTCTTCTTTCTCTCTGGTTTCCTCTAATGTCTTTCCGGTATCCGGTTTCATAAGCTCTGCCAGAATACGCTTTGCAATCCGTTCCTCTTTGGAAACTGCTTTCTCTTTATCCCTCACCCTTGCAATCTCATTTTTATAATGCTGCTTAAATTCCTCCACCTGCTCCACAGTGTATCCCTGTGCTTTCAGCTTTTCCGATATTTTTTCGTATCTCTCATGCTCCGGGGCAAAAAGCTCCTCGCCTCTCTGGAAACAGTGTTCCAGTTCTTCAAGCTCATTCAATTCCGACACCATATCAAACAGAGGCTTCATTTTCGCCCGTTCCTTAAAGATACGGCTCTTTTCCCTTGACATATCTTTCTTTTTATCTGTCATACTCTCTGCAATGGCAGCAACTCCCGCCGCTGTCTGAATATCATGCCGGACAAGGAAAAGATAATCTTCCTGGAGCTTCTGCATCTTCCGAAGCTCATCCCGGTATTTCCATGCCTGACTGTATGGACGTTTTTTCATCAGTCCCAGTCGGTACAGCCTTGCAAAATAACGCTTCTGTACTCCGGACAGCTTTGCCCTTTTATACCACTTCACCCGGCACCGCATGATTTTGGGTTCCTGTTCCTTTGTCATACTGCGGTAAGTGGAGAGGTTCTCGGTTTCAATCCGCTCCCGGATACGTTCCTCGGTATAGTCCTCTCCAAGACTTTTACACCGTCTGAACCTTGTCAGCCCCATCGGCTTAATGGCAAGATACTTTCCCTCGCTCCGGTAGGCGTTCTTGATTTCATAGCCCATACCGGAGAGCATTTCCAAGAATGACTCATAGGTTGCCGCCCGCATGATACAGGCATCTATATCTCTCTTAATCATGTCTGCCCACACAAATTTTTCATCCCGAAAGTCGTTCCACTCCTTGTAATTCTCGGACGGTCTGACACGATCCTCGGAGATTTCAATGGTGGACAGTCCGTATTCCTCGCACAGACGGTTGGTAATGGGCTGAATCTTTTTCGCCCAGTCCCCTTTTTCATAGCGGTACTTGATCCCTGTCTGGAAACTCACGCTGTTAAAAATGATATGCCCGTGAACATGGTCAGTATTGTCATGGACGGAATACACCGCCTCATAATCAGCACCGAGATATTCCTTTGCAAATTTCCCGATGACCTCAAAGGCTGTTTCGGCATCCACCTCACCCTCCGCAAAGGAGATAATCAGATGATACCCCTGCCTTTTATCCGTCTTGTCAAACTGCACCTTAGTCTGCCGCATCTGTTCGTAGGCACTATCCGGCTGACAGTTCAGGGAAGATACCCACCTGCCCTGTCCTGTCTTGTAATCTTCTACAATATAATCAAGAGCCTGCTTTAAATGCTTTCCTGCATAACCGGAACCACAGTCACCGATATAAAGTATCTTACTGATTGCCAAGTGAATCCACCACCTCTTTTACCAGCAAATTCAGCTTCTTCATATAGGCTGACAAAAGTTCCCTGTCCTCCTCTCGGTACAGCTTTGAATTGTGGTTCCTTGTAATCTGGTTGATATTGTTTCCGATTGCGTTGACCTCGTTAATCAGGTCACGCAGAAGGATACGGATTTCAGGATAGTCGTTGGGTTTTTGTGACATTAAAAGCCGGATATACTCCGACTCCTTCATGCCACGCTGCTTAGCGTCTGACTTTAGTTTGTCTGCTTCCTTTTCCGTCATGCGGAAAGGCTTTACTACTGTCTTTTTCTCTCCAGCCATTTACCTCGCCCTTCCCGCCGCTACCTTTAATGCCGGGGAAACATCCGGTAACAGGTCTTTCCCTTCCTTTACAGCCTCCGTCATTTTTTCGATTGAAGCATCAATGCCGCCCTTAGACTGCATATCACGGATAAAATCATCTGCCATTTTTTCTGCAAGCTGCACCAGTTCTTTTCCGTATTTCGTCCGGTCAAACATGGCATCGAGTAATCGTTCATCGGCTCTCAAAGACTCCAGCCTGTTCTGTTTATTCACAAAATCAATGAAATCATCCGGGTTCTCTACCTGTGCCTGTGCGGTCTGCACCATTTCATAATTCCACTCACAGACCACATCTATCGCATCATCAATGGTGTCATTAAGCCACCGTACCTTTCCCTGTTCATAGGCTAAATCTCCACGATACAGCTTTCCGTCTTTCTCTCCAAGAAGGAAATCATGCCCGCCAAGATAGCCGAGCAGCATGTCCGCTTCCTTTTCTGTCATGTGGAAAAGCATATCATTCTCATCCATGAACCGGACAAGCTCTGCACCGGAAGCGAAAGGCTTCGGCTCCTCATGACCTTTTATTTCCACTTCCTGAAGGCTCCCTTTGTTCACATCAATTACATCCAATCCGACCACCTCCTTTTAACTGTCCTCTGATTTTTCCCTAAATTCCCGCCCGCCTCAAATTCCCGATGGGAATTTGCCAGATACGCACTTTGTAATACAAGTGCCTCTGGTTAGGGGGCTGCCCCTAAACCCCCGCTGAATATGGATAGTCAACTTATTTTTTCAGTTCACTTTTACAGAATAAGTTTATTTTTTCAGTTGACTTTCCCGTTTTGGGTCAACTTTTTCAGTTGACTTCTCTGACAGGCAGCTTTCTCCAGACCATTTCACAAAAAAGGTCAACTCACTTTTTCAGTTCACTTTTCCATTCCGAGTCGATTTTTTCAGTTCACTTTTTCTTTTTCAGTTGACTTTTTCAGTTGACTTTTTCAGTTGACTGTCAGCGTGCCATTTCCTTTGCCCGCCCAATTAAAACCATTTCTTTCCTTGCCTCTTTAAGCCATTTGTTGTAATCCTTGTAAGTCTTTGGCGGCGGACAGTCATCCACATCATATCCAATCCCATAATACTTTTCCATGAGCGTATCTTTGGCTTTTCTGCCCGGTTCGTCATTGTCAAGGCAGAACTTAATGCTCTGTATCTGCGGGTGTTCCTTTAGGAAAGTTTCTAACGGGGCATCAGAAAGCATCCCAAGTGCGAGCTTATTGCTGTGATAATCACTGTAAATATCCGCATAGCTCATCAAATCGATTGCTCCCTCAAATACCTCAAGCTCTGTGCTTTCCTCATTCCATACATTGACGCCAAAATTCTTGTCGTTTCCTGCCACATCACACTTGAAGCCTTTTCCGTCCCTATCAAACACGCCACGCATACTTGCAAACCGAGTTACACCATTTTTGTCATTGCCCCTAAAGACAATGTTATGGTGGCTCCTTTCCTCATAAATCAAGCCATTACTTACAAAGTAATCTATGACCTCTTTTGAGAGTTTTCTTTCATCCATCAGGTAACGGTACAGATAACGGTTATCCGGTGCCGGAGGCGGAAGTAAAAAAGGCTTTCTCTCCACCTCTTTTTTCTCTACAACAACAGGGGACGGTTTCCAGTCTGCACTTCTCTGATAATCTGCAAAGTCAAGCAGCCAGAACACCGCTTCCTTGACTTCCATTCCTGCAAAGACACGAAGGAAATCTATCTGCGATCCTCCGTTTTCTCCCCTGTCATATTCCCTCGACCACCGAAACCAGCTCCTGCGGTTGTAAATACGGACAGAATCCATTTCCTTTACGGTATGGTAATTGCCTACTCTTTTTACCGTATATCCAAGACTGGCTGCAACCGCTGTCAGATCCACACTTTTTGCAATGGCAAGTTCCTCTTTGGTAAAGCTGTTCCGTTCCTCCATGCTATCTGCTCCTTCCCGGCTCTGCCACCAATGCCCTTTCTTCAAACTCAAGGTAATGGTAGTCCTGCGTTAAGGATATTTTAGGCATGGTCATGATTTCCTTTTCCCGGAAGCTGAAATATCTGCTGTTATCCCCTCCCACAATCACATGATCATCGAGCGGTATTCCCAAAAGGCAGGACAGCTTTAAGATACGGTCTGTCATAATCGTATCTTCCTTGGAAGGCTCCAGTCTGCCGCTGGGATGGTTGTGAACCAGTATCATTTTTGCAGCGTTGGAAAGGATTGCACTTTTGAATAACTCCCTCGGTTCTGCTACTGCCTGATTGATGGCTCCCATACTGACAAAGTTGCAGTTGATAGGGGTTCCGTCAGATTTCAGGTTAATGACACACACCACTTCCCTGTCCATTTCACACAGCATTTCCCCCACTAGGGAAACTGCATCTTTGGGACCTGTGATTTTCCGGTCTGAAAACAGGGGAGCATTTCTTACAAGCCGGATGGAAACTACATCAAGCTGAAACGGTTCCTGCTTCTCCATCTGCATCCTCCTCTCCCGGCTCTACATGGATGATAAACTCTCCCTGCTGTGACTGAATGAGTCCCACAAGCTCCTCCACCGTGACCTCTTTTCCATCTATTCCCATAAGTCCTCCTATCTGGACTGTTTTGCCTCATACACCATAGGCGGCTCTGCAACAATGCCGTCAAGTCTCCTGTTCGGTGTGTCCGTAGCAAGACTTAATTTTCTTAAATCTTTATCATAATGGTACACCTGATTGGACAGTCTTTCTTCCAATGCAACCTGATCCATGTTGATTTCCGCAACCATTTCCGCCAGCTCATTCGGATCACCCATTGAAGCAGATACAGCGATGACCTCATGTACAGATGAGGGGAGAATATAAAGGTCACTTTCCATTTCTGTTGCAAGTGTATGAAGCTTATCCTCATACAGCATGGAAACTGCACCATTTACTCCCCTGTCATTGGAAATCACCCACATTGACTTATCAGCGGGCATCTCACCGATCATCATCTCTGCTATCTCCTGTGGCATTCCGTCTTTCATAAACATCTCACAGATGACCTCATTCATGGATCTTATGCGTGGCGGGAAAATCCTTTTTGTATTCTCTGCAGCCATCTTAAATAGCTGCTCCTCATTTACTCCAAGCTGCTCTGCCAGACTGTTTTTAATCAAAGTGCTCTGAATCCCATTGTCATCCATTTTTATTACCCAGCGGTAGATAATGGATAAATCCTGAAAATCACGGTGGGGTACGCCTGCAAGCATTTCCTTATTCTGCTCCGTGTTGATGAGCTGGAACACGATATTATCCTTTGCTTCCGCAAAGTCAATTCTCGGTGCTTCCGGACACATTTTGAAAGCATTAACCATACAGTCAGCCCCTGCCTGAATTGCTTTTTTCAAATCATTACAAGCCTTGTAGTGATCGTACATATCATTGATATAGATGGTAGGGGAAACATTCTTTACCTCTGATCCACCAATCAGGTTAATACCATCCATCATGCGGTTTACTTTATTTACTGAACAAACTCTCAGTTCCATATCCTTATACTGTTCCGGCAAGTAATCCTTGAATGAATCCTTGACCACTTCCTTGAAAATCTCATAGTTCATCATAAAATCTATCTTCCTCCTTTTGTGCGGCAAAAGAGCCGGGGATTTTTCCTCGGCTCATTCATCTACTATATTCTGTTTTTTTTAAATTGTTGCTAAGGGGGAATCCCTCGCTGAATGATAATCATTCCTCTATACTCCTTTCCTCTTTTTAGGCAAAAGAAAAGCCGGGGATCTCTCCTCGGCTTATGTAAAACTATATTATATGTCTCTCAAATTTTTTCTACAAACAAAATCTAAATAATCTTTAGGTGTTATGCCAGCTTTTATAAATTGTTGATGAACGGATTCTCTCCATTCCATATCTCCTTCATCTACAAACATATGCCACACGCTTCTAATGACTGTAAGTGCCTTAATAGCCCAACAAACATATTCTTCTCTATGCACGTAATATATATTACCAGCATATATGCGGGCATCCTCATCAATGCTCGTCGAATTGGTAATTAGAACAGTATAAATATTAGCACCTTTAGATATTCTTTTCTCATTCTCAACAATCCATGCCTGGTGTCTTCCCGCTTCACTAACATCAGATATTGGAACACCTTTTACCTGACCTTTTTCCTCATAAATTTTATCTTCTGAGACAACAATATTATTTTCATTAATTATCCAATATGGATCAGGTGCTCCAGTACTATTAGGATTTTCTGAAATAAATCCCAACAATTTTCCCAATTCTTTGTGTCCTCTTTCAAACACTTTTCCATCAAGTGAATTTAAATCATCTAAAATCCCCTTGATTCTTTTCTCTAACTTTTGTGTCGTTGGTATTGATGTAAAGATACTTTCTATCCGTTCAATACATTCAAAGAACAAATCATCATCCTCAACAGTTCTACTTTCAATGGAAAACAATTTCTCTGGAAGTCCCGACAACCATCTTATACTTATGTTTTCTTTTAAAGCATCAGACAAATATTGTATACCTGCAGTTTTGTACTCCACTTGCCCATTTTTAAATAAGTAATATGCCATACAACCTGCCATATAATTCCAAAAGCATTTGTATCCATTTAATGCTGGTGCATTTAAAATTCCAACAATACTACAAGCATGTTCAAACGCAGTTTTATAATCCTTTTTCCATAACGCATATTGAAATTTTAATTCCTGAATTGCTGATTCCTGTAGTTTTTCATTTATCTGTTTTTCTACTTTATTTTCTTCATTCCAATATCCATTTCTTAAATCAACAATATACTCTTCTGCTCCTTGCCATACTTGATTTCTTTCCAAAAAATCTCTAGCCTGTTCTATTACATCATCCACACTTGAGTAATCCACTGAATTTTCTAGTCCAAATTGAATTTCAGCTCTCAATTCTGGAGCAAATTGCTTAATCTTTTCCGGTTTTGTCAAATCATTTTGAATAGTATCTCCAATTACACAAACGATAGAATAATCACTTGGATTTCTAGAGCATCTACCTACAGCCTGAATTATCCTTGTCCGTATTCTTTCTGCATATAATTTTGAAGCTCCCATTCTGGTAATCAAAAATCTTTCTTGCAGATTTGTTGTTTTCGGAAGATTCCAAATAAATAGCAATCTACTCTCATCATCAGAAAAATCTATGCCATCAAAACGATTTGCTAAGATAACAGTTGCTTCCTGTGCATCTACAAACAATTGTTTTGACTCTTCTATATCTTTTGCTTCAAAAACTTTTGTACTTCCTATATGCTCTGCATAAAACTGTCTAATTGCCTCTGCAGATTGAGAATCTGGGACAAGAAAAACACTTTTTTTACATAAATTTTGAAGTGCCATAACTACATTACCTTGCTCCTCTTCTCCCAAAGACAAATCCGGAAAAGTAAAAAATTTTCTTCCCAATCCCTTTTTATCCCAATCGTTTACTATTGGCAAACGACATATTTTCTCTATACCAGTAATTCGTTCTAACTCACCGCTTCTTCCTAACGTTGCAGACATTAATACTCTTTGTTTTGCACCTGCAAAAGCTTCAAAAGACATAGTTGGTGCAATCCAAGGACGTATAAGAAGTTTTCTATTTGCAATATAAATATTGCATTCTTGCAAATTCTCCGATATTCTTGAGTATGCATAATAATTGGATGATCCTGCTTCTAATCCTTGTTGTAAAATTGTCTGAAGCTCATCAAGTTTTTCCATTATCAAAGGCATCGGTAACATATTGCACCATGATACCACCTCTGGAATATACTCATCTTCTAACAAATATTTATAATCTGTTTCACTGATAAAAGGTTTTAACAATTCTGCTATTTCTAAAAATACAGTATTTCCACTATCAATCTGAATAGTCCAATTTGATATTATATAGTCTTCACACGAATGCACATCATCCATGATTAAAATATCCACATCATCAAAAAAAGAATGCAATGCAAAAAAAGAACTATATGTCGTAACTCCTATAGCCTCTGCCATCAAAAAACTGCTTTTATCCTTCGGCAGATAATCTTTCTGTTTCCCACAAAAAGCAATTGCTCTTAACCCATATTTTAAATTTGCCTGCTCGACAACCTGATGCACTAATTGATTTGTTGGACACAAAAACAATACTTTTTCTTTATTCTTTCTTCGTCTATATTCTCCAATCAATAATCCTACTAATGTTTTTCCACTTCCTGTTGGCAATTCTAATGCAACCGTCTTTTTATCCGCATTTTCAATATACAAATTTAGCATAGCTGCTTGATAATCTAAAGGACCCATAATTTTCTTTAATTTATTATCTTGATACATTTCTTGCGGTGAAGAATATGAAAAATCTTCTTTCTTTCGTGTTTTAAATGCCATAAATACACCTTCCTTGTCTATAATCTTAATGGCTTTCATTGTATTAAACTTAATAATATAGCACTATATATATCGCCAAACCTTATGCAAATTTAAGATGACAAATACTCATCTACAATATGGTAAATATAATCTAACACCCCATATATGTAACTAATTCTCTCTTTTAAAATCAAATAATCTATCGAATGACCTCTAGTAAAAAACAAATTCTCATTTGTAGATATTAAATATCTCCATACTTCTGCATTTTGATCCACCTGCTTTTTTTCAGGATTTATTTCGATATCTCTTTGATTTGCCTCCTGCAATTCCTTTATCATAGAACGAATTTTGTTACATTCTATCCCATCCAAATTGTACTGAATAAAATGCTCCTTGTATTCTTTTACTTCCTCAACGAACTCTTTTGAGCATATCATTTTATCTATAATCTCAGTCTTAATAATATCCCATAAAGTCAATAAATTATGTCCACCTGACGGTACTTTTCCCCATGCCCTCATGTATATATGCTTTAATGAGATTTCCAAACAATGCCTGTACGAAAACAAAATAGGAAAAATGAAGGTATCGAGTATCTTAGGATTTCCTCCACTATTTACAGCAATCTCTACCAACTCATCTGCACTATTTTTATAACCTTCCCGCAAACCATACAATGCTTCATCCTTGTTCTGCCATCCAAAATGTGCAGATTGATTCATCTCACCTGTATCAACAAAGATTTTCATTGAATCGCCTCCATTCTTAAAGATGAATATATCATTTTTCAAGTTCAATAAGCATTTCATCTAAAACATTGTATAAATATTCAGATGCTAAATTTCCATTAAGCTCATATTCTAACATATTCACTAAATCTCTATTTGAAAGATTTAAAATCAATTTTCCATTTTCTCTCAAAGTTCCTTTTATTGCCTTCTTTGCGTTCTCATCTGAGCCATTACACGACACTATAATCGCCACACATCTCAAAGCTTTTGCGTACAAATATTTCTCTGTAGTATATATCTCTTTTTGAGTAATAACATCTTTATAATTCTTAAATTCAAATATGATGTATTTTGACCTGAAGTATTCTTCAATAAATTTCCAAAAAGCACTTGTCACATCGTCCTTTATTTTGCATATCAAATCAAATCTATAAAGGTCGTCATTTGATTTCTGTTGCTCTCTCCATAATGTTAAGTCGTTTGAAAACAAAATCTTCAAAACCTTTGTACAAAACTTTTCATACTCTGTACTTGTTTTCTTATCTTGTTCCCAATCCTTTACTTCTTGTAACAGTTGTTTTATCTTCTCATTATCATCTATTAAAGAATCTAAAGTTTCATCTTCAACTACATCAAGCAGTCTAAGAAATTCTTCTGGCTCTTTTAATTCAATATCTTCCGTTGTAAATTCAACTAGAGAAAGCAGTCTGTATTTTAATTCCTCATTATCTTGAACCAGATATAATAATTCACTTATATCAATCACAAGAAATTTATCTTTTGTCCTAATGTATTCTTTTATCAAATCTGGAATCATATTGGCTGTAACAAGTACAAAATACTCGTCATCTTTTAGTGACATCAAATCAGCCACTACTGTTGTATTAGCAATGGACGATTTACTTATTATTTTGGAACGTACCGCCTTTACTTCAATAAAAAACTTCTTTCCATTTTTTTCAGCATAAATATCATAATTTGATTCCTGTGTATATGCAGTTTTTTTTGTATCACATCCATAAAATTTAAACAAATCTTCAACTAATGCTTCTAACTGATACCCTCTCACTGGGTATTTATATCGAACCCCTTCCATTGTTGCTATTACTTTCATTGACAGTTCAGTTTCATTATCCCATAGTGTAACCAGTCTATCTTTAAATTCGTTATTTATCCCTTCTTCTCTATATAACTCTGATTTTATAAAAACCATGACATCCATTCCATAAATTAATGCTGTATGGTACTCTTCACGCATGTGTTCCCCAAACTCATCCGAAATTATAAGTACGAAATAGTCACACTTTTTTATACTTTCAGAGACAGACAAAATCATTTCTCCAGGCATGAGCTCAGTTCCATCTGTTATCGTTTGAAAACCTTCTTTATTTATTTTCTCACATAACGAATTTATATACATACTATTTGAATAAGAATAGCATAAATAAACTTTCTTCTTTAAACTCACTGAAGTTCCCATAATGCAACCTCCACATAGCTAAAATTTATACTACAAGTTTATCACATCATCCCTTCTTTTCATATCCCAAATTCATAGTGGATTACATCTCTAAGAATATAATCCACTATGACTCAACTTACTTTATTTCTCCTTACTTTTTCTAAATACCATTATCCCTGCAACAATGGTCACTAATCCTACTCCAGTAAACCACCACGGGTTCATGTTATCCCCGGTCTGTGGCAACTTCGGTTCTGTCGGCTTGTTTGTTAATTTCAAGGTGTACTCGACAACATCCGGTGCATCATCGTCATACTGCAATACGACTTCATGCGGGGTACTGTCAAGGATATAGCCCTCTGCTGCTTTTGTTTCCACAACATAATACTTAATATCCTCTACATAGTTACCATCCTTGAATACTGCAATCGGAAGTTCCATTGACTCAGCATGACCGTTCTTGTCAGTTACAAGTGTTTCAATCACATTTCCGTCCTTGTCACGGATTTCAAATTCCACACCTGCAATGCCTTTTCCTGTGTCTGCATCGGTTTTCTCAATGATGATTTTGCCACTTACAAGCTCATCCTTCATGGATACCTGCTGAAGCTCTTTGGTGTTCTCCACGGTAAACTTCACTTCGTTTGCAATCTTGTAACCATAAGGAGCTGTTTCTTCACGGAGGATATACTCACCCACCGGAATGCGGTCAATAACATGAGGCTTTCCGTCAGACTTCCATGTCTCCACAACATTACCGTCCTTGTCGATAATGGAAAGGGTTGCATCCTTTAACTCATGCTCCTCGGTAATATCTGTTTTAGAGATTTCCAGCTTTGTAGGATAGTTCTCAAATTCTGCTTCAAGTTTAATGACCTTCACATCATCGCCCTGGTAAGAAGCATCCAGTTCAAAAATATCCTCGCCAAGCACATAACCCTTCGGTGCTTCAATTTCCTTCACATAATACTGACCAAGAGGAAGGTCACTTGTAAATACGCACTTTCCGTCTTTTCCGGTAACAGCCTTCTCTACAAGGGCATCCTTTGCCACAACAACCTTACCATCTGCATTTACAATGTCCTCTGCCGCATACAGACCGAATACTGCCCATTCAAGCTCATCTCCGGTTTCAGCATCTGTCTTAATGACAGTTACCTGCACTTTCTGTCTCTCGTTGGTAATATCCATGCCTGCATAGACAACCTTAGTGTACTGATCCACATAGGATAAATCTGCCTCTATCGGTTCCTCATTCAGAACAAATCCCTCTAAGGTCTTTGTCTCCACAAGGTAATACTTGCCTAGTGGCAGGTTATCAATGCTTGCAATTCCCTTATCGTTGGTCACGATTTCTGCAACAAGCTCGTCCTTTTCGTAATAAATGGTATCAAGACCGTCAGGACTTACAATGTCCTCTGCTGCGTAGACCTCAAAGGTAACGCCCGCAAGGGATTTCTTGAAGTAGTCAAAGATAAAGTCATACCAGTGTTCCCTGATTAGATTGATGTCGCATAAGAACTCACCGTCTTTATTGATGATAATGGTTCCTGTCGGCACTTCGTCCTCCATCACTACTGTCTGGACTTCCTCAGTATCGGCAATGGTAAACTGGATTTCTTCTGCCTGCAAATATCCGTAAGGAGCAAATTCTTCACGGAGCGTATAAACCTCTCCTATATGGAGTCTCTTGATAACGTGTGCCTCGTCTGCAACAGATGTCCATGTGTCAATCACATTTCCCTCTGCGTCAATCACAGAAAGTGTGGCACCGGAAAGCTCTTCGCCGCTTGTAATGTCTGTTTTTGTGATTTCCACTGTTGTATGTGTATTGATAAATTCAAACTGTAACTTTACTACTGGAATATCCTGTCCCTGATAAGAAGCATCGTAATCCACGATTGCCTCAGAAGATACATAACCTTCCGGAGCTTTTGTCTCTTTTGTATAGTAAGAACCAAGCGGATAGTCCTTAACAAACTCTGCTTTTCCATCTGTACCGGATACTGCAAGTTCAAGCAGTGTATCTTTCTCAATGATCACTTCACCGTCTGCATTTTCCATATCCTCTGCTGCATATAAGCCAAATTCTGCCCCGGCAATGGCAAGCTCTGTTTCCTCATCCAGCTTCAAAACGGATAAGTCCACTTTTTGTCTGTCATTCTCAAATGTCATGCTTTCTTTGATGACCGGAGTTCTGTCATCCACATAGGCAAAAGTTACGGTCTGCTCCTCTTTATTCAGAACATATCCGTAAGGAGCTTTTGTTTCCACAACCCTGTAAGTTCCAAGAGGAATGTCGGAAAGAACTGCCTTTCCGTTTTCATCTGTGACAAGAGTTGCCACTAAATCACCCTCGCTGTAATACTTTGTACGCTCTCCGTTTTCGTCCTTCTGGTAGTCGTTGGTATAAATGTCCTCGGCTGCATAGACTGCAAACTCTGCTCCTGCAAGGCTTCCTTCCTTATAGACAAATTCCTTTTCCTCGCTGTCCGCAAACAGACCGCCTTTGTAGGAATCCAGAACCTCGCCTTTCTTCTCAACAGTCAGCTCACCAACAACAGGCTGATCCACATAGTCAGCGGTAATGATTGCCTCGTAGGTGTCAGGATCAATTTCATAAGCGGTATCTGTATCCACCGCAAAAGTGATATAGTCGTCATTTACCACATATCCATCCGGTGCTGCCACTTCCTCAATGCGGTAATTACCGAGTTTCAATGTTTCCGGCAGGATTAAGTCTCCATCCCCATCAGTGAAGAAAGAAGTATGCTTCACTTTTGTAGGATAAGTGGTGTACTGCACAACATATTCCTTTGTGTCCAGATTGTAAATCCTAAACTCAGCTTTTGGAACAAGCACCGTCTGTCCGGTCTTGCTGTCCTTTTTTACGATACGGAGCTTTGCTGTAAATTCACGGTCAATGAATACTCTCCACACCTGCGGCTCGGTAGGGTGGTTCTCTGTGATGTGAACCTCAAAAGGCTTGATTTCCTTAACATTGTGAGGTACTACCGTTTCCACAACCACATAGGTTCCGTAAGGAATAGGCTGTGTCACCAGATGCCCCTTGCTGTCCGTATAAAGGGTTGTTTCCCCGTTTGAACCAATCACAACAGGCTTTGCACTGTCAAAGTCATAGCTTCCATCTTCCTTTACGGTTAATGAAGATTTGAGATAGGCGGTAAAACCTGCCCCCTCTAAAAGCGGTGCTTCCGAATCCTCTCCGTTGTCAGAAACCTTAATGAGCTGGAAAGGCTGCTTATACACCTGTTCCTCGGACTTTGTGCTTCTTGCCACTTCCGGTACTAAATCGCCCTCATAGTCACACACCACATCATGCTCTGCCTCGTCTAACAGATACCCTTCCGGTGCCTGAATTTCCTTCAGATAGTACTTTCCAAGATAAAGGTTGTTAATCTCGGCTTCCGCATTTTCATCGGTTGTAATAGTTGCAACAAGATCGCCTGCCTTAAAGATAACTCCAGTTGCACCATCAGGATGTACGATATCCTCTCTTGCATATACTCCGTAAACTGCACCTATCAGGCTTGCATCTCCCTGTGGAACTGCTTTTCCTGTTTCCTTATCCACTTTGTAAAGATGGATTTTGGCTGTGGTATGGTCGTTTACAAAAGTATGGGAAAAGGATGCACTTGCCGTTGTCTCTGACATATTATTGAAATTAAAGGAGTAAACATCCTCCGAATTTCTGATATATCCGTAAGGAGCCTGAGTTTCGGAAACATAGTAACTGTTTGCAATCGGCAAATCTACGGTAAATACTGCATTTCCGTCCTCTCCTGTTGTAACGGTCTGCAAAGCTGTACCCTTTGTTACAATCACGCTGCCATCATAATTTTTAATGTCATTTCCGGCATACAGAGTGTACTTTCCTCCGTCCAGAGGATTTTCCGTATCGTCATCCTTCTTTGTCACGCTGACAGCAGCTTTCTGTCTGTTGTTGTAAATGCTGGTTGCCTCATACTGTACCTCTACGGTCTGATCCTTGTACTCAATGTTGACTGTCTGAGGTGTGGTATTGATGGTATATCCGTTAATGCTTGCGGTTTCTGTTACCACATAGGTTCCTAAATGAAGGTTGGATAACAGCACCTTTCCGTCATTTCCGGTCACAAGGTTTTCCGCAATCAGATCACCCTTGTTATACACCTTTATACCATCTGCCTTGTAAATATCCGCACCGGCAGTTACCTTGAAGGTCGCTCCCGGCAGCTTTCTCGTTTCGTAAGTGAAGTTGGAACCGTTCCACCCGGTCAGGACTTCTCCTTCCTTGTAGATGGTAATGGCTCCAAGCTGCTCCTTGTCTGTTGCATTGACGGTTGTTGTCTTGCCCGGCTTTACCTGCAAAGTATGAACCTTGTCACTTACCACATACTTATTCGGTGCAGTGATTTCCTTCATATAATAGGTTCCTGCTACCAATGCCCCGGACTTTGCATAACCGTTCTTGTCTGTGGTAATGGTCTGCACAAGATTTTTGCAGGAGCTGTCAGAATAGATTCCGTACACCGCTCCGGCTAAGTTTACTCCACTAGCTTCATCCTTTTTGTAAAGCTCGCCATATCCAATATTCTCCGTTTTTACCTTGATATAGGCAGGAAGCGGATCACCATGCGGAACTTCTGACACGAACTCCTGATCCCCCGAATTTCCGGTCAGCCAGAACACACAGCTTCCGGTTACTTCCACCTTACCGCTGTTAGAGGTAAATGTACCTGTTGTGGCACTTGTATTGACCTCTGACGAATAGATAGTAAGGCTGTTTCCATTCCTGCTTGTACTATATCCGCTGAGTGACAGGTCAAACTCGGACAGTACCCCGTTGCCGTCTGTCAAAGTGGTTTCAAATCTCTGGTTCGGCTCATTCCATTTCAGCTCATAGGTCGGAGCCTGACTTTTTCTGGAAGCTGCAAAGCTGGGAATGACAGCATTGATACCCTCATCAATGTTACTCTTTAAGGTCGCATAATACTGATATGACGCTGTTGGGTTTGGTGCTGTGTCACACAGTTTCTTTGCTGCGGAATCCGCACTTGCTGTCCCGTAAATGCCTTTCTCGATAATCCACACCATCGACTGCGTTGCAATGTACTGATCGCACTGGTCATTGCTCGGTGCCGATGTACTTGTGGATGAAAAGCCATAGTACAGGCAGTATCTTAAATATAGAGCCTGCGTATCGGTAAGACTTGTGCTGGAATTATCATAGCTGTTCATAAGCTGCCCGCCTTTGGCTGCCAGACCAAAGTTCATACAATAAGCGGAATGCCCATCAATCATGGCATACAATACCTTTCCATGACTGTATCCTGCCTTTAACTCACTTACCTCCCCGGAATCCTTTGTGGAAGCATACCAGAATGAGATATTTGCACTGGCACTTGCGGCAAATGCAGTTGTCCCATTGGTAAACAGAGAAGTGAATACCGTTAAGACAGCAAGCAGACCTGCCATCCATCTTTTAAACTTCTGCTTCATAATGTTCTCCTGATTTTGGGCATGAAAAAAGCAGGTCTTTTTCAGCCTGCTTTTTTCATACTTCTTGTTCTCTTTTTTATGCCCGGTAACAATAGAACACATAGCACTCTTTATCTCCATACATCACCGTTCCGTGGTATTCGATATAAAAATACTGCTGTGGAAGTGAGCTGTACATTCCTGCTATATTCGCTGCAATGTCATCCTCACTGTTAAATTTGACCGTGCTGCTGACATCCCTTGCTTCATTCAAATCCGTTGCCACATTAAACTCAAGGTATCCTGCCCCGTCTGTCGGATAACAGTCATTGTAATCCTCCTGCGTAATGGTTCCCTCTGCAAGCATCCGGTCAAGGTCATCGGGAATATAGATTTTCCCGGCTGCTTTCGTCTTTTCCGTTGCAAGCTGAACAACCCTCTGCGGACTGTAAGAAACCGGCTCCGGCTGTGACGGCTGCTGCGGTTCCTGTGGTGTCTGCGGTTCCTGTGGTGCCTCCGGTTCCGACTCCGGCTTGGTATCCGGTTCGGTTGTCTGAGGTTTAGACGGTTCATACTGTGCATTACTCTGGTTCTGTGAGCCCTGCTCTTTTTCTGTTGCAGAGGAAGTCTGTCCCTCTGAACTATTGTCTTTTTCCTTGTCATCCTCTGCCGTGGCACTTTCCTCCGGTTCCGTGGATTCCTGTGTTTCCTCCGTCTGCTCTGTCACAGTTTCCGTTTCTTTTTCCTCAGAAATATCTTCCAAAGCCTCTAAAACCGTCTGCGTTTCTGTCTCCACATTCTGCTCTTCTGTTACCTGATTTTCCTTTCCTCCTCATCCTGCAAGAAGCAGGATGGTTACGGATAAAAGGAGAAATAATCTTTGTTTCCTCATAATACCACCTGTCCTCTCTCCCACGAGGGACAGGCTTACGTTCCATAAACTGCCCTGCCGCATCTGCGGCATTACCCTCGTGGGTAAACTGTATTTATCTGTATCTGCAATTTACGGAACGCCTCTGATCAGCTCTCTTAATCTGCTCCAAAGAGCTAAGGGACTGTCCCGTATTCTGTTCATTTCATCCTCCTGCTATTGTACCATGATTCTGTTGTAGTATGCCATCAATCTTCTTGCTCTGGCATTCTTTCTGTACGCCTGATAAAACTTATATCTGAACATAACAGGCACCTCCTTTCCTAATCACCGACAGACACACCGACCAGGGATAGTACCAATCTTGCGACCAGTGCAAGCAGGAGCAGAAACAACTTTAATCCCATGCACAACAGTTTCAATATCATAAGTACCGCATGAAGCAGCCCTTTCAGTATGGTAAGTAATACCACGCCTGTCTTTTTCAAAATCATTCCTGCCATAAATAGTCCTCCTTTCCACTAGCCCCATGATGAAGCAAGTCCCAATGTTGTTTCGTCTGCCTCTGTCTCAATTTCTCTGTCCGTCTGCTCTGCCACTGCCCTTTCAGGTACAGTCTGCGGCATCTGAATGACCTTTCCGCCTGCGAGAGCTGTCCCCAACGTAACAATGACTTCTCTTTGCAGCTCGTCCTTGATTTCCCTTCGTATCTGTTCCAGTTCCTCTCGCCTGACATACAGACATTCTCCCGTCTGCTCCGGCTCCTTTGTCAGCTCATTTCCTGCGAGGCGACTGATATAGCTGTCTGCCGCATCTATCAGGAACTGGTTGACTGATTTATGAACATCGGTATTCAGTTCAGCTAAAACCGAATGTACCCGTCTGTGCTGTTCATTATCCAGATTCATTCTGAGGTTGTGATATACAATATTTCCTTTGCCCATCTACAATCACCCCAATCCAAACTCTTTTTTGTGGGTGGAAAGATACAGCTTTCCAAGATATTCATATCCTTTGGCATTTGCCTTTACATCCTCGATATACTGGATATTGTTACCCTCATAGCTTCCATAACGCTTCACCACGGTTGCACCACCGCCTACAAAGACGATTTCTGTCACATCAAGAGTATATCCATGCTCTAAAAGAATGTTGTAAACCTTTTCCACATAGGCTCTGAGGGCATCCTCCACAATCGTCATGTACTTCTGTGGCAGTTTATCGTTCTTTCCGTTTCTCATGACCTCCTGTATATCTTCCTCGGAAAGCTCCCTGCCATACTGCCTCATACATTCCTCGTTGATGGTTCTCATGCACTTGATCAGTCCCTCCCTGATTGTGATGCACTCTGCTTCATTTGGAGCGGAATCTTCAATCGGCATAATGTCAATCGTCCAGCTTCCTATATCCACGACTACCACCCTTTTCGGGAGAGTCTTCATTCTGTCGGCAACTGCCGCATAGCACTGAGGAAATACCGATACCCTTGCAATGTTCATCCGGTACTGCTCGTTGTCAAACCGGAAGATCACTTCCTTATTTCTTGATAAGTAGTCGATGAAGTCCTGCTTTTCTGCTCCAAAACGGGTGAGCGGTAACCCAACGGATAAAAGAACATTTGCATTTCTCATTCCTCGTCTGTTCAGCTCTTTTGCCACCGCTGCCAGCGTAAGCAGATAGAAGTTGTCATTTTCGACTTTCAAGTCCCTTACCTCTAATCTTCTGCCGCCTACCTTATAGTAGGAACCGTTGTACTCCACCACGTTGTTAAAAAACGCAGGCTCCGTTGTGATCTCCTTTACTCCGGTGGTAAATACCTGACTGACCGTTTTCATACCGGACCAGCCGTGGTCGATTCCGATTACTTCAATATGTCTATCCATCTTTCTTTTCCTCCTGTTCAAAAACAATTTCTTTCTCATGCTCCTTTTCCTCTGTTCCAAGCAGCTTTTTCATACATGGAAAACAGTATCTTTCTGACTGTCTGTACGGACACCCGATACATTCATCTTCCTTTTTCTGCTCCACTGCTTTAGGCTGTGCGTCCTGTTTTACACATTTCTTTGCTATACACTGTCTGTTGTTTCCGTAGAAGAATCTGCACCGCATACAGCTTCTTAAATCTCTTTCTAACTTTGCCTGTACTTCAATAACATCTAAAGGCTTTGGAGATTTCTGTACCCTGACATTAATTCCCACTTGAGCCACCCACCTCTCTCTCGGCGGTAAGCCTCTGGATTTCCTCAAGTTTACGGTCTGCCATTCCTGCCGACCTGATCAGCGCATAAAACACTAACCCTACAAGTGCTGTCAATATCCCTATTCCTATCATCTGCCGCCCCTCCCCAACTGTTCCTGCTTCTTTCTCTGTTCTTCCTCCATCCTCTCTACATACTCCCGAATATCAATCAGATCTTCCAAGTCGTAGATTTTGGAACACATGGCATTCTCAATGTTTTCCGGGGTACACTCACCATGCTCGGTAAGTACCGCTATTACTTTCTGCTTTATTTCTTCCTGCACATCATCCGGCATAGCTGCTATATAATATGGCGGCAGATAGGAAACCTCTGTCTGAACCTCCTTTTCATACTCGTAACTTTTCTCAAAATCACTAATGAATTTTTCTTTTACCAAGATTGCTCTTGTCTTGTTCTCCTCACTGGCTAACTCCACCAGCTCGTCCATGAACTGAATTAACTCTCGCTTTGTCATTGCCATCCTGCATTCTCCTTTTTTGCAATAAAAAAGTAGGACCAAGTCAGCTTTATGGAACTTGTCCACACAAGAGCTAATTTAGTCCTACCTAAATATCAAATATTAAATTATCACCTCTTTCAAGGTACACTTCATACACCATCCGAATATTTGATGGTAATTTAGTGTCAAGTTGCTCGGTTTTCAATTTTCAAGATTAAAAATGAGCTCATCCTAATCATTTTTCGCTGTTCTCACAGCATTTTTTCTTAGGACTAAATCAGCGGAAACCCTTGAATTTATTGGTTCCTTACTAACTTGACACTATTATATCATCAGCCCCCCACTCCCGGTTCGGATATGTCCGGTTTTCCGGTTTTGCAGTACCGCGGATCAACATGTTTTTGATAGATGTATGTGACATGATCGTATTATTCTGATCCACGATCGCCCACTGCATGATCTGCGCACAGGCTCCTGCTGTGATCGCTGCGGCTGCACTTGTTCCCGTAAAAGTAATAAAATTATTGCGAAGTCCGGGACCATAAACATCCACCGCCGGCGCCACAAAATCGGGTTTGATCTCTCCTGTCGTAGTATAACCTCTTCCGGAATCCGCATAGATACTGGTGTTCGATGCCTGATAACCGCCCACTGTGATGACCTGTCTTGCCGCACTGGGGGAAGTCAGTGTAATTTCCGGATTCGACCGAAGGAAAAAATTATTGCCATCTGTCATTTCTTTCAAAGGAAGCCAGAGATGATAATTTCCGGTGACAGTAAGCTGTGGAAAAATACGTATTGTCCAAAGTCCCGGTGTCGGTCTTATAAACCGGAAAAAAATCAGCTGGCTTGACGTTTCTTTCATATCGATCCGGTAATCTACCGTGATCGTCGTCCCCTCAAAAATAAAGTTAAACTGCTCTGATGCCCCACGGCGCACCGAAATCCGCGGAATCTGCTCTCCTGATGGTGAAATTACCGCAACCGCATACAGTTCCGGCGCAGATGCCCACAGTTCCACAAAAAAACCTTTCGTATTTTGCTCTACCGTGATTTCTGCATCCTCATGCTCCATCTCCCCTATGATACGTCCCTGAAAATGATGTCTTGCATTCGCCTCGTTTCCGGCTGCAACCACAACGACTCGTTTTCTTCTTCCGCACATATAATTAAGATAAGAAGGAAGAAAACCCTCACTCGCATGGCTCCCGGCACTGTTTCCTAATGCCATGCATATGACAAGCGGACGATTCAAAATATTTGCTACACTGTTTAAATAAGAAACTGCCATCATAATATCATTTTCCTGATATGCCGGAACACCGTCCTTCACAAAAAAGAAATCCCGAAGATACTGCTTTGCCTCTTTTAATTTTATCATAATGATCTCAGACTGGGGTGCCGCCCCGATAAAATCACCGTTTTCACTCTCACTTGCACATGCCACTCCTGCAAGAAATGTACCATGTCCATTGGTATCACGCGACGGCACGATATCGTACGGGTCTTCTGAAAATAACGCCGCATTGATCTGTTCTTTTGTATACTCTGCCCCATATAAAATACCCGCTGGTGGCGTTCCATCCTGTATCGTCTGATCCCAGATACGGACGATCCGGCTGCTCCCGTCACTGTAGCGAAATGCCGGATTTGTATAATCAATCCCCGTATCAATAAATCCGACCAGCACACCGTTTCCCTTTAATGCAAGAACAGGCTGATTCTGCATTTTTAAAATACCGGACACCTCAAGTGCTGTCCGATCCAGCAGTCCATAACATTTTGGGATCTCAGAATAAGAATAACCGCCTACACTAAGCGGAGGTAATCTCTCCCTCGGATAATAATAGATATCATACCCTTCATCGATTCTCTGGATACAAGCCTCTGCGATCGTCTGTCCACTGGTTTCCTCATAAGATACGATAAAATCAAAAAAATCATCAGAATATACCTGTTCCCTGCAATCTGCCATAAATAAAAAAACTCCAGTCATCTATTCAATTACTAAATAGATGCCGGAATCTTTTACTTTAGAACCATATTTTTTATTTTAATTCGAACTTCTGCACAAGTTCATTTAATGTAACTGACTGTGCTGTCTCCTGCATCATAATCATCTCCGGAGATCGTGTCACCTGATGTAATAGATACATTACTGTCAATGTCCGCAACAAATACGCCCTAAATGTTTTATAAATTGAAAAAACTCCGGTCATCTGTTTATCGTAAAACAGATGCCGGAGTGCCCGTTACAGACTTATTTAATTGTATTATTCGAAAGCCGCGATCTCCGGAGCTTTCTGTTTCCCGATCTGTGGTTACTGTTCACACTTCCGGTGTGACCAACAACGATTACAGCCCATGAAAAGTGCCTCTTCGAGGCAGGGGCTGTAATCTCACAACAATATACACTACGGCGCATAGCTTGACAGCAAAGTGTCAAGCTTGCGTCTGAACAGCAGCAATCTGTGCACAGCCACGCATCGTAATAAGCGGACCGCCTTTTTTCTCCACATACTCTTTCGTAATGGTTACCATACCAATATTGTCATCTTTCGGAATTTCATACATGATGTCAAGCATAAATTCCTCGATGATCGCGCGAAGTGCACGCGCACCGACTTTCTTTTCCTTCGCCTGCTTTGCGATCGCCATCAACGCATCATCCTCAAATTTGAGTCTTACCTCATCCATGGCCAGCAGCTTCTGATACTGTTTTAAAATCGCATTTTTCGGTTCTTTCAAAATGCGTACCAGCATATCTTCTGTAAGTGCTTCTAGCGTAAACATGATCGGCAGACGTCCTAAGAACTCAGGTATCATGCCAAACTTACGCACATCTTCTGTAGTCACTTTCTGCAGGATATTTTCGTCCTGATCATATTTATCCTTTAATTCTGATTTAAAGCCAATCGACGCAGACTTATTGAGACGTTCCTTAATGATATCCTCTAACTCCGGGAATGCACCTCCACAGATAAAAAGGATATTCTTTGTGTTGACCATAGTCATCGGCACCATGGCATTCTTGCTGCTGGCTCCGACAGGCACCTCAACTTCTGCACCCTCTAACAGTTTTAACATTCCCTGCTGTACGGACTCACCGCTGACATCACGCTGGTTCGTATTGCGTTTCTTGGCGATCTTATCGATTTCATCGATAAAAATAATACCGTGCTCTGCGCGCTCCACATCATTATCTGCTGCGGCAAGCAGCTTACTTACAACGCTCTCGATATCATCACCGATATATCCTGCCTCTGTCAGGGATGTTGCATCTGTGATGGCAAGCGGCACATCTAAAAGTTTTGCAAGTGTTTTCACCAGATAAGTCTTACCGGAACCGGTCGGTCCGATCATTAACATATTGGATTTTTCAATCTCAATACCATCCTTCTCATCTGATGCGATTCTCTTATAGTGATTGTAGACAGCAACAGACATAACCTTCTTTGCGTGCTCCTGTCCTACTACGTACTCATCTAACGATGCCTTGATCTTATGCGGTGCCGGGATCTTTTTGATATCAAGCACCGGCTCTTTATTTTCTTTTGGCTTTTTCTTTTTGATCTTCTGGTTATTCGGAATAAATCCCTGCATCCCCTGAAGATCTGACAGATTGATCATGCTGATATTCGGCATCTTGCCCATATTCATGTTCAGCATATCATCCATGGAAAATCCTGTCTGGTTCATACTGTCAAAAGTTTTCTGCATGCAATCCTGACAGATACAGATATTATTCGGTATCCGTATCATCTTTCCTGCAATATGTTCCGGTCTGCGGCAGATATAGCAGATATCTTCGTATTCCGTTTCTTTCTCCTCCGGTGTGTCTGCATTTGTCACTTCTGCCTCTGCGGTTTCTTTTTCATGTTCTGATACATCATGGGTATCACTACTGTTTTCCTGTCCGTTTATTTCGTCCTTTGAACTTGTAGAAACTGTTGTTGCTTCATCCTCTGTTACTTCTCTATAATCATTATTATTCATCTGAAAATCTCCTAAATCATTCCATTCATCTATCTTTAAAACAGACTTATTTAAGACATTGTACCGCAAAATATCTGCAATCACAAGGAAATCAGGAAGATTTCATTTTTATTTAAGGATTTCTGCGAATATTCTGTAGCAGAAAAAATCCGGGCATTCCTTTCACCGAAAGGTCATACCCGGAGATTCCACATCCGTTATCTTGCACTGTTATCAGTAGCATTTCCACTATTGTTATTATTTCCGGTTGCATCATCCACACCGTTTTCAACACCGTCGATAATATCTTTTCCCGCATCACCGATGCCGTCTACTACATCATCCACAACAGCACCACCGTCTGTGTCATTGCCATTGTTATTATTTACGGTTCCATTCGTGCCATTTGCGTTGGTATCATTCATTGTATCAGTTCCATTCACATTGGTATCATTCATACCATTTTCGGTAGCATTAACACCATTTTCCGTGTTACCTTTTACCTGATTTTCCGTACCTACAGCCGGATTATTTCCATTGTTATTGGTATCCGTGTTGTTACTGTTTGTGCCGCATGCGGTCAGTGCACTAAGAGACAATGTAAGCACCAGGCATGCCGCAAGCATTTTGAATTTTTTCATGGTCATTCTTCTCCTTTACTTTACAAGAAATTATTTGTAACCGCTCAAAAACTCTCTGAACCATTACCTTTTCAAGGATAGTATGACCAACTCTGCTATTTTCTATACCAGCCTAATTCCATGGATAATTCTTCCTGTACTTTTTTGACATCCACAGACAGCTCTTCCACGCGCTCTCGCGTCATCCGGCTGGTCGGACCGGAAATACTGAATGCATATTTTACTTCATTATGATAATCACGAAGACTCGCCGCGATGCAGCGCACACCTTCTTCATTTTCTTCATCATCAAGCGCATATCCATTCTTTTTTGCTTCTTTTAACACCCGAAGCATCTCATCATAATCTGTGATCGTATGCTCTGTCTTTTTTTCGATGATACTCTCATTCCAGATCTGCTTCACTTCTGATTCCGGAAGTTCTGCCATGATCGCTTTACCCACACCGGAACAATACATCGGATGCACCATACCAACATGGGACACCATGCGGATCGTACCAATCTTTGCTTCTATTTTATAAATATATAAAATATTATTTCCTTCCCGCTGCACTAAATGCACCGTTTCCCCGCTGATATCTGACAAACGTTCCATATATGGTTTCGCGACCTGTAAAATATCCATGCGGTCAAGCATTTTTCCTGCCATGCTTACTATTTTATAGGAAAGCATATACTTCTGGGATACCTCATCCTGCTTTGCATATCCCATATAGACTAAAGACATCAGAAGGCGATGTACCGTGCTTTTGTGAAGTCCTAACGCTGTGCTGATCTCCATCAGTCCCATCTCACCGTGATCGGCTAACATCTCCATTACCTGAAAAATACGTTCAGCCGACTGCACCGGATTTTTTGTTTCTTTCTGTTCTGCCATAATTACCTCATATTCTATGTAAGGTATCAGTTATTTTTCCAATACCTGTCTTTTAGGTTTCATAATTCACATTATTGTTTCATTATATGAAACCATATGACATCATAACATGACCTTCCAATAAAAGTCAAATTTTTGTTTTTTGCAAAATACAACATTTTCTTTCCCTAAATTATTGACAAGGCATTTTGTAATGTTATAATACTATTGTACCGTTGTATGAAACAATGTTTCATATTGTGAAACCAATTTAAGAACCTTAAAATTATTCAAAATAAAGGAGAAGAATTATGAACAAAGTATTAGAAGAGTTTTCCAAAATCGGTATTATCCCGGTTATCGCACTTGACAATGTAGAGGATGCTGCACCTTTAGCAAAAGCATTATGCGACGGTGGTCTCCCATGTGCAGAAGTTACTTTCCGTACAGCAGCTGCTGAGGAATCTATCCGCATCATGTCCGAGCAGTTCCCGGAGATGTTAGTAGGTGCAGGTACTGTTCTTACCACAGAGCAGGTTGACCGTGCTGTAAATGCAGGCGCTAAATTTATCGTAAGCCCTGGTTTAAATCCAAAAGTTGTAAAATACTGTGTAGAAAAAGGAATCCCGGTAACTCCTGGATGCTCTAACCCAAGCGACGTTGAAGTTGCGATCGAACTTGGTCTTGACGTTGTTAAATTCTTCCCGGCAGAAGCTGCAGGCGGACTTAGCATGATCAAATCCATGGCAGCTCCTTATACCAAAATGAAATTCATGCCGACCGGCGGTATCAATGCAAAGAACTTAACAAGCTATCTTGATTTCAAGAAGATCATCGCATGTGGTGGATCCTGGATGGTTAACAAAGACATGATCGCAGCAAAAGACTGGGCTGGCATCACAGCTTTAACAAAAGAGGCTGTTTCTACCATGTTAGGTTTCAAACTGTTACATGTAGGTGTAAACAACGCTTCTGAGGAAGTAGCTGCTGCTGAGTCAGCAAAATTCGCAACTTTACTTGGTGAAAACGTAAAAGTTGGAAACAGCTCCATGTTCGTAGGTTCCCTGATCGAAATGATGAAAAATCCGGGACGTGGAACCAATGGTCATATCTGCATCCAGACTAACTACTTAGACCGCGCTATTTATCATCTTGAGAAACGTGGTTTCGTATTTGACGAATCTTCTTTCAAATACAATGACAAGGGCGAACTTACTGTTGCCTACTTAAAAGACGAGATCGCAGGTTTCGCAATTCACTTCAACCAGAAATAATTTTAAAAAATCAGGTCTGCACCGGTCTATGATTTGTGCAGACCTTTTTTTCAATGTTAAATAAAAAAACAGACACGGGAGGTTTCTTATGGATCAGAATTGTGCATATTGTATGGAGGGCGAATTAGTTGCCCAGTTTGGTATTAAAATCTGTGAACTGCCAAGTTCAAAGGTATATCTTTTTAAAGAGCAGAGCCACAAAGGCCGTGTAATCGTTGCACACAAAAAACATGTCAGTGAGATCACCGAGCTGACCGCCGAAGAACGTGCTGCTTACATTGAAGATATCAATCATGTGGCAGAAGCACTTCACAAAGCATTTCACCCGCAGAAAGTTAATTATGGTGCTTACGGTGATACAGGTCATCATCTGCATTTCCACCTCGTTCCAAAATATACAGACGGTTACGAGTGGGGAGGCACATTTGCCATGAATCCGGGAGAAAAATTCCTGTCAGAGGAAGAATATGCCACATTGATCGAAGAGATCAAAAAATACTTATAAAGTCTATTTTTTCATCTTAGGCTGAAAAATAATACTTGCAAGATATGCAAAGACCAGTGCCGCTGAAATACCAGCGGCACTTGCTTTTAAGCCGCCTAAAAAGATCCCAAGAAAACCATATTCATCTACTGCTTCTTTCACACCCTTAAACAAGGTATTTCCAAATCCAAGCAACGGAACACTTGCTCCCGCTCCTGCAAATTCAATAAACGGCTGATAAATTCCCAACGCTCCAAGCAGCGCACCAAGACACACCAGCATGACCATAATTCTGCCCGGAAGCATCTTCGTTTTTTCCATTAAAATCTGTACCAGTGCACAGATCGCACCTCCCACCCAGAATGCATTGACATAATCCATGATTTTTTCTTTCCTCCTTTTTAATCTGCATGCTCGATCACAACACCATGTGCGATTCCAGGCACCGTTTTTCCCTCATTAAAAGATACCGTGGAAAGCAGTGCACCGGTCGGTACGAATAAGATACGGCGTAATTTTCCCATCTCAACCTGCTTTAAGAAATGTCCTGCAAGTGTCACGGCAGAGCAGCCGCATCCTGAGCCTCCGGCGCCGGTTTTCTGTGCTTTACTCTCAAAGATCAGCATACCACAGTCTAAATGCTCCTGGCTGATATCATATCCTTCTTTCTTTAAAAGATCGATCAGTATCTCCTGTCCCACACTTCCAAGATCCCCGGTAATAATTTGATCATAGTCCTCCGGTTTCCGTCCGAAATCTTTGAAATTCTGACAGATCGTATCTGCTGCCGCAGGTGCCATTGCTGCCCCCATATTCATGGAATCTTTAATTCCATAATCCATGATCTTACCGGTCGTGATTCCAGTGATACAGGCACTGCTTTTCCTTTTTCCAAGCACATACGCACCACTCCCTGTCACCGTCCATGTTGCTGACATTGGTCTCTGGTTTGCATATTCCAGCGGAAACCGGAATTGTTTTTCGGCACTTGCAAAATGACTCGACGTCATTGCCACAACGTAATCTGCATATCCTGCCGCAACACACATTGCACCAAGTGAAAGTGCCTCGCCACAGGTACTGCATGCACCGTACAGCCCAAAGAGCGGTACCTGATAATCCATAAGTCCAAATGAGGTTGCAATATTTTGTCCCAGGAGATCCCCTGAAAAAAGATAGCGGATATCTTCTTTAAAAAGTCCTGCTTTACCAACCGCCATCCCAAAGGCCTCTTTCTGAAGCGTACTCTCAGCCTCTTCCCATGTATTCTGTCCGAATTTATCATCTTCACCGATCAGGTCAAAACAATCTCCCAGTGGCCCTTCTCCCTCTTTTTTTCCAACAATGCTTGCGCTGCTTATGATATAAGGCGGCTCCTTAAAACAAATACTCTGTTTTCCCATCTGCATGCTCATATGATTCTCCATTTCCAGATCTTATTACAGCATCGTTTTTTCAAACATCATGCTCTCTATATGCTTTAGCATGTACATTTTGCAGATATTTATACCAGAGTCTTCATCTACTTGCACTTCATTTATTACACTTTATTTATCACGCTTCGCACCTGCTCCGGCTGTATGCCAAGACACACACATAAAGTAAGAAATTCCTCCGCATCCAGTGGTTCTTCATAATCCTCCCTCAGTTTTCCCGCATCGATGCCCGCATGTGCCGCAAGCGATTTTGCATCCATCCGGTTTTCTTCTATATAACGGATCATATAATCAGTCACTTTTGATTTTCCCATGTTATCGCACCTCTTCTACAAAAATCTGTTTTCCCTTATTTTATTCTTTAGTTTTAGGAATTGCAATTATATTTTTCTCCCGTATTAAGAACTCGTTGACTGATAAAATGAGGTGGGATATGATACGGTTACAAAGCATTTTGACTGCTTTAAAATGCAATAGAACGGAGATCAACATGAAAAATCAGAATATAGCAAAGGTTTTAAAAGAATATCGTAAACGTAATCATCTGTCTGTCAATGATGTATCTCTCCTGTTGGACGAACGTTCTTTTACCGCTGCTCCAAAGACAATTTACGGTTGGGAAAGCGGGCAGGCAAATCCAAGTGCAGATATCCTATTAACACTCTGTGATATATATAATATTACCGATATTCTTGACGCATTCGGTTATGACAGTAATGAAAATTTTCATGTAACGCCCTCTGAACGGATGATCATCGAAGCCTACCGTGCACATCCGGAAATGCATGAGGCAGTCAGCGTTCTGTTAGGCTGCAGTGCGCCACGCAAAAATCCTGCACCTTTACACGGTACGACAATACAAAAAGACAGTTCACATAAAAAACAACACTCTGCGGAAATGAATACTTTGACCGCCCATAAGAATATTTCTTCCAATAACCAGCATCTGTAATCTGCCACGAAAAAGCTCCTGCGCTAAACATAATGCGCAGGAGCTTTTTCTCTCTGATCTCTGTATCTGTTAAATTAGTTTTCTCATCCTCTTACCGCTCTTTATCTGTCTATTGCCCCTGATCCTGTGGCTGGCTCTGGTCTGACTGCTGTCCCTGATCCTGCGGCTGGCTCTGATCTGGCTGCTGTCCCTGATCCTGTGGCTGGTTCTGGTCTGGCTGCTGCCCCTGATCCTGTGGCTGGTTCTGGTCTGGCTGCTGCCCCTGATCCTGCGGCTGGCTCTGGTCTGGCTGCTGCCCCTGATCCTGCGGCTGGCTCTGGTCTGGCTGCTGTGCTTTCAATGCCGCAAGTGCCGCCTCTGCCGCTGTCAGTGTATCATAATTCGTTACCTGCGCCTTGTCTGCATCTGAAAGTGAATTGTACATATTTCTCGCATTCACGATTGCTGTTTCGCTCTCTAATGTTACAGGCCCGATAATACTGATCGCATTGATCACAGATGGAACATCCGCCTGGGGCTGCTGCACAACAGTCGGATTGTCACCCGGCATACGATATACTAAAACTGCATACCCTTTGTCGATCGTCTCATAGATCTTCTTTGCTGCTGATGCAGGCAGATTAATACATCCATGGGAACCACCAGTCTTATAAATACTTCCACCAAACTTGTTACGCCAGGTTGCATCATGCATACCCACATCGCCGTTAAACGGCATCCAGTAGGTAACCGGTGTCTCATAATCCGGTCCTCTTAAAACCGCATTCATGGTCTTATAAGTCAGTCCGAATGCACCTGTCGGTGTATCATGTCCTTTTGAAAGATTTCCTGAAACAAAATCACTCTCCATCACCAGTTTTCCGTCTTTGTAAAGGAATAAATGCTGGTTTGTCAGATTGATCTCAACGTAAGAATCACCATAGTCATGCTCTCCATGACTGTTCGCAGTTGTGAGATATACCGGCTCTCTCTCCACGTCTTTTCCTGCTTTTAAATCTGCTAAAATCTGTTCTACTTCTCCACTGTTGTCAATTCTCCAGCCATAAAAACCACCTGTGACCGTAACTGTCGTACCGTAAGAAGTTTTTAATTCTTTCGGGGAATAGGCTGTGTTATATTTTTTTGCCAGCTTCTTTACAAATGCAAGCACTTCTTCCTCATCAATGGAAACCTTTTCATCGGTACCCTCAGAAAGCCAGGTACTGATCGTAGTTCCATCCAGGACTTCCTTATCATCCCCAAAGTCATATGTAATCGTAACACCTACATACTGGTTTAACGTGTCAATCAAATCCAGCAGATCTTTGTCATCATCTCCGACTGCAGGCTTCCGATAACAGTCGCTCTGCTCTAGATCAACGGTTTCATCCAGTACTAAAATGGCGTCACTTACTGCCTTTTTCACTTTTGCCGCATCAACCTCTGTTCCATAATCGGCCGGGACAAGTGCATAACCGTTTTCTTTTGTATAATCAGCATAAGTCGCATCCACCGGTGTGCGCTGATCTTTCATACATGGTAAATTACTGACTGCCTCATTCAGTTTCTGCTCATCATAGGATACAACCTTTTCCAGTTCAAACTCCTGCTTCTGAAACATCCGTATCAGCCAGGAAAAGCCATTCTGCTCATTTAAAAGTGTTTCTATCTCACCCTGGAATACAGGCTCCATATCAATATCCGAACCTGCGATCGTTCCATTTTTATCCTCACGTGCAGTAACTGTCAGCTGGTAATTTTTCATTTCAGTCCGAAAAGCATCCTCGACTTTTTCCACACTGCTGCCACCGACAGCAATTCCATCAATAGACGTTCCAAAGCAAAAATGACTTTCAAAATAAATCGCAAAACCGACATAAATCACTGCGATCGCCGTCATAATGCATGTAAGCACCAGTCCCGTATAATTTTTCCCGGACGCAGCCTGCTGCTTTTTCCGCTTATTTTTTTCTTTCATTCTCCTAAATATCCTTTCATCCCATGTGTAAAGATATGTTGTATCGCATAAAATATGCAAACGGACACCTACTCTATTATAATATCCCGCAAAGTCTTGTCAACAAATTGTCCAAATCGTAACATTAAATTAAGAATTCGTTCTTTTTTCGCATTGTTCTGTAATAAAAAAAAACGTCAAACTCCCCAAAAACACTGGTCATAGCTTAAAGTTTTCTTAAATTTTAAATAATCTTTCTTAAAATAAGGAAAAGGGAATTGTTTCTAAAAAAATGCTGTGCTATAATCCCTATCGTTGAGATTAATGAAAAGAGGGTGAAACCGTGAAAACGAAGACACGCGATGCGGTCAACGCATTTATTGAGAGAAACAAACATGCTCTTCTTCTGCTTTATTTCATGATTTATCTGCCATGGTTTGGTCATTTAGAGAGAACCGTTACCACGCATTTTCATGTGATCCATGTTGCACTCGATGATTATATTCCTTTCTGTGAATATTTTATCATTCCATACTTCTTATGGTTTGGATATGTGGCATGGGGACTTGGTTACTTCTACTTTAAAAATAAAGATGAATATTTCCGTTTATGCACCATGTTATTTACCGGTATGACGATCTTTCTGATCGTTTCTACCATTTATCCAAACGGGCATTATTTAAGACCGACTACCTTTGCACGTGATAATGTATTTGTACATATGGTAAAATGGCTTTACGCAACTGATACAGCAACGAATCTTTTTCCGAGCATTCACGTTTACAATTCCATTGCCGTCAATTTAGCTATATGGCACAGTGGGAATTTCCGTGATAAAAAAATTATCCGGATCGGCTCTGCTGTTCTTATGGTAAGTATTATTCTTTCTACCATGTTTTTAAAACAGCACTCTGTATTCGATGTTGTTACCGGAATCATCATGGCAGTATTTATGTATATGCTTGTTTATGTACAGAATCCGGCACGTATGCCGGCTGGTGAGCGCAAATACGAGCGCAAATTTTTATAATTTGCACTCGTATCCCGCTACATATTTCGCACAGACTGTCATCAAATTCTCATCATACATCATCCGCTGTGTGCGCTCTATTGGTGTATATTTTCTGACTTCCTTCGATATATGATCTTCTACTACTACCGCATCAAATTCATATCCATCCAAAAAAGTACCAACTTTTCCAAAATAGCTTCCGCCTCCGGCTGTTGCTAAATAGAACGCCTCTGCAAACGTCAGCGGCTTGCTGTTTTCATCGATCAAACGCCAGTACATTTTTGAAACCTGTACTGCTAATGTCAACGCTTTTGCCATGGATAAAGATGAGCCTCCCGCCACATCAGAGCCAAGTCCGACCGCAATACCATCTTCTAAAAACTTCCGGACTGGTGCGATGCCGGAAGAAAGGTTTAAGTTTGATTCCGGACAGTGCGCCACATAGACACCATGTTCTTTCAAAAGATCCATCTCATCTTCACTGTAAATACAGTGAGCCATGATCGCCGGATGCTCCTTATCTCCTAACATATCAAAAATGGCATAAGCATCTGCATAATTTTTTGCCGCCGGAACAAGTTCTTTTACCCAGGCAACCTCAGACGGATTTTCCGACAGGTGAGACTGCACACGAAGCCCGGTGGTCTTCTGCAGTTTTGCAAGTGCCATCATCAGCTCATCCGTACAGCTTGGGATAAATCGAGGCGTTAAGATCGGTTTTGTTCTTTCATATTTTCCGGCTGTCTCATCAATCCACTTTTTTGTGTTCTCCGCTGCTGTCAGCGCATCTGCCTCGCATAGATTTTCACCGCCATTGCGATCCATATCTACCTTACCGACATAGCTTACAACTCCGCTCTCTTCCAAAAGATCCATCAACATGATCGTCGCTTCCCTGTGAAGCGTTGCAAAAATACATGCACGTGTCGTCAGACTGTGTTTCAGATCAGACACAAAATTCCCATATGCACGTTTTGCATAGGAGATATCCACATATTTTGCCTCTTCCGGAAAAGTATGCACATTCAGCCAGTCTAAAAGTTCTAAATCCATGCCAAGTCCGCGGAAGGTATATTGTGGGGCATGCACATGAAGATCCGTCATGCCCGGAAGAATGATCTTATCTCCGTAATCTGTAATCGACAGTTTTTCATACTGCTGCGGCAGCTTTTCAAATGCACCTCTACAGATACCGTTTTCACAAACGATATAACCTCCTTCCATGCTGTACAGTTCTTTATTTTCTCCTGAAAATACAATATTTCCTTTTAAAACAAAACTCTTTTTTTCCAATACTTTTTATCCTTTTCTTTTTGTCTTACCATAATTTGAAAATCCGGATTGCAGATTTCATTACTTTATATTTCACATCTTCCAGTTCTGATGCCGCACACTTTAGCTCTTTTCGGATTTCAAGATGCTGTGGACAATGTGTCTCACATTTTCCGCATCCGACACACTGAGATGCACTTGCCGTGTCCTTACGGAAAGCCGTGCATTGTAAGTAATCCCTGCGCCCAGATTTTTTTCCTTCTGAGTACATTGCATTATAGCAGCGGAATGTTCCCGGTATATCCACACCTCGCGGACACGGCATACAGTATCCGCAGCCGGTACATCCGACTTTCACGTGCTTTTTGATTTCTTCCTTTACCTGTTCGATCAGCGCAGCATCCGATGTCGTCAGACAGCCCACATGAGACTCTGAGGCAGTCTTTACATTCTGCTCTACCATTTCCATGGAATTCATTCCTGAAAGTACACAGGTCACTTCCGGCTGGTTATAAAGCCATTTTAAGGCGAGTTCTGCCGGTGTACGTCCTTCTTCATCGTTACGGAACAGCTCTTTTGCAGATTCCGGCAGAAGATTTACAAGCCTGCCTCCCCTAAGCGGCTCCATGATAATAACAGGAAGTCCTTTCGCATTTGCATAGCGCAGTCCCTCCACGCCTGCCTGTGAGTATTCATCGATATAATTATACTGGATCTGGCAGAAATCCCAGTCATAAGCATCCACAAGCTGTTTGAACATCTCGGTATTCCCATGATAGGAAAATCCGATATTACGGATCTGACCGGACGCTAACTTTTCCTCGATCCAGTCCTGCATACCGATCTTTTTTAATTTTTCCCAGGTTGGAATATCGGTGAGCATATGCATCAGATAATAATCGATATAATCGGTCTTTAATCTGCGAAGTTCCTCCTGAAACATCTTTTCCGCACCTGCGACAGACTTAATCAGATAATGCGGCAGTTTAGTTGCAAGATAGATCTGCTCCCTGCAATGATTGCGTTTTAAGATCTCTCCAACTGCCACTTCATTGCCTGCATAAACATATGCAGTGTCAAAATAATTCACACCTGCTTTTATCGCAGCCATCACTTCTTTTTCTGCTTTATCAATGTCCACACTGTTGCCGTTTTTGGTAAAACGCATACATCCATATCCCAAAACAGAAATTTCATTTCCTTTTTTATCCCTGCGATACTGCATCCTTTAACTCCTCCAGTTCTGATAACCATATAGCAGCACACGCATCCGACGGCATACGCAGATCTCCGCGCGGAGATACTGCAACACTTCCAACCTTCGGTCCGTCCGGCAGACAGGAACGCTTAAACTGCTGCGCAAAGAACCGGCGGTAAAATGTCTCTAACCACTTAAAAATCGTCGCATCATCATAAGTTCCGGCAAAAGCCTGTTTTGCCAGACGGTAAACCTTTGCCGGTGCATAAGAAAGGCGCAGCATATGATACAGATAAAAATCATGCAGTTCATAAGGACCGACCAGATCTTCCGTTTTCTGTGAGATCTTTCCGTCCTCCGGCGGTAAAAGTTCCGGTGAAACCGGTGTGTCAAGCACATCAAGAAGAACCTGTTTTAATGTTTCATCCCCACAGGTATCTGCATAATAGCGTACCAGATGGCGTACTAACGTCTTTGGCACCGATGCATTGACTGCATACATGGACATATGATCTCCATTATAAGTTGCCCAGCCAAGTGCAAGCTCCGAGAGATCACCGGTTCCGATGACCATACCGCCGGATTTATTTGCAATATCCATCAATATCTGCGTACGCTCTCTCGCCTGTCCGTTTTCATAAGTCACATCATGCACGGATGGATCCTGTCCGATATCACGGAAATGGACGTTAACAGCGTCTTTAATATCAACCTCTGTAAAGTCCGCTCCAAGACAGCGGATCAGTGATACAGCGTTATCATAGGTACGGTCTGTCGTACCAAATCCCGGCATCGTAACTGCCTTGATATTGCCATGATCCATTCCAAGAGCATCAAAAGCACGCACGGTAACAAGAAGTGCCAGTGTGGAATCAAGTCCTCCGGAAATTCCGATCACCGCAGATTTACAGTGTGTATGCTCTAAACGTTTTTTCAGTCCCATTGACTGAATGGATAATATCTCTTCACAACGCAGTGTTCTGTCACGCTCCCCGGACGGTACAAACGGCATCGGATCGATATAACGTGTCAGTTTTGTCTCCTCCATCTTTAAGGAAAATACTGTCTCATGATACATAGGCTCTGTAGCTGTCTCAAATGTCGTCATTCTGCGGCGCTCGGACGCAAGACGCATCACATCGATCTCTGTGGATACTGTCTGTGTAGAAAAAAGCTCCGACTCTGCCAGCAGACGGCCGTTTTCTGCGATCAGGTTATGCCCGGAATAGACAACATCCTGTGTGGATTCTCCATCTCCTGCACTCGCATAGATATAACCACAGAGCAGTCTCGCCGACTGTCCGCTCACAAGCTCCCTGCGGTAAGCCGGTTTTCCGGTTGTCTCATCCGATGCAGAGAGATTCACGATAAGAGCTGCCCCATGCATAGCATGTGAAATGCTTGGCGGATTCATCGTCCAGAGATCCTCGCAGAGCTCTGCCGCGATCACAAGTTCCGGCATTTCGAGGCAGGTAAAAAGCTGCCTTGTTCCCATTGGCACGATCATTTCTTCGGTCAGTCTCACATCAACCACTTCTTCCATGCCTCTTGTAAAATGACGTGCCTCATAAAACTCATTGTAATTCGGAAGATAGGTTTTCGGCACAATGCCAAGAATTTTTCCACGGTTTAGTGCCGCTGCCGCATTATATAATTTACCTTTATATGCAAGTGGAAGACCAACAAATACGATCGCATCTATATCTGCTGTAAATTTTGCAATATTTATTAATTCATTTTTTGCCTCCCGAAGCAGCTTTTCCTGCAAAAACAGATCTCCACAGGTATACCCGGTGATACATAACTCCGGCAGGACGATCACTTTTGCTCCCTCATCTGCTGCCTCTTTGATTGCCTGGCAGATTACTTTTGCATTATATCCGGTGTCGGCAACCCTGATCTTTGGCGTTACTGCTGCAACTTTTACAAATCCCTGTCTCATTCTTTCCTCTTTTCCGGTTACGTTTTACCTTACTTTCTATTTTGCGGAACGCATTTCTTTTAACTCGTCCACATCAAAATGATATGCCTTATTACAGAACTGGCATTTTACTTCGATTGCCTCTCCGTCATTGATGATCGAATCTAAATCTTTTTTGCTCAACGTGGAGATTGCGCGCGAAACACGCTCTTTAGAACAGTCACACTCAAATGCCGCCGGAATTTTATCCGTGATCTCAAGACCAAAATCTCCTAAGATCTCCTCTAAGATCTGCTCCGGTGTCATGCCCTGTTCTAACATTTCCGTCACGGATGCGATCTCTTTGATCTTATTTTCCAGTTTCTCGATGATCTCATCACTGGTAAATGGCATAAGCTGGATAATAAAACCGCCTGCCTGACGCACTGACAGATCTGTATCTACTAAAACTCCAAGTCCTACTGCGGACGGAATCTGCTCGGATGTCGCAAAATAATACGTCAGATCCTCTGCAATCTCTCCCGTCTGCAGCGCGATCTGTCCCACATACGGTTCTTTTAAACCCATATCTTTAATTACACTCATCACACCAAGTCCGAGTGCACCGCCCACGTCTAATTTGCCCTGTGCATTTAACGGCAGTTCTACCTGGGACTCCATCGGAAATCCCTTGACATGACCATGGGAGTCAGCAGTCACGGTAAGTCCTTTTGCAGGACCGCCGCACTGGATCTGGATCGTTAAAAGATCCTTCTCCCCCTTCATCATTGTTCCCATCATTGCTGCACCACTCAAAAGACGTCCTAACGCTGCTGTAATGACCGGTCTTGTTTCATGGTCACGTCTTGCCTCTTCCACCAGCTCTTTTGAATTAATGGCAAATGCACGGATCTGGCTGTCTGCCGCTGTTGCTCTTACAATATAATCACTCATATTTTATCCTCCAATTTCGTACTATATTTATAATTTTATTCAGTTATTTCTGTCTTTCCGGCATTACTCCTCGCAATCACATAGATGCGCTCACTTTCCTCTTTTACCGGTTCTCTCGTAAATGCGTCATATGCTGCGACGAGTTCAAGTCCCGCCTGTTCTAAGAGGTGTTTTACGTTTTCTAACGCATATGCACGCTGATAATGCGTCTCTTCAAACTTACGATAAAGCCCCTCTTCTTCGCGGATAAAAAGTGTCAGATCGTATTCGTTGATCTGTTCTTCTTCATCAAAGTAATTGTCCCAGATAAAACTGCCTTCCTCACGGTTCTCTGCAATCGTCGTCTCACCTAAAAGCTCTTTATATTTATATACTGTGTTCAGATCGAAGATAAAAATACCATCCGGGTCTAAATATTCATTTACACGATAAAACAATGAAAGCAGATCCGTCTCTTCCAGCAGATAATTCATGGAATCACAGATACTTACGACTGCACGCACACTTCCATACAGTTCAAGTTCTCTCATATCCTGCAGCAGATATAAAATCTCATCCTCCGGCATCTCCTGATATCCGGTTTCCGCTGCGATCTCTAACATTTCCGGTGAATTATCCACACCGATCATATCGTAGCCCGCTTTTTTCAACAATCTTGTGATCTTTCCTGTACCACATCCTAAATCAAGCACTGTTCCTTCACAGATCCCATATTCTTTCAGAAGTCCTATAATGTACTGGCTCCACTCTTCGTATGGAACATTATCCATGAACAGATCATACACCTGTGCAAAACTCGTATATGCTTCCAAATTATAATCTCCTTTTAGTGTTGGTTACTGCTTTTCAGTCATTTCTGCAGTACCTTTTAGTCATTTCTGCAGTACCTTTCCAAGCAAGTACCATCTTATCACAGGTTTTAGTTGAAATAAAGCAAAAAAGAATCTATACTATTAACAGTATGTCATTTTTTATTTGAGAAAAGGATTTTGATATGCCTGAAAATTACGATCATTATATCAGCAAAAATATAAAGGCGTTTTATAAACGAAGACTTGCAGCTCCGATTATTTACCTGATCGTGCTCATTCTTGCATGGCACTTTTTTTCACTGTCCTCCGTATTTTCTCCGGATATTCTGCCTGCAGATACTTCTTTAGAGACAGCTTTCCGGAATGGCGAACAGTATGTGAGCACCACGCTTTCTGATTTAAAATTTACCGGATATACACAGTCCCTTTTCGGGCACACCAACGGTTATTATTATTACACCATGCGTGCCGGAGAATGTGTCATCGTATTGTTAGCCCCAGATACAAGTGAGGAAGGTCTGCCTTCGATCGAAGATGTTACCATTCAGGGAAAGATTTCAAAGGGAAATGAAAACTTTGACACCCTGCTTTCAAACCTTTCAACCGATTTAAACTGGACAGAAAATGGTATCCGCAACAAGGTATCTTCCTATTATATCAGTGAACCCGGATTTAATCATGTTGGGAACCGGATCTTGTTTGCAGCTATTTTTATTACCGGGATTTATGCACTGCTCTGTGTCGTACTGTCTATTGTGTATATGTTTTTCCCGGTACTCTCTCCTGCCTGCCAGGATCTTGCGCTTTTTGGCAATCCGAAAAAAATGTTAGAACAGGCAGAAGAAGAACTTGCCACATTGCCGCAGCTTGCAACAGAAGATATGTTTATCACGGAACATTTTTTCATCGAAACTTCCGTTTATGGCAACGCGATCGTACCGATCGATCAGATCATATGGATCTACAAATATTCCACGCTGCACAAGTTCTTCTGGTATCATTTCAGTATCTCATATACACTGCATATCAGTGCAAATAAGCATCTGTATATCCAGTGCCCGAAAAATATCAAATCCGACATCGACGGTATCATTGATTATCTTTCGGAGGCAAACCATAATATTCTTGTGGGATTTAATGAGAAAAACCGCCTGAAAGTACAGGAAATACAGGGAACACCGATGCATTTCGAAAAATTTATCGCTTTCTTAAATAAGCGTGTATAGACAATCCCATATATTTTTCTTTCCAAATGAAAGGAGGCAGGTGAAATCATCACCCGCCTCTTTTTTTGCGTTCTGTTTTAACTATATAACCCTATTGATCCCTGTAAAATTTACTAATCTTTGCTGATTCCGTTTTTTCTGCCTATATAAACCCAACGATCCCGGAAAATTTCACCTGCACGATGTGCTGATCGACTCGATCGCCACTGCACCGCCGCGCACAACCTCGATCCGGTGGAATTTGGATTTTAACAGATCGATCAGTTCATTGTTGCGTCGTTCTGTCAGTTTGCACTCTAAGAGTACACTGTCGTTTCCGATATCTGCCACCTGCACATTAAATACCTGTGCGATCTGGAATACTTCAAGTTTTCCAGCCTCATCGACATCTAACACTTTTGCAAATAAAATCTCCTTCATGTGAATCGGCACATCTGTAAGATCGATGACTTTAATGACCTCGACCATACGGTTCAACTGCTTTTTGATCTGCTCAAATGTGATATCATCACTGGTCACACAGATCGTCATTCTTGAAACTGTCTCATCCTCTGTTGTACCAACCGTAAGACTCTGGAGATTGTAAGATTTTCCGGAAAAAAGACCGGATACTTTTGCTAAAACACCTACCTGGTTTTCCACATATAATGCAATCCATCTATTTTTCATATCCGTATCCTCTCCTATTTCAAAATCATCTCGCTCATTGGATTTCCGCTCTTTACCATAGGAAGTACGATCTCATCTGTGGAAATCATAAATTCAATGATCGTCGGGGCATCTGTATAAGTACGTGCCTCATCAAGTGCTGCCTGGATATCCTCCTCTTTTTCCACCCGGATACCATGTGCACCATAACTCTTCGCTAATGCAATAAAATCCGGTGTATATGGAGGGCAGGATGCATTCGGTCCCTTACAGTTTGCCGGACAGGTTCTTCTTCTCCGCAGACAGGTTGCCTCGTAACGTTTTCCATAAAACAACTGCTGCATCTGACGTACCATGCCAAGATAATAGTTATTGAACAGACAGATGATCACCGGTGCTTCCTGTACCACCGCCGTTGCCATCTCCTGAATATTCATCTGAAAACCGCCGTCACCGGTAAAGCAGACGACTTCCTTATCACGATTACCGATCTTTGCCCCGATTGCTGCCGGGAATCCAAATCCCATTGTGCCAAGTCCACCGGATGTGATCAGCTGATGCCAGGAATCTAACTCTAAGTACTGTGTTGCCCACATCTGATGCTGTCCGACATCTGTTACATAAACAGCCTCCCCAAAAGTACGGTTTACATGCTCAAATACCATCTGCGGTGTCATGCCACAGTCTCTGCGCATCTCAAGCGGATTTTTCTTATCCCACTCTGCGATTTCTTTCTGCCACTGTTCTGTATCCTTTGATTCTGCCCATTCAAGCAGCTTTTCCAACGCTAAATTAGCATCCGATACGACCGGAACATCCACAACGACATTTCTGGAAATAGATGCCGTATCCACATCGATATGCACGATCTTAGCTTTCGGTGCAAATTCATTTAAATCTCCGGTTATACGGTCATTAAATCTGGTTCCGATGGAAAAGAGCACATCACATTTGCTGACTGCCATATTTGCCGCATATTTTCCATGCATGCCACTGTTACCAACATAAAGTGGATGGCTCGTCGGGATCGAACCTTTTCCCATGATCGTCGTAACAACCGGAATCTGCATCTTCTCTGCTAACGCAAGCAGCTTATCATTTGCATGCGCAATATTGATACCACCTCCGGCAAGGATCAGCGGTTTCTTTGCAGTACGGAGCAGTTTGTATGCTTTTTTCAACTGTCCGATATGTACCGAATCATTCGGCTTATAACCACGGATCTGGATATTTGACGGATATTCTGCCGGTCCTGCTGCCGTCTGGATATCCTTTGGAATATCAATCAGTACCGGCCCAGGCTTGCCGGTGGATGCGATATAAAATGCCATCTTGATGATCCGTCCTAAATCTTCCCGTCTGCGCACTGTTACGCCATATTTTGTGACACTTCTTGTCATTCCGACAATATCTACTTCCTGAAACGCATCATTTCCTATTAAAGAAAGTGGAACCTGCCCCGTAAAACAAACTAACGGAATACTGTCATAATGTGCATCTGCAAGTCCTGTGATGATATTCGTTGCCCCAGGTCCGCTTGTTACCAGACATACACCGACTTTTCCGGTAGATTTCGCATACCCTTCTGCTGCATGTATCAGTCCCTGTTCATGTCTCGGCAGGACGACGTCAATACTATCCTGTTTATATAATTCATCGAAAAGATCTGTTACAGTACCGCCCGGATAACCGAAAATGGTATCCACGCCCTCTTCCTGCAGCGCTTTTACAAATAATTTTCTGCCTGTTATATCCATATCGTCCTCCCAAAAAACCAAGGTATTTTTCTTTCAAAAAACTATATCCCATCTTACCGGGAAATGCAATGATTTTATTTATCCAATCAGACCGACTGATTTTAATATAAAAATCCATCCGGTCAGCGTAAATGCTGCAAGCAGCGTTGTCGTCACGATCACACTCGCCGTCAGTACACCATCATTATTCATGCTTTTCGCCATGATATAACAGCTCGGTGTTGTCGGGGATGCAAGCATGATCAGTATCGCGATCATTTTTTCCCCGCTAAATCCCATCCAGGCTGCAACCGGAAGAAAAATAAGCGGCTGGATCACCAGTTTGATCATAGATGCCGCGATCGTCGGTTTTATTTTTGCGAGTGCTTTTCTCCCCTCAAATCCGGCTCCGATCGTAATCAGTGCAAGCGGTGTTGCCATCTGCGCCACACTGTTTACCGTCTTATTTATAATCGTTGGAAATTCGATTCCGGAAAGTCCCACGACCAGTCCCGCTAAAATACCAAGAATGATCGGATTTTTAGCAATTCCGACACATGCCTCTTTGATCTTTTCTTTTCCATTTACTCCGCTCGCATTTTCGCCCTCGAAAGTCAGCACGATCACAGAAAAAATGTTGTAAAGTGGTACCGCACTGACGATCATCAGCGGTCCCATCGCCGAAGTTCCGTAAATATTCTGGATAAAAGCAAGCCCCATGACCGCTGCACTGCTGCGGAACGATGCCTGCACAAATGCGCCCCGCATGGACTTATCTTTCAGAAAAAGTTTCACACCGCCCCAGATCAGCCAGAAACATGCTGTACTTACCAGTGCACAGAATAACACATATTTTAAATCAAATACTTCTCTGATATCCACACCTGCGATATCGCGAAACAGCATAAACGGCAGCGTCACCTTAAAATTAAAACGATTTGCCACCGTAACAAAATTGTCATTTAACATTCCGATCTGTTTTAAAAAATAACCAATGACCATAACTAAAAAAATCGGGAACGTCACATTGATACTGTAAATAAAATTTTCCATCTTCGCTGCACTGCTTTCCGTTTTGGTTTATTTATTTTCTGACTCTCTCATACCGGTAAAAATAATACTCCAGATCAAAATATGTCTGTTCTTCACTGTCCGCTGTTACCTGCCATGCCGGATCTGCATCCAGATCCGGAAAATGTGCATCTGCATCATATGCAAAATCAATCTTTGTGACATGTGCCACATCACACTCATCAATGAGCTGCCTATATACGGATTCGCCGCCGATCACATAAATATCTTCACTATCGTACTTTTTCAGTTCTTCATGAAGTTCTTCCATATCATGTACGATCAAAGCTCCCGGAACCCGGAACTTTTTATCATGTGTCAGCACAATATTCGTCCGCCCCATCAGTGGAAGTCCATTCGGAAATGTTTCTAACGTTTTCCGCCCCATCACAACTACTTTTCCCATCGTTGTTTCACGGAAAAACTTTTGATCTGCCGGAATCCGGACTAACAATTCATTTTTATTACCGATCGCCCAGTTTTCATCTGCTGCAACAATTATATTCATAAAAATTTCTATCCTCCATCCACAATGCACTTCTTTCCCTGTGCATTGTTGTTTTCTGTCTGTCCATACTCTTTCAAACTCTCATTTTAACCAATTTCCCAAAAAATGACAAGGTGTATTTCTATTGCTTTTTCGGGCAGAATGGGGTATATTATCAATATGTTTATATGATTTTTACCCATGCATCAGCATGTAAATAATAATACGGAGGATAATTATGAGTCAGGCAAAAGTTGACCGCTATAAAGAAGAGAAAGCAAACCGCAAAAAGATTCTCGCAAAGGAAAAAAGAAAACGCATCGCAGGTATTATCTGTGGATGGGTAATCGCAGTCCTTATCGTTGGCTGGGCAGGATATTCCGGTTATCATGCATATGAAAAGAGCAGACCGATCAAAACGATCTATGCCAATCTTGACGCAGTGAATGATTATATGAATACACTCGATACAGAAGAATAACATTTCAACAAAAAGGTTCCGGAACATCCGGAACCTTTTTTTACATAACATATCATCTGCAGACTAGCCATTCTTTTTCCATGCTCTGTCAATCTGCTTCCCCCTCTGCGATCTCTGCTTTTGCAAGTGCATTCTCGATCGCATTTAACAGTACGATCGATGTATACTGATTATCCTTATTATATGTAATTCCTTCCGTTGACTGCTGTTTTATCACCTGTTCGCTGACATTTTCCAATGCCGGTTCCATAAGCGGATACATTGTCGCTACTGTTTCATCCAGACTGAGCAGGGAAATAGATTGTATACGATTTTCATCTACAATGACCTGTATATCAGCTGACTGACTGCCCATCATTACCGACGATGTATATACACCTGCTGTATACTGCATCGTTGGCTCTGCCCCATTCTTCTGTTTTTTCGGCAAAAACATGAAAAGCAGCAATATAATCAATACGATCCCAAGTCCGACAAATATCGCTGTATAGATAACCTCCTTCATATGAAGGACTACGATCCTCGTCTTTGCGCTCACCCTGTACCTCCATGGTATCGATTGTTATATTGTATGAATCCAAAGCATATTACATGCATGCTTCTTTTAAACATTCTTCATATTCTCTTACCGGCAATGGCCGTGAAAAATAATATCCCTGTATATCATCACAGTCCAGATTGCACAAAAACATCAGCTGTTCCGCAGTCTCTACACCCTCAGCCGTGATCTCCATTCCAAAACTCTGCGCCAGTTTTGTGATAGAATTCAACAATTTCTCCCCATTGTCATCTCCGATATAATCAACCAGACTCTTATCCAGCTTGATCGTATCAAAATGCATCCGGTTTAATGTGGAAAGAGACGAATAACCACTTCCGAAATCATCCAGAAGTATCTTAAATCCTGCCGTGTGAAACTGTTCTAACAGATTAAATATTTCGTTATTATCGATTGTTGCACTCTCTGTGATCTCCAGTTGGATATATTTTGAATCAAGATCATACGAACGGATAATGCTTTCATATTTTTCAACAACATTCGAATAATAGAGACTGACACGCGAAATATTTACTGAAACAGGAAACATCTTCTGTCCCTGTTCCTGCCAGGCTTTCTGCTGCCTGCACACAGCCCGGAACACATACTCATCAAGTCTTATGATGTTGCCATTTCGCTCAAACAGAGGAATAAATTTAAGCGGAGGAATAAGGCTTCCATCCTGTCTCCTCCAGCGTACCAGTGCCTCTGCACCTACAAGTTTTCTGGTATGTGCGCTGTATTTGGGCTGATACCAGATCTCAAACTCTTCTTTTTCAAGTGCCATCTCAAAATGATCTTCCAGTTCACGATTTTCCTGGATACTCTCATGATTCAGTTCATCATAAAACATGTAGTGTCTGTCACGTCTTCCTTTGATCTGGTGCTTTGCCAGAACAGCATTTCCATATAAAGGATCGATCTCATCCAAAACCATTGTATGATAAATTCCAAACACCGGAAAAAGATTTGGTATCTCTAAACGCTCCGGTATCTCTTCTATCTTTTTGATTACACGTTCCAGTCTCTCTTTGATTGCGTCCTGATTTTCTTCCATCCAGAACAATACAAACCGGTCAGCATTCACATGTGCCACCAGTTCATTATCACCCTTCTCATTTTCAAATATCTCACTTACAGCCCGCAGCACCTCGTCACCTTTTTTCACGCCACAGGTACTGTTGATCAGTTTAAAATCCGCAAGATCCATGGCTGCCAACCATCCAGCACCATCTTTTTTGCTCTTTGCCTTTTCCTTAAATGCTGCAAAATTATCTCCTAATGTGACAGGATCCTGATATGCAAGCGAAATAAGTTCTTTTTTACTCTTACGCCATGAATAAATATATACTCCGACACTGACTGATATTATAACCAGAATGATAACGATCAGGCTGTTGATCGCATCCATAACCACCTGCATACGGTTTGTCAGAACACTTTCCGATGCCGCTGTGATAACATACCATTCATCACCGGTTTCCTCTATCTTAAGCGGCATATAATAATAAAGAGAAACTTCCTTACGTTTTGGATCCATTCCATAACCGCTTTTTCCTGACTTCATATCACTGATCATACGGCTCTTTGCAGCATCATCATTTTCATCTGCTGAAATATCGGCAGTAAAAATATTTTTACCAATTCCCCATTCCTTACTGTTTCCGGAAGCAGCAATGATCATACCATCCATTTTTACAATATAATTAAAAGCCTGACCTTCAAATATCTCATTTTGCAGGCATCCCTCAAACATTTCATATCTGCCAGTTGCAAATAAAACGCCTTTTACCGTTTTTTGATCTTTTTCATATACCGGTACACTGAATGCATTTACAATTTCATCTGAACCATCAATCTGGTCTTCAAATGTATCCGTCAGACGTTGTTTTCCCTGCATCGACTGTCTGAATGTCTCTCTGTCGGACATATCCAGATGATACCCGTCTGTCGTCTGTGCCATCCCATCTGACGCGATATATCCCATACGTTTGAACTGGTATGTCTCCACAAATCCCTGTAATCTATCAACAAAAATGCTCTCGTCCCCATCTGAAAACTCTCTGGCAAGACTTGAAAGCAGACGAAAACGTGTACTTACTTCTTTCTCAATCAGTATCTCATTCTGCTCAGCCATCCCCTCTATGCTGCTCATCAACTGTTGCTGTAAACTATTTCTGATCTGCTCAAAACATCCAAATAGTGCTATTCCAAAAATCAGTAATATCGCACATAAAACCGCCACATTACGAATTCCCGCATTTTTTTTATACATTATGCCACCCCTTTGGCTTTCCCATGTCTGATTTGAAATCTTCCTATGACCATTTTCCTATACTTTCTATTATAACATTCTTCATTTATGAGTTCCAGCCTAAAAAATGACGTTTTCATTCTGTTTTTCGTTTTTTTCGCCAAAAAACAGTGCTTTCCTTTCAAAGGAAAAAATTTGCAAAAAATAATTGACAATTATCCTTTTCCATGGTAAGATATCAAATGTGTCTGGCAAACAGATACATAAACATTTCATATATGCGCGAGTGGCTCAGTTGGTGGAGCACGACCTTGCCAAGGTCGGGGCCGCG